>VFQQ010001259.1_pt1 | contig 37179 bp, 29 predicted proteins | sample 3512341 | NCBI WGS metagenome assembly VFQQ01 (sample SAMN10412373, study PRJNA504923) | tailings metagenome | isolation source: Relicate 2 Philex TSF1 revegetated site | place: Philippines: Tuba, Benguet | collected 2017-08-29 | reverse complement strand
TTTCGCACGGCAATACTCTTTCATTGTGGCAACTTGGACATGTCAATGTGAATATACTCCACTATGATTGGCGAAGAGCCTAAAAGTGTTCAAAAAACGTTCAATCCTAACGACTGTTCGAATTGGATTTCTACGGAAACGGACAAGATGGACGGTAGCACTTCTACTGCAAGTAAAAATACGATCGTAGTTTCGACAGACGGAGGAAAGAGAGGGTTTGGTATTTTTATGATGCAGGGTTTAGAAGGTGTCGTAATTCTATCTATCCAGGCTGTTGGGGCAGGTAGTTGTATAGACGAAGGCGCTAAAATCAATATTCTTTTTACAGACGGAAGTAGACTAGCTCTAAGCAATAACGGCAAATTTAATTGTAAGGGCAACTCGACAGTCTATTTCGGAGGAGTATTTGATAAGATGAGTGAACTTGAAGAACTAAAAACTAAAAAAGTACAGACGATGAGAGTTTGGACAAGTGATAGTTACGTAGAAAAAGATTTCACTACAGACAATCAAGAAGAATTTTATAATGTTATTAACTGTCTGGCCAGATAAAAGCCGGTGCTAACACGGATTTTGTGTCAGGCAGGCTGACGTGAAAACTAGGAGCTTTGTGCTTCTACTCCAGTTCAGTGCGTGTTGACAGTTCTTTCCTCCGAAACCCGCCCGAACGCAGAGCCCGAAAACGGTTAACTCACCGGGATGGCCAACATCCTGAAGTGAAAAGCCGCCTATATCTACGTAATGAACGCGCCCTGGTAAGGATTCTGCAGCATACTCCGCTATCAGCGTTGTAGAGCTACCAAGCAGCGCTCGAACGCGGCTTTGAAGTGCTAATCGTGGATGAGATTGTAGCATATTGATCAGAATTTGTCTGACATGCTACAATCTTGTCGTTGCATCAGCAGAAGAACCTAGCCGTCGTGCCTTTTAAGGGCGGCAATCGTAGAGCGCAGGCCCGCCACGAGCACCCAGATGCTTGCAAGCGAGATAAGCCCAAGGACCCACGGTTCGTGCGCCTCCAAGGGAGTTCCATCGGGCATACCAAGTGGTATGAGTGCGCCGTAGCCAAAGGCGGCGGCAAAGGCAATCGACAGCAGCGCAGGGAAGGCAATGAGTGGAGTCCATACTGGACGAATCGCTGCGATGAGTCCGGGCACAAGCAAGGCCGGTCCGGCCGTTAATAGAATGGCAACCAGGGCGGGGTCGCCGCCGTCGGTGTAATTCCGGTGTTCAGAGCCCCACAGAATGACCGCCCACTTAAGGAGTGCAATGGCGCTGCCTGCGGCGAACACAAGCGATACAAGCCACTGCGCGATTCTGCCGGCTAGTTGTTCTGTTCGTGCCCACGATGCCAAGCCAAAGAGCACCACAAGCAAACCATAGGCAGATGGAACGTAGAGCCCTGATGGCGATGACAGCAGGGTTAGTCCAGCCACTGTAATCACAACGCCCGCGGCCATAGCCGCAGGGCCGGTATTCCTGGTGATGTCGCGGGCTAACTCCAGATTAGGTCTTGCCCGTAAACGGTCCGTCGTCATACGTCCTCCGTGAGTGATGTTCGCACGAATGCCTATCTTACGCATACTAAACTCGCAAAAAAGGACTAACGATGGTATACCTATCAATCGCCGGATACGCATTTGCTGCTATGGCAGGCATTGTATGCCTGTTTCACCTTGCTCTTATCCTTGGAGCGCCATGGGGAGCGGCAACCATGGGTGGGCGTTATACCGGAGCCCTCCCTCTATTTGGACGGGTCATTAGCGCATTGTCGTTGCTTGTTGTTCTGGCATTCGCCATCATCATCCTTGAGCACACCGGACTGATTACCGTACCCATGCTTCAGGGCCTCGACTGGCCAACCTGGACCGTGGTAGGATACTGCGTGTTAGGAGTCATTATGCACGTTGCAACACCAAGCAGAATCGAGCGGCTACTGTGGTTGCCCGTAGTGCTCATCATGTTCATTTCGAGCTGGATTGCCGGATGGTATGGACCGGCGATGTAACGAAATCGACGTTCTGTTGTTTGTCATGGAAATGGGGTCAACGAACCGCGCGTTTCCCCAAATCGATCGAAAGATCCTCCGTGATAGACACAGGCCGTCGGAGTCAGGCGTTGCACCATGAACAAGCCACAACCAGCGCAGATCCGACGGCCTCGTGTATTTAGCTAAGCCCTTTACTGGCTTACAGATACCGAACAACGGCGATTGCCACTTAGTAGCAGATACATGCCAGAAGGCAATCCCGTAACGTCAACCGTTTGAGGGCCATCTGCCGCAGGCATGCTGCGCACAATACGACCCAGCACATCGCATAGGTATGCCGGTGCCCCCTTGCCATCAAACGTAAACGAGGTTGACGTTGGGTTGGGAGTGGCAACGAGCTGCGATATCTCTTGATGTTCCTGTACCGAGGTGGGAGAGGTGAGCGCCTCGAGATCGAGTGTCTCATCGCCCAAGCGGTACGTGGTGTACATAAAGTAGATCAAGAACATCTCGTCGGTGGTTGCCTCACCTAGTCGCACGGTTATTGGCGGAGAGCTAGGATTGTGCGGATTATGCCCCGTATTGTCGTACACGGCCGTTCCATGTAAGGTGGTGCCCGAACGCATCACAACGGGCCGCTTATATAGATAACTTCCCTGCCAGTGGAAATTCCACTCTGGTATGTCGATAAGGGTCGTCGAATCACCCTGCGGGGTAACAGCTACTGCCCGGATGCTCTTGCCAATGAGGTGCATGTGGGGCGCAACAGACAGAATCGAGTACGTACCAAATGGTACGGTGAACGAATTCCTCATGGTGGTCACTTCATTGGCGGGCAGAACAAAGGGCCTGGTAATGAGCGACGGAGCAACGTGGTTGAGCATGGGCGAGATATAGACCTCGCGAACGGGACCGGCATCGGCAAAGAGAAGGTTGAGTCGCGTAGAATCAACGCGACCAGCGGTTCCGGCAGGGTAGTGAATCTGAATCACCAGGTCGGCACCAGCAGGTAAACGCAGGCCAAAGTTCGATGGAAGAACAACTGGCGGCGAGCCAGGCGCCCACACCGAAATCAGGTCGCCGGCGTCGCCCCCAAACCCAGGGAAGCCCGGCTCGGGCGATTGCGCATCGCGAGCGCGTGCCTCGCCGGTTGTGTCTACGAAAATGAGGGCGTGATGAACGATCTCGGGGTTGCCGGGCATGACTTCGAAGGCGCGGACATAGCGATCGGTAGGGAACGAGGTTGGCACCACGAAGTACTGATAGACGTCGCGCGTGGTTGCTGTGGACGTGTACGTTGGAATACGTGTGCTGTACTGAGGGGGCTCGGGTAGCTGCGTACTGCGCAACGACCGTGGCGGAGGCGGCTCGGCCGATACGTCGCCGCGTGGCTTGTCGGCAAGAATCCATGCCTCGATGGTGGCAAGCTCTTGCGCGCTGAGCGCACGGCTGTGCGCCAGGCGGTTCTCGGCGTCGCGCGGAGGCCATGGCGGCATGGTGCCCCTGCCTATGGAAAACTGAATGGAGCTACTCATGGCTGCGGCAGACTCGTACGACGTTAACGAAAACGGCGCAATGCCTCCGTCAACGTGGCACGATCCACACTTGGAGTAGATGATCGAGGCAACAGAGCCAGACCATGTGGGCTGGGCATGTAGTGCTGGCGCGTAGCCAAAGGCTACGCATAACAGCGCGGCTACAGTTAGTAGGGGAGTACGCATCATGGCGCCAAAACTAGTGAATTCTTGACCGTTGCTACAACGGGAAGGCGTTGTCGTACAAGCCATCCCGCTGGTTTAGCGCGTTGTATCTAACGGGCGATTCCCAGCTGTACGCAAAGCGCGGCTAACGGTCCCCACGCATAGCGTCGCAACGCCTACCTCTGCATCCGCACGCTGCCCCGATCGGTTATAACAATGTAGAGGCCCGAAGTCCACTGCGATACGTCCAAACGATACTCTGCGCCGGCACGGCTTTGCACAAGGATTCGCCCGGCTACGTCGAACACGGTGACTATGCCAAGGTCGGCACCACTGGTTGAACGAACCGTTACCCACGAAGTGGCCGGCAAGGGACCAACTTCTACGTCGTCTGCAATGATGGCGTCGGTATTCACCGACGTGGTAACGCCAACAATGCCCGTAGGAACAGTTTCGAGGTTGCCGGCATTGTCGGCCGATAACGCATAGAACCGAAGTGAGGCCAGTGCCCCTTGCGGACGAGCAATACGAATGGGGATGTTGGGACCTGGCAGAGCGCCTGCCAACCCAAATGTTGCTTGACCGGCACTAGCAAAGATGGATGTTGTGGATATGCCCGAGCCATCGTCGGTTGCTGTAAAGGTGCACTCCAAACTGTCGGCGCCTATTGGTCGCACCACTAGGCCAGTAGTACGTGGGGCTTCGAAGTCGAGTGTGTTCGTCCACGTATTGGTGATGATAGGATCGTTAAGGTCGAACACAATCGAAGCACGATTGCGGATGGCTGTACCGCTTGGTAGGCCTGGTTTGAGGTCGACAACGAACTCGACGAAGCCCTCGCCCTCTGGTGGAGTTTGATTGGGTGGCAGTTCAATGCCAATCCATTCCCAGCGCAGCACGTTGCCTGTGCGTGTAAAGCGCGCATCGGGATGGCTGGTTCGCAGAACACGCACCGATGCAGTGTCGAATACGGAGGCGTCGAGGGTGTCGGTAATCACTACCTGATAGGCCGGAGCTTCGGCAGTTCTTTCGTTCTCGAAGCGGATTTGATATCGCATTGGCGTGATCGTCGATATGTAGTTCCGATCGCCGCTGCCCGTGATGCCGTTTTTCTCGTTGGGGTCGCGCGAGGTTACGGCACGCCCTTGTTTAACGGCAATGCCCGAGCCAACGGCAGTGCGCTGCGGTCCCGTAGCTGCCGGTGGATCTTCCTTGATTAGACCAGTTTGTTTGTAGAACCAGTTAAACAAGCGCTGGCGCATGCTGGGCGCGACCTTCTTAGCCATGTTTTCGCCCACGGCCGTCACCGTGGTAACAGCTATGCCGCCAGCGCCCATTTTATTCATGAGCTGACTGGACACCTCCTTGGCTGCTGTAATGTTCCACCCGTCCTTGGTTTTTGATATGCGTATTTGGTCGGCCGTAACACCTAAGGCCTGGGCATACTTTGCTCGCTCGGCGTCAGATAACTCAATTCCCTCGGCGGCTTTGTCGCCAAGGTAGTCGACGGCTTTTTCGACGCCCTTGCCCACCACCCATAACACGAACGACCCCACAATGATGGTGGTGGCTGGTTCGAGTTGTGCTTCGTCGAACGGCTTGTTGGTACCATTCAGCGACCGCGCCGTGAGGATGAGGTCCAGTGTAGCCGCCTCGCCTGGCTCGAGTGGCGCAACAACAAACAGCGCCGTACTGTCATCGTTCTCGAAGGTAATGTCGGCCGCCGTCATCGTTCTACGTACGCCAGCAGCACCCACTTCTTCGGCTCCTAGCAGTCGTAGCTGACGTCCTACATTCACGGGTAGCAAAAAGTCTTGCGTCGTGGTTGGACCCACGTTCGTGGCCACAATGGTTAGGCGGTTAGGCGCCAACACTCTGATAGCGTCGCTACCAAGAATCGACACCAGAATTCCTGGTTGCACGGTAGTTGGGTCGGGGCGCGACGAAACAACAAAGTCGCCGTAGGCAGGCGCATCGTCCATCTCTAACCAGCGCTCGTCTTCGTTGCGTCGAATCGACACATCGGTCGTGATTTGTCGCCACGTAGCACCGTTATCTGCCGAATGATATATCTGCAGTGTTCCAAACGTGTTGCCATTCATCGGGGCATCGCCCACCAGCAGTCGTAGTCTTGTAAACACCGCCGTAGACGTTGCTGGATAAGGGGCAACGGTCCACAGTCGGTGAACGGCGGGCGCAAAGGTAGCCGCGGCCTGGCGTCCGCGACACGTTACAACAAGCGAATCAATCCCGCTAGCTGCAGGAAGCTGCCCGCTAACGGTACGCGTCGAAAGCGTATGCGCAGCATTGTTGATGCTGCGTTCTTCGATAATGGTGCCGTGGATTTCCAGTGCCCCTTGCCATTCAACAACGATGGGGGCGTTGGAGGTAAGGGTGGCAGAGGAGGGAATGCGGACGGTGGTTTTGTTGTAAACGTCGAATCGATCGGAGAGGCGAACGTTGCCTTCGAAGTCGACTCTACCGGCGCGGTTGTCTTCAGTGGTGTTGTAGTTCACCTGAAGAAGGTTGGCAAACGAACCGCCCACACGGCGTATGTGGCCTTCGGTAAGGACGTTGTACGTGGCGCCAACAGAGTGGCCCATGTCGTATACATCGCCGTGCATAGCAATTTGGAAGCCCCAGCGGTCGGGGTGCCACGTTACGAGGCCTTGGTTGCGGAACGTGCCGTACACGTGTAGGTACTGCGGCCCGCCAAAGCCCTGCAGGGTGTCGATGTTTACCACAGTGCCCGTCATGTGCGTGTTTGGGCCAATTACCACCTTGTGGTGGAAGGAGATGTTGCCGTATGCGTGGATGTTGGAGGTGCGAGCGCCATTGCGCATCACGAGGCGCTGCGTGTTACGAATCACGAAGTTGTCGATATAGCCGGCGTAATCACTGCCGCGGCGTCCGTCCATGGTAAGCGTAAAGCCGCGCATATCAAGCGTACCCCAGTGATAGCCAGGTGCACGTGTGGCCACCCAGCAGCGGAATTCAAGGTCTGTTCCGGCTATAATGGGGCGCAAGGTATCGGGCATACTAAACTCGTTGCCCTCGAACCACTTGCCGGCGGCTAGGCGCAGCACCTGCGGTTGTGTGCCTGTAAGCTGCGTGGTAATGGGGTTCCACACGCCGTTATTGGTTACGTCGCCCTTGATGGCTAGGCCAAGGTGCCAGTTGTCTTTGTGAGGGATGATAACGCCGTTATTGGTAAACGACCCGTAGAACGTTGCCCACTTCGGTCCGCCGGTTCCCGAAAGAGTGTCGGTGTTTACAAAGGGCCCGTCAACGTGCACTTCCGAACCAAGCAAGGCCTGTCCTTTGAAGGTGGTACCGCCGTGAATCCACACATTATCGACGTAGGCGTTGTTGTGCATCTCGATCGACGCGCAGTTGCGCAGGCCAGCGCTTTGTAGTACACCGGCAAGGTAGACGCCGCTGCTTCCGTCCAAGTAAATGGAATGTCCTTGCATGTCGAGTTCCGTCCACTTGTAATCTGGAGCACGCATCAAGATCCAACAGCCGATGTTCAGGTCCGAGGTTGCCTTTAGCTGCACCATACTGTCGGACTTAAAGATGGCCTCGCCCTCCCAGCGTCCGGTGCCCCCTATCGAATAGGCGGTGCCCCTTACAAACGTCAGGTTGGAGGGCCGCCAAACGCCGTTGTTGGTGGCACTGCCTGAAACTTCGAACACCAGTCCCCAATTGTCTTGATTGCGGCGCACCGTGCCGTTGTTTACAAGCGAGTGCGTAATGCGCACATACTGTGGCCCACCCATGCCTGTGAGCGTTGCGCCTTGGCTAATGGTGAGACTGCGAATTGTGGTGGACGCTGCTGCCACCGTGCCGTTGATGATGACGTCGTCGCCTTCGGCTGGCACCTTGCCGCCAACCCATGTGGCCGGTGCAGTCCAGTCTCCTCCAGTAGGTACCGAGGCAACGGTGCCGGCAGTTACGACGGGTGCCGAAAGGGCAACGTAAGCAAGCAGAAACAGAAGAGTGCGCATTCTACATTCCTAGAGGTGAAGATGTACACAATACTACTGGGTATCACGCGCGTGTTCTATGACTTTTGTCATAGTGTCACTCGTCAGTCATGTTTTCGTTGTAACATTCTCTCTCCTTCTCACTCAGTCTTCTTTGTCTTGCCGCCCAGCCCACGTCTACGCTAAGGGGCACCGGTTGGCGCTCGTGCGCGACGCACTCGTAACGGATCGATGCAGGTTCTATGGGTGTTCGCAAGCAAGCCACAGCAGATGCCACGACGGCACAACGGTGGTTGGAGGTTAGACGCTCTCTTCTAAATGTTGGGCCACGGTCAACTACGCTGCACCCGTACCGCCAGTCTGCGGTGCAGTACGACTTAGGCACAAAGCACAACTGCCCGGCCGCCGTAATGGCGCGCCGGGCAGCGGTGTTTTATGCGCAGCCCAATGCTATTGCTTTACCACCGTAAACTCCACACGGCGGTTGCGCTGGCGTGCTTCGTCGGTTGTGCCGGTGGCTACTGGCTTGGTTTTGCCATAGCCAACGGCCGTCATTTGGCTTGGTGCAACGCCATTCTTCGAAAGAAACGCTACAACGGCTTGCGCCCGGTTTGTCGATAGCGTTTTGTTGTGTGCATCGCTAGCGCGATCGTCGGTATGGCCCCCAACTTCGATAACGACCGTTGGGCGCTGCTTGAGCATTTCGGCTAGGCGCATGAGCTCTTCGGAGCTCTGCGTTCGCAAATCCCATTTGTCGGTATCGAAGAACACATTGTTCAGTCGAATCACACTTCCCACTTCGATAGGGTAGAGCGTTAGGTCGCGGCGAATCTCCAAGTACGCGCCTAGGGTGCTCAACTCGAGGTTTTCCGAGACGGGAAAGAAGCCGGAGCGCTCGGCGTAGAACGCATAGTCGGTGCCTCCTGGCAAAACAATCGAGTACTCGCCGTTGCCGGGCTCGCTTACGGCTTGCGTTGGCGACTTGCTGCTGTTAAGCTGTGCTATGCGAATGGTTGTTCCAATCGGTTCGCCCGTGCGCCCATTCGTTACGCGGCCAGTAACAACCACGAGTGGGTCGGGCAGCAAGGCCTTGCTGGCCTCGTCGCGCGGTAGCGACGCACGAACAATGCCCGACCGGTATCCATCCGTAGAATTCATGTAGGCATAACGCCCAGATGGATGGATGGTAAAGTAGCCATCCCAGCCCATGGTGTTTACGTTGGGCCCCATGTTGATTGGCTCTGTCCAACGCAGCCATGTATCGTCAAGCCGCTTGGTTACCCAAATGTCGGCACTGCCAAAACCAGGGCGCTCCGAGGCAAAATACAGAGTCTTACCGTCGGCAGCGATAAATGGCATGCCATCGACTTCGCTGGAATTTATCGGTTCCGACAAACGCACAGGAACGGAATACGATCCGTCGGGCTTGCGAAAGCTCACGTGAAGATCCTTCGAGGGATATTTGGTGCTGTCGCGATTGCACGATAGGATCATGACGTTCCAGTCGGGCGACACGCACTCTTCGCGCGTCGACGCATGATTGCGATAGTCGTCGATGTTAATGGGTGCCGGCAACGACCAGCCATAGGTCGTGCGCTTGGTTCGGCTAAAGCCAGTGCCAGCCCACGAGCCGTCGGCGTTGTACTTGCCAAACACTAAGAGCTCATTGTCGTCCTGCGAGATCGACACAACGTTGTTCGGCGATGTGTTATTCAACGGATAGCCAATTGGCTGAACGTTGGTCCACGTTGAGTCGGTGTTCTTGCTCGCGCTGTAGATGTCGTCGCCACGCCCTTCGGGCGACCGAACGAAGTACAACGACTGACCATTCGGAGCGATGACCGAGAAGCGGTCCGACTGGTTGGCGTGAAGTTCGACTGCAAATGACTTCGATGCCCCCTTCAGAGCGTTTGGAAGGAAGTTGAAGTCTGGAGGTGTGAAAGTGACGTCGAAGGAGCGGAACTGGACGGCTACTTTGTCATAGACAACGATGCCTATCGACTCGATAGGTTTGACGACGTCGGGAAAGGCGTTTGGCGCGTCCCACGAATACACCGGAGCATTGTTTACCATCATGGCTACCGTGCGCCCAGTACGGCGAACAGAGATGACGTTGTCGGTGCCAGCCGACTTAAGCGAAGGAACTGCCTTGCCGTTTGCAGCATTGATGTCTTTTGGTGTTGTCCACGTCTTCGACGACCAGTTATACAACCATACCGATGCCGATTTCTTGGATGGGTTGACTGTAAACATCGCATAGGAGTTGGGCAGGCCTATCAGCAATCCGCAAGACCCACCGGCCACTAGCGTGTCGTACCGAAACGTGACGGCAGTACTCCAGTCCGTGTCGGCCTTGGTGGGTATCGACCGATACGACCACCGCGATCCGCTATTCAGATTTACGCACACCATGCCGCCACCACGGTATACACGCGACAATTCAACACCATTGTATGGTTCCACCCAGCTCCAGTATCGGGGCTGTTGCTCGAAGGATTCATGAAACGTTATCGAGCGCTGTGCCACGGCAGGAACAGCGGTAGTAATGATGGCGGCTATCGACCAAATCCAGAGGCGTACATGTAGTGTCATGCACGAAACTACGAGGAAGCTGTTTTTATGGCAGTATCCGCCGAGCACCATGGTATCGCGGACTCCAATACCCATCAGATAAGGGGCTTCGCATAACGCCCCGCGAGGTGCTGGCGTGTATGAAGTCGGTTGCACTTACCATGATGCCCACGTGCGAAATCTTGCGTCCGCTTGTGCGAAAGAACACCAGATCTCCCGACTGAAGCGCTGTTCGTTCCACGGGCTCGCCAACTGCATACTGTTCGTCGGAAGAACGCGGCAGCGTAATGCCCGCTTGCTGAAACACCCAGCCGGTAAAGCCGCTGCAGTCAAAACAGTCAGGCGTTGTTCCGGCAGAACAGTAGCGCGTTCCCACAAGGTCGTGTGCCACGTCCACCACGGTGCGTACCGTAGGTGAAACCGATGCAGTCTTGGTTGAGGCGCATCCACCCACAACAAGAACGGCCATGATGGCAAGAAGCACAATCATGGCCGCAAATTACAACGTTGGGGCGGGCTGGATAGGGCAGGCACGGGGGCCTGCCCCGACCCATTATCGCTGAACTACAAAGCGGTGGACAACCAAGCCGTCGCGCACGGCATACACACCGTTAGGCAGGGCTTCTACACGGAAGCGCGCTACGCCGTCGGCCGTAACAACCACGGGTACACTATACTGCATTCCTGTTGCCGATATGATGGCTGCATGTTGGCCTACGCCACGCACATTTACGTGTGTGGTGGCGGGAAGCGGCCACACCGAGGTTTGCAACGGGCGTTGTTCTTCGTGAACCGACGTAGGCATGTCGTCGAGATCAAACACCGCTACGCCGCTGTCGGCGGCAAAGCCGCCCTCGACGAACGTACGTGTTACCCAAAGCTGGTCGTTCACTATCAGCAGGCCTTCGGGCTTGCCACCGGGCAGGTATGTAGCAACGCGATCGCCGTCGTAGTTGAACTCACGGACGTCCGAGGCAAACGTAGACACAAACGTGTGACCGTCATCGCGAAAGGCCAATTCGCGTGGGCCGTCGTAGCCGGTGGTTCCTACGTCTAACGTGCCAACAACCTTGCCTTCGTTAAGGTCGACGGCAACCACGCTGTGCGAGCCGTTCATGGTGATGAGGGCGATATGCTCTTCCTGCGGGCGCTGCGATTGGTTGATCACAAACAGGCCGTTTCCAGTGTCGCCTAACTCTACGATTTGCTCTGTGGCTGTATAGTCCGATGCGTCGATGGTGACGATATTCAGTTGCGACGACGGTTGGCCAAACAGACCTTCGCACACAACAACGATGCGGAAGATGTCCTTGTTCATGGCGTTGGTACCGAACTCGATGTACAGAGCACCGGGGTTAATGCCTACGGGATATTCGCCCTTGATTTCTCCCGAAGAGATGTCGATGAGCAGTACCTTGCCGGGGTCGGTAAACGACGGGCGTACAGCGGCGGCTGCAAAGGCCGCATTGGTATTGACGGCAACACTCACGGCGCCTGTAACGGCAACAGTGCGTACGTCGCCTGTTGCTATGTCATACTGCACGAGCGTGTCGCCATGGTGAGTAAACAAACTTCCAGCAGCCATGGCCGAGCGGTTAACATAGTTGCTGCCCCACGGTAGGGTTCGTGCCATAACGCGCTCGCGGGTAATGGCATCCACGGCTATCCAGTGTGCGGGCACATCGCCTTCATCTTGAACGCCGTTAAAATCGGCGTCAACCTGGCTTGTTAGCACGTGAACGTTGCCCATCCAGGGCAACAGCGTAGCTGGGGCTGGCGGTGTTGGCACCAGCCATAACGGAAGTTTCTGTGCGTGCGTCGTAGTAGCGCACATCAGGGCGTAGCACGCAAGCGTGCAAAGGTGTTTAGGGGTGAGCATAACGGCTCCAAAGAAAAGTCCATGGCCGTTGCCGGACGGCCATCATGAATAAACGATGGTCCGTTCGGATTGCTCCGCACGACTCCATCGAACCACTGTTGGCGCAGTGGTGCGGTGCATCAAACCGCGTTCGATGAACAGCTTCGGCAGGTCTTCCGACTTCGGCGTCATCCTCTTCGTCCGTCTTCCCACATCGTGCGATGCAGTGACTGTTAACCTCGCTGTGCGAGCGTTACCGTGGACGATTCGTCTGCCGTTACGGCGGCGCAACCGTGCGGGATTTTCACCCGCTTCCCTTTTCATGGTGTCATGCGCATGGCGCAGCACCAACCGATTCTGTTATGCGCCGCGAAGATAGCAGGGAAGTGCCGAACAGCTCACGTGGCTGTATCTTCGCGCTTCACATTACTACCCTGCATGTCCATGTCGCATCGCGCCATCTTATACCTGCTGTCGTGGACGGCTACCGTCTGTGCTGGCATTTCGGCCACGTTGTTTAGCGTGTATCTGCCTGCCATAGCTGCCAGACTATTTGGTCAGGCCACGCCCGAAGCAATTGCACACGTGGGCTCGTGGGGTGGGGCGTCGTTTTTGCTGGGGTGGACGTTGGGCGGCATTGCGCTTGGGGCTGCTGGCGACCGTTTAGGCCGCAAGGCCGCCTTCATTGTGTCGATTGTTGCCTGCAGTGCCGGCATGGCCATTACCGCCTTGGCGTCGTCGATGCCCCCTTTCCTCATCAGCAGGTTGATTACCGGTGCCGGAGCAGGGGGGATATTGTTGGTAACGGCCGTAATGGTTAGCGAGGCGTGGGTTGTAGGCAACCGGGCGCGCGTCGTGGGCATCCTTATCAATGCCTTTCCAATGGGCTTTGTGGTGGTAGGGGCTATCCATGCGGCAGTTGAAGGCGTGCAGACAGCGTTCTTGATGGGTTCGAGCAGTATCGTGCTAGCAGCCGTGGCAGCCGTGGTGGTGAAAGAGTCGGACCTTTGGAAGCGCCACCGGAGTGCAGAGGACAGCAAATCGGCACCGAGTCACCTAGAGCACCACCGGCGCGACGTACTCGTTGGTATCTTGCTTTTTGGCAGCATGCTTGTAGGGTTATGGGCTGCCTACACGTGGATGCCGGCATGGGTGAGCAGTATATCGCTTCCGGCCGACGCCAAATCCAACCGTGCATTCACCATTGCGCTCTTAGGATTGGGGGCTGTGGTAGGGGGCATCGTAAGCGGCGGTGCGAGTAACCGCTGGGGCCGGCGACCAGCAGCGGCTGCGGGCTACGTTGGTGCGGCCATCGTGTCGTGGCTCGTGTTTACAGCATCCATGCAGCCAGGGCCGATGTTGTGGGTGCTCACGTTTATGCTGTCGTTCTTCATTGGCTACAATCAGGGCGTGCTAACTGGATACCTACCCGAGCTGTTTCCAACGATGGTGCGGGGCCTGGCCGTGGGGTTGTGTTTCAATGCCGGACGCTTGATTACCACCGTGACGGTGTTTTTTGTGGGAGTATTGGTTGCATCGCTGGGAGGATACGACCGGGCAATACTTGCGTTTACTGCGGCCTATCTCGTTGGCCTTGTTACGCTGCTTGCTGCACGCGAAACGCGAGGGCAAGCGTTGCAGTAGTACAACGCGTACTGCCGCCGCAGGCGGCGTATTGTGAAGCGTAGTGCTGCAAAGCAGCGCAATTTCGTATATTGCGCGTTCCTGCGGAAGTGGCGAAATTGGTAGACGCACCAGACTTAGGATCTGGCGGGGCAACCTGTGTGAGTTCGAGTCTCTCCTTCCGCACTCGATTTATCGACCTTCTATACCGTACCCACTCGGAGACCTTTCTTTGGAACGCACCGTTCGTGAACTCGACGGCAACAGCCGCGAAGTTCTTATCTCCCTTACCAACGCCGAACTTCAACCTCACTTCGATCAGGCCTACCAACGAGCTCAAGCAACCATAGAGCTAAAGGGCTTCCGGAAGGGCAAGGTCCCTCTGGCAATGATCAAAAAGCAGTTCGGCCGATCGATTGAAGCTGAGTCGCTAGAGACGATTGCCGACGACGAGTTTCGCGCCTTTGTTCGCGATACCAATGCCAATGTGATTGGCTCGCCAGCGCTTACCGACATCCAGAAATCTGCCGATGGTGTGTCGTTTACTGTCCGCTACGAAGTGTTGCCCGAGTTCGAACTCGAAGGCTACCGCGGACTCGTCATCGACCGACCCGTCCGCGAGGTCGCCGATTCCGACGTCGAAGAAGAGATCGCAAGGATCTGCCTGCAAAACGCAACGTTCGAGCCAGCCGAGCAGATTACCGACACGATGTTTATCGCCACGATTACGTTTACCGAATTGGATCGCGAATCGGGCATGCCCATCATCGGCAAAGAGCCACGCGAAGACCGCGTCTTCCTTGATGACGACGACGTAGACATGCACCTGCGTAACTCGTTGACGAACACCAAGATTGGCGACACGTTTACATACGTCGCAGAAACGCAGAACGAAAACGACGTCCCCCCAAGCTTCCTCGTTACGGTTACCGACATCAACCAAGTTGTTCCGGCAGAGTTCACCAACGAGCTTGCCGAGAAGATTACGGGTGGGCGCTTTACGACAACCGAAGAGCTTCGGGCCGACATTGAGCGCCAGATTCAAGACTACTTCACACGTAGCATTCGCCAGTCGGTCGAAGAACAAATCGTAAGCAAGCTTATCGAACGCCACTCCTTCGAGCCGCCACATTCGCTCGTCCATCAGGTGGTCCATAGTCTGTTCGACGATTTCCGCGAGCGCAACAAGAATTCCCCAGGCATCGAGAAGGTCACAGCACACGATCTTGAAGACCAACTAAAGCCGCATGCTGAGCGCATTGTGCGCTGGGAGCTTATCCGCGACCGTATCATCGACGCCGAAGGCCTCGTTGTAGAAGATGCCGATCTGGAGCCAATGGCTGCCCAGTATAACGTTACCGTCGATCAGTTCCGTATGGTGCTCAATGCCAATCGTCAGGCCGAACGCCAGATTCTTGCCAACAAGGCCATGGACACGTTGATTGACTACGCAATTTTTAACGACGTTAGCGTTCCTGTAGAGTAATACCGTTCCACTCTCACACTATCCACATCGCTATGGTCAACCAACTTGTCCCAATGGTCGTAGAGCAAACCAGCCGTGGTGAACGCGCCTACGATATCTACTCGCGCCTGCTCAAGGAGCGAATCATCTTTATCGGCACACCAATCGACGACCTAACCGCAAGCTTGGTTATCGCTCAGTTGCTCTTCCTTCAGTCCGAAGATCCATCCAAAGACATCTCCCTCTACATCAATTCGCCAGGGGGCAGCGTTACAGCCGGGATGGCGATTTACGATACGATGCAGTTTGTCAAGCCCGATGTGTCAACGATTTGTGTGGGCCTTGCTGCCTCGATGGCACAGGTGCTGCTTTGCGCCGGCGCCAAAGGCAAGCGCTTCGCGTTGCCACACTCGCGCATCATGATGCATCAGCCCTTAGGCGGTACCCAAGGTCAAGCCTCCGACATCGAGATCTACACGAAGTTTATGCTGTCTACGCGCGACATGCTGTATAACATCATATCGACACACTCAGGACGCGACTACGAGACGATTAAGAAGGACGCCGACCGCGACAATTACATGACGCCTCAGGAAGCCCTCGACTATGGTCTCATCGATACCATCCTTGAGCGCACGCCGCAGGCGCCCGCTGCCTAACGAGCGGCACCTTTCCGTCAACGCCGATTTCGACGACCGCCTATGAGTACCGATACGATGCACCCCGAAGAACTGCACTGCTCCTTTTGCGGCCGCAGTTCGCGCGAAGTCACAAGCTTGATTGCCGGCAAGGGTGTCTACATCTGCGACATTTGTGTGCAGAACTCCGTCGAAATCCTGCGCAAGAACACGACCGTGCCCACAACGGTTGCCGACGGCAAAAAGCTGCCGCGCCCTTCCGAAATCAAGCAACAACTCGATCAGTACGTTATCGGCCAAACGAAGCCCAAGGAAGTGCTTTCGGTTGCCGTGTATAACCACTACAAGCGCATCCAGGCGCAATCGCTCGTTAGTCCGTTCGACGACGTCGAAATCGAAAAGAGCAACATTCTGCTGTTAGGCCCAACGGGTACTGGCAAGACGTTGTTGGCGCAAACGCTGGCCCGTATTCTTGACGTACCGTTTGCCATAGCCGACGCTACCACACTTACGGAAGCTGGCTACGTTGGCGACGACGTAGAGTCGATCATCGTGAACCTTCTGCAAGCAGCAGACTACAATGTTGAACGTGCCGAGCGCGGGATTATCTACCTCGACGAAATCGATAAGATTACGCGCAAGAGCGACTCGGCAAGCATCACCCGCGACGTTAGCGGCGAAGGCGTTCAGCAAGGGCTCCTAAAGTTGCTCGAAGGTACCGTTGCCGGCATTCCGCCCAAGGGCGGCCGAAAGCATCCCGAGCAGCCGCTGATGTACGTAAACACGAAGAACATCCTGTTCATCTGCGGCGGTGCCTTTGAAGGACTCGAAAAAATCATCGCTCGCCGCAAGCGCTCTACCACCATGGGCTTCATGGCGTCTACCGGCGAGGTTGTCGAAGCAACACCCGAGCTTATCGCTCAGGTGGAACCCGAAGACCTAATGCGCTTTGGATTCATTCCCGAGTTTATCGGCCGCCTTCCAGTGGTTGCCTCGTTGGCGCCACTTAGCGACGAAGCCATGCTCGACATTCTGAAGAATCCAAGGAATGCCATCACGAAGCAATACAAGAAGTTGCTTCTGTTGGAGGGGATTCAACTAGAGTTTACCGACGACGCCTTGCTGGCAATCGTCCACCGCGCTAACAAGCGCAAGACGGGCGCCCGTGCGCTTCGCGGCGTTATGGAGGAGATCATGAATCCTATCATGTTCTCGCTGCCAGACAAGACGTCGGTTACATCCTGCACCATAACGAAAGAAGTGGTGGAGCATGCCGCCCCACCACTTCTTGATATTGCAGACGAGAAGCGCTCGAAGCGCTCTGCACCCTCGGCCTAAGCCTTAGCGCACAACCATAACCGGATATGTTCGGCGGCCCGCGGCCGTTTGAACTGTAAGCACATAGCTGCCGGTAGCCACACGCGAAACGTCGACCGTAAGTTCGCTTTCGTTCACGGTTGCTACACCGTAGACGCTGCGGCCCTGTGCGTCAAGCAACATCCAGTGCGTTACATCGCCGTCTATTGGCAGCCGTACAACGGTCGTTGCTGGCTGTGGATATGGCAGAGCTTTGCTGGAAGCATCGGCTTGCTGGACGCTGGTTGTAATACTGCCAAGCTCGCTTGGGCAACCAACAGCGCCGTTTTCACCGATTGCAACAACGTACACTTGGCCGTCGGAATTATCGAGTGTAAACTCGGCCGACGAGGCAAACCGCGTAGCGCTGGCCACGAGCGTGTCGGCACTGCCACGACGCAGGCGCACACCGTATCGGCGTACGTCGGGCGATTCTGATGGCGTCCACGAAACCACAGTTGTGCCTGTGCGGTCGTTTCTCGTAGCAGCAACATTTGTAGGCGGCATGAGTGCCACGCGCTGTGCCGCAAACGTCTCGGCGCTGCGTGCCTCGGCAAGTTGTCCGCCCAGCGTGCGCATTGCAGTTATGTAGAACGAACACGGCACTTGGCCGTCGGCTAGCTGTATCACGGCACTGCCGTCGCCACTGGGGGCAGTCACAAGCGGAATACCGTCGAAGTTTTCGCCGTCTACGTCGGCCTGAATGGCCACGGTGCCACCGTCAACCTTTGGCCATGTTACAACCAGGGTGCTGCCTTCGCGACGAACGTCGATGTTGAATGGGCTGGTAACTACGCCACCACGAGCACTAATCAGAACGGAGTCCCACTCGTCGGCCGTTACCGTCCAAACGCCTTCGGCAGGGGCCTGGACCGTCCACAACTGGAATCCATTGGGCAAATCGAAGCGGCGAACGCCATCGGCTGGTGTGCTGGCATTCCACGACCGACCATCGGGAGCTCTCACGGTTACTGTTCCCGTTGCCCCTTGCAGGTGAACGAGTAGGGCTTCAACGCCAGAGCCAACGGTGGCAGAGGCCGACTTGGCTTGGACGTCGTCGCCGGCCTTAGCCGTGCCAGTACCAATGGTGAGGTTGATAACACCAGGGCCGATTTCCAGCGGAAAGGTCTTGTCGAAGTCCAACACGATGTGTGCCTGCCCAGTACCGAAGTATGCCTCAAAGAGCTCGAGCAAGGCGCCGCTTAGGCGGGCTCGAATGGGGCCTAGGTCGACGTTGGCGCGCATGTATTGCTCGGCACCGGGGGTGATCGACATGACGCCCTTAATCGTGCCAACCTGGATGGGCAAGATGTCTTTGGCGCATTCGTGCAAGACCTTGATCGGCCACTTCATTTCGCCAGTATAGGCAAAGGTTGGAATCACGCAGCGGCCGTCGACCGTGCCCGAAAAAACGTCGGTCGTACCAGCATAGGTAAGCTTCGACGTTCCCGTAAGAATGTAGTCGCCACCAAGGTGACCAACACTTGCGCCACCTGTGATTTCGAGTGTTGGATTCCTCATCGACATATCGAAGCCAAGCTTTGCAGATGCTGTAATCTCGATTTGCCATGGCTTGGCTTCGGAGATTTTCTCCACCTTGAGCAGGCGCAAGGTGCCATCGAGGAGTGCCGCCACAGGGTCGGCTTCGAAACCGCCACCAAGCGTGAACTGCATGATGTTGTCCTTGCCAATCAACTCCATGGTGCTTTCGATGCGGGCTTTGAAGGGATTGCCAATCTGGATGTTTTCAATGGAGCCGCCACCACCACGAAAACAGAGCGGCGTTTCTGGAATAGGAATGCAGTTTTCGAGTTCGAACGTAAAGTTGCCCTTGTTCCACTTCCCATCCCTAAAGCCAATGCCGATGTCGGCGCTGGCAAAGCACAGTGCCCGCGCCTTGCCGGTGATATCCAGCTCGTCGTTGGCGCTAGAATAGGCCACCTTGGCCGAGTTGATACATAGGGCAGAAACTGGAGCGAAGGACTGGAGTTCGCCACTCACGGTGAACGTCCATCGCTTAGGTGCGATAGATGAGTACGTTGCACTGCCTTCGATAGCAAACTTGGCCTTCTCGTTGGGATCGTCGTCCTTGGCATTGTCGCTATTACAGCCCGACCATACGTTTCTGCCTAGAACAACCGTGGCGCCGATTTTGATGCCGTTAGACTGGAAGCCGTCGCCGAGTAGTTCAATGACGGGCTTTTCGATAAGTCCGCCACTAAGTTTTGTGGCAAGCTTGTCGAGGCCAAAATTGATAACGTTCGAGCACGGTAGTGCAAAGGCCGTGGTACTTTCTACGATCACTAGGTCGCCCATGGCGCCGTCGCCCGAGCCATCCATTCGAATAGAGCGGCAGTTTACGATGAATTTGTTCGGCGTTGTGTCGATGCGTACTGGGCCTTCCATCCGAAAAATACCATTCCAAATAACGGGGCCATCGGCAACAACGAATACATCGTCTTCCTTCCAGCGTTCACCTTCGCCGGCGTCGAATTCGTGAAACGGAAAGCCGTTGCACTTGGCATACCAGTAGCGTCCGCGCTCGTTTACCTCGACTTCATACACAAGCTGATTGGCATCTTCGAATTTGTCCTTCTTGGCATCAATGCGAAGCTGATATTTGCCCTTTTCGATGTCTTTTTTTGTCTTGTAGTTAATGCGCACGTCGCCACGGACGTCGGTGGTATAGGTCTTGGTTGGTTCGATACCTTCGAACAGCGTAGCTAGGCCGCCTATGGTAACCGTTGCCCCTTGAACGGGGTCGCCATTTTCTTTAGAGATATTGATTTTAACGGGCAGGGCTTCGTCGGGGCCAACTTTTACACCTGCGCGCGGAACAGTAGCAATGGTAAGTTTGGGCTTCAAGCCGAGAACCAGGCGCCCCTCGGAAATTGTTACCCGTAACGAAATGCCCGATGATAGATTCGCTACACCGGTCCACTGAAACGTGGCGGTCACAGCACCCGTTTCGGGGTTCACGTCGGTTACCGTCAAGGAGCCGTTGGTGCAGGTAAAAATTTGATCACTTCGGCGGCCATAGCGGTATGTTGTGGTACCCGTAAGAGGGTAGGGGGTGGCCTTCTTACCCTCGTAGCGAGGAATCTGAATAATCATTCCCAACACGGGTGCGTCGGTTGTGTCTAGGTCGCCCACGATTGTAAGCGCCTGATTAACGAGCGTATATCCTACACGTACCGCAGTGCGCTCGGTAACGGGGCCGTTGTCAGTTCGAGTTTTGAAGATAAAACTGTGGTCGGCCGACCACGTGCTAGCCACGCCAAGTAGCATGGCAACAAGAAGTAACGAACACCTGCGCATATGCGCTCCTTAGTGGGGTTGAATAAATGTCCCCCAAACTTACCAAGAAAGACGAATCATCGAACAACCACCATGGCAGCCGTTACATGTTGGCGTCCCTGACTACACCGCACATGGTACGTGCCACTTGGTAGCGTGCTTGTGTTGAAAGGGGCACTGTGTTCGCCATGGCTGTGGTGGCCTTCGGCCAGTGTTGCCACGTGGAAGCCCAAGGCGTCGTAGACGTCGACACGTACGGGTAGGGCAGCGTCTACACGGTAGCGAATAGTTGCCGTGCCCCGTACGGGGTTTGGAGAAATGGCATATAACGTGAGGCCGCCGGCCGACGTCGCATCGTCGACGTGCGTGGTGCTTCCGGCCTTGATAATGGGAACAGTTTCGAAGTCCTGGAAGAGGATTTGGCGGATGACGGCTGGATCGGCACCAAACCACTGTTCGAGAACCGACGCATAGACTTGGCGGAAGTCGATAGACATCTTGAGGTCGCCCCGGTCCAAGTCGGTAAGCGATGGATATGGCGTGCGAATGCCGTCGATAACCTTGGAGCCCATGATGAACATGGGGGCCGACGTGCCGTGGTCGGTTCCAAGACTGAGGTTGCTGGCCACACGGCGGCCAAACTCCGAAAACGTCATGGTAAGAACGCGGTCTTGCACGCCGTGCGCTTCGAGGTCGCGCTGGAAGGCCGCCATGGCGGCCGACACGTAGCCCAGCAAGACGGCGTGGCTGCCATTGGTGGGCTCGCCTTCGAGCGTTTGAGCGGCATGCGTGTCGAATCCGCCAAGGGAAACAACATAGACGCGAGTTTTGAGTCCGCCGGCAACCATACGAGCAACGATTTGTAGCTGTGCCGCAAGTCTGTTCACGCGCGTATCGCCGTAATCGGCAATGTTATCGGCTTTGGCTGCGGCTTCCTTGATAACGGCGCTGTACACCTGGGCCTTACCTTGGACGTCGCGAATAAATGCCACGTTGGAGCGTGCTTCTGCCTGGCTTGGCAGGCCGCCGCCGCCCGACGTGGTGCCTTGCACCAGGTCGTAAAACGTTTCGGGATCCTGTAAGGCCATGCCCATGCTTTGCTGCTGTACGCCGGTAAGCGCTAGCGACACAACGGCCGACATCTGAATGGCGATGGGGTCGGGCATGGCAGCCGTGGGATAGCCGTCGGGATAGCCCGGATAGACACCGTCGAGGTAGCGCCCCACCCAGCCGCTGCTGACCACTTGATTGCTCGACGAGCCCGACATCCAGATGTCGGTGCTGCGGAAGTGCGACTGATTGGGATTCGGATAGCCCACGCCATTCAGCACGGCCACCTTTTGTTCGCCGAACGTACGATGCAGGTCGGCCATGGCGGGATGCAGGCCGAGGGCATCGTTGAGTTTTAGGGCGGCCGACATGGGGATGGCGATGTTTGACCGTGCAGCCTTGTAGGCGGCTTCTTGGTCGATGGGCAGCACCGTATTGACGCCGTCGTTGCCTCCGTTTAACTGAACGAGAACGAGCACACGATCGGACTCTTCGGCAAGGTTAAACAGGTCGGCAAGCAAGGGGCCATCGAAGGCGTGAACGGGAAGGCCGTTTACAAGGAATGGCAGGGTAACGGCACCGGTAGAGCGAGCAAGGAAGGAGCGGCGGTTCATGGTTGTGGCGTCGTGAGGTGATACATCAAACAATGTGGTATTCCGCCATGCGGAACAGGTACACGAACAGGTTGTCGAGCTTGGCCTTCATGCGAGTGCGAAGCTGTTGGTTGTTGGGCGAGGCCACAAAGGTCTCCCACTCTTGAGTCCACTCGTAGATGGGGGCGGTGCCCCCTTGCAGCACATCACCAAGAAGGGTAGTGCGAACATCATCGGGAAAGGGCACGGCAAACAGGTTTGTGTTGATGGCGTCGATGAGTGCATAGGGGTCGCTAGCATTCGGAATCGACCGCACGTAGGCAATGGTGTCGAACATGCCAGGGCGGGACCGCTGGCCTAGAACAAGCACGTCGGTGGTGGCATTGCGCAGGGGCAACGTGGCGGTGTTCATCCACAGGCGGTCGTAGTCGGGCTGCTGGTGGTAGGCCTCGTAGCCGGCAACACTTGGTGGGTCGCCTAGCGACATCTGCAGGTTGTTCATGTTGGCTTGCAGGCCGATGTAAAACTGCGTGCGTTGTGGCTCGGCAGCAGGGGCGGCAATAGAAGGCAAGGAGCGCAGGGTGCCAAACATGAAGTCGGCCGGCGAGCTAATCTGACTACCGTGGAATGCCTGATCGTTAAAATGTTGGCTGCGCAGCAGGGTGCGCATCACGGGCATCACCGACCAATTGCTTTGGCGAAGAAGGCGACCTAGGGGGGCAATAACGTCGCGTTCGACGTCTGCGTCGATAGTGGCATCCACAAACCACCGGTAGAGCTTGCGAACCACGTGGCGTTCGGTAGCTTCTTGGGTGAAGATCATGTCGAGCAGTTCGTCGAGCTCTTCGTTGCCTGCAGTTGGAGTGTTACGTCCACGAATCACGCGATTGCCATAGGCGGCCGAGAACTGTTTGTCGGCGGTGTCGTGTTGGCGTGGTTGAAAGCTCACCACGCCCGTCAGGCGTTGTTCGCGCCAGCCGGTAAGAACGCGGGCGGCAGCCTTTACATCGCTTTCGGTATAGGTGGTGTAGTTGCCAACTTCGATTTCGGGGCCCTTGCCGTTGGCAAACAACTCTTGCAGCTCGCGCGCATAGTTTTCGTTGGGGTTGCCTGCCGTGTTGGTGTTGCCGTTGAGGTAGCGAAGCATGGCTGGCGACAGCGTAACCCAGCGCGTCATGCTCTTGAAGTCGCCCAGTGCGTTAGCCCGCATGTATTCAAGGTACTGGTAGCAGAACACATAGTTTTGGACGGCCTGAAATTCAACCGTAAAATGGCTCATCCAAAATAGCACCATCTTTTCGCGAATGTTGGGCGTTGTGGTTAACAACTGTTCTGCCCACCATGCCTTGACGTACTGCGTGTACAGGGCATTCTCCATCGGCGCGAAGGGGGCATCGAGAAAGCTCTCGCCAGTGGTGGGGTGCTTGGGCTTCGCCGGAGCGGGAAGGGTAGCCAGCAGCGAATCAACGGTAGCTGCAATGCCTGCCGAAACGGCTTCAGAAAGCCGCGTTGGCTGAAAGCCAAAGGTAACGCGGCGCAACATGTGGGCGGCGTGGCGTTCCGTCCACGGGCCAGCATAAGGGTCGAGAAGTGCCATGGTAGTTGGTGCGTAAACAGGTGTGCGTTTCGAGTGCGCCCTGCGTCGTCACCGCCACCGGTTTGGTTTAACCAATTAGCGCCGGAGCGTGGCAGGGTGTCCAAAGAACCCTGGTAAGCGGGCTGCGTTACAATGCTCGGAGCGCTTGACGAATAGGCGCGAGTGCAGCCCCACAATTCTCTCGCGCTGTTCCAGTAACTCCGCAACGCTTGCCTCCACTATCCGCACGCACCGCATATCTACCCAGCACAGCCGCCGCTTCATTACGCTGTGAAGCAGACATACTTCTAGGTAGTTCAGCACAAAGGCCAACGTTTCGTACCACCGCATGGGGCGTACCCGAAAGCCAAACTTCTCCATGGTACTCGGCGATAAAAAGTACATGGTTCCTCGCAGTTGCTGCTGTGGCACAACCTCTCCGCGCTCTGCAGCATCACACATCGCCAACAGCCCTTCCGTTAGGTACGTCAGCATCGTTGTTGCACTGCGGTCGCGTAGCCACATAAAATCCCACGCTGTGCCCAAGTGCATATCCAACACCTTCTTGCCAAGGGGCATCGTAAAGAACATCGGCGAGTAGTACCGATAAACGCCAAGCGCGCGCAGCCATGGCGTACTTACAAAGCGCAAGAGGCGGAACATCCCAACCCCCACGAGGATTGCCAGTAGCGTTACCACAACCACAGACAGCCAAAGCATGCTGCAATCTCTGCACTTCTTGATTATCGTAGTGTGAGGTCAATATTGCCAAGTCGTGATGTGTCGAACGCCGGCAACCTTCATCCGTAGCGGTAGTTTTGTGCGGTGACCAGTCTTCGTACCATCCTTGTGCGGAACACCGTGACGGTGTTCAACGCCCTAAACGCCGTTATCGTTGGTGCCCTGGCTGTGGCTTGGTGGCATACGTCCGACGAACGCCTACTGCTGGACTCGCTGGGCGTGTGCACGGTTATCGTTAGCAACATGGCTATCGGTGTGGTGCAAGAGTGGCGCGCTTATCGCGCCGCGCGAGCCGCCACGATTCAACTGGCGGCAGTACATCATGTGCTGCGCGACGGCCGTGACGTTACCGTCCGAGCCGACGATCTTCGGCCAAACGATGTTATTCATCTGCATCGCGGCGACGCAATCCCCGCCGATGGCGTGATTGTCGAATCCGACGGACTGGAAGTCGATGCCTCGATTCTTACCGGAGAGTCGCACGCCGTGGGGGCCGCCGTAGGTAGTGCCGTGTTTGCCGGCACGGCCTGCGTGGCCGGCCAAGGCACGCTCCGCGTGGAACGCCCCGCAGCCGAAGGCCTTGCCGCCCGCATCAACGCCCAAGCGCGTGCCCACGTGCTGCGCACGTCGCCCATGCAACGACGTATCAACATCTTGTTCGAATGGAGCTTCGGCATTGCCGTGGCTCTAGCCGTGGCCGACGTCGTTCTGGCCAACGGTCAGGCGCTCGACGTCGATCGCATTCGCCGTATCGCCACCCTGGTGCTGGGCCTAATCCCCGAAGGTCTCGTCTTTTTCACGACCATTACGCTTACGCTTGGCGTGCTGCGCCTGTCGAAGTTCGGTATCGTTGTACAGCATCTGCCGGCGGTCGAATCGTTCGCGGCTGTGACGTCGGTGTGCATGGATAAAACCGGCACTCTTACCGAAAATCGCCTGCACGTTGCGGGCGTCGTAACGCTGGATGCTTCGGTGGATGGAGCCGAGCTGTTGGCCAAGTACCTTGCGGCTACGTCCGACGAAGGCCAAACCATCGACGCACTTCGCCATTTTGTTCAACAGGTAGCTCGCCCCGACGTCGAGGGCGCCGTGCCATTCTCGAGCGCCCGCGCCTTTGGTGCTCTGCGGCTTGTCCGTTTTGGGTGGCTTGTGTTGGGTTCGCCCGAGCGCCTGCTTACCACTCCCCAGCAAGAAGCGCTGCGTAAGCAGCTACGCCAACAGGATCTTCACGCCATGCGAGTGCTGGTGCTGGCCAAGGCCGAACATGCGACGGCCGACGGCGTCGAACACGCCCAGCCAATTCTGGCGATTGCCATGGCCGACGTTGTTCGACCGCAGGCGCAAGAGCTGGTGACGTTTTTTCAGGAATCAGGAGTCGAGCTCCACGTTTGTTCCGGCGACGCCGAAGCGCATGTACAGTCGCTGCTTGATAGTGCCCGCGTCGAGCTGCCTGCCGGCCACATTCACGCGCGCATGCAGCCGCAGCAAAAGCAGGACTTTGTACGGCATCTACAAACGCAGCACCATGTGGCCTTCATGGGCGATGGCGTTAACGACCTGCCCGCCATGAAGCAGGCCGATGTGTCGGTGGCCGTCGACGGCGCCCATGGTATGGCCCGGCTGGTGGCCGACATTGCCTTTACGCGACCGGCGTTTCACGCCGTGCCCGACCTTGTTCGCAACGGTCGTGCCGTAATGCGTACCATTCTGAACGTCGCTCGGCTGTTCATCGGCAAAAACGTGGTGTTGCTCCTCGTGTCGGCCCTTGCAGCCATTGGCGCCATGCCATATCCCCTTACACCGCGCCGCGGTGCCTTGCTAAGTGTGCTGGCCGTGGGTATTCCTGCCATGGTGTTGGCCGCTAGGGGGCGTAACCACGCTGCCATTGCGAGCTTTCCGCGTGAACTAGCAACCTACCTTGTTCGAACTGGGACGTCGGTTCTCATCGCCATGATGGTCGTGCAGAGTGTGCCATTCTTGAATACACATCACGAAGCGCTGTTCTGTGCCATCGTGGCAAGTGTGATAGTGTCGGCTGTCTTTGTCGACAAACAAGATCGTCAGGCAGTGCTTCATTTGTCCTACTGGGCTCTGGCCCTTGTTGGCGCGTGGATAGCACTCATGATGTGGCACTCGGCGCCGTTGCCCGTGGCTGTTGTGCAAGCCTTTTACGAGTTACCTTTGCTCGATCTTGATGGTATTGCTTGCCTTGTGCCTGTTTTGGCCGTTGCGGCAATCATCTCTGTTGTTTCCCATTCCATTCCTTCGCCATTCCGTCGCCGTGTCTGAACGCCTTGTTCGCCGCCTTGTTGTCCTAGCCGCACTTTGCATCTACTTGCCCTTTCTAGGGTCGGTCCGACTTTTCGACTGGGACGAAATCAACTTTGCCGAGGCGGCCCGCGAAATGCTTGTTACGGGCGACTGGTTGCGTGTGCACGTCGACTATGCACCGTTCTACGAAAAGCCGCCGCTGTTTATCTGGGCGCAGGCCGTAAGCATGTTGGTCTTTGGCGTCAACGAATTTGCTGCGCGTCTACCTAACGCCATAGTTGCCACCATTACGCTATGGCTGCTTGTACGACTTGGCCAGCAGGTGGGGCGTCAGCGTCTTGGCCTCTTATGGGCTGCTGCCTATGCAGGCAGTGTATTGCCCACATTTTATGGCCACACTGGCATCATCGATCCGCTCTTCAACCTCTTAATGTTCCTTGCGGTGCTTGTGGCCTATCGCTCTGTGGGGCAGGGGGCATCGAAGCACGACGCATGGCTTGCAGGGCTGTGGATGGGCTTGGCAGTGCTTACCAAGGGTCCAGTAGCGTTGGGGCTTGTATTGCTTACGTGTGCCATTGCCTATGCGTGGACGCGTCGTACGTGGCGTTTGCCGTGGCTTGTGGCGGCCAAGATGACCCTTGTGGCTACAGCCGTGCCGGCGCTATGGTACGGCGTGGAGTATGCAGCCAATGGCCCGGCGTTTATGGAGGCGAACCTAGCGTATCAATGGCGACTGTTAACCATGGGCGAAGCCGGCCATGCGCAGCCATGGTACTACCACCTTGTGGTGGTGCTGATAGGGTGTTATCCTGCGTCGGTGCTGGCCTTTGGCCGGCTGACGCCTGCGGACGCGTCGGACCTGTCGGACTCGTCCGACTTCACGAAGTGGATGGCCACGTTGGGCCTCGTAGTGCTTGCGGTGTTCTCGGTGGTAACCACCAAGATTGTGCATTACAGCAGCATGACGTATTTGCCACTGACCTTTCTTGCGGCCTTGGCTGTAGACCGTATGTGGCGTGGCGAGGCGCGCATGGGCGTTGCGCGTTGGCTGCTACTTGGCGTGTTATGCCTAGTGCTTACCGCGGCAGCGCTTGCGGTGCCCCTTATCGGCAACAACATGGATTGGCTTGTGGCACAGCCCACCTTTAGGGATGTGTACTTGCGCGAGGCCGTGCAGCAGCCAGTGTGGTGGAGCTGGATTCATTACATTCCGGCGTTGCTGCTGCCACTGGGATACGTTGTGGGTTTGGTGTTTCGCAAACGTCCGTGGCATATGCTGCCGTTGTTTGGTGGGGTGCTGCTGTTTTCGATGACGTTTTTGCCGTTGGTTGCACCAAACATCGAGCGTTATACGCAGGGTGCAGCGTTAGACGTTTACGAGTCGTTGCAGGGCCGTGTAGCATACGTAAAGCCGCTAACCATGAAGTCGTACGCCCACCTGTTTTACACGCAGAAACCGTACGAGTTGAGTGCGGCGGCGCATGGCGTCGAAGCAGACGCATGGGAGCCGTTTTTGCTGGATTCGATGGTGCGCGTGCCAACGTATTTTGTGGCCAAGGTGAACGACGCGGGGCCTTGGATGGAGCACCCCAATCTTCGCATTCGCCATAGGCATGGCGGCATTGTCGTGTTCGAACGACGTCGGTAACCGGCTTACTTCTTTGGCGGTTCTTTGGCTGGATCTACTGTGCCAAAGCCCGAAATCGTGATACGTTCGTAGCCCTCGATCGACGTAGCAAGTACCACTTCCACGCGAAAAGGCCCGGTTGCATCGGGCTTGTATCGTACGCGCAGTGTGGCTTGTCCGTTCGGCTCGATAATAAGCGGAAACGGGGCCGCAAACTGCAGGCCGGGGCTATGTTCAAGCATATCAACCGCTACGGTTTCTTCGAGAATCGATGTTAGGTCGATGGTGGCCTCGGTTTCGTTGCCAAGCGACGTCGAGTTAAACGCCAGGTAGGCCTGCGACATTTGAATGGGGCGTTGGACGTTGGCGCGCAGGGCCATCAGGTGGACGTTGTTGTTCTCGGCCTCGTTCGTGCGGATGGTAATCCACTTTTCGATAGGGCCATTTTGTTGGGGCAGGTTTAGCGACACACGCAGTACAGTCGACTCTCCGGGCGCCAGCGTATCTTTATCAAGCGGTGCCGACGTACATCCGCAGCTAGGCCGCACTTCGGTCATTATCAGCGGCTCGGTACCAACGTTTGTAAACGGAATCTCCGCCGTCACCTTCGGCTGTTCGCCCACGTTCGAGCGCGGAATCACGCGTCCCCAGTCGTGCGCCTTTGGCACCTGTAATTTCGGCTGTGCTGTAAGGGGCGCTGCAAAAGCCAGCGCGCCAAACACGAGGAGGGTAAGTCGGGTGATGGTCATGGGTGCAAACATAGTAACATGCCTGCGGCATAGCTACATGCCTCGCATAGCGACGCGGCTTCGCCGCAGGTACATGCCTTCGGCATAGTTGAAAGAACGGTATAGCTGGCCGAAGGCCGTAACTTTGCGTCCCATGAGTCTTTCGTGTCCCGTATGCCTATCGAACACCTTGGTGCCAGCGCGCCTTGGCGCTACGCCGCTGTGGCGTTGTACGCATTGTGGCGTACACGTAACGCAAGATGTGGGCGCCGAAGAGCAGGCGCGTGAGTTCTACTCGCAGCACTACGTATTACACTCCAGTGTGGCCGCGCAGCGGGAACGCCATAGAATGTTTAGGATGCCAGAGTATCACGACATGATTGGGCGAATTCTTCGGTACAAGCCCAACGCCCGTCGATGGCTCGATGTTGGGTGCGATCATGGCTTCCTCATCGACGAAGTGCGCCGCGCAGGAATCGGCGTCGTTGGCGTAGAACCGCAGAATGGGGCGCGAGACTATGCACGTTCGGTGGGGCTCAACGTTGTGCCGAGCATCGACGAGGTACACGGCGAGTATGATGTGGTGACGGCCTTTCACGTGTTAGAGCATATAAGCGACCCCAGGGCGTTTGTGCAGGCATGTGCACAGCGGCTGTCGCCTGGTGGCGTTCTTGCCATCCGCGTGCCCGACTATGGCAGCATCGGGCGCCGGCTGCTGGGGTCGCGATGGATATGGTTCCAGCCCAGTGTGCATCGGCTGCACTTTACCGAAGGTGCCCTGCGCCTGTTGCTGCAAGACTGCGGCTTTGGCGTGCTGTCGAGCGTCCGTCGTGCTGCGAACACGAGTCTTACCCGTGATTCGTATTGGCTTGCTGTTCGGACCTTTTCGACGTATCGCAGTGTTTCGATGCCGTCGTTCCGCGACCTCGCAGCAAGAACCTATCAAAATATCGTAGGACGTGAAATCATGGTGGTAGCCGTTCAGCAACAGCATTCCCAAGGGGCATCGGCATGACGTCGAAGCCCCTTTCAAGGATTGGTATGGTGGGCATCGTTGTGGCGCCCCTGTTGTGGGTGCTTGGAACGTCGCTGGCGCCCGTTGGCGACCGTGCCGGTGCCGTCGATGCCCAGCCGCCATTAGAGCGAGCCCTTGCTGTGATACGGCAACATGGAGTTGTAGATACCAGTTTTGCGCGCATGCTTGCTGGACTGTCGACAACAGTGTTTGATAGTGCGTTGGTGAAAATCAACGTCACAAACTTTGCCCGCAAAACCGACTATACTCATAACCACAACGCCTACAGCGTGAAGCACGCACGGTTGTTTGTTGCAGAACACGACGCCATGCTTCGAGCTGCCGAACGGCAATATGGAGTTGCACGCGAGGCCATAGCGGCTATCCTGTGGGTTGAAACCAAGAACGGTCGCTACACGGGAAAGAACCATCTGCCGAGTGTATACCTAAGCGTGGTGCTAAGCGCCGAAGAGGCCTTTGTAGAACGCAACGTCGAGAACGTCATGGCGAATTTGTCGGCCGATAGCACGAAGCGCGACTCCATTCGAGGAGTCGTACAAGCCAAGGCGAACAAAAAAGTGCGATGGGCCATGGAACAGCTGCAAGCCATGCATCTCATGCACAGTCAGGGTAGGGTCGACGTGACGTCGTTGCGCGGTTCGTGGGCCGGTGCCTTTGGCCTTAGCCAGTTCCTACCGGCGTCGTACGTTAAGTGGGCACGCGATGGCAACGGCGACGGACGTACAGATTTGTTCGACGTTGACGACGCCATCCATTCGGTGGCGAACTACTTGAAAGAAAACGGCTGGGGACCCACCACGAAGGAGCGCCGTGCGGCGGTGTTTCACTACAACAACAGCGATCCGTATGTGGATGCTGTGCTAACGCTTGCCGACAAGTTAAAGTAGCAAGAGCAGGCCGCCTTATACCAAGCGGCCCAGTTCGTCGTGCGGGTTGCGTACACGATGCACCTGCATGCCAATGCCGGCGGCGGCGCGGCAGTTAGCCACCGAGTCGTCGAACAGAATGGTGCGCGCTGCCGATACATCCATGGTGTTTAACACGTTCAGGAATGCCTCGGGGTCGGGTTTACGCAGGCCCGTAGCACAGCTAAGAAACAGGCGGTCGAATAACGACAGCAGATGTCGGCACTGCGGGCGCACGTGCCACAGGTGCAGCCACGAGATGTTGCTTAACACCACCACCTTGGTATACATTTGGGCTTCTTCGATAAGACGTGCCGACCATTCAAACGGACCTATAAGCACGGCATTCCAAGCGTCGATAAGGTCGTCGTCGGAACACGTAAAGCCCCATGCCTTGCGCAGTGCCTCTAAGAAATCTTCCACGACAAGTTCGCCGCGGTCTACGCGTAGGAATAGATCGTTTTGTAGGTCGACGCTAAAGTCGATGGGCTTGCCATTATAGCCTTGCAATGCCATCATGGCTGTTCGGGTGCGTTCAAAATCTATGTCGAACAGAACACCGCCGAAGTCGAAGACAACGCAATCGACGTCGGCTAATAACGAAAGGTCATCCATCGTTGATCGATGATGGTGGCAGAGCGTTGCAGATTCATTTCGAAGGTATCGATAGCACGTTGTTGTTGTGATTTCACCAATTCTTCTCCGCGTTCGGCGAGGAATCGGGGAAACTCGTTGTCGATAGGTTGCACAATTTGGCGGATGTTTACGGAATACCAACCAAGGTCGCCAAGAATCGGTCCTACATGTCCGTGCTTGTTGGCCTGCATGATGGCAGCGAATAATGCTGTATCGCGCTCTGTGCCTGTCATGTAGCCGTCGCTGTCGATGGTGATGTCGCGAGCAACGATGCTGCCTGGCAGGCGTTCCGACACAAACATCTCCTGTTCGGGCGTCAGCGTTACCAGGCCGTGTTGGGCGCGCGCCAAGCGCGTACGGGCAAGGCAGGCCTTGTCGCGCAGCACCTCGGCGCGAAGTTGCTCGGCGGCAGCGTTCATCGACATGGGTCCGGCATCGGCACTATCGGCAACCACGGCTAGAACGATGCCTAGGTCGGGTACATCCACAACGTCGCAAGCTACTCCAAGGGGCGTCGCGAACGCCATTTGCGCAAGCCGATAGCTACCATGAAGTTTTGCGCTGCGGGTAAACCACGGAGTGAGGTTCATGGTTTTGCCATAGCGATGGGCAATAACGCCAAACTCTTCGCCGTTGTCGTAGGCCTCTTGTGCGGCGCTGGCAATGGTAAGCACAGAGTCGACCACGTTAGGTCCGGCCTCGATGGGCAAGCGCACAGCGGTGGTGCGAATTCGCGACGTGGACGTTGAGTCGATAACAAGCACAACGGCGTTGCCGTCGTGCATCACTGGTCCAACCACATCGTTGCGGCGTTGCCCCTTACAGGCATCGAACAAGGGGCGGGTAGCGGCAGAGTCGCGGTGGAGTATAAGGGTGGATACACGTGCCTGACTGGTAACGGCAAGAAGCAGGGAGTCGCGCGAGCGTGCTTGGGCAGCTTTAAGTTCGCGGGCAAAGGCGCGCATGCCGGTGATAGTGCGGGCCGTATCGCCACGGCTAGGAATAACAGGCCACGAGAGTATGGCCAGCCGTCGCGAGGGCTCGGCAAAGGTATAGCGCTGTGGGTGCAGGGCGTACCAATCTTGGAGTTCCTCGGCGGTTGGAGGATCGGCCACTGGCGCACACGGCAAACGAACGAAGTCGATGGTAGCATGTGTAGTGGCCCGTTCGTATTCTCGGCGGAGACTGGCAGAGTCGACAACGAATGCCGACAACACCGAGCTGCGAACGGCCTCGCGAAGGTATTCTAAACGAAGGCGGTCGCGGAGGTCGGCAACGACCGTGCGCAGGCGCGTGGCATCGGCCGTGCGTTGCTGCGGGGTGCGGCCGGGTTTCGAGTTTGCGAGCGAGTCTGGGTTGGTAACCATGGCTCGCAGCAAGGCGGGGTCGAAGCGTCCGTTGGCGTCGACAACGCCGCGGCGGATATAGTCGGGCGGACTTGCCAGCAAGCGCTTGTCGATTTCGGCGTCTGAAAAGGCGATGCCACGACGTCGGGCTTCTTGTCGGTACAGGACGTTGCGAACGGCGTCCTTCCAAGCAGCTTCTACGATGTCGGCCTGGTCGGCCTCGCCAACCATCGAATACAGTTCGCGGCGGCGTCCTACATCGCGGGCAAAGTCGGCAAGAGAAATGGTATCGCCATTCACAACGCCGGCCACAGGTTGTTGGGCGGCAGCAGGTGAGGGCGGTGTGGCCAGGCACAGCAGCAGTAGGGCAGCTATCAACATTGGGCACAAAGATAGGGCACGGCAGGCAAGGCCAAAGCCCTAGATTTGCGGCCCAAGCAATCATGAACGAAACTAGACCAACCAGTATCGCACGGCTGAGCGTCGTGGATCAGTCGCCTGTTGTCGAGGGCGGCACATCGGCCCAGGCCATTGCCAACACCCTTCGCCTTGTAGAGCGTTGCGAGTTGTGGGGCTATCACCGGTATTGGTTTGCCGAGCACCACGGCAGTGCGTCCTTTGCCTGTGCAGCGCCCCTTACCATGATGGCGGCTGCGGCATCTAGGACGTCAAGGATACGACTGGGTAGCGGAGGTGTGTTGGTGGGGCACCATCAGGCGCTGGCGGTGGCCGAAGCTGTGCGTGTGGTGCAGGCGTTAGCGCCGGGCCGCGTTGATGTTGGCATGGGGCGAGCACCTGGAGGTGATGGGCGCGTGGTGCGGGCTATGGAGGCACGGCCAGACCTTGCCGAGGATCGCCTGCGCGAGGTGTTGGCCTACCTTGCCGACCGACGCGAGGCCAGCAACGATGGCGCTATTGTGGCCGTGCCCGACGGAGTGGAGCGTCCCGAGCCATGGATGTTGGGAACATCGCCGAATAGTGCTGCAGTGGCGGCGCGGCTTGGTTTGCCGTATGCCTATGGGGCGTTTATCGACCCTATGCAGATGGACGATGCATTGGCGAGTTATCATCGGCACTTTACGCCGTCGGCATGGTGTAGCCAACCAACGACCATGGTGGCAACGGTGGTGATATGTGCCGACACGCAGACAGATGCCGAGCGGCTAGCGCTGTGTAGTGAGCAGTGGTTTGTTGACAGCTTCTTGCGGGGGAGAAACGTGCGCTTTCCGGCGCGCCCCACTCTGGCGGGTGTTACGCCGCACGAGCAGATGCTGGTGGCCTTACGGCGACGCACGGTGGTAATAGGCGATGCCGACGCATGTGCCGAGCAGTTGGACCGTTTGGGGCGTCGGTATGCCGTGCAGGAGGTAGCCGTTGTTACGATTGTGGAGCACGATGAAGACAGGCATCGCAGTTATGAGCTGCTTGCGCAGCGGATGCTTTCGTAACTTTGCGCCTTCCGCGATTGTGGAATGCTGAATGGTCCCGTAGTTCAGCTGGATAGAACGCCAGCCTCCGAAGCTGGAAGTCAGTGGTTCGAATCCACTCGGGACCGCAAAACTGCGCGGGACATTTGCTTGGGAAGTTGCACGGGACGCTGCGCGGGACATTTGCATGGGACGTTGCACGGGACATTTGCATGGGACGTTGCACGGGACGCTGCGCAGGACATTTGCATGGGACGTTGCACGGGACATTTGCATGGGACGTTGCACGGGTTTCCGTAAAACCCAACACAGAGCAGCGTTTCCAGACATGACGTTGTTGAAAAGCCAAGCGCAAACGGGTACCTTGCAAGCGTGGCAAAGCAGACAGACTACTACCCCTTTGGTGTGATCATGGACCAGCGCTCGACATCGAGCGTCGGCTATCGCTATGGCTACAACGGCAAGGAAAACGACGACGTGAAGGGCGAGGGGAACCAGCAGGACTATGGCCTCCGCATCTACGACCCCCGCGTTGCTCGGTTCTTGAGTGTGGATCCGTTGAGTAAATAGTATCCTGAGGATAGTCCATACATGTTCGCTGGAAACTCACCGCTTCTCTTCATAGACGCGCAAGGACTTGAAAAAATCGCAGTTACCGGTGCGGAGTATTCGCTTGACGGCAGATACAAGTACAATTTTGTTGAACCAGCTATTACGAAGTTGAAGGAGTTCAAGGGACGTGCCGGTGATGAACAGGTAACCTGGATGGTGATGACTCTGGGATATTCTGATGAGGACATGTCAAAGTTTCGACATGTGGCACAGGAGCTAGGGGTTAACTTAGTAGAGGTGAAAGATTCGAAGGAGCTGATCAATTACGATAACTCCATGAACAAGGATGTTTCGATTCCCGATGGCGAGCCGGGTGAACTTTCAAGTAATCGTTCCGCGGATCCAATTACTGAGATGTCCATCTTCGGGCATGGTTATCCCGGACGGGCCTCTCTTGGAACTGGAGACTTCCCCTCGGGCGAACTCACTTCTAAGGCACTTGCAGGCATTCGTCAAGATGCTTTTAGGTGTCCTTCGATCGGTTTGTATACGTGTAATGCCGCGACACCAGTAGAGGGGGGTGTGTCATTTGCGCAGATACTTTCGGCTGCAACGGGCGGAGAAGTTCGTGGATATGAAGGTAGGACAGACTACGCAAAGATTAATCCCAGTGGCTCGTCGTTAGGAGATAAGATCAATAGGTTTATTAGTGGCTTTAATACCAGTGGTTCTCAGCAGATGCCACAGGCTGGCTTTAAGAACGGGACCAATATCCCGTCAGAAGCGAAGACATTTAAAAAGGGTGAGCAGTCTTCCGACTGATACATGCCGGACAGTGTTTGTTCAACGAGAAGCGGTGCCGAGATAGATGTCGAGAGAAGTTCCACAATCACATAACATTGCGCGATTCCGTTTACGAACTGTGCTGGTCGTACTGTTCGTACTGTTCTTGTTTGTTTTGGGAGTTGGTGCTTTGTGGAAGTACTATGTGAGGCGCCATCCTTGCCTTGCATGGTACTTTGCTGCGCCGATCGTTGTAAGTGCGGTTGACTCAACGATTGTTGTTGAGACGAACGACGTAGTAGTACCTCTTGTCATTCAGGGCAACCCCTTCTGCGTCGATTCGAGCGCAACTGTTACTGTTCTCAATGGCGAAAGTGATGGCGCAGGTGTCATCGCACGGACTAAGTACTTCGATGTGGGGCAGATCGTACTTCCAAGACCGGCAAACGAAGAGGTGCACGTGCGCGACACATTCGAGTTCACACCTATCGTCTTCGTTCGATATCGCAACAAGGAAATTCCCCTCATTACCTTCGAGAAATTCTTTCTTGGTAAGATCCCAAAAAGTATCGTCTTGGAGATCACAGGGGTCCGTCACCAGGAGTTTACGATGCGATTCGAGTATTGATGTTCCTCTCTTAGTGTGCCTCTCCCCCCCCCCCCCCCCGGCATCCTGAGTTATGATCTTTGCGTTGAGTGGGTATTGGCTAGCTGTAACTGTATGGATCCCTATCCACCTGGTGGTACGTACAACGCGAGCCCGAATGGTCGGCTTCTCATTCAGACTGTAATGCATAGTAGAGTTGCTGAAATCCGTGTCTTGAGGTGCCACTAGTGCATACTGGCTTAGGCAGACCACTGTTGGCTGAGGATCCGAAGTCCGCTTGACGGAGTATTCGACTTTTTCACTCCAAAGGGTAAGGAGTCGGATTCCCCCTCGGAACGCGTGATAATTTAGATAGTGACGATATAACGTGTGATGCTATGAGGACAGAGATTACAAAGCGTAGTAGATTAACTGAAGAGTCGATTAATCGAATTGACTTTCACGACGGAGCACTTATTGCTGTGTCCTACCACGATTCGTTTGCTTGCTTGACGATGGTCTTTCATCCTAACATTTGGGACGATTACCCTGAGCGTCCCCGGGCAGTGGAATTCCATCAAGTTCGTGACTTGCGACTAACTGAATACTCGGATGTATCAGATTATAAGGACAATGCTATGATCAACTGGGTCACTTGCGAAAAGGTTGGCGATTTGTTGGCATTTGAGTTCTTTCTGTGGGTCTTCGCCAAAGATAGTGGAGAAGTTAGTAGTTTGACGGATGAAAGATACCGAACTTTATCAGACGTTGTTTGGCCTGCAAGCGCCTTGGCGTGTATCAGAGGTACGAGTTGATCACGGCAGTCATACAGTTATCG
>VFQQ010001258.1_pt1 | contig 37247 bp, 69 predicted proteins | sample 3512341 | NCBI WGS metagenome assembly VFQQ01 (sample SAMN10412373, study PRJNA504923) | tailings metagenome | isolation source: Relicate 2 Philex TSF1 revegetated site | place: Philippines: Tuba, Benguet | collected 2017-08-29 | reverse complement strand
CCAGCAGCTGATCAGCTTATAAAGCAGGTGCACTGCATGTTCACATGTTCAACATCCTCATCCGTTGATTGACCTGCCTGGTTTAAGTATTCAGCTGGATGCAAGTCAGGACGACGGTCACCACTTACGAATACAAGCACTCTGCGCACCGCAGCGCATCTGAGGGCCGACAGCCAGCCCTTTGCCACGTCTCCTCTTGCCCTCTGTGTGCTTTTGCTTTTCTTGCATGTGCTGCCGGGAACAAGCAGGGCACAAAAGAAAGGGCGGGTGGATCGCCACTTGCTCTGCGGCGAAAAGAATCGCGCCATGGGAGGGCTACGGGGGCGACAGCGTGAGCGCCGCGCGCTGCGGCGCCCCTGCTGCCGCCCCATCTATCTGCGGCCGGCCGGCCGGGGCCCAAGCTGGGCCGCCGGCCGCCGCCGCTGCAATCCGGCGGCACTGCGGCAGGCGCGCACGGAGCTCCGTGCACGCCGCCGCCCCCGCCTGCCGCCAGCCTGCCGCTGGCGGCGCCGCGGCACGCCCCGCCGCCGCTGCCCCGCCAGGCGCCTGCACCTCGGGGCTCGCTGCCGCTGCTGCTGCTGCGGGGGGCTGCTGGGGAGCTGCTGCTGCTGCTGTGGGGCGCACAGGGGCTGTGCTCCGGGGTGCTGTTGCTGGGTGAGGGACGGTGGCGCCGGCGGGCTGCCATATCAACCAAGGGGGTGAGGGTGTGTGCCTGTTTGTGCGCCATCTTTCCGAGGGCGCGCCACGCGTGAGGCTAGCTAGCACAGCACAGCTGCACTGGGAGGGGGCTGTGGTGCGGGCCAGCCGGGCGAAGCGGGTCCTGGGAGGCGCGTCTTGCCGCCCGCACACCGCCGAACAGGGCACAAGTCGGCGGCGCGGGCTGGGGGCTCTGCCCCGCCGCCTCAGATGAGGTCGGCGATGTTCGAGGGCAGCTCCTGCGGCAGGGGAGGGTTGGTGGGGCGGGTGAGGCTGGAAGTAGCAGCAGAAGGGAGCATACGGGCCACACAAAGGCACCGTGCTGGGCGTCACACGACAAGCAGCAGCAGCAGCAGCACGCGTCAGGCCGGGATCAGCGATTCAGATTTTTTGCTCAATAAATAACCTCAGCGCACCTCGATCACGGTGTTGTAGAAGCGCTGGATGTCCTGCAGCAGGCGCTCGTCGTCGTTGGTCACAAAGTTGATGGCCACACCCTGCACAGGGGCAGTTGGGGATTGGGGGTGACACCACAGAAGTCAGCACAGAAATCACCGTGACTATGTTGGCACGCAAAAGCAGGAGCTTGCAAGCAGCCAGGAATAACACGGCAGGAGGGCGCGAGCAGGGAGCGGCGGCGGGAGAGCGGCGGACACGGTCGCCGCCGCTCGCCGCCGCCGCCCGACCTCTGCCGCCCCCGCCATTCCGCAAATTTCACCCCAATTTTCGCTCAGCAGCGCGCTCACCTTACGACCGAAGCGGCCGGAACGACCGATGCGGTGGAGGTAGTTCTCTGGGTTGTTGGGGAGGTCGTAGTTGATGACCAGCGACACCTGCGTTAGGGGCGGTTCCGGGGCCGTTTTCAGCGCGTTTTTTGGGTCAACTCGCCGTCTCTTTTGCGGAGGCGCCACAGACCACAAAATACCGGCCACACATCCCTGCCCTCTGCCCTGCCCCCACCTGCTGCACGTCGATGCCGCGGGCCAGCAGGTCGGTGGTGATGAGCACGCGGGAGGAGCCGGAGCGGAACTCGCGCATGATCACGTCGCGCGTGTTCTGCAAAATCAACCAAGAAGAGAATTGCATGATTGAATTGGGCGCCAACCGGCAGGGTGGAGCTTGACCTGGTCCCACACCACTCCAAATCTGCATGCTGTCTTGCACTCGGAGCGGGCAGGCCGCTCTGAACGCGCAACCCAGCACCCGCCAGGTCCATGTCGCCGTGGGCAGCTCATCTCATCCCAGCCAACAATCAGCAGTCCACAGGCCAGTTCCCTTGTGTTCAAACCCACCTGGTCCATGTCGCCGTGGGTGGCGGACACAGTGTGGTCGCGCTCGCGCATCTTGTCGGTCAGCCAGTCCACCTGCAGTGGGGTCATATACCAGCAGAATGGTCAAGAGGTGAGCAGCTGGAAGACAGGACGGGGAAGAAAGGCGGTGCGCGGGCTTGCCTGATCAAGTGCACTGTTGAATGCTGGCGCTGCATGTCATGAGTTTCTCCTTGCGCGTTCTGGAGCAGCAGCTGCCCCACTCACACCCGTCCAGCGACAGCACAGCGCGCACCTTGCGGCGGGTGTTGGCGAAGATGACCGACTGGGTGATGGCCAGCGTCTCGTACAGGTCGCACAGCGTGTCCAGCTTCCAGTCCTCGCGCTCCTGGATGCAAGAGCAGCCAGCAGTAGGAGCCACGTTAGCCCAGGCCAGCAGGCCACTTGCAAGCGGCGGTTCCTGCCTTAGGCAGCAGTCCTGTTACGGCAGGCGCGACACAGCACAGCGCAGCGGGCACGCACCACGTTGACGTAGAACTGCTTGATACCCTCCAGGGTCAGCTCGTCGCGCTTCACCAGAATGCGCACGGGCTGCACAGGGGGGGTGGGGGGAGGCAGAGGGCAGGGCAGGTGGGCGACGGGTGGCATGCAAGTGTAGCCGCCGCAGGCACGGGCGGGCGCAGGAAGAGAGGTTGCGGTATGCCTGCTCCCTCAGCGCAGCGTGCACAGCATGCACGGCAGGCACAGCGCGCCCTCACCTTGTTCATGAACTTGCGGGTGATCTCCAGCGCCTCGGGGGGCAGGGTGGCGGAGAACACGCCCACCTGGAGCAGAGGGGGGAAGGGGAGAACAAGGAGACATTGCACGCTTAAGTGGTGCCAGGAGTAAAAGGCTGGGGGCAGGGTGGCGGAGAACACGCCCACCTGGAGTGGCAAACAATGGTGGTAAGATGATAGAGGCAAATGAAGGCCAAGAACTGTTGGCTTGGGGCATGCGCTGCAGCGCAGACAGCACAACAATGCCGCGGCACCGCAGTGCGCCGCACAACCAGCCGCAGCCACGCAGACGGCGCTGCAGCAGACCACCGATGTTCCAACATCACCCATCAACTATCAAAACTATCAAGCAGCCCCCACCTGAATCTTGGGCGGCAGCAGCTGGAAGATGTCGTAGATCTGGTCCTTGAAACCGCGGGACAGCATCTCATCGGCCTCGTCCTGCGGTACAGGTAAGTGCAGTATGGTGCACCGGTCAGAGATGCACACTTGCAAGTGCAGCGGCGACGGTCTCTTTGACCGCTCTTCCATGCCTGTCTGTGCTGCAGCAGTGCCTGCCCTAGCGGGCAGCGGCGCGCAGGCAGTGCGCAGCCGAGCACGCAACCGGGCACGCAGACTTGACCAGGGGCTGTTGCAGCCAAACGCAGCAGCAATGCACCCGCAATCCAAGCGCACCAGCACGAACATCTTGATGTTGTCGGCGCGCAGGGCGCGGCGGCGCAGCATGTCGTACACGCGGCCGGGGGTGCCCACCACCACGTGCACGCCGCCCTGCGGGTGGATAAGCAGTGGTGGCAGGGTCAGTCGGCTGGCAGGAGCATGCGCCAAGGTCAGCGAGTCTGTAAGGCGCGGCCTCTTCACACCGTCCCGCCTTGACAGGCGCATTGGTGTGCACGTTGGCAGGCCAAAGCCAGCTGCCCCCTTGCCTGCAGGATGCGAGCAAGGCTGCCACCACCGCTTGATCACGACCCATTATGCTGAAGAGCACATTCGCTTGCCTGCAGGATGCGGGTGTCCTCGCGCACGGAGGTGCCGCCCACGCAGGCGTGGCACTTGACCTGCAGGTAGTCGCCCAGGGCGCGCATGACCTGCGGGCAATGGAGCACATGGTTCGCGAACAAAACAAGTGAGCAGGTGCTGCGAGGTGCAGGTAGCATCAGCTGCATGGCATGCAAAGCCACACTCCACAGAGCGTATGGCCTGTTGAGAGGGCCAGCTGGGTTGCATATGCTGCAGCAGGGCCGCATTCAACCCATGCTGCGGCACGCCGTCAGAGCTGGCTCGAGCTTTTGCAGCGGGCCCTGTTGCTAGTGCTGCATGCTGCCAGTCCCTGGCTCTCCTCTCAAAACAGCAGCCAACAGAGCAGAGTTGCCAGCAGCAGCAACCGCTTGACGCCAGGGCAGCCAAGGCAGCTCCGCACTGCAGCATGGCAGGCACAAACTACATGGTGACGGGCCGCATCCGGACTCTCACCTTCTCAATCTGCTGCGCCAGCTCGCGGGTGGGGGCCAGCACCAGCGCCTGGCACTCGACCAGGTTGTAGTCCAGGTTCTGTTCAAGGGAAAAGGAAAGGGAAACACAAGGAGCGGCGTCGTTCAGAAATATACGTCTCTCGGCCCCATTAGGGTTGAGCTCCCACACAAGGGCGTCAGCGGTGTGCAAGGGCGTCAGCGGTGTGCCCTTGAAAGAGCAGCCGCGGCATCTTGGAGAGCGGCCAACGCTGTGTAGCTGCTCAAGCCACAGCTGGTTTGGAGGGACTGTGCAATTTGTCAGCGGCCCTGCACAGCTGATCCCGCCTCCGCTGCACCGCGTGCTGCCTGGCCCAACTGTCACTGCAGCCGACATCTCCACCCCAGCTGCCTGCTGCGCTAGCTGCCTGCTGCTCCCGCCGTGCTGCCTGCTGTGTGCCCCTCCAACATGCTGCCCCGCTGCGCCCCGCTGCACCAGCGCCAGCCGCTCCGCTGACCACACATTGGCGGCCTGCTGCTGTTAGGCTGCCTAAGCTGCCGATAGCGACGGCAATGCTGCCCCATGACAGCAGGCGGTCCCCACCAGCCAGCACTGGCACATTCCACAGCTAAAAATCAGCAGGGAAAGTCAGCAGGAAAAATAAGCAGCACGCACCTTCAGGATGCCGGCGCAGAAGGTGGCGGTCTTGCCAGCCAACACTGGCACATTCCACAGCCAAAACTAGCAGAAAATTGAGCACGCACCTGCAGGATGCCAGCGCAGAAGGTGGCGGTCTTGCCGGTACCGGACTGCGCCTGCTGGATCACGTCCAGGCCCTTGCCAAAGGGCACAATGCCCTTCTGCTGGATGGCGGAGGGCTTTTCGAAACCTGCAGCAGGGCGCAGCAGGGCGGGGCGGGCACAGCGGGGGCGGCGTGAGCGGGAGCCGGCCAGCTGCATGCGGCCAATGTTGCAACAGCCGGGCAAGCATCAATTGAACAACACAGCCGGCACAGGCAGTCCAGGCAATCGCGCTGCGCTGGCCGCCATGAGTGACCAAATGCGCGCACCGTAGGCGTAGATGCCGCGCAGCAGGTTCTCGTGCAGCTGCATCTGGTCGAAGCTCTCGTAGGTCTCGTTCCACTCGGTGAAGTACTCGTTGGTCTCGCCCATCCTGCAGAACGATCAGTGCACAAATAATTACAGCAGGTGGATGCAGCCCCCGCCAGCAATACGCTTAGCAGCGCCAGCGCCAACCGACCGGCCCCTGCCGAGCACTCACACTTCCTCCATCTTCTGGTCGAAGGCGCGGGCATCGTAGGCATTTCCTTCGGGGGCCGCCATGCTGGGCAACACTTACTGCACAGGGCAGGCAGGGCATGCAGGCGTTCGTCAGGTGCTGCAGCCATCAGCGTCGCTGCCGCCGGGCGGTGGTGATGGCGGCCGGCGGCCTCGCCGCTGTGCGCCGCGCCTCTGAGGCCCCGCTGTGAGCGCCATCCGCTGCGTCTGCCCCGCGCAGGCAGGGCGCCTGGGGTGGCCCACTTCAACGCATGGTCGCCTGCGCTGCTCCCCACGCTCCAGGGCCGCTGCTGCAATCCCCCCGCCGCTGCTGGAGGCGGGTGCAGGCTGGTTTGCCCCCTGCAGCCACCGCCCGCGCCATGGCAGCCGGCCGCCTCACCTGCTCCGAGGGGCGCAGGGCCTGGGGCTGGTAGGGCGGTGCAACCTGAGGTTGCAAGAGGCCGGGGCAGGCGCCGGCGGCCGGATGGGCGTCGCCGCCCCCGTGCATGGCGACCCGGGCTCGCGCATTCAAACGGGGCTGCCTCGCCCTTGCCGCGCACTTGCAGGGGCGTCGAATTGTGCTGCAATGAGCATCGGTCGGCTCGCCAGGGAAGTGTGGGGGAGGGCGGCGGCTGACCCGCCCAGAGCTTCTGTGGCGCCGCCCGACGCTACCTGGCGCCATTTTTGGATCACAGGCAATCAGGAAATCGGCCCGCCGCCCCTGTACGCTCCCTCCCGCCTGCCGCCGTGCCTGCCGCCCTGCAGGTCCTCCCTGCCTGCCTGTCCCTAGCGCCTGCAGTGACCCTGCTCCCCTCACTCGCATCTCGTTGCTGCCAGCCTGACAGGACTGTTGTCACCAAAATTTCACTCCTGCACACATTGAATTGCCCGCCATGTCTCCTCGCCGCGGTGCCCGACCTCACCGCAACCATCCTGCCCTGCACCAACTGGGCACATGCCTCCAGCATTACTCGCTGTGCTTGGCAGCATGCAGCTTGCCAGCCACTCCCTGCCCATGCCTGCTCTCGGGCCAGCTGTGCGAGTCACACGCGTCAAAGCACATTTGAAGGCAAGGAATGGGGGGCGCGTCAGGGGTCGTGGATAATTTAGCTGCACGACGGACGGGCAGGCACTGTGAAGCGGCATGGCATGCACGCTGGGAAGAGAGAATGAATTCAAGCGCATGCGTGAGCTGCAACTGGCTACAACCCGGCATGGAAAGGCGCCGGAGCGAACACGAGTCGGTGCGTTGAAAGGCAGGAGAGACACAGTAGGGGTAGGTGTAGGGTGCATGGAAAGTGGCACATGGAAACAAAGGCACAAGGTCATGCGTGGACAAGAGAAGACATGCATACAGAGAATGCAGAGAGCTGGAACGGGCCTCCATGAGCAGCGTTCCAGGCATGCAATGGGACGAGGGGACGAGTTGAAAAGCAGGCGGCTGCTATGTGATGCATGCAGGCTGAGCACACCCGGCTCACGCCTGTGCGCCGCGCTGCCGCGCATTGCCGCTCAGCGACTTGCGCAGGCGGTCCACCAGCCCGCGGCGGCCGCCGCTGGGCGCGCTTGACATAGCATCGTCTGTTCCGCCGCTGGGAATCGTGGCCAGCGGGTGTGCCGGGCCGCCCACAGTGGCACTGGGACTAGTGGCAGAGCCCGGCCACTCGTCGGCTCGTGCAGCGGCCGCCTCAACTGATGGGGTGGCTTCCAGCACAGTTGAGGGCAGGGTGCCCAGCCGCGCATGGGCAGGGGGTCCGTCAGGCGGCTGCCGAGCTGCCATGCGGCTCATCGGGCTGGGAGGAGCGGCTGGCTCTGCTGCTGGGGACGGCCCTGCCGGCGCTGGTGCTGCCACCGCCGCAAGGCCGCCAAAGGGGCTGGGCGGCGGTGGCGCGGCGCTGCTCACAGCCACGCCAGCTGGCAGCGCGAAGCCGCCGAAAGGAGAGGGCGGCGGCGGCGCACTGCTCAGCACTGCCTGCCCGGCTGCTGCCGGCCCATCACCGAATGGGCTGGGCGGCGGCGGCGCGTTGCTGCTGATGACCGGGCCGCTTGCTGCTGCCGGTGCTGACGCAACTGCTGCACCTCCAAACGGGCTGGGCGGCGGTGGCGCACTGCTCAGCACTGCCTGCCCCGCTGCTGCTGCTGGGCCGTCGCCGAAGGGGCTGGGCGGCGGAGGGGCATTGCTGCTGATGACAGGGCCGCTTGCTGCTGCAGGCGCAGATGCAACTGCTGGCCCGCCTCCAAATGGCGAGGGCGGCGGCGGCGCATTGCTGCTGATCACTGCCCCACCTGCTGCTGCCCCTGCTGCTGCTGCGGGTGCTGCGGCACCGCCAAACGGGCTGGGCGGCGGCTGTGCATTGGACGCCACAGCCTGCCCAGCCGGGGGAGCCGCAGCCTGCTGCAGCCAGGGCGCCGGGCCTCCGCCAAACGGCCCTGCCGGCACCGCTGCATTGCTGACGATCACGCCCGCCGCCGCTCCCGCTGCCGGTGCGCTGCTGAAGGGCCCAGGAGGCGGCGGCGCTGCACTGCTGATAACCGAGGGTGCATCGAACGGCGAGGGCGGCGGGGGCGTGCCAGACAGGACCGATGCCCCGCTGGCGGTACCAGCCAGGACCACGCTGCCCGACGCTGTGGTCGGCAGCGCGCTGCCCGATGTGCGCGTTGACAGCGGGCCATCTGGTGTTGTGCCCTCGCTGCCAGCAGGAGGCTGTCCATACCCCTGCGGCGGCGCCGCGTAGGCGCTGTCTATGAGCCGCGGCGCCGCTGCTGCACCCGCTGCTGCTGCGCCCGCTGCGGCTGCCGCTGCCACCGGTGCATCAAACGGCGACGGCGCAGCCGGTGCCGGAAGTTGCGGCTGCGGCTGTGCGGCGCCGTTTGCCACGACTGCTGCTTGCTGCTGCTGTGCGGCCGCATTGGCTGCTGCGGGGTTTGCGGCTGCGGCGGTGGCTGCCGCCACCAGTGCGCCGCTGCTGCTGCTGGCCTGCAGGCCGCGGCTGCTGTTGCTGGCCATCACAGTCGCCACCGCACGTGCGAAGTTGCGGGACCCAGCAGAGCGTAGCATGGCGCCGCCCGGCGGCCGCTGCTTGGCCTCGGCAACCGCGGCGCCGATCTTGCGCAGGTCGTTGATGATCTGGGATGGGAAGGGGAGCAGGAGGGAAGCAGAGATTAGTACGCGCAGTCTTGCCAACGATTGACCAAAAATGGGTTGCCTTGTGCAGGTCGTTGATGATCTGTTGGGAGGGAGGCAAACCAGCAAGCACTTCTCACGGCAAATAACACACTCAGGAAGCAACAAACACTGTTGCTGAGTGCAGTTGCAGCTGCCGTCCACCTGCTCCTGCACCTGTACAAATCGAAGCCGCCCACCTGCTCAAAATTGGGCCGGTGCTCCGGCTTCTCCGCCCAGCAGCGCTGCATGAGCGCCACCCAGGCGTCGTACGCGCTGAACGTGCCGCCCGGCAGCTGCGGGAAGAGAGGCAGAGGGGAAGCAGGAGCGGTGAGGCAGCCAGCGGGCTGACAGCCGGCCCTCCAAACGTTGGATTGAGGACAGAGCGGAGAACCGCGCGTGATGCCTTCGGCTGCAAAACACGCTTGCAGCACAGCACACTGGCTTGGTGTGCCGCACCTGAGCGGCCTCGTATTGGCTGGGCACCGGCGGCCGCTTGGCCTGCTGCGTCACGGCCAGCATGATCTGTTTGTGTTGAGAAGGGGGAAGAGGGGCAGGGTGTGGAGCGTCAGGAGCAACACGAGGCAGGATGTGCCGTGGGTGTGTCCTCTGCAGCAAGGGGCATGTTGCTTAACGCCTCCAAGTGCACCCAGCCGATTTGCAGCCAGCATGCCCATTCCCAATCATTCCCGGCCAGCATGTGCACCCAGCACTCCGCACCGGCAGTGTGCCCATCCACAAACGGCGTCTCAGATCCCACATTGCACGGCAGGCAGCAAATGTAGCACGTCCCCTTGAATTACACCTCCCCACCTGCAGGGTGCTCATCTCCATGAACGGCAGCTCCCAAGTAAGCAGCTCCCGCACTAAAAAGCAGACAGCTAATAAAATGGACAACCGGAAGTACAAGGCGCACCTGCAGGGTGCTCATCTCCATGAACGGCAGCTCCCAGGTAAGCAGCTCCCACAGGATCAGCCCAAAGGCGTAGCTGCATGGGGGAGGAGGGAAACCAGGGAGCGAAAGTGGGCCCACAGTTAACATGTGCAGCTGGTGAGGGGGCACAAGGCGCAGGATCAGCCCAAAGGCGTAGCTGCACACGGGGTGTTTTGCAAAGCGGCACAGCATGAGACACATGCATAGATCAACATGGGACGTGGAGCTCAGGCAGTTGGCATGTGCGGGGCATTGCAACCGCATCCAGGCAGGCTGTTAGCGAGACCGATCCTCAGGCAAGGGGCTGGCGCATTTCTGAAGCCAAATCCCGGGGGGTGGGGCACTCACACATCGCTCTCCTTGCCGTACTGCTGCCGCAGGATGACCTGCGGTTCACAGGTTGAGGGGTTTTGAGAGGCAGGGTTGGTGGAATGATAACTGCAGCTTTGCGGTCACAACCTGTGCTGCAACGCGCCCGCAGAATCGCAGCTGCCACAACTGCCGCTCGCCAGCTCTACAGGCTGCTCCTGGGCCCCTGCGCTGGCTCGTGCAGCCCACAGCACCAGCCAAACGCGCACTGAGCCTGCATGGACGCACCTCTGGCGGCTGCCAGCGCGGGTTGTTGGCCACCATGGACTGGACGGAAGCCACGTTGTCGGTGCGGGACACGCGAGACAGGTTGAAGTCGGTCACCTGATGGCAAGTGGCGGCATCGCAGGGGGAGGGTTCAGCGAGTGAACTGAGGAGAGGGTGTGCACACGCAGCAGCCCGGGGGCGGCGCGGCGGCGGGGCACAGGCCGGCATGCCGGATGGCGTTGCATGCCACAACAGCACAACCCACAGTCAGCGCACCTTGACGCGCCAGTTCTTTTCCACCAGCAGGTTGGGCGACTTGAGAAGCAGAGGGAAGGCAGGGAGGCAGGCAGCGGGGAGGGTGAGGGCAGCGCTGGTGGGGAGCGGAACAGCGGCTGCTTTGCAGCAAGGCCAGCTTCCGGCACGTCCGGCTCAATGCCTCATCAGAGAACCTGCTGCGCTCACCTTGAGGTCCCGGTGGATGATGGGCGGCTTGTGGCCGTGCAGGTACAGCATGCCCTGTTGAGGAAGAAGAAAAGCAGGTAAGCACGCACACAACAGAACAGGTAGCGGGGATGCAGCTGCAGTGCAGGCCAGCATGCCCTGATGGGAGCGGCAAAACAGACAAGTAAGTGAGCATGTGGCGCACGCGGAGCAGCAGAAAATCCGCAGCAGTGGCGGCAGGTACAGCATGCCCTGTTGGGGAGACAATGCGGCATGCAGGTGAGCAGGGGATACACAGCTGACAAGGCAGCAATGCCCCAGCATGAGCGCATACACATCATGCCCTGAGCCACGAGCAGCAGAGAAACAAATGGCATCAGATCTTTGCACCATCTCTGTGCTGTGCAACCGCAAGGGCAACCCCAGCCCTCACCAGAAGAGGCCAAACCCGCTCCCGCCCACCTTTGCGGCGTCCAGCGCCATGGAAACGCGCTTGGAGCAACCCATTGCAAGCCTTGACGCGCAAAAGCAAACCAACCTTTGCGGCGTCCAGCGCCATGGAGACGCGTTTGGGCCAGTCCAAGTCCCCACAAGCAGCCATAACAACCGTACGCGTGTGCAATGTCCAGTAGATGGGATCAAAGCTGCCAAAATCCTCCCACCTTTGCGGCGTCCAGCGCCATGGAGATGCGCTTGGAATATGCAACCCATTGCAAGCCCAGAAGCAAACCAACCTTTGCGGCGTCCAGCGCCATGGCGCTTGGGCCAGTCCAGCGCCTTAGCACCCATCGCAACCCTTGCCAGTGCAGCAGCAGACACCACTTGCAGCCCACAAACAAACCCACCTTTGCGGCATCCAGCGCCATGGAGATGCGCTTGGGCCAGTCCAGCGCCTTGGCGAGGCCCGCGTTCTGGCGGGCGGCCTTGAGCAGGTCGTACAGCGAGCCGCGCGCGCAGTACTCTGCATAAATTGCAGAGGAATAAACCGCTCAGTCAGTGTGTCCTGTTGGGTGGGCAACAGCAGATATGGAGGCCGCACCGCGAGCCGCACGCGCAGTACTCTGCACACGTTTGGGAGCATACACGTTAAGAAGCGTCAGCTTTCAAGACAACAAGCAGATCAGCAGGAGGTGCCACAGGCGCCGGGCCCGCAGAACGCTGCAGTACGATGTAGGGAGCAGCAGCAGCACCAACCAACCAACTCACTCCCGCGCTGCGCCTACCTGTCACCACCGCCGCCGGCTCCAGCACCACGCCCATGAAGAGGATGATGTTGGGGTGCCGCATTTCCTGCAGCAAAGCAGGCACAGGTGGGCAGCCGGGTGCGAGGTGAGAGGCGGAACGGCAACGTCCACGCGGCGCCGGCTGTTGGAAAGCGTCAGGAGGCAGCGCATGCGGCACCCGCTCCAACACAACCACGACAAATGCTCCATGATACTGCTTGCAGTGTAAAACTCATCCCAGATGAGTCCATTAAATTGTGTGCCGCACCTTGAGCAGGTTGACCTCCTTGTCCAGCGCACGCTGCACCTCCTTGTCAAGCTTGATGCCTGCGGGGCGGGGGCATTGGTAAATGTCGTGTGCATCACATCCAAGGTTGCAGCGTCAAATGGGAGGCTGGTCGCGCCGCTGTGCGCCTTACGCACCGAGCAGGGGCTCTGCATGCACCGCCCTGCGCTTCCTTGCCACAATATGCAAGTTGCCCCACCGCCGCTGGAGTCATGTCTCGCATGATCTGTCTCGCAAGAATCGGCACACAACCTCCTCACCTCCGCTGGAGTCGTGCTGCAGCGAGCCGGTGTCGACTCCCAGGGCTGACAGAGAGCCCAGCTGCTTGATGGCCACGTCCGTCTCCTGCCACCGCCCCAGCCAGACCTGTTTGGCAGTGAGAGGGCGGCAGCAGCGGCTGAGTGGTGAGCCAAGAGCCAAGCAGCACGTGCGGACCTGCATGCACCCAGCCACGCACACACAAGGAGCACACGCAAGTTGCAGCCCAGCAGGCACACGCAGCATGCACACACGAAATGCAATGGCGAGCGGGGCTGAATGCACACCTTGCCAAACGCGCCCTCGGGTCAGCACAACACGCACACATGAACCAAAAGGTGGCGGAGTGATGCGCACCTTGCCAAACGCGCCCTCTCCGATGATGCGGATCGTACGCAGCTCCGGCCACTCAATCTGCCACTTGTTGGTCTCTCCAGCAAACACCGAGCGCTCCTGCGGCGGTTGGGAGGGCGGGGTTGTGCGTTCAATCGATCGTATGAGGTCAACTGGTCAGCAGCAGACCGCTCTGCCAGTACAGACGCTCCCGGGGTGGTTGGAAAGCCTGGCAAGCTGAGCTGAGCAGGGGCGGCACCAGCCAGCAGCAGTTGAACGCCGCCAACAGCTGGCACAACTGGGCTGCTGCCTGCCGCGCATCTGACGTCTCGCTGCCAGGCGCAGGCTGCTGCACATTTGCAATGAGCGCAGCACGCACAGGGTGGCATGTTAAGCTGCGCAGCATGCACAGCAGCTCACCGCGGCGCCGCCGCCCTCGCTGTCATGCTCGAAGCGGGAGCCCACCCCCAGGCTCGACTGATACTCCAAGCTGTTGAGCGTCAGCTGCGGGCAGAAACGAAGGTTTTGACATGGCAGTTAGTATGCAGCCCAATTTTTCAAGTTGGAGTTGTATTTTAGGCTGTTGAGCGTCAACTGCGGGCAATAGGCAAAAGCGCCGCGCAGCCAGTTAGGTGTGCAGCCCCAGGCTCAATGCTACGGCACGCTGTTGAGTCTGCATCTGTAGGCATGCCAGGAATGGTCAAACAACACATGCCACCAGTCGTTGCATGCAACTGGGACGGCTGGGAAAGGCTGGTGCAAGGGCAGCGCAGCCTGGGCCCAGAAAAGCACCGGTCCAACGGCCAGTGGGCGACTCATTCTAAGCAGTTGCTGACGCACCAGCTCGGCCTGGTGCCGCTTGATGTCTTCCAAATAGGCAGGGCAAGCTGCATGCAAGTCAGCGATTACTGCATTTCCTTCATAAATCTATCTGAGACACTAACTACAACGCACCAGCTCGGCCTGGTGCCGCTTGATATCCTCCAAAAACACTGTCAGCCCTGCCGGCGAGAGCTGCCAGAATGGGTACTGCACAGCGGTGCAGTGGGAGGCGGTTGAGCGTCAATCAGGCAGAGCAGTGCCTGGGGCCGTCCCACGCGACGTGCAGCAGCCTGCCACACACGTGAACCACAACGCTGTGGTTTGCACCTGGCTTTCATCAACGTTGATGGCTCCCAAGATCTTGATATACCGCTCCGGGTGCTCTGCATTGTGCTCCTCCACCGTTCGCCGCAGCTCGGCTGCAGGCAGCGCAGTGGGCAGCGTTCTGATGTGGTTGCTGGCAGTGTTGGGAGTGCATAGTGACGGCATGGCCAGAGCAGCAATGAGCAGCAAGGAGCAATTTACAGGCAATGAGGCGCGAGGTATGTGCCCTAATAATGAAGAAGACGTGTGCGAGCTACTCAGTGGTGTGCACTGCCTGCATGCATTACCACACGAGTGATGTTTTATACCGCAGACCCACCTGTGGGGAAGTGCTTGATGGTGGCATAGTTGGAGGCTGTGATGACTCCCACGAGCCGGTTGCCAACCGCCTGTGCCAGGCCCGTCCTGCGGAACCAAGCAGAGGCATGCACGGTGCATCAGTGGAGCGACGATGCAGGAGAGCAGCGCCAAACGGTGGCGAGGTGCAAAGCCACGCCACCTTCCCTCCCTTGCAGGGCAACCCACAGCAAAGCCGCTCTGCTGGGCGGCGGTGGAGGGTGCTTGCGCTACAGGTAGGCCCTCTCGCCACCCAACTGCACAGCCACCCAATGACCGCTCACTTGCTGGTGTCAATCTGGGCGCACGGCAGCGTGGCATCCGTCACCTTATGCAGCTGATCGTCCTGCGGAGCGCCCTGGAGCAGGGTGGGTTGTTATCAACCAGGGCGGGGTGAAGGCAACAGGCGCAGCGCCAGCACAAGCAGGGGGCGGCCAGTTTCGGCGGGGCGATCACACACACAGGGCTAAGCGGGCGGTGCATTTACGAACTCTCGCTCAGCGCCTTGCCTGGAACACAACGTTAATGCACTCCGGGCCGCGAGGGTGCGGCAGCGCCCGCAGCCGCAGCTTGCCGTCTGCGGCAGACGAGGGGCGAGGAGAACCCGCGATCCTACTTGCGTGCCCATCGCAACGCGTCCAGCTCTTGTGCAAGCATGTGGGGTATTAGCTGCACCGTGCCGCTGCCAGGGTGTGCAAAACGGAGCAGTCCCTGCAGCTCGCACGCTGGGCTGAGGCTGCGCCTTGCTTCCACCCGCTTCCACCCAGCTGACTGTGCAAGCCCTGCAAGCTGCAGGTTGTGCCCCCAGGTTGCACCAATTTCCAAGCAGCGGGCCCCTGGATGCCGCAAGCCCACCCACCGTTGTGTGCGGTGATCAGTAGCCCCAGGGGCTCGCAGACGATGAGGCGCAGAGCGGGTGCCACTCGGTCGCCGATGCGCACCAGAGGCACCAGCGCCTTGTCAACCACGCCCCACACCTGCAGGATACCAGCGGCAAACTTTGAGCCAATGCACACAAGCCCCATGCAACGGCAAACAGCCTCCTCGAGAAAACAGCTCAAACCGTTCAGGACCCACTTGGGACCGCGAGCCTGCCAGCAGGACTTGCCTGGATCGCTCCGCTGTCGTGCACAGTAAGCAGCTGCCACGGCATCTCCACATCCACCACTTGGTTCACTGTCAGGCGGGAGCCTGTTGCTAGCGAGGCCACGCCGCCCACTGAGAACGAGCCAATGTTCATGCCTGTATATGATAGGAAGGCAGGGGCGGGAGGGCAAACCGGTGAGAGGAGGGCGCACTGCAGTGCAAGGGCACTTTGAGGCGGGAACATATGCGATCCCGTTAACCACAGCAGCTGCTCGAGGCCACCACGCATGCCCAGGAGCACACTAGTCCGGCTTGCAACCTTGCAAGTGGCACGAACCGTGGCAAGTCATCTTGCACAACAGCAGCAGGTCACAGGAAAGCCCCACAGGAGCTCACCAGAGGCGTTGACCGACACGCGCTGGTTCTCCTGAACGCCCACCACCTGGGACACCAGCACAATGTCGTTGGCCAGGCCTGCAGCACGGCCATGCGGGTGGAGACGGATTGGCGCGGGGCAAAGTGGTCCATTAGAGCACCAGGGAGTCTTCAGGCCGGCATGTAGGGTTAAACCGAGAAAAACGGCCGGTGCCAGTGTGCTCTGCAGGTATCCACTGCAGCTGTGCCCGCGCCGCACAACACAACGCCGCACGGGGCATGTGCAACCAAACAGAAATGTGCGGCGACTTGCCCGTCAGGCGCATGGACTGGCTGCCCAGCAGCACGCCCTGCTGCGTCCACTCCTTGAACGAGGCAAAGGCAGAGGAGCCGCCGCACGTCCACACGCGCCCCATCTGCGCGCAGCAAGGGGAAGTTGTGTGGGCAAGCTCAGGCGCGGTTTGCACGCAAGCAACGCCGCACGTCCACGCGCGCCCCATCTGCGGGCAGCAAGGGGCGATGTATGCGTGCAAGCTTGTTCGGGCCTGCCTCATTTCCAAGCAGTGCCGCGGTGCACAGCCTGGCTGGCGGCTGCACCCTCGGCCACATGGTGAACTCTTGCTCAGTAATGCAACCTAGCACGAAGGCACAGCCCGGCCCTCACCGCGGCAGCCATGGAGCGAACAGGGCCGTAGTGTGCGGGCTCGCGCGCCAGTGGGTGCGTGACCATGCCGTTGACCACATCTGCAAATATGGGCTTGCAAGCAAAAGGTGGGCGAAGCGAGGCACGCAGTTGGAAGGCACTCGTCAGCTCCATGCCATTTTCCTTCAATCACACACGCCAGACAGGAGGGAAGGCCGGGTGTAACACTCCACACCTGCGCTGCCATAATCAAAGGGCACCCCCTCGCTGACGGTGTTGAGCTCCCCCAGCTTTGCAACCCTGCAGGCATCAGGCACCCAGCAGGAGTTTGGTCGAGCAGAGCCAGCAGGGGGGTATACGGCGCAAGCAGCGCAGCGGGCACCACTGCCGCCCCTTGGTCAGTGGCCATTGGCAGCAGGCACGCCCTGCCATGCATTTCGGCATGCATGGCATGCACGGCATGCACGGCATGCACGGCATGCACAGCATGCCCGCTCACCGGTACCCTTCGTGGATGCCGTCCGCTCCAACTGCCTCCAGCTGGAAGCACCGCACCTTGCCCTTGTCTGCGAGGGGAGCCCATTTGTTCAACTGTGAGTAAATATGTACAACTGTGAGTAAGCATGGTAAACAGTGAATGACACGCGGGACTGTGGGAGAAGCCGAGGCCTGGAGAGGCGCACAACAAATACATCTCAGGTGGCGTGCCCCCATTGCAGCGCCAGCCGCACACACAGAGGCTGCCCAGCGCCCCTCCTGCCCACCGTCCCCAGCGACATCAGACGCAAGCTAGCCATAAGCCTTGGGGTGATGACAAGCCGCTCAACGCACCTGAGGCGGCCCAGCAGCAGCCGCGCTCGTCTGTGGTAATGGCTGACACAGCCGACTGAAAGGCGCGGTACAAGTCCAGGACCGACTCGTCCTTGGCCGCGGACCACACCCTGCGGTGGAAGTGAACAGCCAGAGGTGCGAGCTTGCATGCACGCGTGTGAAACAAGTGGCAGAACCTGCAACTCTGAGTCCAACACAGATTGCGGTGCACGCTTGCTTGCAAGGCACGTGCTTGCCAGTGCGCACATATGCAGCACAGCCGGGCGGCACGGGCCGCTGCCACTAGCTGTTCAAGTGCCAGTTGCAGCCGGCAGGCAGCTACCAGGCTGCATGCCCTGCCCAATGCGCGGCCCACCTGATGCCTCCGTTGCGGTGCCCCGTCCACACACAGTGGTTGACATCGTCGTAGCACATGCAGTTGACGTCAGGGCCCTGCACGGCACGCCAGAAAAATGGCGGGGTGGTAGGGCAGGTGTGCAGGTACGTTCGCGCCATGGGCCATGCGTGCAAGGATCAGGCGGTCCCTTAACGCTGCATGGGGCGAAAAGTGTGCAGCATGCCGCAGCCCGGCACAACCACAGCACAACCACAGCGCACACGGCGTGCATCTCGCAGCTCCCAGTCCTCCTGCTTGCTCAGGCCACCCACAGCAGCGAAACAAAACACAAGTGCAAGACAACCACAGCGCAGCAAAGCATAGGGCAAGCATAGCGCACATGTCGTGCGTCCCGAAGCTCCCAGTCCTCCTGCTTGCTTAGGTCTCGCCGGTATAAGCTGCCCTTGAACAGGCCCCTGCAGTGCAAAGCAGCGTGAGTTCGCACGCAGTGGGAAGTCAGCTAGACGTGCACCTGTGCTTGGGCACTGCGCTGCCAGGCAGTCCGGGCAAGCCAGCGGCAGGGAGGTGACAAACCAGCGGCCGCCCAGCCGCACAACAGTTTGGGCGATGCTGCAAGCAAGGCCGCGGAGGGTACAGTGCGGCAGCTACCAACTTATCGTATACAAACAAGCAGCCCACCTGCTGAGATAGTACCAGAGGAATCCCAGGTGGCCCGGCGGCTGGTCATCTCCCGGCGGCACGTGCACCAGAGCGGTGATGGCCTGGCCGCGGGAGCCCTTTCGGATGCGAGCAGCCTGCAGGGAGGAGAGTGCGAGACAATGGCACTGCGCTGATGCTGGCGGCCAGGCGGCTGCCGGCTGCCGCAGTGTCACAGGAGTCATGATGCCTTTGCCCAAGTGGCAATGTGAGGGCACGCCTGCCTCCCAAGCAGTATGCCCGGAATGAGACGGGCAGCACCAACATCACCCGCAGAAGGCAACTACTTTCAGCAGCCCCCAGCGCTCACCTGCATAGCTTCCTCCGGAACCAGCCGGCTGCCCACCACTAGCTGAGAGCTGCTAGAGGGTGCCGCCACCTGTGCCGCCGCCGCCGCTGCCCCAGCGCTGCTCTGCTGCTCGCTGCTGCCCTGCGCTGCCAGCCCCTGCTCCCCATCCGCTGCCCCCTGCACCGCTGCAGCCCCTGGCTGCGCCGCGCCTGCCACAGCTTGCGCCGCGCCCGCTGCTGCCGCCGCTGCGCCGCCGACCAGCCCAGAGGCGGTTAGTCCGGAAGCAGAGGGCAGCAGAGTGGACGCCTGAGTGCCAGCATCGCTGCCAGGCGCGTCCTCAGCAAGCGCAGTTGAGGCGGTGCGTGCAGCTGAGCCAGTCAGCGGCGGCTGGCTGCCCAGCGGCACCACAAGCGAGCCCACCGCAGCCAGGTTGCTAGGCGAGCTGAGCATGCGAGCGGCGGGCGGCTGCTGTTGCGCCAGGCGCGCCTGCGGGGAGGAGGGCAATCAAGTGCGGCAGGCAGGCAGGCATCTCATAACAGCCGCCAACAGGTGCCCACTTTCAGCCGGTCGGGTTTGCAGGGAGTGGCAAATCGGCAGCGGCGGCGGCGGTGGCGGCGGCGGCAGCAGCAGCAACAGCAGCAGGATGGCCGAAAGCTGGGCCGCCCGCCAGCAGCGCTGCCACGCACCTGCTTAGCGAGGCTGGTCAGCTCGCGCGTGCTCTCGTCAAACTTGAGTGGTGTGCCGGGGGAGCAGACCTTGGAGGCCAGCTTGGCGATGCCGCTCATGTGGCCGTACACCTTGACCACCGCCTCGCCCTGCGGCAGTTGTGCAGCGCAGAGCTTGTCGTGACTAACAGGCAGTGAGAGAGTGTGGCTAGTGACCAGGCAGCCATGTGGCCGTACACCTTGACCCCCGCCTCGCCCTACAGCAGTTGGGTGGTGTTTGCAGTGATTCCGACAGTTTGGGCTGTGCAGCAAGAAAGCATGGGCCGTCCACCTTGACCACCGCCTCGCCCTGCGGCGGTTTCAGTTGCAGTTGGATAGTAATGAAACTGCTGTACACAGCCAGCGATGGCATGAAACCGCTGCCACCTGGTCCATGGCCGTCGGCAGCCACGTCAGCAATGCCCCACGCCTCATCCAAACACCCATACTGACATCAACTGAGAACCGATTGATTCAATCAACCCACCTGGTCCATGGCCGTCTGCACGCGGCGCGCCAGCCCTGCCACCGCTCATATCACCCTTCTTATCAAACCAAAAGCTGGATAGAAGCGCCCAACCCACCTGGTCCATGGCGGTTTGCACGCGGCGCGCCAGCGCCACCTCCGCAAACTGCAATCCTTTCGGCTACCGGCTACAACTTAAGACAGGAGCATCGCCAACACATGAAGAACCCCACCTGGTCCATGGCGGTCTGCACGCGGCGCGCCAGCGTCTGCAGCGCCCGCTCCCTCGGAAGGTCAATGTTGGAGTCGTACAGCATGTCCTCCAGTGCCACAACTGCCTCGGTGGCTGCTCCTAATAGTTCTGCGCACTTCTCCCGGTGCGAGTTGGCCGCCTTGACAGCGGTGCGCAGGTCTGCCAGGTCGGAGCGGCACTGCTCCACCGCCTGCGAATGGGCGGGAGGACGAGGTAAAGAGGCTGGTGTTGTGGTGCGGTTGTGCACCCCCCACGCCCTGGTGGGGCAGTGCGGTTGGCTGTTGAGGTGCGCAGGGCTGCACGGCAAGCGGGCGATTGAACCATTCCAAGCAGCTGCGTGCTTCCCGGGCTGTCCAGGGCTGCTGAGCACAGCAGCGAGCGCAGACAAGGGAATGCAGAGGAGCTGAGACCAACGGCAGCAGTCCAAAGGCGCTGTTCTGTCAACCAACACTGCTGCCCGGTGGCTGCCCGCCCAAGCGTGGGGACCCCAGGCGCAGGCGGCGGCTGAGTGCAACAAAGCAGGCATGCACCAACACTCTGCTATGAAGGAACACACCGCAAGGCACGGAGCATCTGTAAACCATTGACGCACGAAGCCAGGCAGCGCATCTGGCCGCACCTGCTTGCACCGGTCCATCAGCACCGCATCGCTGTTCTGAACCGATCTGGAAGGCGCCAGGGCTGGAGGCGTTCCGGCCTCCGCTGCAGCGCCCTCCTGCATGCTGGGCGCCCCCGCCGCCGCGGGCTGGTCTGCAGGCAGCAGGGTACAGACGGGACGCCGGTGGCACGGCAGTAGTGGCACCGCTGGCGGCGGGCTGGGGGGGGGCCGCCCAGGCAGCCGGGGGGCGGGACCCCCGCTTGCAGCAGGTCAGTGTCGTTACCCTAGTCACTTGTGAATGCAGCCGGCCGGACGGGGAGGCTCACCCGCGACAAAAGGGCTCGGCTGCTGCATATGCGTGTTCCTGGGGCTCCGGCGCTGGGCTAACTATGCTGTGCAGGCATTGCGTCGACCGTTGCGCAGCGTTGTCGCCGGTGGGGCGCTTCGCACCCTGCGAAACGATCGCTCGCCTGCGCGCGGGGCCCTGCCCACTGCGTGCAGTGTTCTGGCAGTGGTTGTATGCACGCTGGGACGGCTGCAGGGCGCGCAGCCGCGAGGGCTGCTTCCGGTGCTGCGCTCGCATTGGGGAGGCCGCTGGGTGCGGGCCCTACACGCCGCCTAGTGTTCTGAACGTCTTCCAGCAGTGACGTACAGTAACTTGAGCACGCCATAGCCGCCCGACCAGCCCTGTGCAACATGCCGCAAAAGCCACTGGGCAAGAGCAAGAAGCAGGGCAAGCAGGTGTCCGCCAAGCGCATCAGCGAGCAGAAGCAGAAGACAAAGAAGGGTGCGAGTGGGGAGTTGGCGCCTGGGGGCCCACTGCCGGCCGCCGGCGGCTGCACCGGCGGCGCGGCGGCAACGCGACTGCTGCCTGTGCTGCTTCAATGTGATGAATCAAGACAAATGCTGCTGACACAGTGGTTCCGAAACATCCACTGCACATCCTGATGTTCGGCATGAGCAGCCTGCTGCCGTGCTTTCCCCGCCCACGCCCATCCTGCCATCGCCTGCCTGCCACGGTTCGTGCCCTGCAGGCGCGCTGCAAAAGGCGCCCAAGCGGGCGGCGCTGAAGGAGGCCCACAAGGAGGCATTGGCGCTCACAAAGGCAAGCAGAAGGTTGGTGCACATGGGCTACATGCGACCCTGGGGCACAGCAGCAGTTTGGCCCAACTTGTGCTGCATGTGTGCGCCCGTTGAGACCACTTGTTGCGCACCTAATTACGCCTGCCGCAGCCCCCAGCCGCCGGTGCTTATTCTGCTGTGTCCGCTGCTGGCAGCACGGCAGCTCCACAGCGTGCTTGCTTTCTGCCGTTGCTGATGTCAGCTTGCCTCGCCATGCCTTTGCTCGCTTGCAGGCCATCAATGCAGACAATGAGGTGCACTCTGCGGCCAACCTGCAACACGCTGGTACAGATTACCCTCCCTCCCACTCCCGTCTGCGCTTGCAGGCCATCAATGCAGACAATGAGGAGCATTTTGCGGCCACTGCCGCCAGCCAGCCCGGCGGCAAGCTGTCGGTGGTGAGCCTGCTACCCGCTTGCCCTTTCTGCAGTGCTGTCTCCTGCTGCCTGGACCTTGACTCGTGCAGCCTGTGGGGTTGGGCTGCGATTTGAGTGGGCTGTACAAAGCTCGCGGGAAGTAAAGGCATGGCCTTGTGTCGCTCTTAGGATGTGCTTTCCCCCCCCCCCCCACCCCACCCTTGCTGGCTGCCAGCTCAAGGCGCCGGTGACCGCCACCGCCGACCAGAAAGCCAAGATTAAGACCAAGAAGTCGCTCAAGCCGGGAGCGGCCTTTGGCATGGCCCGGCAGTGAGGGCCCCTCATGCACTATGTACTGGGCAGCACTGCCGCTTTCGCGGCTTGGGAGCTTGGAGTGTGCCCAAGCCCTGAAGCGGTGCAGAAGCAAAGCCCTGCCGAGGGCAGAGGCTTGGCCTCCCAGGCTGGCGTCCCGGCTGGCTGCCTGGCCTTGCAACCGGGGGCCAGCAGCGACAGAGGTGCGGCGCATCTCTGCACATGGGCGTCCCTCTAACACACCAACTCACTCTCTCTGCTTGATAGCTCTCACCAACCGACCGACCGTGACACATGTGGCGCCGCAGCCATTGCTGCAGCTGACCTGACTTGCTAGCTGTTTCCGATGCCCCACCAAGCTTTGTACGACTTGTCTGTGGCACATTAGCCCACCGAGCGCAGTAGACAGTAATTAAACTGTGGATATGATAGGTAACATTTTGCACATCAAGTAGCCATGCGTAGTTTTCAGGTGCCACTTGTTGTGCAAGAAATGTAACGACATCAAGCACAGCCATCAAGAGAGCAGCAGCACACTTCAGCTGCACGGGCAACATACACATTCCAATTGTGAGCTTTGCCACAGCTTCTTAGTCCCTGCTGGTCTCACATCAGTGTGCACGAATGACTTCCGTAGGTAGAGGCATTACATTTGGGCCTGGGGGTCAGCATTCATTGATTGGGTTGTGTGCCGGCAGCTTGCGACTTGTGTAAAAGACCAAGTGTAGGAATGGCAGGGGAGGAAGCGGAGCAAAATGAAACAATGGAATGGGGTGCGGGCGTGCGACCAATGCGTCGCGCCCGCTGCCAAGCAAAGGTGGGCAGAGGCTTTAGGGGCAGCGGCGAGGCTACGAAAGAGGTTGGAGGCGGGTGCCATGAACTGTCCGCTCTTGACGGTGCATCTCCTGCATGGCCGGTGTGCCACTTCACACTGCGCCGTGCTGTGTCACGCCGTGCTATGCGCGCTGTGGTCTCACAGGTCGGCATAGCGCAGCTCCTTGGCCACCTTGAAGAAGTGGGCCGCGTTCTCCTCGGGGGTGCCCTGCAATAGCAAGGTGAAGCCGACAAAGAGAGTGGTCGGAACTCGATGCTGCGGCCCAGGCCATTGCATGCCGCGCAGCCAGCCGCTACCAGTCACATTTGGTAACATCCACGCACCTGCATGATGCCGTGGCCCTGGGTTCACATAGCAGCATGCAATGCAAAAATCAACGAGCCACACTGAAAGTCTGGTGCCAACTCGCCGCACACCTGCATGATGCCGTGGCCCAGGTTCATGACGTGCCGCACGCCCATGTCCTTGGCGGCCTTGGCCGTCTCGCGCACCCTGCAAGCATTGGGAACAATACAACCAAGGCATGAGCGCGATAGATAGGGACAGCGGTGCGCCAGCAGCAGCAGCGGGGGTGGGGGGGGCGCGTGAACTGGGCATGCAGAGCGTAAGGCCATTGCAAGTTGCCCCGCACTACCCACCGCTGCTCAATCATCTCGTGGCTGCCAAACAGCACGCCGCTGTCCATGTTGCCCTGCATACAAAAAAATTAATACAAGGGTGAGAGGTCAGGTTGGCCAAAAGCGGCCGGCTGACTGGCTGTCCATGTTGCCCCGCAGCCAGACAGTCATGCCAGGAGGCGGTGCAGTCAGGACCAGGCCAAAAGTGAAGGGCGATGAAGTCAGCATTTGCACGCAGCGGCTAGCGGTCGGACGGAATTGGCAGGATTGACGCAAACTTGCAGGAGGCTGCGGGAGCTGGGGGTGCAGCATGATGCGGCAAGCGCAACAGCACAGCACACGCCCGCACGGCCTGACACAGCACGGGCAACAGCACAGCACGGCGCAGCGCAGCTCAGCGTGCCTGGTAGGCAAACTGGGTGCCGCCGCGCTGGATGCCCTCCTTCATGTCCACGGTGTGGCACAGCGAGATGATGTCTGCACAAGAAGGGGGGCACATTAATTGAGGCTGGTTATTTAGTCAAGCTGGATGCCCTCCTTCATGTCCACGGTGTGGCACAGCGAGATGATGTCTGTACAAGAAGAAGGGGCAGCATAGATGGGTCGTAAATCAACTGCACGCTGCTGGCCGGGCGGCCATACGGCCAGGCAAGGCACCTAATGGCAGCGCAGCAGCTGCAGCACAAGCCAAACACGCCAGGGCTATCTGCAACGCGTTAAATTTCACTGCAAGTGCCCACCTGGCTGGCAGGCGGCCATGCGCTCCACAAGCGCGCCGCTGTTGGAGATGTACAGGATGATGGGCAGGTCGGGGCAGGACTGCGTACAGAAGGGGAGGATCAAGTTGTGATAGGGGTGAGGGCAAAAGCAATGTACAGGATGATGGGCAGGTCGGGGCAGGACTGCACACAGAGCGAGAACAAAGGACGAATCTGACTACCGTGTGAGGGAGGTGGTCGGGATGATGGCCAGGCAGGGCACTCAAACAACTGAGAAATGCCACGCACGGCTGCACATCTCTCACACACACACAGCCGTATTGCGCCACGCCCTGCAGAAAGTTCCTGCAGGAACAGTGCTGCCCACCTTCTTGGCCTCCTGGATGATGTACTTGATGTAGGGGGCGCAGAACACGTCAAAGTCCTGCACAGTGCGAATGTACCAAGTTCAGAGTAAGTGACTTGGACTGGCAAGCAGCAGCGGTGCAGGAGCGGATGTAAGGAGCGCAGAACACGTCAAAATTCTGCACACTCGGGCACAGAGGATGTCCGTTTGTGAGCGCCAGCAGAAGCGGCCGGACAGCACGCCCGCATTTGCACTGCCCTGCATGCCTTGCCACACAACAGACATGCGCGGCGATACAGTGTTGGTGCAGCGGCAAACCGCGTGCCAAGCCCCGGCAGGTGCAGGCACACAAAGTCGCCCGGGCGCACCTGGGGCGACAGCTGCGCAGCCCACGAGTCGAAGATCTGCACCACCTGCGCGCCGTTGTCGTACTGCAGGGGAAGAGGTGCAAACAAGTGTCATGCTTGAACATGTGGTACTGCAACTGTGGAGCGAACAGAGACTGGAGGCCTGGGGAGAGGCCCGGCCGCAGTTTGCGTCCGCCTGCGCTGCTTTATCACGAACCAGAACATTGCCTCGATAGCACACCGCACACCTGGTACTTGATGTAGGTCACCACGGCGTCTGCCAGGTTCTGCAGCAGCGCGTGCAGCACCTGCGGCAACGAACACAGACAATGGGGCGTTGGGTGGGCTGCGGATGCGGGCAGGACTTGCACAGAGGCAGCAGAAGCGGCAGCCGCGGCGCAGGCAGCAACTGCACTGCTCGCAACCCCCAACTCCCAACCTCCAACCCCCAAGTGCTGCGCATGCCGTGGGGCTGGCAGGGCTGGCTGGAACCGCCCTTTACCTCGGGCTGCGTGAACATCAGCTTCTTGATCTGGATGTAGTTCTTAGACATGCCGCCTGCGAAAGACATGGCATATAGTTATGGATCAGATTGGCCTCACAACTGCGTGCACGATCAGAGCTGGCACACTGGAGCTGTTTGCAAGGCAGGCTGAGAGACAAAGCCCCGCTGCTCCCTTGCAGCGGCAGGGAGCCTGCCGCCACCACCTTGCTGCAGCTGGCCCCGGGCAAGCCTGCCGCGGCGGCGGCGGCAGCACAAGCGACTTTTGAGGGCAAAAAAGCCCAAGCACTCACCCGCATCAATGTAGGTGGCCAGCCAGGTTGAAGGGGACGCCCAAGCAGAAATGAGGTTTTAAGGTTGTTGTTTAAGCACAAAACAGCGCTCACCCTCAACAATGTAGGTGGCCAGGGTGAAGGGGGCGCCCACAAAGCCCAGCACGGTGGACGCGTTGCCCACCTGTGCAGCACGACAGGGCAGCAGGCACAGCATGCTCAGCAGGCAGGGCACAGCATGGAACACCGGCGTGGTGCAACAGGACCAGGACATGTGCGGCATGTGCGGCAGGCGGCGACGGCGACCAAACAGGTGTGCTTGCAGAGATGCAGCTGCTAAAGCTGCTGCTTTGCACCGTTGGTTTGACCATCAGCATCCATCATCAAGGATCCCATGCACACCTCGGCGCGCAGGCGGCGCAGCGCCTCGCCCACAAAGGGGGTCACGGCCTCGGGGTCCAGCGGGGTCATCTTCTTGACTTGCTGCAGCAACGAAAGATGGGTGGAAGAGGGGCAGTTGGAATCCCTTCTAGCCTTGCAGAATGCATTGAGCGGGGCGGAGGTGCAGTGCAGCGATGTGAGCAGCTGCATCTGCCCCACATGTAGCCAGCACACGAGCTGCAAGCTGCAGTGCAGGCGCGGCGGCTCGGGGCTGCAGATGACGAGCTGCAGCTTGGGAGCGTTTGTGCACCAGCATGCGAAACTCGCCTCCATGGTGCGGATGGGGTCGGCGATGATGGGGCCCTTGCCCGCGGTGATGTCAAAGGGGATGTTCACGCCGCTGCAGGCAAAAAGCGGAAACGGTACATGCAGGTTGGTTGGAAGTGGAAACACCCTTGCCCGCGGTGGTGTCAAAGGGGGGGTTCACGCCGCTGCGGGCAGGCAGGGCACCAATCGGCGGATCAGCTCAGCTGCGCGTGCAAAGCCATGACTTGCGAGCAATCATGTCAATGGGGTGCTGCTACCGCTGCAGGCGAGCACTGCGAGCGGCCGTGCCGCCGAGCCCATTTCAGCAGAACAGAACCAGCAACAAATGCAGTCGCACTCACGGCAGGAAGGTGAGGATGTCGGAGAGGCACTGAATCACGCCGTCAGCAACCAACTGGAACAACAAACAAACAAACAAACGTGTGACAAGTCGCACTCACGGCAGGAAGGTGAGGATGTCGGAGAAGAGGATGACGCCGTCGGGCTGGAACGCGCGCCACGGCTGCAGGCTGACCTCCACAGCCACATCCACATTCTCTGCAGGGAAAACGAACAACAAGACAAATGCGCCATGGTCAGTGCAGAGTGAAGGCACGAGTGTGTTACGGCTGCCCTCCATCGCAACGCCTACGTTCCCTGAAGGGAACACAGACGCCGAACAAGTTAGGCAAACGGCGGTGCTGTGCGAAAGTGAAAGAGCAGCAGGCTGAGCTCCGCCCCAGCATCAGCATGCTCTGCAAAGCGCACGGCACCTTCAGGACCCCGCCCGCCCAGCTGCTCGCCGAGGTTGGCACTCGATTCAACCTGGCGCCCGCCCTTTCAGCCCAGCTGAGCGTTCCAAAGAGCCGGGCTCTGTGGCCAGCCAACGCAGCGTTGTGCGCTGCCTGCCCGGCTGCTCATCCCAATGGAGCCTCACCCGAGCGCTCGCGGAAGGTGGTGTGCTTCTTGCACAGCTCCTGGTACACCTTCATGTAGCGGCCGGCCTGCAGAGGAAGCAAACGCCATTTCTCAAACATGGGCTCGTGGAGGCGCACACAAAAAGACCAAGTGAAACAGCTCCTGGTACACCTTCATGTAGCGGCGGGCCTGCGGGGAACTGACGGAACAACTCCAAATGTGGGATTCATGGCTGCTCGCATCTGCACCTTCACATCGCTGGCCCCCAACAAGCGGGTGCAGAGCAGGATGCACGTGTGACTTGCACGCAAGCTGCTGTTTGATATTCACTGAGCAACCAACAAGCGCAATCTGCCAGCCTAGCGCGGCCAAGCAGTCTGTGCACCGCACATGAACGAACCATCAACCTACCTGGCGCATCATCCACAGGGGCCCACGCTAGCCCGGTGCGAGCAGGCAGTGAGCAGGCAGCAGCCAAAGGCCTCCACAAAACTAGCACAGGGAGGATGAGTTGAGAAAACCGCCCCCACCTGGCGCATCATCCACACAGGGGGGCGCTCCACGGCCTCGCCGCGCAGCGCGCGCAGCATGAGCGGGTCATCGGAGCTCTGCACGCAGGCAGGCAGGCAGGCACAGTGGGAGGAGCATGTGGCGGGCGTTCAAGGTGCAGCTGCGCTCGTGACCGCAAGAGCAGCCGCAGCTCGGCGCATGGCAGCGGGCAAAAGAGCGAGGTTGGCAGCAACCGCAGCAACGTAGACCCCAGCAGCTCTGAAATGGCTGCTGGCGCGGGTTCTGATTGCATCCAGCTGCAGCTTCACTAAGCCACTCGGAGTTGAGCCGAGCGCCCGGCGCCACAGGCTGCTGCCGTTGCCGCTGGCGGCGCCCTCGACTAGGCTGCAGGCGCACCTTGACGCCCGCCGCTGCGGCCTGCTCCACCGAGGCCACGGCCTTGACCTGCACGGTCCGGCTGCGCGCCGCACGCTGCAGGCAAGGGGGTGGCGAGCCAGCGCGGGTCAGGGCGGGCTGAGGGGCGCTAGGAGCCCTCTGCCGCTGACATCGGCATGTCCAATTACTCACGGTCTTCAGGGAGGGCTTCAGGGCCGCGGTGGCCGCCGCCTGAGCAATGGCTGCCATCGTGAGTGCTGCTGTCGGCTCCCCGGCGCCTGCAAGTAAGTGTCCTGACTTCACCCGTGAGTTTGCGCGCTGCGTGGGGGCATGCGCGCACCTGCTATCCTGCCTCTCAATCCTGCTGAGCCACCGCACAGCAGCAGCCAGACCTCCCATATTCGCCCTGCTGGCTGCTCGCACCGCATTCACGCGATGCCTGCAACCTAAGCGGCTGCCCTGCGCCCCTCGCCCTGCGCCCCTCACGCACAGCCCCACGGGCTCCCTGCGAGCAGAGCCCCTCCCGCTCACTGGCTGGCTGTTGGTAACGAGCAGCAGACCGATCCAAAGCAGCTGCGCCACTGGGATGCCAGCAGACGCACCAGCGTGCCGCGGCGCCGGCGCTTGCGGCCGGCCGTGCCGCCGGCTCATCACGGCCCCAGCGATGTGCCGGCCAAATGCTCGCCCTCAGGATGTTGACTGCTGCTTCAGTGGCCGACCCAACATACAGGCATTGTCAGTGTTCCCTGCTCCAACCTACCCGCATTTTCGGCTGCAGGGACAGCAGGCAAGCAGCCACGCGCAGTGCGTCCCCAGCCAGCTGCTGTTTGATGACGCAACTCGTTTACAGCAGTCGATGTGGCATGCCACGCACCAGGTCAGCCGCTATCCAGCGCCCCCGCTGCCGCCGCCTTCTGCCGCCGCTGGTGCCGCTGCCGCCCCGCGCTGCGCCAGCTGCCCCTGCTTGGCGTGCTGCTTTTCATCTGCAACCAGCACCTGCAGCAGCTTGCGCCGCTGCGGCGAGGGGTTGCGCAGCCGCCTCTCTGCTTCCTCTGGCGTGCTGTAGGCCGCTTTGCGGGCCACATATGCCTGCCAGCTGTACCTGCACGGGGACGAGGGTGGTGCAGGCAGGCGGGGGCAAGTTGCTAATGTTTTTTTGTTCAGCCGAGGAGCACACGCCAGGAGCACGGGGCCGATGGTGGTTGCGCAGGCAGGTCGGGGCCATGTCGGTTGCGGACTTGGCAGACGGGTAGGGGCCCCCAGTAGCAGGTTCCGATTGCTCTCCCAAGCCATCCAGCTCTCGCACCCACCCGTATCCAAAGGCAAGGCCACAGGCCACCAGCAGCCCCGCCCACAGCGCTGCCGTGCGGTTGCGCGGCACGCCAGCAGCGGGCGCCGCCTGGCCGGTCGCTGCTGCCGCCGCTGCCGCCGCCGTCCATCCGCTGCGAGCCCCTGGCTGTGCCGCGTGCTGTAAGTGGTGAGAAGAGGGAGAACGTGAGGAAAGCAAACGCGCCATTTGTGTGCCACCTTTGGATGCACAGGCCGGCATGTGAGAGGCTGCCACATGCCCCAAATGAATGCGGTGCATCCAGTGGTTGCTCTCGCTGCTGCCTCCCAGCGCATTGCTATCAGCAGCAAACGACCTACCCCTTTCAGCAGCACGTCTGCCGCCAGCTTGACCTGCGTGAAGCGGGCAGCCGCCTGCGGCGACTTGTCCACATCCGGGTGGCACACTAGAGCCGCCCGGCGGAAAGCAGCCTTCACCTCGTCCCTGGGGGGATGGGAGCATGGCAAGTAGTGTGCAATGGGTTTAGCGACCGAGCGGCATGGTGAGCAGAAGCAGCATAGCGGCGTTGCCGCGATTCGCGCAGGCTGCGTCGGCCCTGCCGAATGCAGGACCATCAGAAAGCACCTAAGCGTCGGTACCTGCTTGCGCCTCGGTGCACCCCAAGTACCGTCCAGGGGTCGGTGTAAGGCAAGTTGCCGTGCTCGCTCATCAATGCAAATAGGCGGCGCCGCCACCGCCTGCCGCCGCTGCCTGTGGCGCCGCCGCTGCTCTGAAGCAATCGCCGCTCACAAGTCGCGATGTACGCCGGCTGAACGCTCGACAAGAGGAGCAGCAGGCCGCAAGGAGGCCTCACGAAGGAAAGCGGGGCAGGGTTGTGGCGCTCGAGCTTGCTGTGACCGCCGTCTGTCTTGCAAATAAATACCGACACAGTGTTGAGAGGGTTGAACTCCTGCAGCGCGCCTTGGCGTGATGCTCAAAGGCGCCGCCCCGCTGCCGCCGCTGCGCTGCCATCGCTGCCACCAGCGCCGCCGGGCTTAGTGCAATGTGCACAAAGCAATTGGATCTGAACATCCAGCAAAACAAATCCACGAACCAGCTGACCGTAGCTGAGCTGCCTGACTTCAGATTGCCACCTGCCCGCCTCCGGGGCCCCGCGTGGCAGCATTGGGGAGGCTCGACCTGCCGCACCTTGGCAGGCACTATGGCACAGGCCCGCCACACCTGCTGCTGCATGGCCACCTTCAGGCATCAGAACCACTTTTAATTAGTTCCAGGTGCATCAGCCACGCTTGTCATGACCTGCTGAAGCATTCAGACTCCGCAGGCAGCTGGTCATGCGGGCGCCTGCCGGGCAGCGGGCGCAGCGCGGCAGACATGTCATGCAGCTTCCCAGGGCCGGCCGCCCCCACTGGCAGCATTGTTTTCGCCACCTATCGCCTGCTACAGCTGCTGCATCACCCACTGAGCATCCAGGCGGCCCGGATCTGTATCAGTCTCAGCACAGCCTCACCCAGCAGCCCCCACCCTCGAGAGCAATGGCTGGGCGCAGCGAGAACGCGTGAGCACCTCTGGACTGGGGCAGTGGTCCTGACAGGGTCGTCAGGTTGCTGCCGGATCAGCTGCCGAGGCGCAGGCCGCTGCACACCAGCCCACTGGTGCCATCGCCGCCGCCGCCGCTTCCGGATGCCAGGTTGCTTCTCGCCAATCCCTCTCCTGCCTGCAGGTTTGAGGTGCTGTCCCGAGAGGAGGCTGCACCAGAAGTAGGAGACCCAGCAAAGGCGCGCTGCCTGCGCTGCCAGCTCTGCCCTTGTTGCATGCCTCCCAGCCAACCGCCCGGCGGCCCGGCGTTTGCGCCGCCGCCGCTCGTTCCCCCCCAGCCGGCTTGACAAGATGTTGGACAGTCGCAAACCCTAGGTTTTACAAGTTGCCTGGCGCTCACTGCATCGCTCTGCACATGCCCATGCGCTTGCTCATGCAGCTCATCATCAAGCAGGATGCCAAGGTGGGCCTGGTATCTGCAGAAGAGGTCGGCCAAGCGGCGCCCGCCACCCCCGACCGCTCATGTGAGGCCCGGCTGCACGCTGAGCTGCTCATGCGCTGCCTTTTGAAGGGTTTGCAGGGTCACAGATGCCATTTGGTGCGGCCCGTTCGACGCCAAATGCAAACGCAGTGGGCAGTCGCCCAGCTGTCATGATGTGGGTTGAGGAACCGTGCCTGCTCTCCTTCCCCTGCCCTGCCGCAGCCGCACTGCCGCCTGCCGCCGACGTGCCAGTGACGCCTGATGTCAGCAAGGCGCCTGGACAGATCTCCTACGCACAGGCAAGCTGTCAGTTGGCGCGGCGTGGGGATGCAAATGCAGCTATGCCGCTTTGGCTTAGGGTTGGTGGCGCAGACATGGCTGTCCTGGTTGGTAGGCAGGCATTCGTAAATGCTTCAGCATAATATTCAGGCTGATTAGCCTTGCTGGCTGCTGGCATCACTTGCTGTTCATGCCGCTTCCCCTGCTGCCCTGTGTCTTGCTGACGTGGCACTTGCCCTGCGCCTTGCACCTTCAATCCGCAGGCTGCCGCCGAGCATGGAGAGGCGGCCGAGCGCAAGGCGGGCGAGAGTGTGGAGGCCGGCAAGGAGGCGGCTGGAGAGGCGGCTGAGGTGCGTTCGGGCACCTTGCATGTGGGCTCAAAAAGCCATGGTTGCACCATTGCTTTGGGTTGGCTGGCGAGATGTTTCTGCGGGCTGCTGACCCAGCCATGCCATGCGTACACGTGCCGAGGGGGCTCCATGCCATGCCGTGCCATGCCATGCCTTGTCCGCCATGTCATGCCACGGGTTAACCATGCCAACGCTGCGCACACCCTCTCTGTGCTAAGCTGCAATGTCTCCAATCCCCTCATCTCCCGGCAGACGGTGAAAGCCAAGGGCGGCGAGGCCTGGGAGGTCGGCAAGGAGGCGGCTGGAGAGGCGGGCGCCGCCGCCAAGCGCGCAGGTGGCGGCGCTGCTGAGTCAGCGCAGCGTGCGGCGGGCGAGGTGAGGGGCTTGAACAGTGATCATGGTGCCATGAGGCTCGGCAGGCATTGCAGTGCATGGGAGCGACTTCATGTTGCAAAACACGGCATGCAAGTCAATGCCTCCCAAAGAGCAACATGTGCACACCATGAGGGCCCATCCATGCTGCCACCCCACACATTGCAGGTGCGGGAGCGCGCCGGCGAGGCTGGAGAGAAGGGTGAGGGCTCCTGGGCTCGCTGGTTTGTGCTGGTCAGCAAGGCTATCGTTGCGTGCATGCTTGCATGCAGCCCTCCATCAATGGCCTGGCCTGGCATGAACCCAGCATGCATGGCATGGCTAGGCATGGCATGGCTGGCTACCCCTTTTCATCTGCCGGCAATGCACGTGTCACTGCCGCTTGATAGGATTCACCATGCATTCTGCCGCTCCTCCCTTCCTGCAGCCAAGGAGGCTACAGCGGAAGTGCGCCAGCGCGCGGCTGAGGCCGGAGAGGCCGCCAAGCAGCGGGCGGCTGAGCTGACTGAGCAAGGTGGGTGCCACCCAGCGGCTGGTCGGATGGGTGGGTGGTGAGGGGTGTATGCGAGTGTGCGTTCATGACGGCATGCCAGGCGGCTGAGCTGACGGAGCAAGGTGAGCGGAGAGAGGGCCTGTTGCTTGATGGGAGGCATGTGAGCGACGGCAGTTTCATAGTGCACGGTACGGCCCCTGCTCAGCAGGCTGCTGCAGCAAAGCTTGAGGCACTCAACATGCACGGTGCAATCGCTCGTGGACCGCAGCCAAAGCTCCCATTGCTGCCAGCCAAAGAGCTGACCTTTGGGTCCCGCCCCTGCAGCCAAGCACGCTGCCGCTGATGTGCGCGCCCGCACCGAGGAGGCCGCCGGTGCAGGTGAGCACCTCAGGGCGGTGAACGCTTGCAGGCGGTGGAAAGCATGCCATGCACTGCCTTGCCAAGGCATGCTGGCATGGACACCCGTGACATGATCAGGCGGTGCTATTGATGCTGCATGCTTGGTGTGACAAGGCAGCGCCCCACATTCCATTTCGCTCACTCCTGGATAAGGCGTATGCCAATTACGCCAGTTAAAGAGTGTGCGGCGCACCTGGTTGAGACCATCCATCCTCTCATGCTCTTCCGGTGTGCTTCCCAACATCGTTGTGCAGCCAAGGAGCGCGCGGCACACCTGGCCGAGGCGGCCAAGGAGCAGGCTGCTCACGCGGGCGAGGCGGCACGAGAGTACGCGGGTGCTGCGCGCGAAAAGGTGCGCTGTGCATGCCGATGTTTGTGAGAACAGATGTACCTGTGCATGCAGATGCACCTTCAGGTGGGGGTGTGGCAGGATGCAGCGTGCACTGCAGCAGCAAGCGGCGCGCGGCGCGCGGCGTTGCAAGGTCGGCACAACATGCAGTGCAGCCAAAGCTGTGCACATTCCGGATGGCCACCAATATGTCGATCAAACTGTCTGCCCTGTCCTGCCATGCAGGCGGGCGAAGTGGCCAGCAGCGTGGGAGAGGGCGCACGCCACGTGGTGAGCTGGGCGGGGTTTGATTCCGCTTCAGTCAACCACCCTTTGCCTGTGAGGCAGATGATGCGCCTTGGGCAGAATGCACTAGTTCTGCTGCGGTCGTTTGCTGGCTGGCCCATGCCGACAGCAGCCGTTGTTGTCTGCTTGGCCGACCTTGCCTTTTTGCTCTCGACAGGTGGAGGCGATCAAGGAGAAGCTGCCGGAGGTGCATGTGGAGCGCGCAGGTGAGTGGAATGATTCAGCCTATTGCCTTTGGCTTTGCTCTGGCACTGTTTGGACTCGACAGCGAAAGCAAGCAAAGTCATCACCCACACCAGCTGGAGGCAACGCAATTGTGAAGGGGCAGCACGTTTCTCCCTACTTGCCACTGCCACCTGCCTCGCAGACACGACCCCAGATGAGGCGGAGAGCCGGGCGCTGCTGGAGGAGGCGATGGCAATGGCCAGCGGGGAGGACGTGCCCATCCGCATCCCCTCACGCCCGGTGAGCAAGAGCTTGAGTCGTTGGATTGCTTGCGGCAACCTGCTTATACCTGGCGTTTGACATCAAGTTGCACTTGTAATGCAGCTCACCAGCTGGGAATCAGATCGCTGCGATTGCTGGCACTCAGCATACTCGCTCGACCATGAAGCTACCTCCCTTTCATCGACTCTCACCAACCCGCAGGCGCCTGCACCGTCCCGCCCCGCCGCCACAACCGCCACACCCACCACCACCACCACCTCTGCTCAAGCCACCGAGGGCGAAGCGCCCTTCAGGCCTGAGTACGAGCCCCGTCATGCCAAGGGCAGCAGCCCCGGCGCCACCGGAGTGAGCAGCGGTACCGGTGGCTACCCTGCCGGTACCGCTTTTGGTACCGAGGAGGCGGCGCCGACCAGCTTCCATGCTTACGAGCCGCGCATCGCCACTGATGTGGCCAACCAAGCGGGGGACCGGGCGGCGGAGCTGGCCGAGAGCGCACGGTGAGCAGTTGTGCGCGCTTCACTGCACATGCCATTCATCATGGTTTTGAGCGTTGGGACAGTGACGATTTCGCCCGCCCATCTGTGCTCGTTACGCCTGTCTCATCACGTCTCACACCCTGCTGCCTGCAGCGCCAAGGCATCTGAGCTGGTGGACCGCGCCAGCGGCGCCGCCGAGCAGACTGCGGGCTCGGTCCGTCAGGCCGCCAAGGAGGCTGCGCCCAACGAGCTGTCTGCCAGGTGGGCAATTGTTTCTCGTACAAATCAAGTAGAGTTGGGATGAAGCAAGACGCCTCGCTCACAGGCCGCCAAGGTGGCTGCGCCCGATGATCTGGCAGCCAGGTGGGCTGCAATGTGTTGGATAGTTGTAAGCTGCTAACTGTACTGAATTGATGCACTTGCAGGTGCGTTCAAGCTGCAGCGGCTCTGGCTGGCTGGCTTGCTGTGGGGCGCCAGGTGGATGTGCCTGCCCAACTTCTGCCTGCTGCCAGCACGCTGCTCAGCATGGGACTGCTGATACAAAATATACCATTCCCCTGTCATTTGTTGTGCAGGGTGGAGCGCGAGGAGCGAGGCGCCAAGGGGCCGCTGGAGGCGCTGACCGACACGCTGAAGGGCGCCGCCGATTTCGTCAAGTGAGCAGTGTTGGTGCTTAGACTTGCTCAGTATCTCTGGTGGAAAGCTGGGCTGGCTGGGCTCCACCAGGTGCGGTCTGGCTCTGTCTGTGGCGGCCGGCTGTAGCCAGGTGGTTTGCCAGCACTGCTGCTGAGTTGGGTAGCAAGCGCTGGGCAGCTCCCACTACTCAGCCACACACACAGCAGCCGGCGAGCACATTGCGCAGCGCGGCTCCCAGCCTGGAGAAGGTGCCTGCATCCACAGGAATGCAGGGGCCCTTTCATTAGTGTTGCGGGGCTCCTGCCTTCCTGCCTGCTGTGCCATGCTCCCTGGCTGTGGCCGCTCGCTCGATCGATTATTAATGGCCAGGGGCTCTGCTTCGATACGGGCTCTTTGGCTTGTGCGGCTTGGATCTGCTTCTGAACAGCGACCACCGCTGTTGCGCGGCAGATCTCCAAGGACACAGGCGCACTGCGCCCAGCGGAGCTTCCTGCCCCAGGAGGGCAGTGACCGCCGTCACCCACCCAGTCATTTGCTGACAGTAGCGGCGCTGGCAAGGGTTGTACAGCACCACACGGCCATCGCCTCAGTTGAGAGAGAGAGAGAGGTCGGCGTGTTGCCACGCCGCTGCTGCCCCTGAGCTGAGACAAGCGCGCAGCCAGCTGTTGTGAACGCCGCGTCTGGCGGTGCATTGGATCGAAAAACTCAGCCTGGTGCTGAGTGCAGTTGCATTTCTGCTGCTTAGCACCAGATCGAGGAGCAGATGCAATGCACCACGTTGTTGGTGGTCAATGCAGCATAGTGTGCAGCACAACCGGCAGGCAAGGCAGCCATGTGCAGTATGGTAGAAGACGGGCGTGCCTCTTGGTGCAGCAGACGCAGCCGGCGCGGTGCCACATCCTGGCGGGACGCTTTGGATGACATTATGCGCCAGGTGCAGAACAGCAGAGCTGCAGTGCCACCAGTGGTCGTGCAGCCTCCGTTGCCGTTGCTGCCATCAGTCTTTACCCGGTGGCACAAGCTTACGTTGCTGTTGCCGAGCGTCCAGCGCTCAGCCAGCTGTCGTCCAAAGTGCATTTGATGCACTCTTTCACTTGGTGCAGAGTGCAGTTGCAAGTCTGCTGTTCAGCACCAGATCAAGGAGTGGATCATTGCACCTTGCTTTCGATATTCGGGCAGCAGCCGGCAGGGCAGACACCCCTTCTCATCGCCGTTCAGCACGTTCGAATTCGTGCTGCAAAGCAGACATACTGGTTTACATGCGGCTGTTTGCACACAGTGCGTGTGACATGGCATGTGACCATGGCGCTGGTGCTCACCCACACCATCTGCTGGCTCACCACGGGCACAACAAAGTTGTATCCATAGCTGAGCGCGGCTGATGGATGGATTGCACCAACCTGCCCTGTAGCACGCTGGCCGGTCTCTGATAGTCAAGTTGGGGATGTCTGTTTACACTGGCACAGTTGTGCAAGTGATCAGGTAAGTCGGGAAC
>VFQQ010001257.1_pt1 | contig 37255 bp, 73 predicted proteins | sample 3512341 | NCBI WGS metagenome assembly VFQQ01 (sample SAMN10412373, study PRJNA504923) | tailings metagenome | isolation source: Relicate 2 Philex TSF1 revegetated site | place: Philippines: Tuba, Benguet | collected 2017-08-29 | reverse complement strand
GCTGCTGCTGCTGCTGCTGCTGCTGCTGCTGCTGCTGCTGCTGCTGCTGCTGCTGTGCTGATCCATTCAAGCCACGGTGCTCACTATTACTGGGCATATGCATTGTATCAGGCGGTGCAGCGGCACATGGAAGCTTACTTGCCAGGCGCTGGAAGTGATGCTCTCGTTCTGCTGCCTCGCAGCTATCGAGCCACGCCCGTCCAAGTGTCGCTCCCCACTCCCCCCCGTACTCCTTTCCTCTGGCTCATGCTCTTGCATTGCTGCGCTGCAGGCCTTCCCCGACAACGATGCCGTGGTCTCGGTGCACCAGGGCGTGCGCCTCAGCTATCGCCAGTTTCACGAGCAGGTGGAGGAGGCGGCGCGCGGCCTGCTGGCCCTGGGAATTCAGGTGCGATTACTTTGATGGCATTTTTTGCAAGCCTGAGCTTGAGATGAAAGCAGATGGAGCAGGCGACGCGTGGCCTGCTGGCGCTGGGCATCCAGGTGCGAGTGGGGAATAGCCTTTTGAGCTTGTCTGTGGTAGGTGCCAGGCCTGCGTGCCTAGCCGCTCACTTACAGTGATCTGCAGCTGCCATGGTGATGCCATGCCGCTCGACCGCTGACTTGGGGCATTGTCTAGTGGCGGTTTGCAGTGGCATCAATTCCCACGCTGCCTCCCCTGCTACTGCAGAAGGGGGACCGAGTGGGCATCTGGGCGCCCAACTGTGTCGAGTGGTGTGTGCTGCAGGCGAGTGCTGCTCCTTGGCTGCGTGTTCTCGGCTGCTGCTTTTGACGGGCTGGCGATGTTGACACTCGAAGCGCCAGCAGGTGTGAAGTGGTGTGTGCTACAGGCGAGTGCCGGCCCTTCCTTGGCGGCTGTTTACGGCGGGCTGGCTCCTTTGACAGTGACCAGCAGCAAGTGTGGCGCACTGCGTGCAGCTGCACTGACCGAGCTGCCTAATGCCGCCCAGCGGTGCGGCGTGGGCAAGCTGGCGTAATGCTGTAGCATCATCGACTGGTTACTGCCTCGCGGTCATGCTCTGAGATAGTTTGTGTGTCTGCTGCCACTTTCCGCCCTGCAGTATGCAACCTCTAAGGTTGGCGCCATCCTGGTCAGGAGAGCAGGCACAGCGGGCACAGCAGGCACAGCAGCAGGGTCTCGGCAGGCGCAGCAGCAGCTGCGGTCAGAGCGCCTGGCCTGCCTGCCTAGCCTTGCTTGCAGCCAGGCCAGTCCCCTGCTGTTTCCACCTGCCTGTACTGCACGGGGTGTGCAGGTGTGCAGGCAAACTCGAAAAACAACAACTGTTGCTGCGCTGCGCCGCAGGTCAACATCAACCCAGCCTACCGCGCAGCTGAGCTGGCCTATGCTCTGAACCAGGCGGCCGTGACCGCCCTGGTGCTGGCACGCGGCCTCAAAGGCAGCCGCGAATTTATCGACATTGTGGATAGCGTGGTCGCCCAGACGCAGCTGCGGCACCGCATTCTGCTGGCGGATGAAGCACCGGAAGGTGAGCCTGGTTTGCTGCACTGCGCTGTGCTGTGCTGTGCTGTGCTGTGCTGCGCTGACGGGCAAGCTTTCCATGCTGTGCTGTGGCGTGCCGTGATGTGCTACACTGTGCAGCAGCGTGGGATGGGTGCCCTGGGCGGCAAGTGCTGCAGTGAGATGCTTGCCCATATTCAGCTGAAACATTGCCCAGCTCAATATGACCGCCATTGCTCCATTGCCAAAGACACAACAACGAGTCCGAATGACCTTTGCAGGCTACACAAGCTGGGCGGCGCTACGTGCGCTAGGCGCAGCCAATGCCAGCCTGTCGGCAGCACTTGCGGAGCGCGAGGCGCAGCTGCAGCCCGACGACCCAATTAATATCCAGTACACATCAGGTGGGCTGCTGGGGATCATTGCTTGCCGTCAGGGCGGTGGCAGGAGCATGCACGTCTTGCCTTGCAGGTGCAAGCCCCCGCTTCAGGCACAGTGCACCATCCCACAGCTGTCACGCCGTACCCCCACCCTCAGCCAGCCAGATTGGCCAGCTTGCGACTTGTGTGTTCGCTAAGGCCGCCACACTGAGCCACCGCATATCAGCGTTGGTTAACGTACAATCTGTGTATTGTGGTGCGATGCTTGCAGGCACGACGGGGCACCCCAAGGCAGCCATGCTGAGCCACCGCATATCAGATGTTGAGAAGCTGATATTTCTATCTTCGCATGGCTTGTTGCTTGCAGGCACGACGGGGCACCCCAAGGCGGCCATGCTGAGCCACCGCAGCTCGCCTGTCACTTTGCGAAGTTCGCCCCTGCTTTCTTCATTCTCGCAGGCACGACGGGGCACCCCAAGGCGGCCATGCTGAGCCACCGGAACATCCTAAACAACGGGCTGTATGTGGCCCACACCTGCAAGTACACTGACGCCGACAGGTGGGCGCAAGCTTGGAAGAGGGTGGGCTGGGGGGTGCAGCTGTTGGGAGATCGCTCATTGGCACACTTGCAAGTGCTCCTGCGAGTACATTGACGCCGACAGGTGGATGCAATGCTGGGAGGTCAGGCCTGGGTTGGCAGGCAGGCGGGGCTGTCACCCGGCTGGCGTGCTCATGCAATTATTGATCTGCTTTTGACCGACGTCTCGCTACCAACATTCGGTCCATTGGTGTACCCTGCAACCAACCCACAGGGTGTGCATCCCCATGCTGCTTTGCTAAATCTTTCAAACTGCTCGTGACGCTGCCTCCCATATTTGCCAACCCACAGGGTGTGCATCCCCGTGCCGCTCTACCACTGCTTCGGCATGGTCATCGGCAACATGGCCTGCATCACCAGGTGCGCTTTTGCGGCTGCTGTTGCTTTTGCATTCTGCTGTGGCATCGGCAACCTGGCGTGCGTCGCCAGGTGCGCTTTTGCTGCTGCTGTGGCTGCTGCTGTGGCATTTGCTGTAGCTTTCTGCTGTGGCATTTTGTCATCGGCAACATGGCCCGCATCGCCAGGTGCGCTTGCTGTGGCATTCCCTGCAGCATGTGCTGTGCAACTTTGCCTGGGCGATTCATCTTTGTGCATCGCCCGCCAATCTACTGGATCCACTAAGACCATCAAATGCCTAGGCTAGCATGACTGGTGTTCCATCATGCCTCTCTGCAGTGGCGTTGCCATGGTGTACCCCGCTGAAACCTTCAACTCCCAGGCCACCATGCATTTAACTGCCAATTTGTGTTGGCATCTTCCACCCCGCAGCGGCGCTGCCATGGTGTACCCCGCGGAAACCTTCAACCCCCAGGCCACCCTGGAGGCGGTGCAGGCCGAGCGCTGCACCTCCCTCTGTGAGCGAGCTGTGGGTGGGACTGGAGTTAGTTTGATGGGTGAATGCAGGGTGTACGTGGCTTGACCCCCAGGAGGCTGCAGGCAGATAGCTGGCTGCGCCTGCATGCAAGCTTAACCCCGCACTCAATCACTCTGGCTGGTTATTCTTTCACGTGCAGACGGCGTGCCTACGATGTTCATTGCTGAGCTGGCGCGGCCTGCAAGTATAACCTTTCACAACCTGTCGTTCACTCATTTGACACGTTGTTTCTGCATTGCCCGCAGACGGCGTGCCCACGATGTTCATCGCTGAGCTGGCGCTGCCCAAGTGAGTGCCGCTGCTGTTCAGTGCAGCAATTTAGCAGAATATTGGTCTGTTGGCTCTGCCTGCAGCTTGGCTTTGTGCGTTGCCCGCCTTGTTCGATGTCTGTAGGCAGCGGGCCTGGCCGAGCAGGATGTTTGCACCTTGTTGTCCCTCTTCACACCTGTACACTCTGCTTTATGAGTTTTGCTTGTTTGCAGCTTCTCCCAGTTCAAGCTGGACAGCCTGCGCACGGGTGTCATGGCCGGCACCACCTGCCCTGTTGATGTGATGAAGCGGGTGAGGGGCTGTTGGTGATCATTGCTGCCCGCATTGCGTGATCACACATCTGCAGAGTGCCGGTGCCGCCTGCCCTGTGAATGTGATGAAGCAGGTACGAGGGGTTCCCGTGCTGTGGCTTGTGCAATGATGGACTGCCTGCCCATGGATGCCACCAGTTATCAAACCTGTCCCGTTCTACTGCGCGACACCATGCAGGTCCGGGCTGACATGCATATGAGCGATGTGACCATCTGCTGTGAGCGGTTGGCTGCTTTAGCGTGCTGGGCTGCCTACTAGCTGTAGCCTGCAGGGTTTAAGGGCCGGGTCATGATGATGGCTGCATATCACCTTGCTGCCTGCCTAGCAAGCATGGCAGGTACCGTGCCGCCAGCAGCCGTGCGTGTGCCCAGGGCTGCCTCGAGCGTTTGTAGCAGCAAACCAATGCTGCCTGTTCCACTTCCACACCTTGCAGACGGCATGACAGAGACATCGCCTGTGTCTTTCCAGACGTCTGCCGACGGTAAGGCGGCATTTCGCTGCTGGCCGCTTGAGTGTTATGCAACGACCAGCCTGCTGCCCCTGCTCTGCAGCGTTGTGAGCTGTTGAAAGTGTGTAGCATTATGCACGGCTCCCTGCACTCGCGATGGATCAGATGTGCATAATACATGCTAAAATTCATGGGGCAAAACCTCTGCAGACACGGTTGAGCGGCGGGTGTCGACCGTGGGCCGCGTGCACCCGCACCTGGAGGCCAAAGTCATCGACCCCGGTAACGGCAAAATCGTGCCCCACGGAACGGTGAGGGTGGGGGCTGCTAGCCGGGTGAAGATCGGAGTGGCCTGGGCAGGAGGGTAGTTGCATAAATGGCTGCAGAACACACACGTTGATGCCGTCAATGGTTACCTGAAGCGGTTCCGCTCCCTCACCGCTGTTTCTGAGCAGGTGGGGGAGCTGTGCGTGCGGCGCAACAGCGCGATGCTGCTCCTGTCGATGTTTCGCTGAAAAGTTGCTTGTTTTGCACGGTTACCACTATGCAGGTGGGGGAGCTGTGTGTACGCGGCTACAGCGTCATGCTCCTGCTGGCATTATAACAAGGTTTGACAACGGCAGTTGGTTAATCTTCCCTCGCACTGCAGGTTGGGGAGCTGTGCGTGCGCGGCTACAGCGTTATGCTGGGATACTGGGGAGATGAAGCGGCCACGGCAGCTGTGCTGGACCAGGCAAGAGGCACATGTTGGCGTTGAATGCCGGTGACCTGCGACACTGGTCGGCAGGATACTCCTTGCGGGTGTTTGTTTGCCTGCGGCCGGAGGTCCTGAGCTGCTACGTCTGCTGATCATCGATCCTCCTCGGCTTGCAGGAGGGCTGGATGCGCACGGGGGACCTCGGCACCATCGATGCGCAGGGCTACTGCAACATCGTGGGGCGCATCAAGGACATGGTCATCTGGGGTGGGGAAAACATTTACCCTCGGTAAGTGTGACGTGCATCCGACAATCTTCCCACGGCAGTTCAGCGCTTGTGACCAACAGAATCTGCTGTCTCAGCACAGCCACTGCAGCCAGCCGGTGGGTCTTGTTGCTGCATGCCCAGCAACGCTGCTGCTACAACACCCCTGTAAGCCTGGCCACTTACTCGTCTCCTTCTGACCGTTCTTCCACATCCTGCAGAGAGATTGAGGAGTTCCTTCATGGCAACCCAGCAGTGGCGGACGTGCATGTGAGTGTCACGCGGCGTGCTCATGCTGCGCAACCCTTTTGCGCCAGTTGCTGGGCGGCGGCAGTCGTGCCTTGGCATGCTGAGTGGCAGCATGCCGCTGAACCCAGCACTTTCGACAGCCTGCGGCCTCATCTGCCTGCTGCGCCATACAGAGGAATGGCATGCTCACCAGTTGCTTGTCGCTTCGCCTGGGCGCAGGTGTTTGGCGTGCCCAGCAAGCGGTATGGCGAGGAGCTGTGCGCCTGGGTGAAGCTCAAGTGAGCCTGACTGTTTGTTTTGCGTTGGAAGGGCCAGGCGGTTTGAAACATGCTAGAGTTGGGGCGGGTTTGCAGCTGGTTGCCTGGGAGCAGGATCTGCACCAGGAAAGAGCTGCAGCTGCAGTGGATCTGCTGTTTGCTGCCTGTGAACACGTCACTGCTGTACCCTGCCCTCATCAATGCCTGTCGCGATATCTAATCAACCGATGCTTCCCTCGGGAGCGGCTCTGAGGGCATGGGCCGCGCATTGCCGTCCTCCCAACATTCCAGCCTCCCTCGAACCTTATCTCCATCTTCCCACCTACCCCATCCTCACACAGGAGCGGTTTCGAGGGCATGGGCCGCGCATTGCCTTCTGCCGCAACCTCGTCCACCTCTTACTTTCATTCCTATCCACCCACCATTCCCAAATTTACCCAACCACCCCCCACAGGAGCGGTTTTGAAGGCATGGGCCGTGCGGAACTTCGTGCCTGGTGCCAAGGCCAGATCGCTCGCTACAAGGCACGCTTGGCTGGCTGCCGCCCGGGCTGGTTTGCAGGCAGTGGCGGCCGCTTGCCTCGGTTGATTGCTGGTGCTGCTGTGGTCGGCTTTCTAGTCTGCAATTCAGCTGTCTGCTGCCGCCTCAGGGCTGCTGCAACTTGCTGCCATCCATGTACCACCCATGGTCCTGCAGATCCCACGGTACTGGAAGTTTGTGGACAGCTTCCCCATGACTGCCTCCGGCAAGCCCCAGGTGCGGCCCCTGCCCTGTCTCAAAGGTGGAATGAACATGCGTCTGCCAAATGTTGCACATGCTTTCTTTGGCTGAGCAGTGCAGAGGCCATCTGATGTTCTGGCGGTAGCACAGCCCATCCGATATCCTCCCTGGTGCTGCGTGCAAACACATGCGCTGTTTGCTCATTGAGTGCAGAAGTACAAGATGCCTGAGGCGGCCATTGCTGCGTCACTATGTTTTCGCCAACATGCGGCCAATGTGTGTGCATTATGTGACAGTTGATTGTCCATTGAATCTCTGTCTGATTGAGTGCAGAAGTACAAGATGCGGGAGGCGGCCATTGCTGAGCTTGGGCTGGGCGGCAAGTGAGGCCCGGCACACCCTTCGGCCTAGCCTTACACAGTGTGTGGGCAGACCCTTCCAGCCCCACTGCCCCCTGTGCGGCACCTATCTTTCTCGAGACGGCCATCAGCCACGCCCACAGAAGCCCACTCGCCGCGCCAACTTAAGCCACACAATCAACAGCCTGCGCTGCAGAGCGCTAGCAAGATGTGATGCTCGGGGTCCACAGGAGAACCCCGGCTGATGTGGCTGGACTGCTTGTTTGCATCCGCACTCCCACTCCTGTCTTTCTCACCCTGTCTATGCCTCCTCTGAAGAGGCCTCAAAGCGTTTCTCCGGCCGGTGGTGACCGCCGATCCATATGATCCCTGCTGTTCCTCACAAAGTGACACTGCCTTTTCGCCCCCCACCTAACCAACAACCCGCCTGCTCTCGCACACAAAATGGCCCCGCACACCGGCAAGCACCTGGCAGCACCTGCAGGGCCGCTGCCCCTTTGTATCAATGCTTACCCTTGCTTCTCACGCGCCGTATGCACCCCGAAATGCCACTCTCGTCAACCTACCCTGTTGGCTTTTCAACGACTCGTCGCACCTGGCTTTGAAGCTGCCTGCTGTGCCGCGCTGTGCTTATCCGCCAGCCGGTGCCTGCTTGAGGCTTAGCATGTGCCAGGATTGTTTTAACCTTACGCAAGTATGTGATGAAATGCCTTGGCTGTGTGTAAAAATCCGTCGACCTCAATGCTCAGCGGGTACACTTTCGAAAAGCAGAGTGAGTGAGCGGTTGCAAGAAAAGGCAGATGGCTGCTGGCTTGCTACTGCTGCAAGCAGCCTCAGCATCAGGCAGTTGGGATGCTGCCGCCAGGCCACCCATGCTCGTGTTGCCGATCAACAAGCGATTCGTTGCAGCAGCCAAAATCATCAGTCGGAGTTGCGGCGGAAGCGGTCCAACAGCAGCGGCAGGTTTGCCTGGAACTCGGTCCAGCCCAGCAGGGTGCCCTCGCGCCGGGGGTCCCAGCTGGCTGCAGGGACAAAGATGGGGGGGGGGGGGGCAGCGGCAGCCAGGTGGGTTGTGGGGAGCGGCAGCAGCGGGTGAGCGGCGTCACAGGGTGGCAGCAACAGAATGCAGCATGGCCCGGCGACAGCAAGGGGCACAACGACATGCCCGCTGGACAGCCTCAAGCCACCACACCTAAAGCGTGGCAGAGGTGCGCAGGCGGTGCCAGCAAGCCAAGCGCAGATTGTGGAGCAGCCAGTGCAAACGAAGCAGCAGGCACACGCACCGCTCAAGATGCCGCACTCGATGCCCAGCAGGCTAATTGCAAATTGCACTGTGCAAGCATTTGCAATCAGTTTAACAGAAAAAGAGGCATAGCGAGGCGAGGAACGCACCGCTCATGATGCCGTATGTGATGCCCAGCAGGCCGCCGCCAAAGGTGATGCTGGAGGTCAGGTACGCCACCCAGTTGGGCAGGTCAACGCCCGCCTTGACCTGCAGGAATAGGCAAATTGGATGCCATCCATTGCAATCGAGTGCGAGGTAACACCACGCGCCAAGCAGCCACGCTCTTGCATGCTTCAACGCACCAGCAGCCACCAAACACAGGCGTGCCCCGCTGATGCAGCATTCAGCACACAACCAGGCCGCCCGCCCACGACAGCAAGGTTTTCTGGCACAGAGCCTCAGCTTCCTCTCACCTTCAGATAGTAAAAGAAGGGGAAGAGCAGGATGCCGCCTAACATGGGCTTGCACACAAGCGCTTAGCACACAACCAGCCCGCATCAAAGGATAGTACCCAGCTAGCAAGCCGCTTGCCTTAAGGTAATAGAAGAAGGGGAAGAGCAGGATGCCGCCAAACACGGGGACGCCCATGAACAGGATGACCCGCTTGAGCATGCGGTCCGTCACCACCTCCGGAACCGCCGCGGTACTGCCGTACTCCACGGTCCTGCCGCCGGCGCCGCCGCCGTACGCGTCTGAGCCGGCGCTGCTGTCGGCGGCGGGCGAGGAGGGGGCGGCAGGGCTGCCCGCTGCCTCCTGCTGCCGCTGGCGAAGCTGCTCCTCATACGCCGCCTGGTCCGCCTGCATTCAGCAGAAAAATCGAGCAACTCAACGAGGGAAGATGACATTCAGGCTGGGAGGAGAGATTAGATGTGGCCGGCAGCAGGTTGTAGTGCACGGGATGGCATGCTTGGTGCAGCATGGGGCAGCAGCAGCGGCAGGCAGGTGGATGGTGCGACTTCGCAACCAGCCACACCCATCTGCAGCTGCCTAAGCCCACCTGCACTTGCACACAGCAAACGCACGTACACTAAGGTGCACCCACCTGCAGCTGCTCCATGGTCAGCTTGGGGGAAGGCCGGGAGGCCACCTTGCCGCGCTTGCTCTTCTGCGGGCAGCGCACATTTTGGTTAGGTTCTTGTTGATGCGATGCAATGGCGGCGAGGCCTGCGCGGTTTTCTCAACCACATGCGGTTGCTGCTCTACAGCTGTTCTGCAGCACGGCGCACAAGGCACCGTGAGCTGGGCAGCCTGTGCACAGCCGAGCCCTTTGGCTGGGCCCGTCTTAGCACGGCATGGCAAAAAGCTGCCTTCTCAGGCCAGCAGGCACGCACCTTGACCTGCTTGGGCATGCGCTGGCCCTGCCCGCCGCTGAACCCCTTGTCGGCTGCCACCCGCAGGCAGCGCTGCCGCTGCTGCTGCCGGCCGCCGCTCGCTGCCGCCGCTGGCCGCAGCGCCGGGCATGCCGCTGCTGCTGTGGCAAGCGCCTGCATTGCTGCTGGTGTGCTACTAAGAAGGCAAATTATGGACTGGACGCTGCTGGGAGGCGCTCTGCGATGCGGGCCAGTGCGGTGCGCGCTTGTGGAAGGGTGCTGCGGGCTGGCGCTGCACTGCTATCAACCGTGAGTATCTGTTGTTGCTTTCTGGACCGATTGCAAGGGGATAGCTGACACCCAGCACGCCACGTCGGCAGGTGCATGGGCTCGGGCACCCGCCCATTGCGCCCATCAATTCTCCGATCACCATGAGGCGCGCAGCAGCACAGCTGGTGACGGCCCTGGCTCGCGGCGCTGCCGAGGCCACCGGCGCCGCCAAAGTCTCCAACAGCTGCGCTGCTGCCGGCCTCCTGGCCCGCCGCGGCTTTGCAGATGATGTAGGGCTGCTGAAGACGCCGCTTTACGACTTCCACGTCGCCAATGGGGGTGCGACCGGGCCGGTTCAGATTATGCAAACGGGCGGCGGCGGGCGGCGGCGGCGCTGTTGCCGAGCTGTGCCAGCCCCGCAGGCTGCCAGCAAGCCCATGCCCTGCATAGTATGACCACTCAAGTGCAGGGGGCAGCACGGTGTAGCAGGGGTGGTCGAACCCTTGCCCCCAGGCGGCGCCTTGTTGACCGCGCTGATCTGTCGCTCGCTGTGACCGAGCGCCCACCGTTGTGGTTGGTCCCCTGCTGCAGGCAAGATGGTGCCCTTTGCGGGCTGGTCCATGCCCATCCAGTACAAGGACAGGTGCGCAGTGTGCTGATTGGTTGGTGCCGCTGTGCGTAACAAGCTGGCCGCAGCCAGGCAGGCGATAGTGCGGCTGCACCCGCACGTGTATCCCTGCAATTATTGGGGGCCCCTTTCAGTCTTGAGCCATCACAGCCTCCTTGGCGCTGCTGCAACCAGTGGCAGGTTACTTCTCAATGCGTTGGGCAATCTCTGCGCTGAAACCTGCACCGTTTCATTCCACCCTGCCGCAGCATCATGGAGAGCACGCTGTGGTGCCGCGAGAACGCCTCCCTGTTCGACGTGTCCCACATGTGCGGCCTGACCCTCAAGGTGCGCTCATTGATCGATAGGACGGCTGCTCGCTGCGTCGGTGCGGCGGCGGCTTGCAACGAAGCCTGCCTCCCAGGTGGCAGCCTGGCTGCTCTCAAGCGTACACAACGCCAGCCGTCTGCGATTTCCTGCGACCGCAGGGCAAGGACGCCATCCCCTTCCTGGAGTCGCTGGTTGTGGGCGACATTGCTGGCCTGGCCGACGGCACCGGCACCCTGTCGGTGTTCACCAACGAGAAGGGCGGCATCATTGACGACACGGGTGGGTTGTTTTTGCAAAACGGCCATGGCTGTGTTGCAGTTCGAACCAATCGCCGTTCACGTTTGGAATGGCTGTGTTGCAGTTCAAACCAGTCGCCATTCACCCTTGGACGTCAGCCTGATTCGGCGGCGGCGCCAGGAGCACATTGCTATAGTTACACCGCATGGGACCTGCATCCACTCGTACGTCCACTCACTTAGCCTCACCTCCTGCTGGTGTGTGTTCCCTGCAGTCGTCACCAAGGTCAATGATCAGGAGCTGTACATCGTGGTGAACGCGGGCTGCCGCGAGAAGGACCTGGCGCACATTGGCAAGCACCTGCAGGCTTACAAGGTGGGACAGCTTGAATGATCGTGTGCGTTAGCGGTTGTAGGGTGGCAACAGCAGCTGAAAGGACCTGGCGCACATCGGCAAGCACCTGGAGGCTTACAAGGTGGGAAACGGCCATCCACTGTTTTGCTAGCAGTTTGTTTAGGCGTTGGTGTTGTGACGAGGCAGCCTCAGTTTGTTGCTGCTGTAAAACGCGCCCAGCTTGCCGCTGCTGGGCTGAGTCCTTTGCATTGCTGAACTGCATTCTACATCGTTTCGTGTCCCCATTGCAGGCCCGAGGCGGGCAGGTGCACATGCTGCCCCTCTGACATTCATCAGCTCGTCTGCTGCTGGACTACCATCTCCGTCACTGAACCGATATTGAGTTTTCCGACGCTGTTTTACAGGCCAAGGGCGGGCAGGTGGACCTGCTGCTGCACGACGACCGCTCGCTGCTGGCGCTGCAGGGGCCCAAGGCAGCCACCGTGCTGCAGGTGCGAACACTGCTGCAGGGAGGGGTGGGGTTTCAGGGGGCTTACGGTTGTGATATAGCGGGGCGCTGCAGGGGCCCAAGGCCGCCACCGTGCTGCAGGTGGGCTGGAAGGGTTAACAAAGGGTCAAATGTTTCGTCCATGCGCCAGGATGGAAGCTGCACGCTGGTCTCAGTATTGCTTCCTACCGTGAACCAGATTGGGCTGCCGGGCCTGGATGTGGTCGGCTTGTCCGCTTCCCCATCAGCAGCCAAACTGTGCTAAGCAGTTCATCGTTCTATCACCCATGGTGTTTTGAAGCAATTTGGGCAGCCGGGCCTGGACGTGGTCTGCTTCTCCACCTCCCTACCGGTCTGCTTGGTTGCTTACCTTCCTTGTTCCCACATGTTTCTGCTTCTGTGTTGCAGCAATTCGTGCAGCAGGACCTGGACAAGGTCTACTTCTCCAACTTCCGCCGCCTGGACATCAAGGGCGTGCCCTGCTGGCTCACCCGCACCGGGTGCGTGCACGTCTTGTTATTTCAGTGCAAGTTTTGCAGCGCAATGCATTGGTCACCGGGAGGCTGTGCATGCAGGGCGTGCCCTGCCGGCTCACCCGCACCGGGTGCGTGCATGTTGCAGCCAGTCTTCAGCCCCCGTCATTTGAGAATGGAGTGGGCTGGCAGGCTGGGCAGCCCCGCTGGCCATTGGGCAGGTTGTGGTTTCGCAGTGGAACGAAATTTGGAGCAGGGGCAGCGTTGGGGAGGAGCAACTCTTAGGCAGGCTACTTTGCTGCCACTTCCTGCCCGTGTGGGCTCACGAGCTTGACCTTGCAGCTCTGCTCTGCTTCCTGGTGCAGGTACGCCGGCGAGGTTGAGCTGCCCTTTTCCACTGCAGCTGTTCCAGCCAGCCACATTTGCGTGCTAACCCTGCTTGCCTGACTGTGCTGCCCCTGCTTCCTCTGCTGCAGCTATACCGGTGAGGATGGCTTCGAGCTGTCCATCCCCAACGACAAGGTGCGGGGAGCAGTCAGTCATACTGCGGAGTTAAATCATTATGCATCGCAGTAAGCCCAGAGCTTTTGGGGCCACCGTACTGATGCTGCACTGCTGCCGGCATCGATGCCGCCGCAGGCGCTGTTGCTGCTGCCGCTGTCGTGGCCGCACTTCCTGCAAAACTAAAGTGGTTGGGGACTCACTCAAACATTTTTTGGCTGCCTGCTGCAGGCGGTGGAGCTGGCGGACGCGCTGAACAACGACGAGCGGGTGCGGCTGTGCGGCCTGGGCCCCCGCGACTCGCTGCGCCTGGAGGCTGGGCTGTGCCTGTACGGTGAGCCTCACTTATTCTCAGACGTGTACCCTTTGTGTTGGCAACGACCCAAACTCTGCAGTCTCCCAGCATGCTGCTGTGGTCGCGTTGGCATGTGCAACTCATCTGCTTCAACCCGCTTGCAGCCCCATGCAGGCAACGGCCTGAACGAGGTTCACACCCACACTTCCTTCTAGAACTGGCTGGTGCACTCAACCCATCTTGATCTACCCGTCGATTCGATGCCCCGCAGGCAACGACCTGAACGAGGACCTGACCCCCATTGAGGCGGGCCTGACCTGGACCGTGGGCAAGCGGCGGCGCGAGGCCTTCGACTTCCTGGGCGGAGAGGTGGGTGATTGGATAGGCTTGGTTAGGGAATGATTGCGTAAAGACGCTGGCAATGGGATGGGCTGCGCGCCATGGGTGTTGGATTGTGCCCCTTCAGGTCCAACCTGCCAGGCACCGCTTGTTGTTGCTATGCAGGTCACCAGCCGAACGCTTGCCAAGCAGCTGGCCAAACTCAGTTGGCCGCTGTCCCCTTCAACGTTCATGCAGGTCGTCAAGCAGCAGCTGGCCGATGGCGTGACCATCCGCTGCTCAGCAGTTTTTGCTGAATGCTTACTACCTCTAAACCTTCTCATCATTTGCAGGTTGTCAAGCAGCAGCTGGCCGATGGCGTGACCATCCGCCGTGTGGGCTTCGTCAGCTCGGGCGCCCCCGCCCGCCAGGGCTCCCCGGTGAGCTTAGGTCACTCACGGCTTCTCTGCACTTCCTGCTTGCGGTTCTGCTCAGCACGTCGACCAGCTGGCCAAGGTTGGCAGCACGTACCGACTGCTGGTTGAACCGGCGGTTGATGTGCCCTCTTGCCTGCGCCTTGTGTTTTGCAGGTGCTGACCCCCGACGGAACAATGAGGTCACCAGCACTGCTAACCATCTGCGCCTGGCCTACTGCTTTTTTTTCTTTCGCAGGTGCTGACCCCCGACGGCACCAAGGTTGGCGAGATCACCAGCGGCGCCTTCTCTCCCTGCCTTAAGAAGAACATCGCCATGGGGTGAGGCTGGGCAGGGGTTGGTGAACATTGCTATGGGATGAGGCTGGTCAGGGTTGTGGGGAAGAAGTGCTTGGTGGAAGCCCTGCCTTAAGAAGAACATCGCCATGGGGTGAGGCTGGGCAGGGCGCTCTGCTTGCATACGCTCTGCTAGCTGGCTGGGCAGGAAACACATGAAAATTGCCTCACTTCACGGTGCCTTCACCATGTTGCTGCAGCTACGTGGACAAGGCCCAGGCCAAGGCGGGCACAGCGCTCAAGGTGGAGGTGAGCTAAGCTGGGGCCGTTGCAGTGCATACGGTAGTGCAACCGCTGCTCAGCACGAGCCGGCAGGGCGGGCTGTGCGTCTTGGACGCTGCTGTGCTGCTGAGCTGGAGCCGGCTGTTGATGTTGCCGGAAAGGTCGCACAGCGGGCTCGGCACGCAGCGGTGCAGGCTGCTGTTGCACACACCCGGTTTTGTTTCCTGCCTGCCGCCGCGCATGCATGCCTGCCTCCCCTCCTAGCTCTCTCGAGTTCCAAACTGACCGACCCCATCCCTCCTGCTCGTTCGTCTGTTGACAGGTGCGTGGCAAGCAGAACGATGCGACCGTGACCAAGATGCCCTTCGTGCCCACCCACTACCACAAGCCCTAGAGCAGCACTCTGTGAGCCGGCATGCCGGCTGCCGCTGCGGTTACAGCACATTTGCGCGCACGCCGCAGCCGTCTCAGCAGCAGGCAGCCGGCATGCTGTACCGGACAAATGCAGCGCCCAGGCCCTTGCAGCCTTGCCTCCTGGCGCAGGCAGGTGGCTGCTGTGCACAGCTGCCGGCTCTCCCTGCCACCATCATGCTTTGCTTCTCAGACCGCTGCACCCCTCCGCCACTGAGCGAACGAGCGAGAAATGCACACAAGAAATGCACCGCCCACCGCTGCGCTGCACCTCGTTGCTAACGCGTGGGCTTGTCACCCGCGCCTGCAACATGCCTACCACATACCCGCACAGTGTCCTGTCTGCCCTTCGATTTCGATTTTCCAGCCACCTTCCTGCCACATTCCTTATTCATGCCGTTGCCCCGCCTGCGGCCCTCCGCTCAGCGGCCCGGTTGTAAAGCAGCAGCTCCGGAGAGCGTACAGCTGGCAGCTTTTGCAGGTGTTGAGGACCGCTTGTGTTAAGCTGTACTGCTAGCTTGTGTGTTCCATGGCCAGGACAGCAGTACAGCTGTGGAGAGCGCTCCAGTCACTAAAAGCCAGTTGAAATCAACAGTGGCGGCGACGACTATCGAGCCCGCATGCACAAGTGGTCGCCAGTCTTTGGGTTGCACCCTCTTTCACGGAACGCTCGCTCACATTTGAGCCCCTGGCGCTGGCCAGGGCGCCGTGGGGCGCCTGGGAGCGGAGGGCAAGCCGTGCAAACGTGCTTAAGCAGGGTGCTTAAGTGCGGCACGGACGGCGGCCCCGTCGAGCCGCTCAGAGGCTTCAGCGGAACCGCAGCAGAGCGGCCGCGGGCGCCACTGCACTGCCGCTGGCTGTCGACCACAGTCCTCATCACCGCCGCCCGCCGCCGCCGCCGCTGCCGCGCGGCTGCCGCTCGCTGGTACCCGCGTCAGGACGCTCAGTGGAACAGCGCCAAGGAGCTATGCGGGCAGGCGGCTTTGAGCTGGGCGCCGAAATCACCGAGCGTGTCCTGCTGCACCTGACGCCTGCAGAAAGGTAAGCAGGGCAGGGTTGCGTCGAGCACTGTGCCGCCTGCCCATGGGGCCGCTGGCCAGCGTTGCCGCTTGTGCTCGCACCCCGCCCTGCCATGCATTCGCTGCAAGGGTTTTCTGAGGTTTGCCCCTGATGCCGTACCCTCATGCCGCAGGAAGGCCGTGGCGAGTGTGTGCCGGCTGTGGCGCAGCATTGTGTGCCAGCACCAGACGGCGCTGACCTTGGCGCTGCCACCTGGCGCCCTTGCGCCGGCAGCGGAGCAGTGCCTGCTGTCGGCTGCCGCACGCCGGCCTGCCATCCGGCGGCTGGCGGTCACAGCTCAAGGCCTGGGCTCCTTCCCCGCCCTGCTCCTGCTGCTGCGCCTGCTGCCCGGCCTAAGCAGCATCTCTTGGGAGGACCGCAGTTCCGGTGGCGGGATGGGCATGCAAGTGTCGGAGATGCCTGCGGTGAGCCACAAGAGTGCTGCACCAGCGCGGTTTATAGCTCAGTACGTGACTGTATTGAACCACAGCATGCATAGTGTGTGGACTGAACACCAAAATCCCTCCCATCCAACCACGCAGTTGGCCATCGCCCAGCTGCTGCCGCACCTGGCCACGCTTCGCCTCCTCTACCCCGCCCGCCTGCCTGCCTCCTTCGGCGCACTCACTTCGCTGGCCCGGCTGCGGCTGCAGCAGCGGAGCCCCAGCCTGCTGGAGCTGCCTGCCTCTCTGTCGGGCCTGTGCCAGCTGTCCCTGCTGCGTGCGGCAGGCGATTTGAACGGCACAGGTGCCGCCGAGCTGGGCGGCGGTGCAGTGCTGGCAGCCCTGCCCGCCCTGCGGCGCCTGGAGCTGCAGTGCTTGCGCCTCGTCGACGTGACCTGGCTCCAGGCAAGGCGGTGGCTTGCGGAATCGAGCACCCCTGTGGCACGCATGTCTGGTTATTATTAGTGCTTGTAGTGCACAACCCGTGGCGCAACGAACTGGCCAGCAGTACCGGTTGTGCCGCTAGACCCACCATGCCGACCAGCTCCTCTGCTGCACCCTCCCTAGCCGCAGGCCCTCACGCAGTTGACTGCTCTGGACTGCTACATGGTCGGCAGCCGATCCACGGCAGCCGATGGCGACCTGGGCAGCCTGCCAGAGGCGGAGCTAAATGAAGCGCTGGAGCAGCTGACCGGGGTGAGAGGCTGCTGGATCGCCCTTCAGCCGCTGCGGCATACAAAAGTGTGCATGTATCCACCCAATCGATGCATCCTTCCTACTGCTTCTGTCGCTCACCCCCACGTGCGTGGCTCACATGCTGCACTCATCTCCACATCCCCCCGCTGCCAAACCCAGCTGGAAGAGCTGTGCCTGCGCTGGACTGGCCAGCGGGGCCTGCCTCCCGCAGTGGCTTCCCTCAGCCGCCTGCGCCGCATGGCATACGCAGCCAACAGCGCGCTGGCCCGGCTGCCGGCGGGGCCGTGGCAGCAGTCGCTACGCAGCCTGGACTTGGCAGGAGTGGATGGGCTGCATCTGGGGTAAGGCGATCCTGAGCTCCTCTTGTGAGGTTGCTGTGTGTGAGCCAGCCAGCCAGTGACCTGCGGCTGCGCACGTTACTGTATGCTCCCTCTCATGCATGCTGGCACCATGGTGCAAGCTGCTCCATGCTAAGAGCCTCCTCACCTGCATGCCACCCACCAGGGACCTGCTGCCTGGCCTGAAGGGCATGGCAAGCCTGGAAGAGCTGCAGCTTGATACAGACGCTGTGCTGGTACCTTGCCAGCTGGACCTGCTGCAGCGCCCCGCTCTGCCAGCCTCCCTGCAGCACCTGCTGCTGCAGCCGGGGCAGGAGCACTCGCAGGTGCCGGCTGAAGTGCTGCTGGCGCTGCGGAGGCAGCTGCCGGGAGTCGAGATTGGGCTGCTGCCGTCTGAAGCTCATGAGTGAAAGGCGGCTGGACTTGCCCGTGCTATTCTTTATGTTGTGCATGCTGAATGTGGTGATATGCGCATTTTACTTGGTAACTCCAGCGCGCCGTGGCCCTCTTGATGGCGGCAGCAGCGGCAGCCCCTGGCGAGTATCAGGTGTCGGAAGTGGCCAAGGGCTGGCTGCAGCGTGAGCAGCTCACTTGCACTCTTGGCACCTACGATTCTCGGCTGTGCTGACTTTGCTGTGTGTGGCAGGCAAGGGCTTATCTGCAGCACAGAATCCACGGTTTGAACGGCGCCTGCTGACCGCCTGGCGGGAGGAGCGGCGGCCCTACCATAACGAGGCTGCTCGCTGCTCGCGCTTGTTGTAATGGCCCCAATGGCCTCGACGGCCAGAATGGCCGCGCATCTGGCCGGGTATGTACCTACCACGCCGCTGCCCAAAAGCGGCTGGGCCAGCCGGTGGGCGAGCGAGCGCTTGCAGGCCCAGCGCAGGCGGCAACGGAACGGAGTAGGTAGCTGCAATTCGCTGCAGGATCGCGGAACGGCGAGACTGCTGGTCGCCGCCAGCGCCGCCGCCTCCGCCACCTCGACGAGCGTGGCGCGGACGCGCTCAGCTGATGTGCTTGGAGTCGTCATTTTAGACACCGGCAGGCGCAGCCCTGCAGCGGACGACCTTCTGCTGTCCGTGGCCAGCATGTATGGGTGAGCTGAGCCGCGTTTGGTGGAGCCTAGGGTTGTGTGCGCTGCTGGCTTGCTGCTGCCGCTCAGACCGAGCATGTTCTGCCGCTTCAAGCCGCCACCTGCTCAGCAGCCCTGTGTGCAGCTTGTACGCACTGCACCACTGCTGGCGCTCTCTGACTTTGTGTTGCATGAGCGCTGCCGCAAGCTCTGGCACAGTGGCCTGCAAGCAGCGCACATCCCCGCTGCCTGCTGCCCACCCAACATCGCAGGCGGGTGACGCGCCGCGAGGTGGTTGCTGTGGCCAACACTGCCACTTTGGAGAGCGCTGTGCGGGGCTGCATGGAGGACGGAGCCACCAAGGTACGTGCTGGCGACGTCAGCCTTGGCTTGAGTTGAGTCCAGGGCACCATCGTACTGCATGCCGTGCGGCAGCCCTGGCTGTGCACGGCGAAACTGCAATGCTGCTTCCCCAGTCAGTTGGCCATCAGCACTGCGACCAGCAGACCTGAAAACTCAGCACGTTGTGTCTCTGCTGCTCGTGTGCAGGTTATGGTTGTGCCGTACTGCACTTCGCTGAGCGCGGAGCCAGAGACCAACCCAGCCTTTGCCCTGGCCGAGGTGCAGAGCCACCTGCCGGGCATCAGGTGCGGTCAGCTCTGCCGTCTCGAACTTGCCCAATGAGGTGGCTGGCAGGGTGGCACAGCTCCCTGGTTTTTTACAACTGCTGTGCTGGTCGCCATGCAGCAGTGTGAGTGGATGTTGAATTCAAGCGAGCCAGTCGGGCCTCCAGCCCTTCCACCCTCCGGTGTGCGCCTTGCTTAGGCACGCTGCGCTGCGGGCCCACCCTGCTGCGCTGCGCTGTGCCCCCACACTGCTGCGCTGCGCTGCGCTGTGCCCCCACACTGCTGCCCGCAGGTGCATGATGGGCGATACAATTGCGATGGATCAACTGCTCACTGAGTTTATTGAGGGTCAGGTCAGGATTGTGGAGGGGCAGCGGTCAGCGGTGCCAGAGCGCTGCTTCGAGCCTGTTCAGCGGCCGGTCAGCCAGGCGGCAACCAGCAGCGACAGCCTGCACACCAGCAGCGGCTCGCAGTGGGCAGATGAGTGGCAGGGCGGCAGTAGCGATGCCGCAGCAGCGGCTCAGCAGCAGCAGACGGTGTGGAGCGATGCGGCAGCTGCGGCGGCGCACGAGCAGGTGGCGCCGAGCAGTGCGGCCGGCAGCAGCAGCGGCGGCAGTGCAGGCTCCAGCGCATGGAGCGATGATATGGCCAGTGTGCTGGTTGTTGATTACCGGGAGCCCGGGGAATCCAGCGAAACGGTGGCAGGCAGCTCTGCTGCGGCTGCTGTAGCTGCGGCTGAGGCTGCCGAGGCTGCTCCAGTTGAGGCTGCTCAAGCTGAGCCTCCAGCCTGGCAGCGCAGCGGCATTGTGGGCAGCAGCTTTGACATGGGAGATGCCTTGGGCGGCGGCAGCAGCAGCGGTGAGGATGACTGGAGCAGCCAGCTCAGCGCGCTCAGCGGGCGCAGCGGTCACAGCAGCCAGCGCAGCGGCTCAGACAGTGACAGTGAGGGCCGCGGCAACGGCAGCGGCAATGGCAGCGCTCAGGGCGGCAATGGCAGCGTGGAGGCTGGTTTTGGCTTTGATGAGCAGGGCGCCTTCATTGAGACCCACAGCAGTGCAGGGGGCGAGCAGCTGCAGTACGATGAGGCGCTAGAGCGGCGGCTGTGCCGCATGGAGCAGCAGCTGCAGCACATCACCACGCTGCTGGAGGCTCAGCCGCCGGCACAGCAGGCGCAGCAGGCACAGCAGGCGCAGCAGCCCCCAGCGTGGCAGAGCGCCATGTTTGAGCCGCAGCAGGTGAGGCAGGTTTGGCTTTGGTGAGTGAGTAGGTGGGTGGTAGGGTTGTCGGTGCAGGCCATTTATGGACAAACGATTGCAGCCTGCAGGTTTGAATGTCAACATGGCTCTTGCTTGCTGACCACCATTGCCGCCGTATGAGTGGGGCGGACCCTGCCTGCCGTTCTGTTACAGCTTCCCGACCGCTTGCTTCCCACCATCGTGCCCTCCCCTGCCCTTTCCCTGCCTTCCACTCTGCTCATCAGCAGGCGGCTGAGCTGGTTGAGAGTGATGTGGAGGCAACTCTGTACTCTCCGCAGCAGCTGGCGTTCCTTGCAAGGAAGCGCGCTGCCAAGCGGGCGCGGGCCGGGCGGCCCTGAAAGTGTGGCGGCACCGCTGGGCGGCGCCGCCGAACCGCCCGCCTTGTGGCGAGCGGGACCCAGTTTTGATTCCCAGAAGATCCAAACCCAAGCTGGCATTGATCCAAATAAATCAATCGACGATGTTGATCGGCAGGCATTGGCGCCGTTGTATTGTAAATCTGCACGTGTGGCTGAACAGGCAAGGCAGCAGTGGCAAGCGAAGCGGACAGGCACAGAAGATGAGCAGACACAACTACTGAGCAGCAGGCTAAGCGGGGCAGCTGCTCGCACTGCCGCTGTGCACCGACTGAGCAGCAAGGATGTGGCCAGGGCACGGGAGGCTGTTAGGATCTCTGCTTTGCATGTCACCAACACCAGCTGCCCAGGGAGGCAGAATGCTACGCCACAGCGCACACGGCGTGCTGTACCCGCTGTTTGGTCAAACCGGCGCATAGCAACACCGCCTATTCAGACACAGGCCGTTCTGCACGGACTGGTTAGTTTTAAAGCTGCACGGCATACGCAGGCGCGGCATGCTCGCCCAAAGCCCCCGGCTGGAAACCTGTTGGGGGTTTCAGCGGTATTGCGCAGGCGCCAGCGGCGGGCCAGTGCAGCGGCGGGAGTGGTAGACGGGCGCACACCCTCACAGCCTGACGTACACGCTCCTGGAGACCCCTAGCAAAGCCTCCCGACATGTACCTGCGTAACGGCAAGCCAATTAGGCAGGGGTTGGTGGGTGGGTGTGACAGGGGCGGCACCGCATGGGGGGCGCCACGCGGGCGGTGGGGGCCTGCTGCCCTCCTCTGACCAGCGGTGGGTGTGTCCCACACCTTAACGGAAACTCGTTTTACCATTCCCGGTCACCCAAATGTTGTACCTAACTACGTTTCAGGGCGCCAGGGCCTGCCCCGCGCTTGCTACCACAATTTGCACTCCCGGCTGGGTGCGGGCGGGCGGGCCGTGCGTGTTCCCGCCCCTCTCGGCGCAAGTGATGGGAGCCTCTAGGAGCCGGAAATGGCGCGACGGGCGGGCGGCGAAGCCTCCCATGGCAGCTACGGCGACCGCCGCCGGCGGCACCAGCGTCGCTCGCCCGCGCTCGGCTGATGTGCTGGGAGTGGTCATCCTAGATGCCGGCAGGCGCAGCGCTGCAGCGGACGACATGCTACTGTCTGTGGCAAGCGTGTATGGGTGAGCCGGCCAGGGGAATTGGGATAGATTGGTGCACTTGCCATGCCTGCCCGGTCCCTGCCCGCTACCACCGGCGGTCAACGTGTGGCCCACTCACGCCCCGCCCTTTGCACCGCCCTGCAGGCGCATGACGCGGCGTGAGGTGGTTGCTGTGGCCAACACCTCCACTCTGGAGGCTGCTGTGCGTGGCTGCATGGAGGATGGTGCCACAAAGGTGGGCGGCGCCAATCGAATTGAAGGGCCGGGCCGGGAGGATCTTGGGCAAATCTGTGCGGCGGGGGCAGGTTTTACCACGGTGAGTACCAAACTGCTTCTATCTGCCTGCCCAGCCAGCTAGTGCCGTGCCAGCAACCCTGGGGCATGATACGGCTGGGTTTTGGCAGGCTTGGGAAGGCGGCCGCTCACTACCACCGCAATTGAAAGCTGGCTGGCTGCACGCGTGGCCAGGGGTGGCAGGGGGCAGGGTTTGCGCTGGATGTGCGCCCTCCCAGCCCCACTGGTTTTGTGGCGCTGCCTACATGTGCCTGCAACGCTGTTTAACCAATGGGCGCCGCCCCTGCCCTGCCTGTGCAAGTCTGCATCATGCTTCCACCTGCTCGGCAGGCGGCACAGGCGTGCCTGGAGTCGAGCCAGTTGCTCACCCTACCTGCACTGCCCTTCCCTTTGTGCAGGTCATGGTTGTGCCGTACTGCACTTCCCTGGAGTTCCAGCCAGACGCCAACCCGGCCATGGCCCTGGCGGAGGTGCAGAGCCGTCTGCCTGGCATCAGGTGCGGACTGTTGAACTTTAACAGCTCACGAGCTGCGCGCATGCCTGAAGGACAGTAGCTGCAACGCGGCGATGCAGCGGCATGCGATGCAGCTGCGCACTCGCCCGGCAGCCGCTTTTGCCCCCAGGCCGACTTGCAATGAAGGCTTGTAAGAACACAATGCCCTGCCAAGCCGATAGACCATGAAGCCCAGCTGCCCTGGCACACAAGCTAGGCCTGACCTGCATCCCGCCCGCTCCTCAGCCTTCCGGCCCCACTGAGCTCATGCCTGCTGCCCGCCCTGCCCCGCCCCACCCCCTGCCTTGCAGGTGCATGATGGGAGAGACCATTTCAGTCAGCACCATGCTGGCTGAGGTGATTGAGAGCCAAGTGAAGGTAGTGGACGGGCGGCGGCCGGATGTGGCAGAGCGCTGGTTCACGCCGGAACCCCGCGCTGTCAACCGCCCCACTTGGTCCGACTGGCAGCACACGCAGCACAGCACAGCGGGCGCAGCGGGGTCGCAGCACTCCCAGCAGGCGGAGCAGGCGCAGGCGCACGCTAAGGCCAGCCACAGCGCAGAGGCGGGCGCCAACGGCAGCTCCTCTGCTCCCCGTGCCTGGAGCGACGACTTTAGCAGCGTGATGGTGGTTGACTACCGCCCCAAGCCCGGCGCCCAGCCAGCAGAGACAGTCACCACAGCTTCGAGCGTGAACGGCCGCGTCGACGGCGCAGCGGTGAATCGCCACGTGAACGGCGCAGCAGTGAATGGCACAGCAATGAATGGCCTCGTGAACGGCGCCAGCCACAGCACGAGCAGCGCAGGCCTCAACGGCGTGGCGGTGAATGGCGACAGCGGTGCAGCAGGGCTGGGCAGCCACACCGCTGCCCCCGTCAATGGCAGCACCCCCAGCAGCACCCCCAGTAGCAGCAGCAGCAGCAGCAGCAGCTCACCAGTGGTGGAGGGCAGCCGGTTTGCAGATTGGGCCGGCGTCAGCGGCGCCCTGGATGGCAGCAGCAGCAGCACGGCGCACGGCGCGCCGTTTGCAGACTGGGCCGGGGACGGCTCGGCAGGCGGCCAGCCGCTCTTTGAGGGGGTGCTCGACAAGCGGCTGACGGGGATTGAGGACCAGCTTCAGCGCATCGCGGGGCTGCTGGAAATGATGCCCAAGTCGCAGCAGGCACAGCAGGCGGCCCTGCACCTGGAGACGGATGATGATGACGACAAGAGCGCCTCCGCTGTGTGAGTTTGCGGCGGCTGCGAGTTGCTGGTGTAGTTGTGGCGAGTTGCCCTGCAGTAGGCGCAGTGCATGCTGATGGGCAGCTTTGCTGGCTGCCCTGACGACGCGGCTGCACAGCCTGCCTGCCACCAGCTTGCTGTGCGCGCAATGCCCCTGCATGCCAGCTGTGCCCGCTCGCTAGCACTCCTCCTGGCACACTGCAACTGTCTCACCTGCCCACCCTGCCATCCCTTGGTACTGTCCTGCCCTGCAGGTCGCTGCGGCTGCCGCCCCCCAAGCCCAAGAAGCCCTTCATCCTGCGCCTCCTGCGGGGCCAGCCATAGGCTGCCACGGCAGGCCATTGGCAGCTACACCCGCCATGCGTCAGCAGCAGCTTGGCCACCCTGCTGTTGCGGCACTGCCCGATGCTGAGCCGCCAGCACAACAGCAGGGTGGCTGCAGCAAGAGGCGGCCACAGCCACAGAGCTTGAGAGCCGCCCGCCCCGCCAAACCGCCACCTGCCTCCACATCCCATGCTGCCCAATGCAAACCCCACCCCCGCTGCTGTGGCAGCTGTACCATTCATGCCCACCCCGCCCTGCCTGCCCTGCCGCCAGCCACAGCCTTCACACCGCGGGCTGGCAGGCGGGAGGCCGCTTTTCCGCTGTCATTTTGATCCTTCATGTGTCACGAGCCCTTTGTGCTGTTTCATCTCCCATTTCGTGTGTTATGCTGTTGATCCTTCGCACTACGTCTGCCCCTGCCGAACCTGTTCCTCTGCCTACTTGTTTCCAACAGCTCCTGCCCTCTGAACCCTTTTGCTGGAGCTGTTTTTGCCCAGCTGAATGTATGATGCCTTGCGTGCCTTGCAGAATCTCCGGCCTCTGCCCGAGCGCTCGATTTAATATACTATACTATGCCTTCTGCCGAAACACAATCCCTCTGTGCCCAGCGCAAGTGCTGCCGCTTCGCCTCCCGCTTTTCATGTCTGCTCTCGCTTCTCTGTAGCACTGGCACTGTAAACTGCTTAGCGTCTGCTTTACAAGCCGGCCAGAGCAGCTGCAACGGCAGCCATCAGCATAGTGCCGCAAGGTCAAACCAACTCAGTGCGGTTTTGCACAGCAAGCCTACAGCACAGCACAGCGGCTTGTGCACAGCAAGCCTACAGTGTGCCAGGGCCAGGCGAGCAAACTCACTGTGAGCTGATCACAATGACTTCGCAGGGTGAGCCTGCCAGCCAGCAGGGCTGCATCTCCAGCCCTGCCCCCATCTCGCTGCACCGCCGCCGTTTGGCGGGGGGCTCACTGCTGTCGGCTGTCAAATCCACAACTGCCCGCCCCGCCGGTGTTTGCCGCTGCTGCTGCCCCTGCTGCTGCTGTGCCGCTGAAGCTTGTACGCCTGGCTGCGCAGATGAAGCGGCCACCTGCTGCTGCTGCTGCTGCTGCTGTGCCTGCTCCTGCTGCTGCTGCAGAGAGGCCTGCAGCGCGGCGGCCAGCTGTGACTCAAATTCTGCCTCCTCTATCCACTGCTGCTCAGCGCACCGAATCGACGCCTCCTCAGCAGCAAGAAGCTCTGCAGCCTCCCTCTGTTGCTGCTCAGCCTCTCGCCTGGATGCTGCCGTCTCTGCTGCCGCCGCCTCTGCTGCCGCCGCCTCTGCCGCCAGCTGAGCCGCATCTCGCTGCTGGGACTGTCGCTGCTCCCACGACTGCTGCTGCTGCTGGTCCTGCTGCTCTTGCTGCTCCTGCTGCTGCTGGTCTCTTTGCTCTGCAGTCTGCCGCCGGCTGCGGCTCGCCAGGCTGCCTCCTCTTCTGCACCAGCACACAACAGGGGGTGGTGGGGCTAAGGGCACCGGGTGGCTGCGTGACCAGGTAAGGGAACGGCACTGCATGAAGCGCCTAACTAGCATCGTAGCATGCCATGGCACGTCCTTGCCACATGTGAGTGCAGGTCAGCAGGCAGCAGCATTGCATGAGGAGAGCAGCATCCACAGCGCACCGAGCGGGGGCTGTATCGCCGCTGGCGCCAGGCTTGCCGCCGCGCTTGGCTGCCCCCGCTCTCTCAATCGCATCCAGAGCGGTGTTGACGCAGCTGACAAACCGATCTGGGTCCTGTGGGAGCACAGGGAAGGAAGGCAATGCACATCAGCAGGTGCAATGCCAAGCTTTGTGCTTGTGACAGCCAGCGGCGGCGCGTCTGCATGCCTACACGTAGCCCAGACAGCAGGTCACAATTCAGCAGTGCTGCCCAGCACCTTGCAACCGAACACACAGCCCAGCCATCCGTACAGCAGCAGTACCGCCCACCGCTTCCATCAACTTGCCTGCAGGCAAAAGACGCCCAATGTGTGCATCACATCGTTGCGCTGCTGCCGCACATAGTCGATGCCTTGAACAACACTCTGCAAAGAGGTGGGTATCCCAGGCAGATGGTGCTGTGGGCAGTTGACGCGAAACAACTGAGCAAAGCAAATGAGGCAGCTGTTCGTATTTAGCATGGCGGTCTGATTGGATGGCATCGCCACAGTCCAGCCACTTGCCTGTGGCAGCACGCCGTTGGCTGCCCGCACAGCGTGATTGAAGCAAGAGCCGGCATTGATGCCCAAGTCCTGTCTAAGCAAGTTGTCCAAGATCTTGGCACAGTTGTTGGCCTGCAAGGCATGCCAAAGTGTTGAGGCAGCGTCAGACAGGGCTGTGGCGGCACCACAATGATGTTGCCAGGGTTTGAGCAAGCGTGGGATGGATAAAACGCCCTGATCTTGCATGCCGTACACACTGAGGCGCCGGCAGCAAGCGCGGCAGGCGGGTGCATCCCCAGCGGCAGAGAGCAACCACAAACAGCCTTGCACCCACCAGAGCATCATCTCCCACACCATCGCCGGCATAGGCGTCTAGCGTGAGCCGCTTGTAACGTGCACCTCGCGCGTGCTGCCACCAGGGGCGGTCGAATTCCGCCTCCATCGGCCAACGGCGGCGGCGGCCGGGTTGACGGCAGCAGCGGCGGCGGCGGCGAGAGCCGGAGCTGCTAGCGGAGGCGCCTGCGGAGTGACGAGGCTCGGGAATGTACGCCGTGGGTCAGACTGGGCCCTATCTCGATGCCCGCAGGCCCTCTTGCGGCTGGCTGTCGCTGGGCTCGAAAGCAGGTTTGCAAGTTAAGGCGGGCAATCGCTATGCTGCAAGCGGTGTTGGAGGCGAACCGCGATGCGCAAGCAACCGACTTCAGCAGCTTGAGTCATTGAGGGTGGCCGCCAGCGGCGGCAGATCAGCGGCCTCCGCGGCAAGCTCAACTCAATGCGGCGTGACGCAGCATTGTTCCATTCTTACAACTGAATGGCCTTGCTTCCAATGAAATTTCAGTGCGGCATAGTGGAGATTCCGCACGCTCCCTGCTGCATCCGGAGACTGCGCGGCCGACAGAGCACCCGAAACACCCGCCGCAGGATCACACTTGGCACTGCTCGGAGGCTTAGAACAGCGCAGGGGCGGCGTCCGTGTTGGCGAAGCGGCAGAAGCTCTCCGACGCCAGCGGGATGTCGGTCAGCTGGTCGGCGGTGAGCGGGATGGTGGGCTTGATGCCGATCTGTGGGTGGCGGTGTGTGGGGTTGGGGGGCAGTTGGTTGAGGGTGGAGGGTCGGAATGGTTTCAAAAGGGTCAGTTCTGAAGAACTTTTGGAACCATTCTGACCCTTGGGTAAGGTATGGTTTGCACAGGCTCATGCCGACCAGCCATAACTACGCTGTGCCTCCAACGAGTTGACAGCTTAGAAGAATCCTTGCTTGCCTTGTTGATGTCCACTCCCACAGGTGTTTGGACAGCCACTGACCACAGCCCAACCAAACAATGTGCACCCGTCTAAGCGTGCTTCAAACCCCTTGCTTGCCTTGTTGATGTCCACTCCCGCGGGGGTCTGGTACTTGGCCACAGTGACCGCCACCGCTGAGCCGTCGCTGAGCTCTACCAGCGACTGCATAACGAAAACAAGTAGGAAAGACACGGGCTCACACGCATCAAACAAGCTGCTCTTGCTGACGTGCGAGCGAGATATTGAGCCATGCAAACAGATGTTGCGTGCTGGTGGTGCATTCCCATCAGAGGACACAGGGATGAGGAAAGCACTGCCTAAGATTCAGCCAGCCCCGTACCTGGATCAGGCCTTTGCCGAATGTGTCCTCTCCCGCCACCCCTGCCCGGCGGTTGTCCTTGAGAGCACCCGCCAGCACCTGTTGAGGACAGAACAGCGACCCCGACTGGATCAGATGTGCATCGGAGTTTGGGTTCAGGAAAGCTGCGCACCCGCCAGCGCCCCTAGGATGGGAAACTGCTGCGATGCAAGGAGTGCCGAAATAGACACACTGGTGTGGCAGCTGGGCCCGTCCTGCGGGGCAGCCCGCAGTCACACTCCAGCTGAATAACAACAGGCCCAGATGCAACCCGCCTCCCGCTCTCCTGCTCCCTGTTCCACTGCCACAATTGCTCCCCTGGTACACTCACCTCACTGGCTGAGGCTGTGCCGCGGTTCACAAGGACCACCAGCGGCGTGTCAGGGTCCACTGCCGTGCCCTCTGCTGAATATATGTCGCGCACGCCCTCGCTGCACAGGGAAGAAAGACCAAGGGAGGTGGGAGTGCATCAATGCCACTTTCCAACTGATGAGGTACGGCACACGCACGCAGGGACCTCCGCAGTATCATAAGGGTTAGCGACTGGCAGGGTTGCACCTAGTGCATCCCCTGTCCTCAACCAAACCGGGAAAACAGGGGACACAAGACACTGCTGGCCTCACCTGTCTGCAATTAGCACGATGTCTCCTCGGTTCAGCAGCTGGCGGCCAACCTCCACGCCCGCTGGGAAAAGGCCGCCGCCGTTGTTGCGCATGTCCAGCACAAAGCGCTCCGCACCCTGCGATGTGGCAGCATGGCAGCTCGAAGCAGCGATGATGAGGCGATGCAAGACACAGAGATGCAAGACACAGAGGCCGCGTCTGCTGCGCAGCAAGCGGCTAGCAGCAAATGCAGCACATACGCAGGGATGGACAGCCCACCTGTGCCTTCAGCTCCTCCAGCGCCGCCCGCATTTCTCAGCCGTCTGCTTGTCAAAGGTCGCCACCCCAAGTTGCAACAGTAAAACACCTTATTAAATGCCTGTGAATTCGCACCTGAGCCTTCAGCTCTTCCAGCGCTGCCCGCACTTTCTCGGCCGTCTGCTTGCTGAACGTCGCCACGCGGATGTAGCCAAGCTTGCTGTTGGGAGCGCTTGGCGCGAGGCCGCCTGCAGGGATCAAAGGTGGCAAGTGGTGAATGAAATTGCAGGAAGGGCGACCCTGGATGACCTGGCTAGCTGTTAAGGCAAGCGTGGCAGGAAGTTGTGCATCAGCGCCACCCAAATGAGCCCAGCAGCAACTGCCCAGCCAAGCAGTCGGGAGAGAAAACTGCCCCTCACCGCTGCTGCTGCACAGGGCCGAGTCAACGGGGTTGAACTGGATGGGCTGCCGCGCCAGCTGGACGTCTTTTGTGGCGCTGCTGCCGCGGGGCTGCACGGTGAGGGTCACCTGGCTGCCCTCCGGCCCCTGCAGCATGTTGCCTGCGAAAGTGGGGCAAAAGAAGAGAGCAGACCGAGGGTCAATGCTGTGAAGTGCCAGCAAGACGTGTGGGTGAGCATGTCAGGCAGCTGCTGCAAGCCTGTGGGTCTTCTGCCGCGCAGCGCCTCTGCAGGCCCAGCGTTCGCCCCGCAGCAAGGCTGCTGGCCCTGGTGCCGCCCACCCCACCCTAGACAAACCCAATGCTTTCGCTGCGTGACCATTTTCACCCCCTGCAAAGCGCACCTGCTGCATACAGGGACAGGCTGCTGGTGGGCGTGCCATCAATAGCCAGGATTGTATCGCCCGGCCGAATGCCCGCCTTGTCTGCCGGACCGCCAGGGGCAGGCGAAAGGACCACCAGAGCGCTGGTACCGCCCTGCTGAGGGGAGAAGGACACCTCGACTCCCACGCCGGTCACCGAGCCTGCTGTGCTGCGCCTGCAGGCCGGGGCCGAGGTGGGGAAAGGGAGGGGATGGCAAGCCATGTTGGGCGAAGGACCTATCAAGGGATGCGGCGTCAACTGCAGCGGAGTTTGTTGGACCAGCCCCTCTGTCTGCAGCACACAGCGCCACAGCAGCTTTGCGTGGTTTCAGTGCCCACCTGAGTGCCGAGTACTAGTCTGGGGTGAGGAAGCGCGTGAACGGGTCGCCCAGCAGGCACAGCACAACACAGCACAGCACAGCACCAGCACCAGCACCAGAGGCAAGCCAAAAATCACCCGAATTCCACCTGAGTGCAGAGTACTGGTCTGGGGTCAGGAAGCGCGTGAACGGGTCGCCCAGGGATGCAAGCAGCGTGCGAATGGCGGCGTACGTCTCGTCCCGGGTGCCCATGGGCACTTTTTTGAGGGCATCCTCGCGCGCCTGAATCGTGAAAGGTGACATGCAGCATCTTGTGGGGAGGTTCTGGGCTGCCTCTGGGCGGACAGCACAGTCTGGGCTGGCTGGTCGCAGTTCGACCCTCGAGCGTGCAGGGACGCACTGCGGCGGCGGCAGGTGCTCCACATGCCGGCAAGTGCACTGCCCGCCCAAGTTGCCAGCCGCCTCAATCTGATAGCCTCATTGTTTCAATCGAACAAACCCTCCTCAAAACTTGCCCACCTTGAACCAGTTCTGGCCGTTGAACTTTTTGTCCACATACGCGCGGTCCACCACCCGCCAGGCCTCCAAAAACAGCAGCTGCTCCTGAGTGACTGCGTCAGCAGGCGGCGGCTGCAGCCCCGGCACGCCGCCCAGCGTCGCTGCTGCTGCAACCGTGGCAGCCAGCAGCGCGCCAGCGGCGCGGCGAGACAGCTGGGCAGCGGCCGCCTGCCAGCCGCTGGCGGCGCTGGTGGAGTCGGCGGCGGTGGCGGCGGGCGGGCGCTCAGCGCTGCTGCAGGCGACATCCAGGCGGGCCCTAGGACGTCTTGAGGGCGCCCAGACAGTGGGCTGTGGGGCCCGGCAAGCCGCCCAGGCGCTCATACTTGTGGTGAGCGAGGCGTGGGCGGAAAGAGGGGAGCGGCAGGCCCGGGCACCGCCTGTGGCTGCAATGTGTGCTTTCAGAAACGCGATCCGCGGCTCCGATGACACATCCTTTCAGTCGCCATGTCGCCAGCGCCAGCACATGCCAGCTAGGCGGGTGTGAAGAAAATCTGGATGCTGGGGAGCTCGCCAGTGCCGGAGAAGCAATTGACGATTCCTGTGAACTCCCCACCGCTTGCTCAGCTGCGCAGAATCGCGCTGCGCACCCCCTGCACCAAGCCCACCCTAAGCCGAGCAGAGGAGCAGCCACGATGGCCAGCGCAGCTGTGGCACAGCCCGTGGCGGCCCGGGCGTCGATGAGCGCGCCAGGTGAAGCCGCGCGCGGACACCACCATAGCGCGCCGCCGCTCACCGCTGACGCTGCCGCCTGCCGCTGCCGGATGGCGCGCGTCACCCAGCTGCCGCCGTGGGGCTGGCTTGCTTTCTCAGACACTTTGACCAGATCACCTCCCTTCACTCCTATAATCCGCATGCAGCCCAGCGCGCCCCTGCGGCCCAGCGTGTGCAGGCGGCGGCGCGGCGGCCGGTGCGGTGCCAGCGGCAACTGCGCACTCTGGCTGTGGCCGACGCCGCGGCGCAGAGCGCAGCACAGAAGCGGTGGGAGAGCCAGGTGCGTGGTCAGAGGTTGTGTACTGCTGTTCAACCGATTGCAAGTTGCAGCACCCAGCTGCGGCGGCGTGAGACGGCACTGCCGCCGCGGCGCCGCCCATAGCCGGCACGCACTGCTCTGCTAGCACGTGTCAGTACATGGCCGTGCCTGCGCCGGCCGCTGTTGCAGGCATTTGCACACCTGCAGCATCTAGTTGGGGACGTGAGGGGTGCTACAGGGAAAGAGGTCACTGATTCAATGTGTCACGTGCCGCCCCCTGTGCAGGTCCGGGACGGCAAGGTGGCCAACGTGACTGCCAAGAAGGCTGGGGAGATGCTCAAGGAGGGCTGGGTGCTGCTGGACGTGCGGCCGGCTGAGGAGATTGCCAAGGTTTGTTGCTGAACAGTATTTTTTGTGCAAAGAGTGACGCAGCATGTTGAGAGATGCTCAAGGAGGGCTGGGTGCTGCTGGATGTGCGGCCAATCAAGGAGATCAGCAAGGTGCGTTGTTGGACAGACCAATGCACAGGTGCTGCAACTGAGGAATGCTACCGTGCTGTGATCAATGTTGGGGCAGTGGACCTGCTGCCTTGGCAGTGCTGCCTTGGCAGCCAGCTGTGCTCCAAACGCCCCTCCATGGTGCTGGACACTGCTTGCACAGCAATCATGGAAAGCAACTCGTCACTGCTCTGCCCCTTTGCACGCAGGCCAAGGTGGTGGGCGCGGTGGAGGTGCCCCTGTTTGTGAAGGACGACGACATGAGCCCCGCGGGCCTGCTCAAGCAGGTGAGGGTAAACAAGATGGCAGAAGAAATCCGTTCCCGGCATGTCATGTTGTGGTGGGGCACTACGTGGCGTTGCGTTGCACAACTGTGCATGTGCCGTGGCATGACACTTCCCCTCCCCCCCTTCTGCGCCAGGCCTCCAACGCTGGCATGGGCGGCTGGTGACTGGGCGGTATAACTACGCTACTGCTCTGCACTCACTCTTCCAACCAAGTCTCACCCTGGAACGTCCCTCCCTGCTTTGTTGCCAGGCCTCCAACTTTGGCATGGGCGGCTGGTGGCTGGGCGGCACCCACATGAAGCCCAACACCGCCTTTCTGAGCGAGGTGCAGGTGAGCACATGATTGTTTAGGCTTTTGCATATTGCTTTATGGAGCAACGCTGTGGCTGTGGGTGACTGGGCACACGTTGTTCAGTGGCTGGGGGCTCCCACACGAACCCCAGTCACGCCTACCTGAGCAGGGCTTGAGTGGTTTGCCACCAGGGCATGGCAGCACGCACGTTATACGTGGTTATAGGTTACGGCACAGCCCCCACTTGCAAGCCTCCATTCCCCAACTGCCCAGGCCTCCATCCCCAAGGGCGCCTCCGTCGTTGTTGCCCTGCCAGAAGGAGCCCAGTTTACACATTGCCTCCTCTTCTCAAATCCCCACCTTTCAGGCCTCCATCCCCAAGGACGCCTCCGTCATTGTGGCCTGCCAGAAGGGCCTGCGCTCCCTGGCCGCCTGCGAGCAGCTGAGCCGCGCGGGGTAAGCACAAAGGTTGTTTGGGGACGGGGCGAGGGCTGTGGGTGTGCGCTCTAAGCAGCGGAGTGCAGGCTGCGAGCAGCTGAGCCGCGCCGGGTGCGTGCTTTGTGCAGGCTGGGATGCCGCTTGCACTTGGCTTTGCTGTTTGATTCTTGCATGTCTCTCCGCCGCGCTGGGTGAGCGCCTGTGCTGCATGTGCGGTTGCAAGCATCTGCGGTTGCAACACACACCCAAACGCTCGCCCCAGCCAATTCCACAGCCCTGACCTGCCCTTGCTCTGCGACCCATTGTCTGGTTTGCAGCTACGGCCCGCTGGAATAATGGCTCGTAACCCCACCCATGCCCATTGCCTGCCCCAGCTGATTAGACAGCCCCATTAGTCACAAGTTCTGACCAGCCCTGCCTTGTCCTTCTGCCCATGTGCAGCTACGGCCCGCTGGCCTGGATCAACGGCGGCTACGACACCGCACAGCCTGGCGACCTGCCCACCAAGGACGGCGTGGACGTCCGCCTGGGCGGTGAGCCAAGTGGGGCTCTTGTTCCTGTGTGAACTCTCCGGGACAGCAACCCGGCGGTGCTGCCCTTCTCTTCTTTGCATGTCCATGGGGCAATGTCCGGCCCTTGCATTGGGCGCCTCGCTGCTGTGGAGCCTGGCCGCCCCTACCCTGCTGCCTGATCCACAACCCGCCTTAACCCTGTTTCCGCAGGCGTGGGCGGCCTGTCGGGCGCGCTGGGCTGGACCGAGGCGCAGCGCGAGGCACTCCGCAACGAGGTGAGTTTCACTCGAGCTTTGTGCTGCAATTGGAACAGCTGTGCTGCATGCTTGGCTGGACCGAGGCGCAGCGCGAGGCACTCCGCAACGAGGTGAGCCTGTAAGGAGTAGATGTGTCTTCTGCTGGCCAGCTATATCGAGTGCGGCTGCGCACGCACCAGGCCTGTGCATGCTCCGCCCTGCTCTCAAGCGTGCGAACTTGTTTCTGCCCCTGGCCATGGGCTTTGCGGCACTTTCTGATATAACAGCCGCCACACCCCATGCCAAGAGTAATCTGACTTTTGCCTGCCTCTATCCCGACCCCTTGCCGCAGGGCTTTGCGGGCGGCGCCAGCAACCTGATCAAGATTGGCGCGGTGCTGCTGCTGCTCGACCTGGCCTGGTTTGGTTTCGAGGTGAGCTGGCGGGGCTGGATGGACGACTTAGCATGAACGTGGATGAAGGAAAACAAAAGGTTGAAGGTGCTGCTGCTGGACCTGTCCTGATTTGGCTACGACGTGCGATTTGATGTGGCCAGGGTAGATGCGATTGATGATTGCCGAAAGCCGGTTGGCCCGAAAGCAATCAGCAGGCAGCTTCCCACACCAGCCCACATGTCATTCTCCTTCCCTCCTTCCTGCCCGCAGCTGCTGACCAACTCCAGCCTGATTGAGGACACCTTCGGCAAGTGAAGCATGTGAAACGGATCAGCAGTCAGCAATAGCGGCCTCCAAAACGTCAACCCCTTGAACTCCCTTGTGGGGACAGTGCGGCAGTCCCAGGCGCCGCGGCAGCCCCGCTGTGCGCTGGTGCATTGCCGGCGGGCGGCGGGCACCATTTCGTTTACCTACCTCTGCAGTCTTTTGTTCCCCTTTCCTCGGTAATGATGTGTGTCTGAGCCAGGGCAGGGCAGTGGTTCAGAGGTTGGGTGGCGATGCCGGGTGGCGATGCCGCATGATTGCCAGGAGCACAGCAGCAGCGACAGCGGCAGCGGGCCAAGTGATCGAAAGGGGAGGCTGGAACCAGCCAGAATGCTAGCATGCAACCAGCGCAAGCTATGTATGTGTTGCTTCCGGCTGTTCTTGCAATACGCATGACGCACATTGACTGGACCAGCTGCCGCCGCCTGGCCCGCTGCTGCCGCCGCCCTGCCGTGCCTGCTGCCGCTGGGCGTGCTCTAAAAGTCACGCCGACTGTTCCGATCGCGTCATCGAAACCTATTGACCTGTATTATCGCCCCAGCAGCAGCAGTGGGGCCGCCCAGCAGCCCCTCGCCCCCCGTATGTTGGGCTTCCGGCTTCCGACGCCCGCTTGCACCCGCGTGGCAGCACCCTTACAGCACCTCTCGTCCGCTGCTCGCGCGCCGGCGCTGCCGCGCGCCTCGAGGCTTCCGCCGCAAGGTGCCGCCGCTGCCCGCTCGCCGCCCGCTCGCCGCCCCGTCATGCTGTGCGGGCCTCGGATTGTGCAGGCAGCCGAGCCGCACACCGCTCCATACTACACATCACTACCTTCTTCCACACCTTCTTGCAGCCTCCAGCCGCTCTCCTTCTGCACCCACCATGCCCAAGCCAGCCCAGGGCAGCAACACGGCCCTCTGGCTGCCCTGCGCCGGCCTGCTGCTCGGCGCATCGGCGGCGGCAGTCTGGGGCCCAGCACAGTCGCTTCTCAAGGTGCGACGCAGAGCTTGCTTCGACTGCAGTTTTGGGACCGAGGGGCTGATCCTCTGCTCACTGCCGCGCCGCCCAAGCCACGTTGAAGCACTCCCACGGCCTCGTCATGCCTCGCTGCCGCCCAGCCGCCTGCCATGCACGAATGCTACAATCCACCCTGCCCGGTGCCGGCCAGCCTGCCCCGCGTCCTCAAAACCCCTCCCCCTCCCTACTCCATTCTCTTCCCTCCCCTGCAGGGCAGCCTGTCCCTCCCGCAAGTCCTGCTGTGTGACGCTCTGTTCACCGGCGGTGCGGTTGCTTTCCTGGTGGCGGGGCTCAGCTACGGCCTGCGCTGGCACCCCGGCTCAGCTGCCTACAAGGGCGCGTGGTGAGGGAACTGGAGAGCGAACCTGCAAGGCAGCATGCCTGCTGGGCTGCATGGGGCGGTGGGCAAGAGTGCCTGGATGCGCAAACCAGCCAGCAGTCGGCTGTGGGCCGCCCTCGCGCTGCACGCCTTCCCAGTCGTTCACCCTTTCCAACCCGTCACCTTCCCATCCACCCACCCTCCTCTCCTCCCCGCTCTGCCCCTCACCCGCCCGTCCAGGCTGGACGCCCGCAGCGTGCCGCAGCTGCCCGCCGGCTTCGCTGCCTACCTGCAAGTGGCAGGCCTGATTGCTTTCCTGCTGCCCGCGGGGGCGCTGCTGGCGCTGGCGGCGGGCGGGCACGGCTCAGCTGGCCTGCTGCTGTTCGGAGGCTACCTGCTGGCCTTTGTGCCCCAGATGCTCATGGAGGTCAAGCTCTTCAACCGTGAGTGGAATAATGGGGCCTTGTTGAGCTGTTCTTTTGCACCTCAGCATGTGGCCAGATGATGGAAGTTTAACCGTGAGTGGAACAACGGGCTGAGCCTTTAGCTGTGGCTGTGTCGGGGTTCAGTGGAAGTGCGTGGTCTATCGCGTGATAGGAGTGAAGCTGTTCAACCGTAAGTCAGTTGATGGGCTGAGTCTCAAGCTGTCGTAGTAGGGCTCAGTGCGTGGTCGAGCACGGTGGGCCCTTCGTGTGCAGCCTCAACATGGATTCAACCACCTTGCCACCGTGCACCCGCAGGCAACCCGCTCAGCCCCGCCATCCCCTTCACCTTTCGCCCCTACCGCTTCTGCCCGTGCCTCGCTGCATCACCGACCAACATCTGCTTCTGTGCACCCGCAGGCAACCCGCTGAGCCCCGCCATCCCCTTCACCTTTGGCCCCTACCGCTTCTGGCAGCTGGCCCGCTCCCTGTGGGCCCTTGGCTCGCGCATCCCCGCTGTGGCGGGCGCACCCGCCTGGGTGGCTCCTTTCACTCTGTTCCTGCTCGCCTTTTGGATCTTTGACCATGGAGTGACGGCGCTGCAGCTGCCCTGGTGAGTGGGAGGTGGTTTTAATTCCTTTGTTACCCGTTGATTGTGGCTGTGGCGTGGTTTAATGCCACGGGGGCGGTACAGAAAGCTGCTTTATTGAATGCCAACTGCCCGAGCGGGGGTCCGCAGCAGTGCGAATCAGCAGCTGGCCACACTGCTTACCCTCTGCTGCTGACTCTTACGTTGCAGGGTGTTCAACTGGCACCTGCAAGGCGAGCACGGCAGCAGCAAGGCCACACCTGACGGCGCTGCTGCGGCTGCCGAGCAGTAAACGGCGGACAGCGCACGGCCACTGTAGCTTGTACCATCACACCTCCCGATGGCGGCTGCTGAGATTAAATGCAGCCCTGCAGCGCCTTGTACAGATATTGATGAGCAGACACTCTGTCTTGGACCTACCTGTATGTGCAACTGAATTTTTTGGGGCAATCGCACTTTGATCATGTGCCTCGCAACTCTGTAGGCCTGATGAGCACACCCAGCCGCAGCTGAAGCAGGCTTGTTACTCGTTACATGCACCCAGATG
>VFQQ010001256.1_pt1 | contig 37289 bp, 62 predicted proteins | sample 3512341 | NCBI WGS metagenome assembly VFQQ01 (sample SAMN10412373, study PRJNA504923) | tailings metagenome | isolation source: Relicate 2 Philex TSF1 revegetated site | place: Philippines: Tuba, Benguet | collected 2017-08-29 | reverse complement strand
CTGATGCCGCTGTCCTCGGGCCGGCCTGTGAAAAGAAAGAAGGAAGAGAAGAGTGAGGGGAGGAGGTGTTGAGCAGGGTACAAAGGGGAGCAGCAACATGGGAGTCCGTGGAAGCAAAAACAGCCGCAGCAGCAGACCAAGGCAAACGAGCAGAGCAGCATCGGCTGCAACAGTGGAATTCCACAGCAGCACTCTCCACAGCAACACACTCCAATCAGGCGCCAGAAGCGCACGCAGCGCACCGGGGCCGGGCGAGACGAGGATGCCGCGCGGGTTCATGGCCGCAATCTCCTCAACAGTCTTGGCATCGTTGGGGAACACCACGTACTCGCAGCCCAGATCTCCCAGGTACTGCAAGGGATAGACATAGAAAAAACAGGGAGGGAGTAAACCACGCTGGTGAGTGTTCAGCAGCAACTGGGTAACACCACGTACTCGCAGCCAGGTCGCCCAGGTACTGCAGGGGCAGCAGCAGGTGTGCCGGGGTGGACATGATTCAGCAGCAGCGAGGGACGTGGCGGGGCTCAGCAGCTGCGGCAATTAGCGGCACATGTGGCAGCGCATGTAGCAGAACAACGCCGGCGATGGACTCAAAGCAGCTTGGCGAAGTGACGTACCCCTCACTCCACACAGCACAGACCTGGCAGAGGTTGTAGGTGAAGCTATCGTAGTTGTCCACCACAACAACCGGGCCCTTCTCAGCTGCTGCCGCCGCCGCTGCACGCACCGCCAGCCCGCGGGCCGGCCGCGCGCCCGCTTGCGGCAGACCGCGCCGCCGCACTGGCGACTGCTGCTGCTGCTGCTGCACTGCTAGCCGCTGTGGCGCGCAAGGCCGCCGCTGCAGGCACGCCGCTGCTGTGATGGACGAGGAGGCAAGCAGGGGTGAGGCGCAGGCAGCGGCGGCAGCAGGCGGCGGCAGCGGGTCAGGCACAGAATGGGGGCTGGCGCGGCCCTGGAAATCGCACACTCAACTACTTCACCCTGCTCTCACCAGGGGCTGCTGCATCAGCCTGCAGGCCGGCTCGCCGCTGCTGCTGCTGGGGCGCCAGCACGCCGCAGCTGAGGGCCGCCAACCGCAACGACATGGTGCGATGTCTATGGATGCGGCACCGGGATGGCCAGGGAGAGCGGGTGCGGGCTAGGGCGGTGCGGTCGGGCCTGGGCGAGCGCTTGCAGCGGTCGGCAGATGCGCAGAAGCAACGTTGGCGATCAATGTGGCAGCCAGGGCGCGAGCACAACGGCCCAGGGCGCAGGCTCCACCCTCACCATGGGCGGCAGCGGCGGCGACCTGGCGGCGGGTGCTGGCTTGGGCTCCTGGGGCCCTCGGCGGGCTTAAGCGATTCTCCATTAATCAATTGACATCCAACCGCACCGATCAGGCCACCAGTCAACGCCTCCGGCCCCACTCTCGTCTCGTTTGGCCGAAATGGCCGAGGAGGGCGGGGCGCCCACCGGGGCGCCCCCCGGGGATGGAGAGGCTGAGCAGCGCACACAGGGCGCGCCGACAGACGCGGCGCCCGCCTCGCAGGCCAGCGGCGCCTCGCCGCCGCCGCCGGCGGCAGAGGGAGACGACGAGGGGCTGGCGGCGCTGCCGCCCGACCACCCTCTGCTGCGCCGTGCCCAGGAGGCGCTGCACCGCCAGCTGGCGGAGCAGAAGCTGCGCCTGCAGGAGGAGCTGCGGGAGCGCAAGAAGGCACTCAAGGTGGGTGCTGGGGGATGGTGGGTGCTGCACATGCTTGGAATGGCTGTCGCCACTCCAGCCCCTCCCAGCCCTGCTCTCCCACCTCCCTTGTCCTCCCCCCACACAACCCCTCTTCAGGATGCCAAGCAGCGGCGTGAAGACGTGGGCGTGGAGCTGTACGGTTTCCAGCAGCAGCTGGCCAAGCTGCAGCTGGCGCTAGAGCGGGCGGGGGATGCGCACACGGCTGCTGCTGCCCAGCGAGCCGAGGCAGATGGCCAGCTGGCGGCGCTGCGGGCCGAGGTGGCGGCCGCAGAGGCGGCTGCAGTGGCGGAGGAAGCACGGGCTGAGGAGCTGCAGAGCCAGCTGGATGGCCTGGCCGCCACGCTGCTGGCGGTGCAGCGCCACAACGAAGCGGCGGCGGGCGAGCTTGCGGTGGCCAAGCGCCAGGCGTACGCCACCGAGGGCGCGGTGACGGCGGCAGAGGCCGCCAAGGCGCAGCAGGACTTTCTGATCGATGGCATGCAGCAGCAGCTGCGGCGGCTGGGCCGCGCAGCAGCGCTGCAGGCCGAGGCTCTGGAGGCGCAGCGCCGTGAGGCGGCCGCCGCTCGCGAGTATTTGGCTGCCGCGCTGGCGGGCATGGAGGGCGTGGCGTACGAGAAGAAGCAGCTGCTGGGGCAGTGGCGCAGCGCGCTGAGGGCCATGGGCCAGCGGGACACAGCGCTGGAGGTGAGGCAGAGATTGTGGTTTCCAGCGCTGATTGGTGGGGCGGCGGTGGTCAGCATTAGGAGCGTGCGAGCGATGGTGCACATGGCTGACTTTGCTCAAGCAATATGTACTGCTTCCCCACTAAGCTCTCCCCGATCTGGCTGTGACAATATGCTGAGCCCCTTCTCTCCTGGCTATTTTTTATGCAGGGCCTGCAAGAGACGCTGCGCAAGCAGGCGGAGCAGCAGGCGGCCGTGGTGACGGAGCAGGAGGGCGCCCGCCGCCAGCTGGCCGCTGAGCGGCAGCGCACCGAGGCGGCGGCAGCTGTGGAGAAGAATCTGGACAGGCAGGCGCAGCGGCTGGCGGGGCAGATTGAGCGGGTGCAGGCACGGCAGGCGGAACTCAAGGTGAGGCTGGATGGGAGGGGTTTGCGAGCTGGTGCTGGGAGGGCAAGTAAGAGTAGCGACACGAAGGCTGCAAATGAGCAGCTTAATGTGCACTGTACCTGCTCACTGCTGCGTCTGCGCTGCAAATGCTTCCATGCAGGAGCGGCACGCAGCCATGCAGCGCCAGCTGCTGGAGCGGCAGGCGGAGGTGGAGGCCGCCGCAGCCGAGGCGGCGCGCCTGTCTGGCGAGCGGGCGGCGCTGGAGCGGCAGCAGGCGCGCCTGGGCCAGGAGGCAGCGGCAGCCGAGCGCCAGCTACTGGAGCGGCTGGGTGAGCAGACATTTGCGGAGAAGGGTGCGGCTAGCACGCTGCGAGACATCCAGGCAGTGCGGGCTCGCATTGCTGAGCGGGAGGAGGCGGCGGAGCGGCAGCGGGCGGTGCTTGAGAAGCTGGGCGCTGACGCAGAGGTGCGGCAGGCTGGCAATGCTGCGCTGGCTACCACGCTGGCTGGTCTGGAGCGCTCCCTGGATGACAAGGCTGCCGGTGTGGCCAGCCTGGAGGCCGCGCTGCGCGCTGGGCACGCTGAGGTGGAGGCGCGCACGCGCCAGCTGGAGCTGCTCAACGCCCGCTACCGCCGCCTGGTGGAAAGCCAGAAGGATGTGGAGACAGGTGGGTGGCGGACGATCGTAATGGGGTGCAATGCATGCGGTGTGGGTTAGTGGTGTACGGGCCCTGCCCGGTGGCAGCAGATGGCTGCTTGCCTCCCTCGCCGCACAGCCCACTTTCAGTCCGCTGATACTGCATCCTCTTTGCCCGGCCGTTTCCTCTGCAGGTCCGCTGGAGGCCACCATTGCCAACCTGCAGCGGGAGCTGGCCGCCCGGGCGGCGGCCTCTCGGGATCTGCAGCGCCGCTGGATCAGCGTGCAGGGCGCGCTGGTGGGCCTGCAGGCCGACAATGCTGAGCTGGCAGAGGCGGTGGCCGCCATGCGGGCGCAGCAGGCGGTGATGCAGCAGAAGCGGGCGCGCCTGAATGGGCAGTGAGTGGGCATGGGTGGAGGGTGAAAAAGTGGGCAAGTTGCAGTGAAGCAGTCTGCCGAGCGCGTGATCGAGGTAGCAAGCTGTGCCTGCGGCGCTGCTTGTGAACCTCACCACCATGCTGCCTTTCGTGCTGTTTGGACCTGCAGCCTGGAGGCGCAGCAGCGCGAGGCGCAGGTGCTGGCCAAGCAGCTGAGCCAGCTGCATGCCGAAACCAGTCGGCTGAACGGCCTGCTGGCCCAGGCGGCCGGCCAGCGCAGCGCACTACGTGAGGACAACACTGCTCTGGAGGCCAAGCTGACCGCGGAGCTCAAGGTGGGCAGGTGGAAGGGCAGGCGGAGTGGGCAGAGTGCTTGGCAGCTGGACTGTAAGGCAGTCTCAGTGTGGAGCGGCATCACGGCAAGATCGCTATCCATGCCTGACCTGCTTGCCCGCCCTCTATTGCCTCCCTGCCTGCCTGTTACTTGCCCGCAGGTGCTGGAGGGGCGCTGGGCCGCGCTCAACAGCTCTATTGAGGAGCTGCGCTCTGAGCGGGCAGAAGTGCTGGCGGCGGTGAGTGCAAGCATGGATTGAGGGGAAGAGAAATGCTTGTGCAGTGCACATCAGGCGCCTCTGTTCATGCATGCCCCAAGCCTGTGAAGGGCAGCCCCCCCATGTTGCTGCTGTTACCGTCCAAGCCAACCTCAAACGACCCGAAGGTGGGTTGCCTATGCCCCCTCTTTGTCCTGCAGGTGGTGGAGGCGGAGCGCGAGGTGCTGGTGTGGGAGCGGCGGGTGCAGCTGGAGAAGGAGATGCAGGTGGGTGCGGTTTGGAGGGTGGGGTGAGGTGGTGTTGAGAGTGGGCGATACAGGAGCTCAGCGGTGTGGTTCTCCAACAGTGAGGCATGCCAGCGGCCAGCGTGCAGGCGCACTGGGCACCAGGGGAGAGGTGTAGCTTTGCTGTTATCCTGCTGACCATGGGCATGCCATGTGTGGCACACCACCCACCGAGCAGGATGCGGTTGACCCAGCATATGGCAACGAGGTGCTGGCGGCGCTCAGGAAGGAGGTGCAGCGGCTAACGCACACCGCTGGGGAGCTGGCACGGGGCCAGGAGGCGCTGGTGCAGGTGAGGAGGGTCAGGCTGGGCATGAGTGGCATGAGAGAGGGCAGGGCCAGTCTATATGATGGCTGGGAGCCAGGCAGCTGCATGGCACAGCAGGGAATGATCAATACTCTCGCACGCCGCATGGCTTCAAGGGTGCATTGCCCCCTGCCCGACTCATGCAGGAAATGGAGCGAGCGGTGGCCAAGCGGGAGGTCATCAGCACCAAGGTGTGTGCGCAAGGCTGTGGGGCAGAAAGAGCGTTAAGTGGGCAGCCCGAGCGCTGGCTTTGGGCGGGTGCTGAACATCGCTACCCAAACTTGTGTGCCCTCTTGCTGTAACCTCTTTACGCAGGCCAAGGTGTCACAGAGCCAGCGCATACAGGACATGACGGCCGCGCAGGCCAAGCGTCAGGCTGCTGAGCTGGCAAAGGCGAGTGGGAGGGCATGCGGGCTGCGCAAGCAGAGTGCACAGGGTGCAGACATTGCCTGGAGCAAGTGGGTGCATGCTTGCATGACACGCAGGTGTTGTGTGGGGTGCAGGATCAATATGCCCACCAGTGAGCCACTGCTCTTGCGTGCAGGCGGTGGCGGCGGCAGAGCGGGAGGGGCGGGCGGCAGACGGGCGGCTGGCCCAGCTTGATGCCGACCTCTCAGCTGCCCAGGTACTGCACGTTTATTTCCCGGGTGGATGGGCTGTACGAGTGCTAGAAGGATGCTCCTGGTTCTTTTTGTCTAGGCTGCTTGTTGGCACACCTGATGAGCTGACAAATCAGCAGGCTCATTGTACATGCAGCTGGCCCCATGTTTCAGCCACCCGCGCCTGCCGCCGCCTGCCGCTACCACGCATTGCAGGGCGCTGTGGCCGCTGCGGGCCAGCAGTGCGAGGCGCTGCAGGCGCAGGAGGCGGGCGTGAGGGTGGAGATAGAGGCACTGGGGCGAGAGCGCTACAAGGTGGGTGCCTTGTGGGATGGGGGCTGGCCGAACTGCTGCCCGTTAGGGTGTGAAGAGTGCGTTGTCCGAAATGTTGTGTTGCTTGAGATGTGGACCCCAGCCCAGCTGCCGTGGCCTTGATGTCTGGCATGCACAACTCGCGCGATGCAGGCGCTCGTGGCCACCACGCTGCGGCAGAAGGAGGCAAAGCGTTACGAGGATGCAGAAGCTGGGCGGTACAAGCCAGCAGCACCAGCGGCCCTGGCCGGCGGCGAGGGTGCAGAAGCCGCCCTAGCAGCCGAGGCAGAGCGGGCGCGGCAGAAGCAGGAGCAGCTGCGGGCGGCGGTGGCTGCGGTGGCAGCAGACGAGGCGGCGGTGGCGGCGGGTGCGGCGCACGGGCTGGAGTGTGCGCTTGCGCATGCTGCTGCTCTGGTCGAGCTGTGATTGTGTGTGGTGTGTCCTCTCGCAACCTGTGTGTGCGTCTGTGGAAGCTGTGAGCTGATGTGCAGGATGTAATGCAGCAGAGGCGGTGTGTCACTCTACTGCATGCAGCGGCACGCCTGTGGCTTGGTCATGGATGTGAGCAACTGCCTGCTTCACGCAATGTGCATGGCTTTTGGTGACTGTTGAGGCAGGCGATCGGCGGTTTGGTGGCACCGCAGCGGCGGCAGCGCAGCAAGTCACTACACTGCACTGCCATCGTTAGTTGCCCGCCTGCTTCGCTCACAGTGCCGATCAGTCCTTGCCGACCGGTTTAGCTGGCCGTTTGTGCCCCAGGGCCAACCTGCTCGTCGTGGACCGCTCGCTCGCGCCCTGCGATAAGCCCGTCCGCTGCCTGCCAGCGATCGGCGCGACTCTAGATGGCGCAGCAGCTGGACCGCAACCAGATATGGCAGTGGCAAGTCGCAGCGCGCGCAGGGCTGCCTCTGGCGGCCGCCTTGACGGTGCTGTGTTGCACATGGCAAACTCATGATCGCACAAGATGGCGGCGCCGACGCTTCTGGTCTGCCGCCGCCGCCGCCTGCTTGGTGGCTGCCAACCAGCGACTCCTTTGGCCTGCGCAGGTTCTCCAAGATAGACACCAACCGCAGCGGAACGCTGGATGTGATTGAACTGCAGCGCGCGCTGTCGCTGGGCGGCCTGAACTTCAGCTTGAAGACGGTGCAGGTGATGGATGGCTGCTATCGAGGGCCACTGGTGCTGCCAACCGTGGGACGCCTGCCGCTGGACACCTCCCGCACCGCTGGACCCTCCTCTGCTGCATGGAGCAGTGCTGCAGCCCTCTGCAGCTGCTGCTTCCTGTGCGTAGACTAGTGCTCCTGCTGCCTTCACATGATGAAGTTATTCTCTTCACTGCCATTCTCCTCACTGCGCCGCAGGCGATGATGCGGCTGCACGACCGAGACGGCTCGGGGTGCGCGCCTGCGCTTCTGCATGCTCTGCAGCTTCTGCTTGTTGTTCCTGTGCTTTCTAGCAGCTGGGCATTGACCCGCAGACTCACTGCTGCACTCAGCTTGCTATGCCTGCAGGCACATCAGCTTTGAGGAATTTGAGAAGCTGCACGTCTGGCTCTCGAACATCAGCCAGTCGTTCCGCCACTTTGACGCGGACCGCGGCGGTGCGTTCTGGCTGGCTCTGCAATTGCTTATATTTTAAGGATAGGTTGGTTGTCAAAGTTGCCGCCACTTTGACGCGGACCGCGGCGGTGCGCGGCTGCTTTGATCTGGTGCTTTGCTGCGCTGCCCATTCTCCCCTGCGCCATCCTTGCCTGTGCCGCCTGCTGGCTGCTGCTGCAAGGCCGGCCAGCTGCCTTGCATGCCCTACCTCTCGCCCAGCCCTCCGTCGCTGCAGCTGCTGCTGTACCCCCCTTCCTAGCCCCAAGCCCCGCCCTGCCTGCCGCTTCCAATGACCCCTAGGTGCAGGCACGCTGGACAAGGCGGAAGCGGGCAAGGCGGTGGCGCATGCGGGCTACCGACTAGACGCGCCGGCATTTGATGCCCTGTTCCGCAGCTTCGATCCAGACAGGTGGGCAGCCAGGTGCTGCTGGCTCCACAACCAGCAGAAGTGGGATGTTGGTGTGGCGGGATGAGGAAGGCGCACAGCTGCTGGGTGCCCAACTGTGTGCCTATTCTTCGCTGGGGCCAGGCGGAAAAGTGTGGGGTTCACTCCTCTGCCTATGCTTGGCCGCTGCTGCTGCTTTGGCTGCCCCGGCGGCTGGCAGCCCGCGCAGCCCAATTATCAACCACCTCCACTGCTGCTGCTGCTGCAGGACCAACACACTGTGCCTGGCGGAGTTCATGGCGATGTGCACCTTCCTGCAGGTGAGTGCTGTTTTGCTGCTATCATCATTGGCTCGGGGCATCTCACTCGCCACTCCGTGCCCCGCTACCTTGCACTGCCTCACTCGGCGCTGTGCCACTCTACGGCACATCATGTGTGATGCCCGCCATGCTTGCCCGTGCGCCTGCCGCAGGGCGCGGCACGGACGTTCCACGCCTTCGACGCGCAGCACACCGGCCGCATCTCCCTCGACTTCAGCCAGTTTGTGTACGCTGCCAGCAACGTGCTGTGAGAAGCGATTGACCGACGAGTGGCGCACCTGCGCCTGGTTGCCACTGACATGAGCTCACATGGGCAGACCACTACCATGTACCTCCACCCTCTGATTTCATTCCGCCTGAGCTGACGCCCGATGAGCGGAAATGCTTGTTGACTCCCAGCCATATTGCTGTGCTGCGACGGCAGCATCGGGGCCTGCTGCGCCTGTGAGCTCATCAGCGCTGTTGCGGCGCTTACAAGGAATCAAACGGCACGCCAAGCGAGCTTGAATCTAGTTGGAAATTGACATTGCAATGGGAAAGCTGCACGTCGCGTAGGCCCTTGGAATGGGAACGGCCAAAAAGTTGTGCTTTGTGAAATATGTGAAATTGTGAAGGGCCAGTTATTCATGTGAGGGGTGTAGGAACAGGAGCAGTTGTGCAAGCAGAAGCAGTAAGGATAGTCACGGCAGCCAGTGTGCCAAGCGGGGATATGGATAAAGGGAAGGGTCGCGAAAAGGAGGGGCGCGGGGGCAAGGTGCACTTGCCAACGTGCAAAACAGGAGGAGGATGCAATGCACAGCACAGCAGCATGGCTGCTGTGCACAATCGATGTCGGGTGTGCTGGCCGTTTGATAGACAGCCCTGCGGGCACGGCTCAGCGCCTGCTTAGGCAGCAGCGGGCCAGCCCAGCGTTCAGCTCTATTGTAGTTCAACACCCACGAGGGCAGCTGGCCAAAGGCCGGGCTGCAGCTGCGCTCCAGGGTCAACGGCCGCTCTGCAGGAGCAGCAACACAAGGGCGCCGGTCAGCAGACATGCGTGGCAGCATGGTATGCAAGCGCAGAAAAAAAAACTGGCTGTTTGCATCACAATTTGAAATGAGCAATCCATCCTGGCGGCTCGCTGGACAACCGCTATCAGGGGAGTAGCACAGCAGCAGCAGTTGTGCAGTGGCCGTCACAGCAGCAACCGGACAACGGCAGGGCGGCAGCCGCACAGCATGAGCAAAGAGAGCGCACCTTGAAAGTTGCGTCCAGCGCGGTGCAAGCGGTGGCTGTGCAGGCCGTGCACGAAATGCCAAACATGCTGCAGGAAGGGGAATGTTCAAGGGTGGCAGCATGGTGGGCGGTGGTTGTGCCGCTTATGAGCTGCACACGGGTGCCAAAGATGCATAGCACTGCACGCAATCGAACGCTGCGATGGCGCCTCTGAACGTTGAGGGACTTCTGCCATGTGGGACACCGCATACCCACCGACTCACCCCTTGCAGTTCAGCGAGCACTGGCCGTTTGCGTCCACGGAGCGGCCGCCCATGCACTGCCCCGCCAGGCACTTGGTGCGTGTGGCATCGCACTGCAGGCAAAATAAAGTGAAGTGTGCAATCAATTGAGAGCAATCAAGAGATGAGAAGAGGTGACAAAGCGGGCAGGGCTGCCATGCAACCGCTTGGTCCATTCGACAACATTCGCCCGGCCTCTGCAACCGCGCTGCATATTTCCATGTACCGCAACCAAGCCTGTACTCGCCTTCTTGCAGTACTGCATATAAGGCGTCTTCATGAGGCAGCCGCTGTTAGCACTGATGGGCGCTGCCGTCGTGCCGCCGTTCTTGACGCATGCAATCTTCTGCAAAGAGGCAAGCGCAATTGCAGGGGCGGGGGAGCTTGTGAGTCCAGGCGGCGGTACCACCTTCTTGTGTCAAGCTGACACGCAATAAGGCCTAGCCACAGTGCAGGGCTGTGCACAGCAGCAAAGCGCAATAGATGCCGGTCAAAGTGGCATGCAGGGCACCACATGTTAGCGACACATACCTTGCCGGTGGCATCAGTTGCATCCACTTTGGGGCCCCAGCCAAACAGGTTGGCGGCGGTGGGCTGCATACACGCCACGCAGTTGAAGTCTGCATGGTGGCAAGATGAAGGCGGCACGGGCCTTCAGTCAGCTGCAGGACAAGGCAGCCGGCGCAGCCAGGCAGCGGATTGTCGGGAACTGCAGCCCGCATCACAGCCCTGCACACCCAGCAGGCAATGTCAGCCAGCCGGTCAGAGCATGTGCATGCTTGTGGTCCTTTTTACAGATTCAGCGCTTGGCCGATCAGCCAGCCAGGCTCACCGAACTCCACCTCAGCGCAGGCAGCAGATATCACTCAAAGGAAGGTTGCCACAGCTTCTGCTTCCTTCAGCATGCAGCAACTTGCCCACCAGCCAGGCTCACCGAGGTCCACCTCAGCGCAGGCCGCCACCACATTGCCGGCAGTGCCCACAACCTTCTTGGCTTCGGTCTGGATGGACGTGGTGACCAGGCACTGCAGGCAGGCAGGGCGAGAGGGGAGGCAGCGCAGGGTGTGCTCAAGTCTGCGCTTTGGATGCACGGGCACAGCACCACCCTGCATGAACGAACGCCAGGCCCAGCCTTGAATACACAAGTCAACATGGTCAGCCGGATGGGCATGCAACTGCATGCTACAACCAGCCACAGTTGCAAAAGCTATAACCAATGCTTTGCACCTGCGTCTCAGGGTAGCCGGCATCCAGCCAGATGGCGGCCGAGGGCATCAGCACCGCGCCGGCGGTGGTGCAGCGGCGGCACGTGCCGTCCGGGTTGCACTCTGCGGCCCGGGCGGGGATGTCAGGCGCAAGGAGATTGGTGGGTGCACAGACAATGCATGGGGAGCACCGTGGGAGCGCCGTGCGCCCAAGCAAGCTAAGAGGCAGCAGGGCAAACCCTGGATCAAGGCGGTGCGGCTGGGAGAGCGGCCGGCGTTTGGAGCGATGAGCAGCGGCATTGGAGCAAAGTGCACTGCGGGCGCACTGCAACTTGCAGAATACGCTGCTTGCATGCCCTGATCCAACCAACTCACCGGCACAGCCGGCGTTCATGGACGTGCGGCGGCAGGCGTCCAGGCCGGTGCCGGTTGTGCCCAGCAGCAGGGTGCACTTGTTGGTGGCATCAAGGCCATAGTTGGGCAGGCAGCGCACGCAGCGGTTGGCGGCAAACGGCTTAGCGGCCGCCTTGCTCTCGCAGGCTGCGCAGTACTTGCCTGCGCCAGGGGCATGAGGGCAGGGGAAGCCTGGTTTTGCATTTGCAATGCGCAGGCGGCGAGCGGGAGAGCAGCGGAGCAAGCGCCGATCAACGGCACGGCATGTGCGGCACAGCAGCCGCAGCGCACCAAACGTGGCATCCAGGGTGACGCCGCCGATCAAGCCTGCGCCTCGGCATGCGCCGCTCAGAGCGCGGCACTGCAGAGAGAGGGGTTGGCAGGAGAGCGGCAGACGAGCGGTGAGCGTCGCCCGCGAGCGGCGGCGGCAGTGGCACTCGCCCCAAGCCCGCTGCCGTCTCGCGCACCTCGGTCAGCTTGGGCCCGGGCGACGTCCAGACGGGCGAGGAGAGGTAGTTGCAGAAGTAGCACAGCTTGGTTGCGGAGCACTCCACACACCCCGCGACGCCTGTGAGCGCGCCGCAGTAGGGCTGCACAACAGCTGCCCGCAGCGTTTCCGCACACGCCAGCAGGCAGAGGAGCAGCAGGAGAGCCCTGCGGCACATAGTGACCGCTCGCGTGGGGGCAAGCAAGGCTTTGGGAGAAAGGGCAGGTTTTGCCGAATATAGGGGACGGCCGGAGAAGTTTTGAGCAGGGCAGACTGGGCCGCGTTGCTCAAGGACGGGCCGGCGGCGGCCATGCCGCACGCTCCCGCCGATGCGTACGGCGGGAGCGGCCTTGCGTGCGGACGCCAGCAGACCTGCACGCTGATGGCTGGCCCATTGCGGTCTAATGGATGCTATGGTGTGTACTTCAGCCTGCAGAGCACCTAGCTGGTGCTGTGGCAGCGGTGCAGCGGCGCAGATCAGCGCCGAGCACATGCAAGGCGCACGAACAGCAGCTGATGACGGCTGATGCCCGGGCCTCGGCCCCGCTATCGACTGTTCAGGCTGTTAAGCAGAACAAACTTTGAGTGTCAATGTGTTTAAGGGGGCGTCATGCGCAATGAGGGCTGGCGCGCATTGAGGGAAAGCAATGCAGGGGCAGGGCAGCAACGTGCTGGCCTCCGGAAGGAAGAGGTGTTTGAAGAGATGAGCCAGGATTTCGAGAAATTAGAATGAGGCAGCGCCACGTGTTACATGGCAGGACAGTGCCGGATCTTCTTTGAGTTTGCAAACGAGTCCGGGCAGCTGCTGGCGGGTGGAGGCATGCGCCTGCTGCACACACCAGCAGTGCCGGCAGTTCTGCCTGAGCAGGGCTTCACAGGGCCTGGCACGCGTACGCTGGCGATCTGGAGTCGAGTCGACCTTGCTTACTTCCGACCTGCGCAGGTGGTTTGTGGTCCATTTAGTGGCCAGGATGGGTGTAGCGGATGACGGTGGGGGCCAACGTGCCGGTGTCCCCCTTGTGATCAACAGTGCCGGGCGGTGTGCCCTGCTGCCTGAAACTGGACCGCAGCATCAGCATCAGGTTAGCCAGACTTCTGCAGCCTTACCCTGGGCATATTTGGCATCCGTGTTCAGGCACTTGGACTGGTTGCACTTCAGGCAGCCGATGCCAAACAGCTGCTTGCACGGCAGCGCGCAGCGGCCGTCTGTCACGCCAGTGGGCGGAGACCGCGAACCGTTGCAGCTCAGGCACTTGGTGCCGGCAGTGTCACACTGGGCGCCTGCGGAGGGAGGCAGGTGGGGAGGGGAGGGATCAGCGGGGGGAAAAGAAGCAGGCGGTGCAGGGGTGACTGTCGCCCATGCACGGCTGTTTGCTGCACTGCGCATGCCACGCTGCCAGCAGCCACAGTGTGCAAGTCGTGCTCCGCCACGTGTGTGTGCCCAAGCAGGAGCACCACTCACAATACTGGTAGTAGGTGAGCGAGGTCTTGCACTTGCTGCCGGTTGCGAGCGTCTTACACGTGCCACCAGTCAGGCTATGTGTCTGCATTAGGAGGGAAGGGACAGCAAGCGGCGGCGGCATTCAGCCACAGGCGCCAGGGCAGCAGCAGCGACAGCGGAGAACCCCCCTCTCTTGGCCGTGATTGGCCCGCCATCCGACCATGCAGCGCATAGCATCCATGATCCCCACCGCTGCAGCTCACATGTGCGCAGCGGATGCACTTGAACTCCGTGTCCACCTCCTTGCAGCCAGTGGGGACGACCGCCGGATTGCCGGTGATCGTCAGTGCAAACGCTTTCATCTGGTCAATCGTCATGCACTGCAGGGAAACGGCGGCAGCGTGTCATTGGGCAGCTGGAAGCGCTGGTGGCAAAGGGAGAGTGTGGCATGGCAGGTCCACCGCTGGAAGGCAGAAGGCAGCAGCAGCAGGGTGGCACTAGTGCCATGGGTGCGGGATGCAGCACGTGCTGCACCGAGCATAGCGTGTTAGTTGACATTGTTCACAATGACCATGCGCAACTTGCTACATTGTTAGAACTACGACACATTCGCGCACCTGGCTTCCCTGCCCTGGTGCATTAATGTACAGCGCATTCGCGGGCACCAAAATGTGCGCGGCATTCGAGCAGAGGGTGCATGCGCCATCTGCGGGCAGCCGGCCGGGTGGGGAGCAGCGGCGAGCGTCATTCGCAAGGTTGAAGCAGTTCCACTGCACTGCGGATCCACCCAGCTAGCACAGGCTGCCGTCAGCCCACCGGCAGTGCACACGCCGCATTGCGGGTTCTTGCTCAGAGCGCGGCAGCCGGCCAGTGTATTCCAGGCCAACGGCTGGCACTGTGCAGATATAGGAGGTCCAGGAGGCGAGTGGGTGGGGTGGGGTACGTGTGAAGGGGCAGCGATCAGTTCTGCCATGATGGCGGCATCATGGGCGGGAGAGTAGCGGCCACGCTGCTGCTGCCCTGCTGCACTGAATTCAAGGCCAGTTGCTATCCCTGCCGGCGCACCTTGAAGTTGGAATCCGCCTCATACCCCGGCTTGCACTGCATACAGGTGACCTGCGCGTGGTAAGAGGGGTGCATGGCAGGGGCGGCAGGTCGGCATTACCAAGAATCAGCCGGTCCGCTGGTGGCCCCCGCATGCTTGATGACTCAGTCGCATGCGCATGCGTGCAATTGCACCGCAGCACCCTGCCTCACCCCGTAGCAGTATGCGCAGTTCTGGTCGCCTGTGGCACTTGTGCATGCCACACCTGTTGTGGCCGCTTTGCACTGCAGGTGGGCGGCAGCGGTAAGCAGTGGGTGGGGCAGGGAGGGGCAAGGCCATGGGGCGCTCCTGCGGCGCTGCCACCCTGGGCTTCCTTGCGGCGTCACCATGCTCGCCCAAAGCAACACTGGTGCTGTTCCATCGATGCATAGACGTTTTACTATGGGCCTTGTTGGAACAATAGCCTCGCCACCCTGCCCCCTGGAGGCGCGCCGCCGGCCGGCAGCTGCCAGGGGCGGCAGACCTGTCCTGGCAACCGGTCTGTACTAAACTTTCCATTTGGTGTGCGAAAGCTCTCTGCCGCACCTCGCTGATGGTGCCATCTTTCCTCCAAACTGAAGCGCGGGTAGGATGGCAGAGGTAACAGAAAGGCTTGGCCGCGCCGGCGGGCTTGGCACACTCGGTGCAGTAGTCGACGCCCGTGAGCCCTTCGCAGGGCACAACCAACGCTGGAGCTGCCTGAGCATTTTTCAGAGCGCCGACGGCCAGGACGGCCAGAAGCACGTGCACTGGCGCGGGCATCGCGCGGGACAGGGAGGCTTGGCTGTTGGCTGAGCCGCCAGGCAGTTCAAATCGCAGAATGCGAACGCAGAACAGAACTTCAAAGGTCTGAGACGTTTGGGTGCGCACGTTGCGTGTCATGTGGCCAGCGGCGCCTGGCTCCCTGGAAGCTGGCAGCTAGTAGCCAGATAGGGTGCCAATGCCGGGGCTGGCAAAACGTCCAGACGCGTCTACTTAGGCCGGATAGCGCCTCAACAATCTCGGAGACTCTGCGACATGCCAAAGCTCCTCTTGCCGCCGCCGCCGCCGCGCGCAATGCAAGTGCCTGTAGAGCCGGTGCAGCCGGTGTCACCGGCGTTAGCGCACTAGTGCAGTGACTGCACCCTCGAGCATGCAACAATTCAAGCATGCCGCGTATGACCTGTGGCAGGGCAAGTGTGGCGTGATTGCTTTGGGAAATGCTGACCAGCCACCCGATGTGTGTGCACTCAGGTGGAGCGCTCCGGATTCCCCAGGCGCGACAGCTGGCCCAGTGCAGCGCTGCCACGTGGTGCACTCAAACGTGAGCACCATGTAGCGCCAGTAGCGATGGCGCGCTTGCGCATCACATGTCGCCACGCATGTGATGTGCACACTGCAGCTGCTGCCACGAGACACTCGCCAGCCTCCTGCTCAGTGCGGGCGCTCTATCAACTTCTTTAAAGAATACGTGTTGGCAGCAAGATGAAGTGATGGATGCATTGGGGCGTGATGGGGGTGTGCGTGAAAGGGGGGGCCAGAAAGAGGCGGTGGGAGGGGGCAGGAGTGCGCCCACTGAGGTAGGGAAAGTGTCGAGTGGAGAAAGAAGTACCCAAGGCTGGCAATTTGTGAAGAGGCGTACTGTGTCGGCAGCACTGACTGAAGGGGAGAAGGGCTGGTTGGCAGGGGTTATGCACATGAATGCGTGCGGCGGCAGGCAGGCGCAGCACGGGAGACGCCAACTTGTCAGCATCGCAAGCTGGAGCGGCCCGCTGCGCTGTGCTGCATTGTGCAGAAGGTGCGCTGGCAATCACTCGTGTTGCCGCGTGGCTTTGTCCACGCTGTGCTTACTTTCGACCTGCACGAAGTGCCAGAGGCATGCTTGTGAGCAGCAGGACGTGCAGGGCGTGGCACCTGCGGCAACTGAATGTGTTCTTTTGCTGGCGCCCGCCCTTCAACGTTAACGTCCCTGCCCAAGCAAGCACCCAAATGCCAGTGCGGCGCACGCAATGTATCTGCGAACGCGCCGCCCAGCTGATCCAGGCTGTGCAACGCACCTTGGGCATATTTGGCATCCGTGTTCAGGCACTTGGACTGGTTGCACTTCAGGCAGCCGATGCCAAACAGCTGCTTGCACGGCAGCGCGCAGCGGCCGTCTGTCACGCCAGTGGGCGGAGACCGCGAACCGTTGCAGCTCAGGCACTTGGTGCCGGCAGTGTCACACTGGGCGCCTGCGGAGGGAGGCAGGTGGGGAGGGGAGGGATCAGCGGGGGGAAAAGAAGCAGGCGGTGCAGGGGTGACTGTCGCCCATGCACGGCTGTTTGCTGCACCTGCACATGCCGCGCTGTGCAAGTCATGCTCCGCCATGCATGTATGTGCCCCACCACTCACAATACTGGTAGTAGGGGAGCGAGGTCTTGCACTTGCTGCCGGTTGCGAGCGTCTTACAGGTGGCAGGGTTGCCGGTCAGGCTGTGAGTCTGCATCGGCGGGAAGGGACAGCAGGAGGCGGTGTGTTGAGCATCAGCACCAGGGCAGCAGCAGTCCCCTCTCTGGGCTGCGACCAGCCCGCCAGCTGGCCAAGCCCTGTATTGCATCTATACTACGTGTCCCTACCGCTCACATTTGCGCAGCGGATGCACTTGAACTCTGTGTCCACCTCCCGGCAGCCGGCGGGGATGTCAGCTGCCTTGCCAGTGATGGCAAGTGCCTCCTTCTTCACATTATCCAAGGTCATGCACTGCAAAAAGGGGGTGCACGACAGGGGGGTGTGTTGTGGGCGGGGCACAGCGCCACGGCAAGGGTGCACAGTAGGCCAGCTGAAGCAGGCTGCAGGCTGCACATGCCGGTAAACGTGCCAATAAGCAATGGCATACCTGGCTGCCCTGGCCCGCCGCGTTGATGTAAATGGCATTCAGCGGCACCAGGACGTGGTATTGATTGGAGCAGAGGGTGCAGGCGCCGTCTGCGGGTAGGACGGGCCGCGAGGCGGGAAGGATGAGAGGCGGAGAGCAGCGATTCCAGCCAGCCTTGCACTCCTGCAATTTTGTGTGCACCATGCTGCAGCACATCAGTGCAAACATCCAGCAGCCTGCCTGCCTAGCGCAGCAGCCTACCGGGCGTGCACGTGCCGCACTGCGCGTTCTTGCTCAGGGCCTGGCAGCCGGCCAGCGTGTTCCAAGCCATTGCCTGGCACTGCGTTTAGGAGAAGAGGTGGTCAATGCAGCGCAGTTAGTAGGGTGGCGCAATCCTTGCAAGCAGCGCTGGCTGGCAACCCAAAATGAGAACGAGCAAATGCTGAACATTGGCGGCGGCCGGGGAGAGCAGCAGCCATGCGCGCAGCATCACATCGCCGCACCTTGAAGGCTGCATTGAACTGGAACCCGGCCTTGCACTGAATGCAGTAAATCTGTGCATCAGGCGGAGATGAGCAGGGCAGCGGGAAGGCAGGTTTGTGGTGGGCAGGTGTGCGGCCAGCAGCGGCCGGACAGCCAGAGGGAAGCAGCCAGGAAAAGGGCAGGCAGCCAGGAAGGGCGGGCAGCCAGGCGCAGCGACATGCCCTGCAAACCAACGGCAAAGCTTACCCCATCACAAAGCGCGCAATTGGGGTCGCCACTGGCAGTTGCACAGGTTGCGCCGGAGCTGGGCAGCTTGCACTGCAGGGCGGGGGTGCGTTGCGCATGCGCGGCGGCGTGGGGCAAAGGGCAGTCGAGCGGGCCGGTACGGCACGGCCCCCGGAAACACCGGCGGGTCGCTATACCCACCCAGGCCACTATGCCTGCACCCCTGCTTGGCAACCGTGCTCTGCTGGCCACCAATTGGACCCAGCCAAAAGTTCACATAATGCCCGTGTCAACGTTCAGCGGCGGCGGCAGCTGCCGCCGGTGGGAGACCTGGCCAGAGCGGCGCTCAGCCGCCCTGCCCGTGGCGTATTCCTCAGTCCGCCAGCTGACGGGGGACAGGCTAGCAAAAGCCGCACCTGCGCGACAGTGCCCGTGCCGTCAGTCTTCCAAACGCTGGCCCTCGTGGGATGGCACAGGTAGCACAGCGGTTTTGTTGCACCAGTCGGCCTGGCACACTCCGTGCAAAACGGGACGGCCGTCAGAGTCTCGCAAGGCACTGCCACTTGAGCCGCTGCGCCCGCGAGCAGCGCGGCGGCCAGGAATACGAGCGCGGAGGTTCTCATGGGCTTGAGGATGAATTTATACTAGCTGTTTGCTGCAGCGCGCAGCCTGCGCCGGCCTGTCGGCACCCCGGCCGGCAGCCCCCCTGCTGTGCTGAGCCGCCCCGGCAGCTGGCAGCTGACCAGTGGTGGTGAGCCGTCACACCTGAAGCCGGAGCGCGTTTATTACTGTCCGGAACAAGCAAAAGTCGACTCAGAGCCGCAAGAGTGAGGGGGGCACATGCAGGCTGCTAGCGAAGTTGCCGCCGCCGCCGCCGCCGCCGCCGGGCACATGTGGCACATGCATGCATCTGCGGGCGTGCTGGTGCCTGCGGGCAGGCAATGTCAAGAGTCAGGTTGTCATAGAGGGCGCACCCTGCACCCTGAGTGGCTTGTTGTGCCTTGGCCTCAATTCAGTTGTGAATGTGCTGCATGCCTGCCGCCAGCGCTGCCCCACGTCTGGCCCCATGCCGGCTCAGGCGCCTGAGCGCCCTCCTTCAACCACTCGCCCATGGGGCCTCTGCCTGAGGCTCTCGCCATGGCGTCACTATCGAGTTGCTGTCGGGGGCAAGTGTGCGTGGTGTTACATGGTGCCGCGCTTGACGATTGTGATGCCCAGAAAATAGCGACTCGAGGCCCACGAGCCCAGCAGGGCGGATGCGCCCGCAGTACTAGTACAGTATCCCCCCTTGATACAACGTGCTCGCAGCATGGGAGCTGGGCATGACGAAGGGAAGCGCGGCGCTTGTGCCTGCATGCTGCCGCACTGTATGGGTGGCAGGGTATATCACGAGTAAAGAAGGCTTGGCATCATATGGGTGGCAGGTGCGGGCCGGATGTGTGTGGTGGGGTCGCAAGGGTGTGCATGCGCTCTTGCTGTGGCTCCCTGCCGCAAGCACAGGCTTGTGGCTTGTCATGGAAACGCGTTGGAAGATGTGAAAGGATGCGATCAGATGAATAGGTGTGAGGGATGGGGTGAGGGCATTGTGAGGGATGGGCGGAGGGGATTGGTGAGGGGTGACAGCGGCAGAGGGCGTGAGGAATGGCCGACGCAAATGGTGATAAATAGGAGAGTAGACAGTGCATCACGAATGCTTGGGAGGAAAAAAAGCCAGAGCTGGGCGACGGGCATGCTCCAGGCAGCGCTGCAGGCAGCTGCTCAGGAGGGGCCCTGCGGCGGCGGCAGGGACAGCTGGCCGTCGGCATAGGCTGAAAAGAGCATGTAGAGGTCGCCGCTTAGAGTGTGGTGCGGCACACTTGGGCGGCCCTGGCCCCTAGGCGAGCCAGGCGGCCCCGCTGTGGCGGCCAGCGCCCCAAGCGGCACTGCTGCGGCTGGGCCGCCGCGCAGCAGCTGCTGCGGCGGCGGCCACTGGGCATCCCCCGGGGCAATGCCGGCAAAGGCGGCAAACGTGCTGGCTGCCGGCTGCTGCTGCTGGTGGTGCTGCTGCTGCTGTGCCTGCTGCGCATGCTGCGCGCTGGCCGCCTGCTCCTGCTCCCGCTGGTACAGCTGCGCCCGCCGCTCCAGCTCGAGCTGCTGCTCCCTGAACCGCTGCACATTGGAGCTGCCGGGAGGGGCATTGCTGCCGCCACTCGCGGCGGCGTATGCGCCCCAAGGCTGCGGAGCAGGCGCAGCAGCCCAGGCGGCAGGCAGCCAAGCCACAGCGCCGCCCAGTTGCTGCGGCCCTGCCCGCGGCGACAGCGGCTCAGGCGGCGACCTTGCCGCCTGCATCACTACCGCCTGCATCGCGGCCTGCTGCAGCTGGCCATCATGAGGGCTAGGCGGCCGCACAGCCGGCTCGAGTGCGGCGGCAGGGAGGGCTGCCAAGCGGATGGGCACCGCGGCCTGTTGCTGCCCCGGCGCGTACAGCCTGGCAGCCAGCAGCTGGGCCTCAATCTGCCGCTGGTGGGCCTCCAGCTGCCGCTGCTGCGCCTCCCAGTGCTGCTGCGCCTCCAGCTGCTGTTGCATCTGGCCCTGCTGCAGGCGAGCCGCCGCCAGCTGCTGCAATGCCTGCTGCTCCAGCGGCTGTGACTGTGGGGGGCTGCCTGCCATGACAGCGATCAACGGCAGCTGCTGCCGGCCGCCCCATGCCTGAGCGAGCGGCAGCGCTGCCGGCCCAAGCATAGCCAGCTGACCAGGCGAGAAGGCAGCTGTGAGCTGCTGTGGAGGCGGCTGCTCGCGAGCTGCCCAAGCTGCCCACTGTGCCGGCTGCAGCTGGATCGGGCCGTGCTGTGCATGCTGCCCATGCTGCGCCTGCTGCAGCAGCAGCTGCACCAGCTCTGCCTCTGTGGCAGGGTCGACTGTCGCCGCGCCGCGGGCGGCAAAGGGCTGCGGCAGCAGGGCGGCCACCTGCTGCGGCAGCGGCGCCGCTCCGCACACTGCTGCGGCCAGCATGCGAGGCCAGGCATCGGCCAGCGGCTGCACCGTGCTGCCACTGCCGCTGCTGGGCCAGGGAGCCGCGGCATCAAACATCGCGGCTGCAAGCTGCTGCGCCTGGGCGGGCGGTAGTGCACTAAAGGCCGCGGCTGCCACCGCGCTGGGTGGCGTTGGCGACTGTGCGCTCTCAGGGCTGGCTGGCCGCTTGCCTGGGTGTTGCGAGAGGGCGCCCCCAGTCTGAGGCAGCTGGCGCTTGCGGCTCTGCCACTGGGGCGGCGGCGGCGCCTGACCCATGTCTTCTGTAGAGCCTGATGCAGATGCCGAGGCTGCCGCTGCCGCCGCTGCCGCCGCACCAGCACCCACACGCGCGCCGCCCGCCGCCCCTGCCCTCGGCGACGGAGAGGCTGCAGGTGTGGCGTGGCCGTCGGCCCCGCCGTGCGCTGTGTGCTTTCCGCGCTGTGCACGCTTGCGCCGCCGCTTTGGATGCTCCTCCTCATCCTCTGAACCCGTCTCGCTGCCCTGCCACGGCCGGTGCGCCAGGGCGGCCCGCCGAACTGGCCGCCGCTGCGCCCCTGCCACCGCATCAGGCGCCGCCGCACCTGCTGCCCCGGGCTCGGGCAGCTGCTGGCTGGCCTGGTGCGGCAGGTCTTCATCCTGGGGCGTCTCCGGCTCCTCAGGTATCCATGTGGCATCCAAGCCCACAGCTGCAGGGGCACGTGAGGGGTGGGAAGCACAGCGGCGAGCTCAGCCACACAGCGACCACAGGCGCAGGCAAGCCATGGTTGTCACATGCCAGTCAACAAGCGGTATCCGGCCGCCGCACTTTCTCCGCCACTGAGGGGCCGGCCAGCGGCGGCCGCCTCCCACCACAGCTGCATGGAAGGCTGCCATGGCAGCGCGCACCTTTCAGCAGCTTGCCGCGCATCCAGCCTGCAGGGTTAACATGGGGAGGAGCGAGGAGGGGCAGGCATGAGGTGCGCGCTGCTTGTAGGGGGCCTAACTATACAGGCGGGACACGCAGGCGGTGCGGCGGAGCGGGACCGCATCCAACAACCACTCCTACCAGGCCCGTGAACGCATCATTGGGTTTTGGTGCGCCCGCACACTCCCTGCAACCTCTGCAGCACTCACTGTTGTTGCTGGACCTGGTTTCGAAGCGGTACACCCGGGCAAACGTGCTGCGGAGCTCGGGTTGCCTGCACGCAAGGGCGGAGGGCGGCAGCCCGGGACGGTCGGGGCGGTTGGCGGTCGGCGGCTGGCGCTGAGGAGCATGCGCCCTTGCCGCGGCAACACCTGGACATGCAACATGCTTCAGAGATGTTGTTGGAAAGTTGCAGAGGCCGGCGGGGCGTGAAACTCACTTGAGCGCATAGATTTTGTGGCCCGCCGCACTTTTGTCGCTACCAAACTCGGCGGCAGCGGCGGCGAGCACATCTGCCGTCAGCGCATGCCGCAGCAGGTGCCGCCCGGGCTCCTGCTTGCCCCCACGGCCTGCCCGAGGTGCCGGCTGGGCGGAACTGTCCGGCTGGTCGGAACTGTCCGGCTGGTCGGCGCCATCTTCCGGAACGGCGGCAGCGGCAGCCACACGGAAGCCAGGGTGCGGCGGCGCTCCAGCACCGCCGTCGGTGGAGCATTCTGGGCTGTGCTGTCGGGTGTCTGGCTGTGCCTCAGGCGCCGCGCACTCCCCTTCCTGCTGAATGTCAGCCTGCGCGGGCCGCGGAGGGAGGGAGGGAGGCCGCGGGAGGGAGGGAGGCTTGCAGCGCGGCCTGCGGGACGCTTCAGCGGCCCAGGGCGCTGCTGAATGCTCCCATGACGCATAAAACAGCACATACCTGCTCAGTAGCGGCGCTACCCTGTAGCAGGTGGGCTGGAGCGCGGGGCGGTGGCCCTGCCGACGCTCCCTCTTCCTGCTGTGATGTCATTCACGCTCAGAACACACGTGCATGGTCGATGGTTAAGGATGTGCGCCTGCAGCGTGCGAGCGTCCCTCAAATCAAGGGAGGCCGCCCACCACCTCCCCCATGACAGAGCTGCTTTGCTGAGCGCAGGAGCTGGCTGGACTGACAGAACTAGTGGGGTTGCGCCAGTGCCGACAGCGCCGCTGGTAACAAGCCTGGAGGGGCCCTGCTGCCCCGCGCTCGATCCGGATACCGCCGCCGGCGGCGGCGGCGCCGCAACTGAAGGCCCCCCGAGTGCAAATGTTACATGGGTACAATGACGGTGGGGAGATTACGGTGCCGCACGTGCGGCCCTCCCAACAAGTGAGGCGCCGCAGCAACAATGTGCATGCCACATCCGGACAGCGGCGGGCCTGGCCGGGCCAAATTGGCAAGGTGCAGCATGGTTCATGCAACAGCTAACAGGGTGCAACAAAGGCAGGGTTGAGTTTCAATAAGTAGCCGCTCATGCGGCGGTGGCGGCAAGCAGGCAGCCACAGGGCGCTGATGCCTGGGGCCGCGGATCGGATACCGCTTTCTGTGGAGTGCTGCCGCCGCCGGTTGGCCTGCAGGCGGCGACACAGCGCCGGCTCGCTCGCAAAGGCCCCGAGGCAGCGCTGCAGGTGTTCATGCGTGCTGTATCAAGCCGCTCAAACTGCGCTGCGAGGGAAGGCTTGCTCCACACACACCGGCAGCTTGGCGTGCTGCACCCGGCCCGCACCAAAGAACGGCGCCACCTGGTGGGAGGAGCGAACAGGGGCGGCAGCAGCACTTATTTGCAGAGCGCACATGCCTTGCGGTGCCACACATGATGTACGCGTGTGCTGCAGAAGTCCAGAATTGCCTGCATGAATGGCAGCTGCACCCGCCGTCCCTGCGCCCGGCTGAAGACGAGCGCTGCTGCTGTCCATGCGGCCTGCCTTCAGCCCTCACCAGCGCCTGCCCTCACAGCAGCTGAGCCCATAATTCCACCCTCACCAGCGCCTCTCCAGCAAGCAGGCCCGAATTGTAGGGGCTCCAATGCGCCTGGAATCGGATGTGCATGCGCCTGCGTGCGGTGTGGCAGGGCAGCAGGGCAAGGGAAACACGGTTGCGTGCTGCTGCTGTTGTGGCCCACGGCAGGACGGCGGCGGCAGGGCGGCAGAGAGAGAGAGAGAGAGAGCACTTGAGCAGCACACTCGCCGGAACCAATGCCAATGCCACCGCCCATAGTCCTGCAGATTGGGCTTGCTGCTCTCCCTACGGACAAGGCAGATGGAGCGAAACAGCACGTGAAGAGGGGAGGCATGCACAAGGGGCGCCCGCGCTTCCAGCATCCTTTTATCACAGCTGCCTCAGCGCTGGCACCCACAGCCCGCACTCTGCATGCCGCAGCGCCCTATTGCTACAGCGAGGCAAGCAGCATTCAGGTCCAGTCATTCGAATGGAACTCCCGCCCAGCCGGCGGCGCACCCTTCCTTGACGCGCGGCATGCCGCCGCAGGCCAGCCGCCCAAAGAAGCCGCTGGACCCCGGCTGCCCCTCTTCTGCAAAGCTGGCCTTCATGCGCACGCCTGGAAGGCAGGGAAGAAGCAAGAGAGTGATATGCTCAGAAGCGCTCCTTGAAAAACACAAGGCCGCCCCTCCTCGGCGAAGCTGGCCGTCATGCGCAAGCCTGGGGCAGGGGCAGGAGGTAGGGGGTGGCAGGTGGGGGCAGGGAGCGGGTGAGATGGTTGGCGAGCGGGCAGGCACGGACTGCTGGGAGGCGGGTGCAGCAGTGCGGTTGTGGGTGCAGGCATGAAGGTCCGGCTGGCCGCCCAGCTCCCGGTCCTTAAGCCAATCATCGCCCTGCCTCTCATGCCGTGTGCACTTTCGTTCGGGCGAGCACAATGAGCGCAGCACGACCCACCTGTGACGTGGTGCACCAGGGAGATGAAGAGCTGCACGTCCCGCTCGTCCGCCTTGGGCCACACCCTGCGCCACAGATGTCACACAAAGGCAGCTAATCGGCAGGCAGGTAGCGCCAAATACTTGTTGGCAGCTCACACACCGCTCGTCCTCCCTGGGCCACAACCTAAACAGACGTGGCAGCCGAGCAGTTCAACAGCTGCTGCTAGCTGCTGCTGCACCAGGCATTGCATTCGCAACTGCCAAGCACGCAAATCTCAGCAGAGAAAACACGCAACCGCGATGGCCAACAGGCAAACTAACAGGAGAGCTGCCCACCTGTCGTCCAACACAATGGCCATGCCCAGCAGCAGGTGGAACACATCCCCCTTGTGCTGCCAGAACCGCCTGCATTGGGTGTGGAATGACACGTTCAATGCCGTAAGATTGGGTGTGAGGAGGCAGATAAAGCAGAAACGAGCCCAGCGCCCTTGCCTGCTTCCGGGCGTGCCAGGAGTGCTCCAGCAGCCGTGGTCGGGCTCCGCCCCTTTGCTGCCGCAGGTTGCAGTTCAGCCCATTTCGCTTGAGCTTAACCAAGCTTGCTTGCAGAACAGCCTGCCCACCTGTACATGCGCTCAATGGGGCTCTGCTTGTACTGAGGCATCTTAGAGCCTGCCCGCTGCGGGTTGCTCTGCACCCCGCTGCCTGCGGCAAGTAGGAGTGGGCAGCAGGGGAAGCGGTCAGCGCGAGCGGCACCCTTGGCAGCTGGCCACCTCCACACCCCTTTCCTCGTCGCACCATCTTGCGAAATGGCCTGCGAAGCACGCATCAGCTCTGCCGCCTTGGCAAGCCCTGCCCCAGGCTGCCGCAGCAGCGTGGCCGAGCGGAAGCGCTGCGGCTGCTCGTCCGCCGCGCCGCTGCCGTTGGCACCAATTGCGCCGCCGCTGCCGCTGCCATCCACCCCGCCTGCGTTGGCGCCGCCGCCGGCTGCGCCTTCCTCCGCTGCTGCCGCTGCCGCTGCTGCGCGGATGATGGCTGCGTCCTGGAGCGCGTCTGCCTCCAGCGATTGCTGGGTGGGGATGGGGGTGGCTCCCGCCGGCGTCTGCTTCACTCGGAACTGTGGTGCACACATGGGATTGCAGCACAAGCAGCATGAAATAACTCAGCGTGACAAACGTAAGACGTGAAACATGATACAGGCTGCCACTCAGCACAGCGTGGCACACCAGCACAGCCCAGCACGGCGCAGCGCGACACAGCACAGCATAGCATGGCTCAGCGTGATGCAGCCCAGCCCAGCCCAGCGCAGCGTGACGCAGAGCAGCACAGCACACCCACCCGGTTGCGGATGGCTGTGGGCAGCAGGTGCCAAGTGCGGTGGGGGCCGCCTGGGACCGCCCCCTCGCTCGTCTCCATCTCAAGGCTCACGCGCTTGGACTGGAAAGAAAAAGGAAAGGGACAGGAAGAGAGGTAAAGGCAGCAAAATAATCGAACAACAGTCCATCTCAAGGCTCACGCGCTTGGACTGGAGGGAGAGAGGGGACGTAAACGACGAGAAGTGAAGCCTTCCGACAAGCAGGCAGCGCCTAATGCATTGGCCAAAGCTAGCAGTGACACAGCTCTCAAGTGTGCAGGCACGTACATCCGCCCATGGCAATTTCATGCTACCCCATCCACAGACCTTGCTGCCGAAGGTGATCTTGCGGGCCGTGAAAATCTCGTTGAGCCGCGCCATGACCTCCTGTGGAAGCGGGGAGCACCATGCCATGCATGGCAGACAACCGAAGTGAGGCAGCACGACGACTTGAGTGGGAAGGGACGGCCAACTTGCGAGCAGTGGGTGATGTTCTGCAGGTGTGGGTGAGCACACTCCCCAGGCAGCAGCACATGCCAGCGATACAACAAGCAGAGCCCACCTCTGATTCGTAGCCGCCCGCCGCCTGCGCCAGCTGCTCGTCAAACACGGCCACGCTGCATGGTGGACAAGGAGTGCGCAACGTTGAGGGGGCGGTTTGAGCAGGCGCTAAGCCCAAAAAGCCAAGTAGACCCCGCGGCTCTGGACTGGAAGCGCCCCACAGCATGGTCAAAAGTGTAATCACTCTCAACCTTTCTTTTCGTGCATAAAATAGCTCACCCGTAGTCAATGACTTTGAACTCGACATTGGGCCCCAGCGGCAGGCGCGAGCCGTCTGCGTTGCATGAGAAGCCGGGCTTTGGACGCACCCGGCTGCAGCTGCCGCCGCTGCGGCGCCACCACGGCTGCTGCTCCGCCCGGGGCATGCTGCCCCCGCTGCGCTGCACCGCTGCATAGTGCTCCTCTGCCTCTGCTGGGCAGCGCTGCTGGGGCTGCTGGCAGGTGAAGCAGCGGTCGCCAGGGCCCAGCGACTGCCCGCCGCCTGCTGCGCCTGCTGCGCCCGCTGCCGCGCCGCCGCCTGCTGTGCCGCCACCTGCTGTGCCTGCTGCAGGCTTCTCAAGCTCATCCCACAGCCTGCACAGCACGGCACAGCAGTGGCAGCTCAGCATAGTGTGAAAGACCGGCGCAGCTGCCGCAGTAAAAGGCCCACCGCAGCTGCGGCTGGGCACCATGTGCAGGCGCCGTTGCTGCCTACGCCGGCCCAAGCAAGCTGAGGCAATATCCCAACAATTTCCTGCTGCTCAGGTTGCATTATATAATGCAGGCACTCACCGAGGGTAGTGCTCCATCACGTTGCTGCACAGGGGTGAAGGGGAGCAGCATGAATCTTAACCCAGCAATGCCCTGCAAGTGCGGTGCTCACAACGGCATGCCCGCCCCCACTTGCATGTAAGGGCAATCAACAGACCAGCCCAACTGTGCCTCTGATCACTAGACGGCCTGTCAACCAGCCTTGCGTCCGCCTCCATGGCCAATGCATCACCGCAATGCAACATCTGGCGCCCGCCATCTCACCGCATGCACCAAATGCACAATGCAACACCGCAATGCAACAGCGCAGCACAGCATCAATGCATCTATAGCTGCCTCACCGCATGCCCAGGTCGGCGTGGTGGAAGCCCAGCTTGCGCTGCGCGCGGTCCAGCGCCGAAAACACTTGGAACAGCATCTCCCGCACATCTGCAGGATGGTTTGAGGCGAAATGAGGTAATGACAACAACTGTGGGGACAGTTCAAAAGGCAGAGAGCACCTGGGACAGCATCTCTTCCGCACATCTGCGTGAGAAAGCAGGTGTGATGCAAGCAAGCTGCACAGCAGAGGGTATGCAGAAGGAGGCACCTGTGTGCAAGTGCTGCGCGGCTGGGCCGAGGTCCTACGCCCCCGACCAGCAGAACAAAACAACGTGCAGAGCAACGGTCAAAGCCTCACAGTGGATGTTGTGGAACTCGGGTGGTTTATCCGCTCCCCAATACACAGCCCAACAAACAGTAAGCATTGAAAAAGCCTCACAGTGGATGTTGTGGAACTCGGGCGTGTCGATTCTCTTATAGACCTCCCAGCCTGCAGAGGGCGGGACAGCAGAGGGTCGACAGCCATGTTTGATCACAATGCAGCCATGCTGCCTCTCGCCAAAGACCTGGGGCTGATGCACCCCCAGCGCAGCGGATAATGAGCTCCGCTGCCTCAACAGCGCCGCACGTGCAGACCTTGAAGCATTGCCCTCTTTTAACACCAAGCATGACCTCCCCACCCACCGTTGAGCTTTTCAAGAATCATGCCATTGAATTGCGCCCGCCCGCCCGCGGGGTCGCTGCTGCGGGAAGCAGCAGGAATGAGTCGGGTGTAAAGCGTCCAGAAATGAGCCAGCATCATGCACCTGCCCTGGCAGCCAAGCCCGACACAGCAGCGCCGGCACCACTCCGCAGAAGCAACCGACAGAGTGGATAGAAGGGCTGATTCGCCTCACCTGCGCACGAGGCAGTCGCACATGCGCATGAAACCGGGCAGCGTGCCCCCCTGCTCCTCCAGCGCGGCCCGCAGCTGGGTGCCAATCTCCCACTGCAGGGCGCATCACACAGCAGGGGAGTGAGATCAGCAAACTGCAGCTGCGTGCCAATCTCCCACTGCAGAGGGTGAGCACGTGCCCTCCATATCAGCGCAATCTCCGAGATGTCCCGAGGCATTCTGCAACAGTGCATCAGCGCCTCCGGCGCCGCAGCTGCAACTCCGGAGCTGCCTTGAGATTGCACAACACTGCTTTGCACTTCATTGTGCAGCCCCGCCGCTCACCTCTCGCTCCATGCCAATCCACATGATGGGGTTGTTCAGCAGCTTGTGGCCCAGGTCTGCAGCGCAGCGCACCCAATCAACAACGTGGTTGAACTATCGCCTGGGCCGTGTCTGTAACAAGTGCATGGCAGGCAGGCAGGCATGTGCAATGCTAAAACCCTAGAAATCGTGGCTGTCCCACCCACCCGTGTGCGCAATCTTCAGCACCTTGCCCGTCGGCTGGCCGTCTGCATTGACCAGCTCAAACACCTTGGCCTGCAGGGGTGGGCAACCAAACACTCTTTGGCCGCCTGATGCACAGGGCGCACAGGCATGACCACGCAGCCTGTTCAGGCCCAGTTGAGTGAGCGCGGCGGAAGAGGAGGGTTTGAGGCGGCGGCAGCCGCAGCAAAGCACGGCAGGCACCAGCAGAGGAGCGCACGCCAGCTAATGCTAACAGGTGGCAGCAGCACCCGGCACCCACCTGCACGCCCGCGCCCAGCAGGCGGCCCAGCTTGACGCCGCCCCACAGCGCGGAGCCCTCCTGCAGCGGCCGTGAGGTGCAGGGGATCGCATGGAAAGATGGGAGTGGTGGATCGCATGCAAGGGTGGGCTGTGACCAGCAGGCTGCTGCTCCTCCAAGGATGAGCCGCAGACATGGAGGGTGGTCGCGGCCTTGCCAGCAGCCTGTGTGATCCAATGTGGGCTCAACCCGCACCGGGGCACATTGCTGGCATTGCTAATACGCCGCACCGCACCGCCATGCCCAACTTTGCCACACTCGCCGTACCTTGATGGTGTACTTTTCCGGGAGCAGGATGGCGCAGGTGGCGGCGGAATCAACATCCTGCACAGCCGCCAGGTTCAGCATGCCGCTGGCGGTGGAGGGGCTGCACCGACTGGGCGAGGATGCCTCCGAGGGGGCTGCTGCATCGAGGGAAAGGGCAGGTATACAAAGCTCGGAAGGTGGGTGGTGGCGGCGGTGGCGGCTGCCGCGGAGGCGCTGCTGCCCGCCAGCATCCCTTTGCCATGCTGCAGCGCGATCTCGTGGCGTGTACAGCGCGGTGGTGTGGCGGGTGGGGCGGGAGGAGCGCTGCAGCAGGCGCCTGCCACCGCCAGCAGCCGCCGGAAGGCACAGGCACTGACGCACTCAGCGCCGACAGCTGTACGTGGCACCCACTACCCAGAAACGTCGGCTGCACTGCGCACCTGGCCGCTGCTGCTCGCCAGGCGCAGGGCTTTGGGCGGCAGCGCCGCCCAAGCCGCCGTTGCTGTTCTCTTTTACTTTCATCGTGTCTGCATATGAAGCGATCACTGCTGCAACGGCCGCCGAGAGCAGCGGCCTTCACGAGAGTCATGAACCGAGCGACATGTGTTGGGCCGAGTGCCACTTTGGGGGTCGTTTCACCGAGCTGGTCGTTGCTTCCTGACTCTGTGTATCCACTCAGCAACCCATCAGCAGCCAGCGCAGCCCGTGCAGACGCCGCCAAACCCTGCCCACCGCAGCATGCCGCTGATGTCCATGTTTGGGTGAGGGATCGCTCGCTATTGCTCCGTGTCCGAGGGCGCCGCCGTGCAGTCAGCCGCGCGCCGCCGCACCGCTCGCGGCAGCGCCTCGCGGCCTCCCAAACTCTCAGCTGCCCCACCCAGCCGCTTCACTTGCCCGCAGGCGCGAGCGGGCGCCAAACGAGGTGCCGGAAGATTCACCAAACCTGGCCTGGGTGATGGGATTTGTGACATCAGTTGGCGGCTTGAGCGGTGAGAGGGGTTGAGGCCGGCAGCGGTGAGCACTCCACAGCAGCCGCTGCGCTCAGCACAGCTGCGCAGGGCACTGCCCACATCCGCTGCAGCGTGATTCTGTGCTCTACGGAATGCTTGCAGCCCCCACAACGCTGCCTCCATTCTGATCCTCTGGCACTGCCCTGCCGCAGCCTATTGGACGCGGCGCAGCACGCTGGGGCTGGCTACGGGGCTGGGAGTGGGAGCCGCGTTTGCCGTGGGAGCCTGGTGGATCGAGGTGAGCGGGGTAGGCTTGTGCCTGGTTCAATCCAGTCTAAGTGATAGAATCAGCCCGCAGTCCAATATGCATGAGGGAGCAAATCATGCACCTGTGAAGGGCATGTTTGCTGCCGCGCTGCAATGCCAGCGCCAGAATCAGCCCGCAGTCCAATATGCATGAGGGAGCAAATCATGCACCTGTGAAGGGCATGTTTGCTGCCGCGCTGCAATGCCAGCGCCGGCAGCAATATTGGATTAATCCAGCAGCACAGCAACTCCGAGTGGCAGACTGCAGAGGGTTGTGCTGCACGTTGGACACTCTTGTCAGACTTATTTCACTGCATCTAATGCGACTTTTTTGTGTGTTACATTCAACAGACCAACGACCCCGAGAAGCACGAGCTGGCGCACCAGACCTGCCTCATCGCATCCGTTCTGTTTGGCGGTGGGTCAATGCCGGCAGCGACGAGCCAGCAGCAGCCCGCCGCTCTCATGGACCCCACAGCTGGGCGACAGTCTGGGATAGCAGCAAGAAGCTGCGCCTGTTCAGCAACATCTCCTCTTCCCCTCCAATGCAGGCGCGATGGGCTACCGTGCAGGCTCAAACCCCTACGTGAGCCTTGCTGCTGAGCTGCTTCTGCTGCTGCCGCCGGGCGACCATGCTGCTGCCGCTGCCTGCTGCCATCAAATGACGCTCCAGCTGCTGCATTCGCACATTGCACTGTACTCAGCACTCCCTTTCTTGTGCAAGCCCGGAGCCCTGCTGTTACCCACTCCTCCCCACCTCCCTGGCTGTTCGACTAATTTGCAGGTGGGCCCCGGCGGCACAATGCTGGCGGCGCTGGGCGGCGTGTCCAGCGCCTACCACCTGAAGAAGATGCTGTGAGCTGAACGATTTAGCCAGAGCTGTTTTGGGGCGAAATGAATAGGGTGTGCGCCCTTCCGGGCGGCCAGCGCCCATCACCTGAAGAATATGCTGTGAGCTGGGAGGCAGTAGCCCCAGTGTTTTCAGAACCGCGATTGACAGGCAGGGCTGCGACTGAGGGCACATGCCGCCTGCTCGTTGCTGCTCGCCCACTGTGGCTGCTCGCCCACTGTGCACCCCTCGCCGCCGCCCCTCCTCACCCATCACCAACCAGGGAGTGGCGCGCATACGAGCAGAGCCGCATCTACGAAGCGGAACGCCTGCTGCGCGACTACCGGTTCAAGCACCCAGAGCCCGCTCCTGAACCGCTTGAACCAGCCTGGCCTCACGGCCCTGGAGGCCCCGGAGCGCCGAGCGGCAACCGCGGCCGAGGCCCGACGCCCCACCCGCCGCTGCACCTGGACCGGCAGTCCCCGGTGCCCCCTGGCGGCTTCTGAGCAGTTGGTGGGGGGGGGGGACACACGCATCAAACTGCGATGGACTCGAGCCTGTGGCGGCGTTTGGCAGCCGTGGCTAGCCGTTGGCACCCCGCAGCACAGCAGCGGCGGCGCGGCAGCATGCACAGATCTTTCATTGGTGGACACAATCGCATACTCGAACGCTTGTCACATAAGCTAGCTGCACAGCGACAAAGCTCGACAGCCAGCAGGGTTGGTCGGAAGCAAGGACTGGGCTGCCGGCGCGCAGACCAGCTCAGAGCCGTTTGGACTGCTCATCAGTAGTTTAACTCACGCCGATTGCGCCGCCGGCCCTCTGGCCCCTCGGAGCCACACTCAGGCAAGCGACAACGGTGCGGTTTTGGGGCGCTGTCCAGCCCTTCACGGTCTAAATAACTGTTGGAATGCAGACATGCACGCAGCCGCGGGACGTGCGCTGCCCAGCGGGGTTCCGGAGCGCCGCCGCCGCCGCCGTCGCCCTCCGCAGGCTGCATTCGGCACTCCTGCTGGCATGCCCGCGGCCGGCTGCCGCTGACGCGACATCACAACCGTCATGCTGCACAAGCGGGAGAGCTCCGGGCTGCGCCTGGCCATCACACTGATCCACCTGGCGCTGTGGGCGCAGCTGGGTGTGGCCACTCGAGCCTTTCTGGCACATTTCTTCACGCTGGGCTGCAACGGCGACAGCAGCTGGGCGCCCTGCCTGGACGGTGAGTGGGGCGGTGGCATGGAATGGAACGCCGACTGCAGTTAGGGTTGCACGCATTTAGGGCAGCTGCCGTCTGCCCCAGCACAGCTGTTCAAGGCCCCCCGGCCCCCAGCAGGGAAGGGAAGCCCTGCTTCGCCCTAGTGCTCTGCAGCACGCATGATAGCTCAGCAAGGGCGGAGCAATGTGATGTTCACACGTGCTGTCCCCCGCAGGCGCCTGGTTCAAGGACCTGCCCGCCAACCTGCTGGGCAGTTTCATCATCGGCCTGTTTGCAGCCTCCTCCTCAGCGGTGCGAAAGCTTCCTCCCAGTAATGTTTCTCCTGGTGACCAGTGGTTGTTGGGGCAGCTTCGTCATTGGACCGTTTGCAGTCCCCTCCTCCGCGGTGGGCAGCTTCTGTGGTGTTTGCTTGTTGGGACATTGCTAGAACCAGTCTGTTTGCCGCTCCTGTTGCTCTGTGGCTTGGATCATGGCTTGAAGTGCGGCGGCCAGCAACCAGCATGCGCTGTGCACCAAGCTCTCTGCATCTACTCATCTTGAACACAGGTTCCTCTAGCCTGCTTCTTGCTCTGCAGGGCCTTGGCAGTGGGCACAGCGCTACCATTTTTCGCCTGAGCCCCTTGAAAGTGCGGATTGTTGGTAATGAGTATTGCGGTCGTGACATTCCCACCCCGCAGGGCCTGGCGGTGGACAAGGCGCTGGTGCTGCTGCCGCAGGACCACCCCTGGCAGCAGAACTTTGAGCTGCAGATCGGTGGGCGCCAAGTGGCGTCAGTAGCAGTGCCGCGATGCAGTTGCCTTCTGTGCATGTGGCTACCTCCTGCAAGCTAGCTTGTGCTGTAGTGTGCTGCATGCTGTGGCACAGCCCATCGATCTGCCTTCGAACGCTCGCTTTTGACCCCGCTCCCACACACTCTGACCCTCGCCCGCTCCCCCAGGCATCCGCACCGGCTACTGCGGCAGCCTGACCACCTTTGCAAGCTGGAATCTGGAGCTGGTGACGCTGGCGGTGGCCAAGGCACAGGTGTGGGGGCTGGCTGGCTGGTGATTCAGGTTGAATTATGGCCGGTTGTGGTGCAGCCCTCTTTGGTTGCCACCTCGCACACTCAGGCTGTGATCAGCTCCACAGCAGCCCTGGTTTGCCAGTCTTGGCAACCCCTGCTCAATGCGCACTTGCCGCTGCCGTGACCCATCGCATTTGATGCAGTGGGGCAAGGCCATTGCGGGCTACTTCACCGGCCTGTGCGGCGCCCTGATCGCTTACTGCATCGGCCTGCATGCGGCGCTGCTGGTTGACAGGTGCGCATCTTTAGTTCACATGGCGGGTTGCTAAAGCTGCGGCACTGCCGCAGCATATGCACCTTGCCCACCTTGTGTCGCTAGGTTGTTTGGCCCACCACGATTTGCTACTGTTTGCCGCTGCGCAGGTGGATCAGCAAGGACCGGGACGTGCTGGCTGAAATGGCGGAGTACCGCAGGAAGGAAGTGCAGTACATCTCAGGGCAGGTGCGAAAACAATGTGACGAAAACCAACAGGCCGTGCCTTGGCTGCGGCTGCAAAACATGCTGGCTGGGCATGTGCCTGTTGGTTGCAGCACTGCCCTCGGCTTGCCTGCTGCTATGGCGCGCTGTGGCAACGCAAATCGCCGCGTTGGCTGCATGCGGATTGCATGCTTGGCTGCAGCAGCAGCAGCAGCAGCAGCAGCAGCAGCAGCAGCAGCAGCAGCAGCTGTTGTTGAGCCAATCTAAACTGCCCCTTCCCTGTGTTTGCCACCCTCAGCTGCACCAAGTAGATGGGACTGTGGAGCAACTGATAGAGCAGGTGTCCTGAGTTAGCCTGCTGCATGCAACTTGATTGCGGTGTCTGCTGAGTGCGGCCCTGCCTGCGCCTGTTGGCAGCCGCCTGCTGCCCCGCCTGCCTCGCCTGGCCCAACAGGGCAGGCCATTGTTTGTGGCGCCACTCCACCCAACCCCAGACCCCACCTCTAACCCACCCTGCTGCCCTGTCTGTTGCTCATGCACCCCACAGGCTGAGCCAGACATCCCCCGCGTCATGCCTGTCTTGCAAGCCCGGCCCTCCCCGCGGCAGAGAGAGGGCTGGAAGGTGGGTGTGCCCTTGCATCGAAACACCAAGGGGTGCGCAGCAACAGGGCGAGCGATGCGCTGTGCACAGGTGTATGTGCTGCACACTTGAAGACCAGTCTGTGCCCCCTCCCTGCTGCAGGGCCCCGGCGCTGGACTGGAGCTGCAGCAGCTGGAAAGCGCCACCAGCAGCCTTCTGTTGGAGGCTGAACCAGACCTGCCGCGCCTCACGCCCTCCCGCGTGTCGCCCTCAGCAGGCGCAGCAGGTACAGCTGGCACAGCAGCAGAGGCAGCAGAGCAGGGTGTCCGGCCCAGCCCATTTGACGTGGTGCAGCAGCCAGATGGCTTGCGGCACCGGCAGCACCGGCCGCCTGCCGGCCAGGAAGGCGCAGAACCCTCCCCCAATGGGCTGCCCAGCAAGGACCAGCCAGACCAGCGGCTCACGGCGGCACAGTTCAGAGAGAGCCTGCGGGGGTATCGCACAGATGGGCTGGCGTTCCTGCTGCTGCTGGCGCTCACGACTGCCCTGGCAGTCGGCGTGGGGCTGCAGCGAGACCACGAGTGGCTGCGAACCGTTTGGATGTGCTGCCTGCTGGGCCCATTTGGGTGCGCAGGGCAATTCCATCCAGGTTTGGAAGTGTGGTGCTGCAGCTGCACACCGCACTGGCGGTTGCCCGACTGGAAACACAGCTGCCGCTCACCCTTTTCCCCTGCGCACATCCACCCTCAACAACAGGTGCACGCTGCGCTGGAAGCTGTCCCACTGGAACTACAAGCTGGCTGGCCGGTGGGCCTGGTTCCCCGCGGGCACCTTTGCAGCCAACATGCTGGGCACCACCATCGACTTTGCGCTGCAGGTGGGTTTGTTTTGCAGGGCATCTGCTGCTGACGTAACTTTCCTGTGCTTCTGGCCAGCAGGAGAGGGTGTTGCACGAATTGATGCGCAGAGATGGCGTCCATCAGCAGTGGCCTGCAACCGCCAAGGTGCCACTCTTCAGACCCCCACCCCGCGCCGCCCTCCCTGTGTGTGCCTGCAGTGCGTGCTGCAGCGGCGCGGCCCCGCCCTGGGATACTGGGGCAACCTCATGATCAACTCGGTGATCACCGGCTTCAACGGCAGCCTGACCACAGTTAGCACGTTTATCACAGAGGTGCGCTCGTCTGGTGCCGGTACAGCACACCCTGCCACCCACAGGCGTGCCACCATTGCTGCTGGCTGTGCTGTGCTGACTCATGAGTAGCCTGCACCAGAAGGGGCAGGGCATGTGCAGCCATTTAGGTAGGTAGGTAGGCATGCCTTCTTATTAGCTGTCAACATGTGTCGACCTGCCATGCTCCTCGATGCAGGTTGTGAAGTTTGCAGATGCCATCCCAGACAACTTCCGGGCCTACACCTACACCCTGCTGTCGCTGGGCTGCGGCTTTGCGATAGGCATCTGCCTCTACGGCTGGTCGGTCTGGGCCTACTGATACGCCGCCAGCCGCTCACGGCTGCACTTCTGCGGGCCCTGCTGCTGTTCACCGGCTGCTACAGCTGCGTGCTAGAGCTATGTGTGCAGTTGGTTGCGTTACAGATCCCGTGTGGTACAAGTCTCGGCTGCTACTTGTGCAAAAACATGCTGCTACATGCAAAACGCCAAAAGTGGCGACAGCGTCACCAACCGTACTTGATGATAAGGCAGGGAGATGGGCCCTGGGCAGCGTGGGTTAAGCGTGCGAGCGTCGCTGCCACGGTTTCAATACTTAAGGGGTGGAGGGAAGGCATTCTTTCTTGGGAGAGGCGTCGTGAATTCAGCAGACGGCTGTCTTGGGTGTGGGAATGAAAAGCACGCAGAGGCAGGGTGGATGGATGGAAACGGGCGACGCACCCCCAGCAGCTGCCATGCCAGTCGGCAACAGCAGCAGCTGGTGGGAAACGTGCGCAGGGGCAAGCAGGCGGCAAATGCAGGGACGAAAAGGCAACGGCGGCAAGCTTCAGTGATGGTGGCATGAAAGGTGTGGGGGTCAAAGAATTGGGGGCACGGGCGGGCATCAGCCGGCTAGGAAGGTTGGGGAAGGGGCAGGTCGGTCGCACAACAAAACCCATGGTGTGACATTTGTAAGCGGGAACTCGTTCCAAACTGCACCAGCTTCTTGAGCTCGGCAGCAGTGGCTTTGGCACAGGGCCGGGGAGCGGTTGAGAGCAGCGGGCACTCGTGTGGCTCATTTCCGTGGGCAGCAGGGGAGGGCGGTCACTCCAGGGGCTTGATGCGCACGACGCGCGTGCTGGGCGTGCTGCCCACGGTGCCCTCCCGGCTGCTGCGCCCGCTGCGCGGTGTACGCAGCTGTGTGGCTTGCATCTCAGCCCAGGTGCGGCCGGCGGGGGAGGCTGCACACAGCGAGCGGGGAGGGAC
>VFQQ010001255.1_pt1 | contig 37299 bp, 62 predicted proteins | sample 3512341 | NCBI WGS metagenome assembly VFQQ01 (sample SAMN10412373, study PRJNA504923) | tailings metagenome | isolation source: Relicate 2 Philex TSF1 revegetated site | place: Philippines: Tuba, Benguet | collected 2017-08-29 | reverse complement strand
TGCGGCACTGGCCCCTGGCGGGCAGCAGGGCGTGTCCGCTGCTGCCGCCGCCGCCGCCGCCGCTGGCCGTCTGCGGCCTGCCACTGCTGCCGCCTCTGGCTGCCTTGCGCAGGATGAGCAGGTGGATGGAGATCATCAGCTGCTGAGTTTCATTGCTCGACTGCCCAAGGCGGAGCTGCACGTTCATGTTGAAGGCACGCTGGAGCCAGACCTGATGATGGCGCTGGCTGCTCGCAATGGCATTGCCCTGCCATTTGCAGATGCCGCAGCGGCGGCGGTGGCGCGCGCCCACTTTGCTGACTTGGAAGTGAGCAGGCAGTTGGTTTGGGGCCGCTTTAGCGAGTCGCCCGTGCCTGCACGCCACCTGACGTGTGCGTGCCATCGCACTGCGCCACCAACATAGCAGCCCCTGCCCAGCCAGCTGCACGCCCACGCTTGCACACATCATGCAAGCATCCATCCACCCCATCTGCAGGACTTCCTCGCCCTCTACTACGCCGGCAGCTTGGTGCTGCTGACACAGCGAGACTTTTACGAGCTGGCAGATGCCTACCTGGCACGAGCGGCGGCAGAGGGTGTACGCCACGCCGAGCTGTTCTTCGACCCCCAGGCGCACACCGACAGGTGAGCACAGCGAAGTGTTTACCTGCCATCGTTTGCGTGTCAGGTAAACACGGGTGACACGGGTAAACACGCACGACACGGGCAGAGGGCTCATCAGCATCGCGCGGTGCTGCTTTGGTTTGTGGCCACATGCTTGTGGCCGCTTGCGTGGGCCACACGCCCGGGTGCCCTGCGGGCCCCATGACTGCCCTTTTGCATGCTGCTTGCCTGCTGCCCCAGGGACGTGCCTTGGTCAGAGTTCTTTCCCGGCCTGCACCAAGCCGTGCTGGACGCCCCAGCCAGGCACGGCGTGACGGCGGGGCTCATCATGTGCTTTCTGCGGCACCTGGGGCCCGAGGCAGCCGCTGCAACACTAGAGCAGGTGTGAGTGCGTGGCAGCTGCCCAGCCAGCCTTGCTGACATGCGCCTGCAGGTGCAGCACAGCAGCGTGCAGCGGCCAGCAGGGTTGCATGCCTCACCAGCTGCTGCTGGCATGCTTGCCTTTCATGTGCATCGTCGTTCACCTGACTGCGATCTCTGGCCTGATGCCCTTGTCAGGCGCTACCGTATCGAGACGCCATCTGCGGCGTAGGGCTGGACTCTTCAGAAGCAGGCTTCCCTCCCGCACTGTTTGCTGCCGTGTTCAAACGGGCCGCTGACCTGGGCTGGCACCGCGTGGCGCACGCAGGTGGGTACAGGGCTGGCCTGCTGCGGTGTTGCTGGGCTTTTCATGCAATCTAACAACTGGGGTGCACGCTACGCGCCTGGTGGGTGGCCGGCAATGCCAGCGGCTCGCAGCCGGAGCTCGAAGCTCCCCCTGCCCAGCCAGCAGAAATCCATGCAGACTGACCAGCACGCCTCCCGCCCACCTGCATCCATGCTCACGTATGCTCAGGAGAGGAGGCAGGGCCGGGCTACATTCGGTCGGCGATCGAGGACCTCGGTGTTGAGCGGATCGACCACGGCATTCATTGCCTCGATGACCCGCAGGCAAGGGCTGCTGTGTGTTTATTCATTGCATCGATGGCGCTGGATGGTCGCAGCTGGCTGCACCAAGCCCCACAACTGCGCGCTGCTGCTGGCATAGCCACATGTGTCCTCTGCTCTGCTGTTCCCACCTTGCTGCTGCACAATTGACTTTGCCAATTGGATGCCCACGCCTTCATCTGCCCTGTGCAGCTGGTGGCCCAGCTAGAAGCAAACGCCGGTCCCGCGCTCACACTCTGCCCGCTGAGCAACCTGCGGCTGCAGGCGAGCAGGGCATCCTGCAGCGCCTGCCTAGGCGGGCGTCCGCCGTAGCTTGCGTGCTGTGCTGCCTGGCAGTGCGACTTCCCTATAATCAGCCATTTTGCTGCAGGTTGCCAAGCCACATGTGGCTATGTGTGGCACGGTCCGCTTTCAGCTCACCCACCCCACTGCTGGCAACCGGACCGCAGGTGTATGCCGGTTGCCTCGAGGCCAAGCTGCGGCAGCTGGTGTGCGAGACGCGGGTGCCGGTCACAGTCAACAGCGACGACCCGGTAGGCAGGGCGGGAGTGGCAGTTGAGGGGGCTTGCTAAAGAGGTCGCCTGAGCTGCTGTTTTCTATGCACTTCCATCCCAACTGGGCAGCTCCCAGTATGCTCTCCAGCTGCCCATACAGCCCCAATCCTCTCGCTCCCTCTCGGCTGCAGGCCTTCTTTGGTGGCTACGTCTGTGCCAACTACGCTTACCTCGCTCGAGTGGCGGGGCTGACCCCCGCCCAGCTGGCAGCCCTGGCGGCCAACAGTTTCCGGGCCAGCTTCCTGTTGGACGCAGCAGCCAAGCAGCGGCACTGCGCTGATGTGGCGGCCGTGCTGCATGAGTGGCAGGCTCAGGAACTCCCCCCTTGAAGGGGGCGGAGCGGGCGGGAAAGCTGGGGCGGAAGAGCGAGGGGCCGCGGACGCTGCTGCTGCGGCTGCGCTCTGATTGCTGCGTGCTGCGATGCATCCCGTGCGCGCGAACAGCCAGCTGATCAATGTGGATCAACCCGGTTGACAGCCGCCTGCCGCTGCTCTTGATGCCCTTCCCGCCTTTGCTTTAGGTTGCGTGTGTGCTGCCCCCGCCCAACTTTGATTGACAGTTGATCTCCCGCTATGCTCGTCTGACGGGCGTCTTACTTTGATACAGCCAGCATTGCTCGGATGCATTACCCATGCTGTGCAAATGCGCATTGGCCCAGCAGCCCTGCCTCTTTCCATCCAACTCCGAGATTCCGCATTGCTTCACATGGCGTGTTCCAGTCAGTTGAAATAATGCTGAGGTACTGAGAGTTCAATATGGTAACCACATATGCAGGAAGAATCGCAAGATGTCGCCTTTGCTTCCTCCGGGCTGCAGCCATTGCGACCTCCACAGGAGCAGCAGCTGCCGCCGTTGTCGCTATCACCGCTTCTGCCAGCGTATGCGGGCCAGGCTGTACAGGCAGCCCGCGAAGAACAGGAGGCAGAATCCCAGGAGGAAGAGCACCAGGTATCCTCGAAAGCTGTAGCGGTATCCAAAGAAGGATTCAATGAAGGCTGAGACGGACTGCACGACAGCGGGTGGGCAGTGTGGGCAGCGATGGCAGTAAGTGACGTGCGTCTCACGCGTCCCAGCCTACGCAAGCCTGCACACTGCACTAGGAAGAGCGCTGCCGCTGTGCGACAGCTGCGCTGGGTTATTCGCTTGCCTGCAGCTCTGTGGTGCCGCCCCCGGGCTCCAAGAACACGTCCTGCACGCCGCCCAGCTGCGTCACCACCAGGCCGTCTGCAGAAAAGGGGCGAGCTCCCAGCAGGCAGCATCATAAACCGAAACAAACAAGTTCGGCAGCCAGCAAACTGCACTGTCGGCCGGGTGTGTAGAAACGAACATGGAGGTGTTGCGCGTCAGCATCAGCAGTTGCAAACTGCGGCCCACCCAGCCTCACAGAGGATGTAGGAGAAGGGGGTGGCCCAGAACATCCAAATCCAAGCGGCGGGGATGGCGGGCGGGGGCTTGAGGTAGCCCTGTGAGGCAGTTGGGGCACACATGGGAGAACATTGGGACACAATGAGACATCTCATCCATGCAAGCAGCCCGCCCGCCCGCCCCTGCTTGCCAAGTGTGGGCATGCGCATAACCACTGCTTTCCTCCTACTCACTCCGAACAGGTTGAAAAGCGGCATGGCAAATGCAGCATAGGTGCGCGCCAGCTGCAGGCTGGGCGCTGCGTGCACCATCAGCATGCCTGCATGCCATTGTGGAGGAGTGTACATCCCCTTTCTTCAAGCCAGCGCCTGCGTGCCTCCTCGCAAAAACAATGCCGCCCGATGTGCATGCACTCGCTCACCCCCGCCCCCAGCACCGCGAACTAGCTGCCATCTGCTGCCATCTGTTGCTGCTGCCTGCTGCCATCTGCTGCCATCTGTTGCTGTTGCCTGCTGCCATCTGCTGCCATCTGTTGCTGTTGCCTGCTTGCCACCCACCCATGTAGATGTAGCAGAGGGAGGAGAGGAAGACAAACAGCAGGTACCAGCCGAACTTGCCTTCCCCTCTTTGGAGGCCCAGCATGCTGTGGGGGGCAGGGCGGAGGGGCGGCGTTTTGCAATTTTGCGAGGGGCAGGGTGGAGTGATGGCGACTTGCAACTTGATATGCAGCTGGCGGCGGGTGTGCCACAGCAGTGCTGCGCCACAGCAGTGCTGCGCCACAGTGCGCGCCATGCATGTGCACGCGTGCCCCATGACCAGCAAGCCTGCCCATCGCTCCGCTGCCAGCCAAGTGACAGCAAAAAGGTAGGAGCAGGGACGCACAGCCAGAAGAGCAGGGAGAAGAGGGTGGCGTTGACCAGGCTGAAGGGCAGCTCCACTAGGAACTCGGCCAGGGCATAGGGCAGCGCTCCATACATACCGGCGGCGTGCTCCCGATAGAACACACTCCTGCAGGTGGAATGGCATGCAGACTTTGTGGATGTTTCAAGGGCATTTCAGGGGTGCGTGTTGATAAGAATGCTGAGGGTTGGGAGAGGGCGGTGGGTGGGCGTGCGCAAGGTAGGCGGCTGGGTCTGACGAGTCTTGTCGGCGGGTGGCGGGCCGCCAGCCAGCTGGGCGGCCTGCAGCGCAAAGCCATGTCATTTGTCATGCCAAGGCAGCCATGGTATCCCTGCAACAATCGCTCACCTCCGCACGTGGATGACCTCTTGCACCATCTGCGCTCGACAGGCAATACAACAGATGGCGTAAGTGACGACCTGGGAGGCTGGCGTTTGTTGTGCGCAAGCTGCCGCACATTGCTGCTTTGCTGTGTCCAACGTCAGAACAAGGTGAAGTGCACGTGGACCCCCTGCTGTGCCTCCTGCACCCCCTGCACTCTGCACAGCCCGCACCAGGCAGTTGAGGCGCGAGAAGAAGATTATCCCCATGTAATTGGCTCCGCAGATGAACATGATGTTTGAAAAGGTGGTCGTGGGGCCGGGCAGGGCGGCCTGCAAGCGAGAAGGCAGGGAGGAGGGGCAAGTGAGCAAGTGACCACGCCAGCAGGGGTGCACCACGTGTTGAGCATATGCACTTTCTTGCAGATCGGGGAGGCTGGCGGATGGCAGATGCACCGCGGTGCATGCGCCGGCAGGGCTTGCCTTATTCCAGAATAGGGAGCCAAACAGGAGCCCCACCTGCGGATTGGAGGGAACGTAGGCTGTGAGCGGCTGCACTGTTGGCGCATGCACGCATTTGCCGCATGTCGAGGCACCTGGGGGATGCACAGCAGCCAGCCACCGTCCACGCATGTTGCATGGCTGCATAGTACCAAATATCCAGCAGTGCCTCACCAGCACAGTGATGTACAGCCGTGTCATTTGGTACTGCTTTAAACGCACGTACTGCCGCAGGTTGCGCAGCAGCAGCAGGCCCAGCTGCAGCCAGAAGCCCGGCTGCTTCGAAGCTGCCTCCGCCGCTGCAGGGGACCGTCCGCCGGCACCTGCCAGCTGGCTCAGCTGATCCACTAACGCCTCGCTGGACCTGTGCAGCAGGAGGTAATGTTTGAAAGGTTGGACCGTTTGTGCAGGTGCGGCAAACATGCCCACCTCAGGCACTGGGTGGGGAGATGAGCAGGCATGGCTGCCCGTCTGCACGTGCACGTGCCGCTGCCATCCCGGCTGGGCTGGCTGCTTCAAAGCCAGCGCCTGCACCCCACTGCATGCAGCGGAGAAAACGCCTGCCAACACAGCTCTCGCTGCGCAAAAGGCCCACCTGCGCAGCTCGCTGGCGGCATATGCCTCTGCAAAGCGGGTGCCAGCTGCAGCCTCGGCATCAGCAGATGTCACCTCCATCATCCAGTCCGCCGGGTTGGCTCTGCAGGGGGCGAAACAGCGGCACGAAGCAGCACAGATCAACTGATGTGAGCAGGTACGAGCAGGCGGCCACTGCCGGGACTGTGATTCCGGCTGGTCAGCCACCTCCTGCTGCGCAGCACATGTGGCACCTCTGTCCAGCCTGCTCCACGCTGCAAGACCGCCCTCTCCAAACCGCCCCCACCCTTGCGTGATGGGAGGCACTCCAGGCATGGCCTGCAGGTAGGAGACCAGCGCAGGGGCGCCCGGGCCGCCCAGCCGACCGAAGAAGATGGCCTGCCCGCCGCGCCTCAGCAGCAGCAGCTCGTCAAACGCCTGCGCACACGGGGGTGGGTTTGGGGAGGGCAGTTCGCATACTGGCAATGCCCTGGCAGGACAAACTCCGCCATTGCATACATGATTTTGCATTGGCATGAATCTCACAGCATGTCTGCCACATGGCTCCACACAATTGGTGGGCGGGTGCCGTTTGAGGGTTGGATGTGTGTTCGTTGCACGGCTGCTGCATCCCGCATCTCCCTGCTTGCCTGGAAGATGTCCTGACTGGGCTGATGGATGGTGCACACCACAGTGCGCCCGCTGCCGGCCATCTTGCGCACGCTGCGCATGACCAGGGCCGCCGCATGGCTGTCCAGGCCGGAGGTGGGCTCGCTGGAAGAGGCAGGAAGGCAGCAAGACAGGATGCAAGGTAGGGCAAGCACATAACAGCACATGCTGCAACGCCTAAACACATCCTTACTTCAACGGCGCAAGCTGTCAGGTTATGCAGAAAGAAAACAAGGAAACAATGCTGTACCGCACTCACTCCAGGAAGCAGAGGCTCGGGTTGGCGGCGAGCTCCACTGCGATGCTCAGGCGGCGGCGCTGCTCCTGGGACAAGCCCCACAGGCCCGGGAGGCCCACACGCGCCTGCTGCATGCCGGTTAGCTCAACCAGGTCCAGCACCTGCGGTTGGGGGTTGAACATAAGGATTAACAAGACCCAGCAAAGGAACGGAGTAGAACTCAGCAATGGGGAGCCAAGCTCTGCCGCCCAGCTTGACCAGGTCCAGCACCAGCGGTTGGCATTACGATCGAGGCGACAATGGTTTGCACCAGGTGAAAGAGCAGGGAGGGTTGAGCGGGCTGGTGCTCCAAAGGTGCTCCCTGCCAACCAGCCACATATTGGTGCGCATCCTGGCTCAAGCACACAGCTTGAGGCCTGGGGCTCATGGCTGTGCATACTCACTCCCCAACGGCAGCACACCCACTGACCAGCACAGCCCAGCACCCACCTCTGCTGCCGCCGCCCGCGCCTCCTCTGCTAGTGTGCCTGCCGGCAGGCGCAGGCGGGCGCTGAAATAGACCGCTTCCTCTACAGTTGCCTGAGGCAGGTGCACATCTGCCTGCTCCACATAGCCAAGCAGGTGGGCAAACTGCGCTGGCCGCACCGGCTGTCCATTGATGCGGATGTCCCCAGTAGTTAGGCCGCCTGCGGGTGGAGCGAAAGCAGAAACACCGCTTTTTCTTCCAACCATTACCTGGGTCTCCAAGCAACCAAGAGTGCGACGACGGTCGTGCACAGCGTGCTGCGCTGTTGTCCAAGCACGGCATGCAGACGCGCTACTAGCATCAGGGCAGCGAAGCAGCCACCCACCTGTCTTGCGACCCGTCAACACATCTACAAGGCAGCTCTTGCCGGCTCCACTGGCCCCCATCAGAGCCGTCAGCACGCCGGGGCGGAAGCAGCCAGTCACGCCGCGCAGCAGCAGCAGGCGGCCGGCGTGGGGGCTGACACTGGTGTTGCCGTCACTGCCGCTGCTGGCAGGGTGGCCGCCAGTGCCCGCCTTGGCGGCTGGCACACTGCTTTGATGCACGTGCTCTGGCATGTCGACGCTGTAATCTATGTTTCGAAAAGCCATTGTCACTGGCTGGAAAGACAGGGTGCGGCTGCGAGTGAGCTTTGAGGTTTGCTGCGCCCCTGCTGCTGCTGCTGCCACCGCCACAGCTGGAGTGGCTGCCAATGGTGGGTTTGCTGCTGCTACAACTGCTGGCCCCTGCGGTGTGCTTGTGCTGCTGCACTTGCCGTCGCCGCCACCCTCTTCTAAATCAGCTGGCGGGGAGGCGCCAGCTGGCGGCGTTGCAACCTCTGCCGATAGGAAAGGAACGGCATGGGGGTGCAGTAAAGCCGCTGCAGCGCATCCTGAAACCGGCTTTTCGGTGCAACCCTGGCGGCAGCAGAAACCGCTGAAGATCAGCTGCAGCAGCGGCCCACCTGCGATCTTCGCTCCTGCCTGCAGGCTGCGCCACTGCCTCGCTTCCTGCTCCGAAAGCGCCTCTGGGCCGAGGCAGGACAGCTTTCGCTCCAGATACGCCCGCCAGCCCATCACTCGTGGCTTTCTCGGCATAGACAGCCAGCTGAGTGCCGCCACCAGAGCTCCAACATTCAAGCAGTAGCTGCCTAGGCCAACGGCAACCGCCACCCAGCACCACCAGTAGGCAGTGCCGTAGCCCCTGCAGGGGTGTGGCAGGGGAGTGTGCAGCTTTGAAGGACAGGATCGCGTACAGGGATTGGCTGAGGCCCAATGGAGCCAAAGCAGTAGCAACGCCCCAAAAAGTGCAGGCGTGGCAGCCCGCCCCTCACTTGGCCCGCAACACATGTTGCCCAACATCGCTGGGGCCGGAGCGCAAAAGGAGTGCAAACGCGCTCACTTTGCGTGCAGCACCAAGGCAGCAGTGTCCTGGTTCCAGTCCGGGCTCGTCATCTCGTTGATTGCCAGGGTTCGTATGAAGTAGGCTGCGGAGGAGAGGGAGTCGGCGAGCCCCGAAATGTGATTTCTGCAGGTTGTGGCCTCGGTCGATTGTAGCACAGCACCTGCCGCACATTGGCCGCATGAACAACACATGCATTGTCGCTGAGCAGCGGACAGCAGGGCAGATCTGAGTCGCTCGACGTAGGGCGAGCTGCGCACCGAGTGGGTTGGACCAGTAGGCAGCCACCCAGGGCCCCGACATGGCGGGGCCGCTGATGAGGAAGCCGGCGCTGCCCAGCTGGACCACGTTGAGGAAGTTCTGCAGCGGTGAAAGGACATGTGATGACGCAGGTGGTAAGGCAAGAGTAGGTCGTTACTCTCCTGAGCGAGCTGGGAGCGGGTGCACACATGAGCTGGCCAATTGACCAACAGAAGACCGGCGGGCACCCCAGGCACAGTGGCTGGCGGCGCTGAGGTGTGAACACCGGGCCAGCTGTTCTTGCATTCTGGAGGGCTGCACCGCTGCAAGGGAGCACCTGCTATCTGCAATCGTAAATCAAATACTACAAACCACTGAGAACCCACGGAGACGCTGCCCACCCGGCCCCCATTGCGCGCCTGCACAGCTGCTGCGGTGGTCTGTGTGCGGCAGGCGGCAGAGGAGGCCATGAAGAGGCTGGCGGTGAACAGGTTGGACAGCAGCATGATCGCCCAAAACATGAGCAGCCGGGGGCACACGCTGTAGCCCACCTGGGCGGGAAAGGTGGGAGGGAGAGCCAACGGGAGTGAGGGAGGAGTGATCACTCATGAGCCACGTACGGTATGGACTCTGCCGGCGGCCGGCAGCTAGCTACCTGGGGATGCAAGTGCACCAAGGCCTGCACTCCCTGTCCTTCTGAAACCTCTTGCCGCAGGCTGCACGCACTGCCACTGCAGCAACCAACCACATCACGCAGATTATAACAACTGCCTAGCATGAGTAGGGCTCTTACCAGGAAGTACACGAGCAGCGTCCACACCCACGCCTCCGCGAAGCAGATGGGGAGCTGGGTCGCCATCTCGGCGAGTGCGATGGCCCAGGGCGGGTAGAAGCGCGCATCGCGCTGGGCAAAGTAGGCTGGCAGGCGGTTGATGAGGATTGTGGGGGCGGAAAAAGCGCCTGCCTGCCTGCAGGAACGGGAGAAGGGCGGGGCAGCGAGCTGCTGAGCTGGCAGGGGCGAGGTGCTGAGCAGGGGCCTACATTTGCGCATGCATGCGATGTGATGGCGGCGGGCTCGGCTATGCCCTCAAGGGCAGCGGGCGCCGGGCCCCCACCCACTTACTGGCAGAGGATGCTAAAGTAGGCGATGCTCTGCACACAAGATGGACAGCAGGGGTTGCTGCAAATAAGCAGCTGCCAATCAACAAGTCATGTGCATACAGCCGTGAACGTGCCAAGTGAAGAGAGGCAGCGCCGGTCCCCGTACATCGATTTCTTCATATACATCCCCCGTGTCACTCATGGCAGCCGCATGGGTTCACATGCCACCAAACCAGCTGCTGAGCGCAGCAACGCATTACAGCAACAAGCTTGCCATGTACATCTGCCCGTCCTGGATCGTCTGCTTTGGCTGGTTGAGAAATAACGTGCCACAGCAGAAGCCCATGATGGCGCTTTGCAGCCTGTGGCACATTCGAGGGGCGGGAGGATGCAAAATCGATCTGTCAGCAACACTCGCGCTGAAGACAGCTGCGCGGCAACTCGAGCTCAGATGCTGGCCCACCGGGCTGATTCAGCGGAGGCCTGCTGCCCATCATTACCCAGCCTCAGCCCCTCGCTTCAAAGCATGCCCACTCACAAGCGCATCACTACGTATCGCGGGTTGCGCCCCTGCATGCGGCATCCGCGAGACAGCACAGCCCCGGCAATGCCGGCCGCCGAACGGCCATACCTGCAATTGGGCAGGGTAGGCAGGTTTGTGTCGAACCACTGCCCACAGCTGGCCTCAAAGCATGGCGAAGAGGCAGCGGCATGCAGGCGGTGGATTAGTGCGTCCAACATCCAACGCAGTGCGCACCTGCGGAGCGACAGGCACAGCCTGCTTCCCCCTCCGCCCTCCAGCGCTTGACCCAGCTCCTGCTGCCGCTGCGCACCCTCCCGGGTGGCCCAGAAAGCTGCCTCCAGCTGGCGAGCCACAATGAAGGAGTAGGCCTCTGGCGCACCGCTCCAGTAGCGCTGTGGGGCGGCCGAGGCAGCTGGGTGAGCTTTGCAGGCTGGCTCAGCAAGGAAACGTAGGTCAGCATACCAGCGGCAAAACGGCAGCACCAATAAGCAGGCCGCTTTAGGTTGCTTACCGGCTGGTCGGCGGCTGTGGTGACTGCCTGCAAGAATTCTGTGGCTGCGTGGCCTGGGGGGCAGCACAGCCCCTGTGCCTGGAGGGGGGAAAGAGAAGCAGAGCAGGGGGAGGGAGCTAGTTGGACAGACTGCTTGATCAGCAAGGGCGGCCCAGGTAGCAGCGGCGAGCCAGCGTGTGTGGCTGGCGGCAACCGAATGCCGGCTGTAGCAGCACAGCTAAATGTCTCGTCCTGCTACACCAGTGGCCTTGGACGTGCCTGGAAGAAGGGCAGGGCCAGCTCGGGCGGCCCCTGATACACCAGCCGACCGCTGCTGAGCAGCAGCAGCTCGTCTGCCAAGGCCAGGGCCTCAGGTGAGGGCTGCAGCAGCGCTGCCACCACCGTGCTCTGCAGGAGCAGGCAGGAGAAGCAGAGAAGCAGGGCAGCGGGCGGCGTGGGCAATGGGAAGCGGGGGGCGAGGGTGCAAGCAGCTGTGTGATTGTGCACAGCAGGCATTGTGCAGGCAGCGATGGCCTGGCTGCCGGGCGAAACTGCATTGCCACAGTCACGCACATGCGCCACACACGCCTACCGCACACCTGCATGGTGTGGCACAGCTCCCGCAGGGCCTTCAGGATGTCCAGTGTTGTCGCCGTATCCAAGCCGTTGCTGATCTCGTCTGCCAGCAGCGGGTTGCTGGGACCCACCAGCATCTCGCCTGCACAGGGCGGACAGCGGCAGAATGGTGGCAGCTTGCATGGCAGGTGAGATGCAGCGGCCCGATCGCAGGCAAATTCAGAACATCACAAATATACATGTATACGTTACAGCGCTGTAAGCATATAGTGGGGCGTGAAGCGGCAGAACGCAACAGCTCACCCACTGTGACCCGCCGCTTCTGCCCGCCGCTGATTCCCCGAACCATTGCGTTGCCCTACAGGCATGCGAGGGCAGGCAGAAGAGTGGCTAAACGCGATGCAATGGCCCTGCCGCGAGGCACCGCTTCGCAAACCCTGCCAAAGCAGTGTTGGCGCATGCATCAAGTCAAGCTCAAGCGTTTCTCACCACGGCGGGGGCCTGGTACAAGCTGACCGCCCCGGCGGGGCCCTAGGGGGTGGCGAAAAGTAACAAGACTAGACCAGACTAGACCAGACTCTCACCACGGGCGTGTCAGCGCAAGCCTCCAGCCCCAGCAGGCGCAGCATGAGGTCTGTGGCCAGGCTGTGCCTGCTGGCCGCCTGCAGCGCCGTCATGAAGTAGGCGGTGGCATGGTCTGCATGGATGCCCAGCTGTCGCTCCCGAGCCTCCAGCTGGCCCACCTGCCCCACACCTGCAGGTTTACAAGATGCGGGTGGGAGGGTGGGCTGGAAAACCTTCCTTGCAAACTCCCAGCAGACCAGCGGATGCACAGGCAACTGCGCAGGGCATGGTAAAAGCGGCATTGGAGGCAGGGTGGCGAGGCGTGCGTGCTCGAACCCACCCATGCACGTGTCGGTGCCGCGGCAGTAGGCAGCAAAGTCCAGCGTCTCTCGGCAGGTGAGCTCCCCGAAATGCAGGCCCAGCTGCATGGATGAAGGGGGGCGCACAACGCTGGTAAGGGTGCAGTGTTGGGCTCGCTTGTGTGGGGAGCATGCCCGGCTCATGCTACAGCTACCACATTGCAAGTGGCATAGCTGTTTTGCTGCCACGGTGGGTGAGTGTCCCTGCCCATCCCCTGCCCATCGCCGCTCCCCAGCATCCGTGCTTGCCCGGGAGATGTAGGCGGCTGTGCTCTCGGCTTCAAAAGTTGCCAGGCCGTGCCCATTGTAAGCGAGCTCGTCGCAGGAGACCTGCACACGGGCAAGTGCGGTGGCAGCAGCAGCGGCAGCTGAAAGGGCAGTAATCAGAGGTGACTGATGCGTCCTGATCAGGCCAATGCCGATGCAGGCAGCTGGAGTATGCCGTTCCAACTGTGACCGCTACCCCCTCCTTATACAAGCGTAAGCTGTGCCCAGCCCTCCCCTGATGCTCAGCTACCCACCTGCAGGCCACGCTGCGCCCGCAGCCGCCCCGCCAGAGCGCGCAGCAGGCACGACTTGCCCGCTGCGGACGGCCCCAGCAGCACTGTGAAGCGCCCCGGCCGCAGCACGCCGCTGACACCCTCCAGGATAGCCAGGTCCCGGGTGGAGCGGCCCCTGCCCAGCGTGCACAGCATGCGCTGCGGACGGGGAGGGGAGGGAACCCAGAGCAGGCTGCACCATGGTGTTACAACAGCGGTCCACAGGAGCTTGTGTGTGTCAGACAGCTGTACTGAGACATCTGATGATTTGACCCGTGAGGCAGGAGCAGCCCCTGCCTTGCTCGAGGCGGCTCACCTGGGTGGCAGTCTGCACCTTGCTTGTGCCAGATGCGGGAGGTGTCGGCGCCGCAGCCACCACCCGCCCCTTGACGCACAGGTTGCGAAAGCGCACAGTCACTGCTGGCATAGGTACGCCCGCCCTGCACATTTGGTGCATGAAGGCAGCTCATGTGTGGGTGGGTGGGTAGTTTGGGGCCGAGATGGGTTGCCACTCAGCTGGACACCTGGCCATCGTAGAGGCAACCACGAGGCAAACCCACATGCCGCCCTCTGCTGCACTGCCCTGCTCTCCCTGCCACCCAGGCGCACCTGTCATAGCGCCTCCGCAGCCTGCCCAGCATGTCTGCCGCGCTCTCCTGCTGCGACATGACGGTGCGCAGCAGTGAGCGCCGCTGGCTGAGCTGCCATCGGGCCATGTCCACCAGCTGCACCCGGCCGTCGCGCCTGCGGGTGGGCGGTGGATCCACTCCGAAATGAAGTGCTGGTTTGGGCAGGCAGTGTGAGCAGATAAGGTGCTTTGGGGGGTCTTTTGGGTGCTGTCTCCCTTGAGCAAACTGCTGACTGCTGGAGCGCTATGGATAGCTGGCGGCTTGTGTGATCTGAACAGGTGGCTGCATGGTGGCAACATCCATGCACGCCCAACCAACCGCCAACTGGAGCTCACCGGCGCAGCACCACCGCCGCATGCCGCTGGATCTGCTGCGCATGCAGCATTTCAAGCGCCGCCACCTCAAGATCCGCATCGTCCTGCTGCGATGAGGACAGCCTGCACGAGCGGGTGGAGAGTGCGGCAACACACTGATCGGCACAAGAGCGGCGGCTAACCAGGCGGCGGGACTGCGAAGCGGCGGCGGCAGCAGGCTCCATGTATGGAGCGGTCTGACTGCGACGGCAGCTATCTTCGCTTTGCAGAGCTGCTTCGATCCGCGCCCCTGCTAGCCGCCGCCGAAACCGCATTAAGCTGTCCAGCGAGCGCCGGACCTGGTTGCCAGGAGGAAGGGGTCGTCGGGTTCGCTCGGCACGCCACTCAACAGGCGAGCGGATGCCTTGGCGAGGCGGCTCTGCCGCTTTGGGGGCGGGGCTGGCTCCATTCGTGTCGGCCGCCGCCGCTGTGGGCTGAAATATCCAGGTCTGCGCTGCCCACGAGCATAGGAATGGATGTATGTGGTGCTTTAGAGTGACAGCGGGCCGGCCGCGCAAGGGGTGCATGTTGGCGCCAGAATCCCACTTCGGATTCCGCCGCCGCTGCCGCCGCTCACTCAGTCGGGCGCTTGCTTTTGGCCAGCGGGCACCGCGCCCGGTAATGCTGTGCTAGAATCAGTTGTGTTTGTATGCAGCGTTTCCTTGAAACTGTTCCACTGCATGCCACATGCTGCTGGACCTGTCACATGGCTCATGTGACGCACCTTGGCACCAGCCTGCCGCAGATTGCGTGCCTGAGACGGTTGCCAGAGGTTTGGAACACTCCTCTTGGCTTGTTCACTTGCTTTTCCCCAGTGTTCCCCGCAGATGCCTCAAGGCGGCATGCGGCGGCCGACGGCGGCGGCAGCAGTGCTGCTGCTGCTGCTGCTGCTGTACATAGGCGCCCATGCGGTCGAGCAGGATGTGAGCAAGATGTCCCCGCATGCATCAGCCGGCATGCATGACCTGTTTAGTTAGCTAGCTGCTGAGGTCCGTAACCTCTGACCCTAACTTACCTCCCTGTGCTGCAGGCCTGCCTGCCCTCTGAAGTGCACCCATCCGCTGGCTTTGCCGCGGCAAATTTGGCAGCAAGCGTGGGCGGCGGCAGCTGCGCGGCGCCACAGGCGGTGCGCGGCAGCGCTGGGCTGCTAAGTGGATGCCCGTTCAAGGGGAGCTCGAGGCTGTCCAGAGAACGTGCATGCCTGCGGCGACTGCGTGTTGCCAACCGCCCTTCAGCCCCGCCCTGCCCCACCCTACCCCTCATCTTGTGAACAGGGCGCGGCAGGCGGCGCCAGCCCACAGGCGGGCCGGATTGGTGAGTACCAAGACGAAGTGCACGCCGAGGGGATGGAAGGCATCGAGATTGGGGAGTGAGTGGGGGCAAGGCATGGGCAGAATGGGGACTGTTTCTCAGCCCCGCTGCTGCGCCCGCCGCTGCGCTTGCTGCAAGTTGCCTCTCACCAGCACAGGCACTGATGATGTCCAACCATGCCTCCATCTTCTCCCCTGCCAGGCACGGCTACAAATACCGCATCGTGGACGGCCTCATGGTACCGCCCTACGTCACGCCCTCCCGCTACAACGCATCCCGTAGCGTGGTCACCCGCCCCACCGACGTCTGCTACTGCTCCTTCCCCAAATCCGGCTCCACGTGGCTGGCCACAGTGCTCTACCTGCTGCTGAACGACGGCGTGGAACCGGAGGGGCGGCCGCTGAGGTCCAACCTGCACTGGTGCGCAGGGCCTGGGGAGTGGCAGCAGTGGCGGTTGGGTCGGTTTGCACGTGGCGGGGTGCCTGGCACAGAGGCGCGGGACGCGGGGCTGTGGGGATGCGCACCTTACTTTGACGACGCACACACCACACCGCCAAACCAGCTCACAGCCGTTGACCTGGCGTCAGCCCAGAGCGTACAGGCTGCCCTGACCCATGCGTGCACTGCAGGATGGAGAGCAGCTGGACGTACCCCCGCACACAGGCTGAGGTGGACGCCCTGCCCTCCCCCCGCATCTTCAAGAGCCACATGCCACACCGCATGGCACTGGCCGGCGGCCCCCGCAACAGCCCCTGCAAGTAAGTGCGGTATCAGCCAGAGGCAGCGCTGCTTGGGTTGGCTTGCAGTCCTTGCACCATCCTGAGGTCTGCCGCTGTGCGGCTCGTATCTGCCACGCTCTGCTGGCGGTTGCTGATTTGGCTTGTGCAAGCTGCATGTGCACCTCCAGCTGTGCTGTACACCCGGTTGTGGCCCGTCCTGCTGCCAATGCTCCTGCAGGCACATCTACATTGCGCGCAACCCTAAGGACGTTGCAGGTGGGCTTGCACGGGGAGGTTGGGCGGCAACAGCTATAGGCACGTGCGCAGCACGCAGAGTTTGCGCTGGCGACACCAGGCTCGACACCTTACCGCCTTAGTAGCATCGCTTGCTCCCGATCACCTTCCTGCTGCGTGTTCCTCCCTCCCACCCTAACGTCCACGCCCCAGTGTCTTACTACCATTTTGAGAGCGGCAAGGCTTGGTCTGGGCGGTACAACGGCACCTGGGAGCACTGGCTGCGCATCTTCACAGAGGTGAGGGTCATCAGGGGCTGGTGCTGATGGACTGGTTGCTGGGAGGTGGCTGGCGAGAGGTGGCTGTGCCTGAGCGGCATTCAACAGCAATGAGGTTGACACGGCACAGCACCGACTGGGCAGCCCCTGCAATTGGCAGCCATCCACCCCGCCACTGCGCCGCTATTGCCCGCTCCCTGACTGGCTGTACATTGTTGCAACAACTGGCTGCACTCTGCTGCTCCTCTCGCACTGCTGCAGGGGCGCGTGCAGCGCGGCGACTGGTTTGAGCACGCACTCAGCTGGTGGGAGCAGCGCGACGCCCCCAACCTGCTCTTCCTGAAATACGAGGACCTGAAGCGCGACTTCCGCGGCCAGCTGCGCCGCATCGCAGCCTACTTGCAAGTGCAGCTGTCTGCCGAGGCGGAGGAGCGAATCGTGGCGGCCACTACGTTTGTGCACATGCGGTCTGCGGGGTTCAGCAACCACAAGCACATCGCCGACTTTGAGGGCTTCTTCCGCAAGTGAGTTTGTTTCCTTCCCATGTGTATGGTGAATGCTGGATGAAGAGCGGAGCAGCACTCCGCAAGGGCTTTGATGTGGCCATGCCGCCAAGCGCAGCGGGGGTGGCTGCCGCTGCGTACCGATGCCTGCTGCATTCCAGGTGCCAGGCTGTATTGTGTTGGCTCATGCTCTCCTCTCCTGTCGGTGTGTGCTGCGCAGGGGCGAGATTGGGTCTTGGAAGGATCGCTTCACCGTGGCGCAGAGCGAGGCATTTGACAAGCTCTGCCGCCAGCGCATGGCCGGCTCCGGCCTTGAGTTTGACTTTGAATGAGGCAGCCAAATGTTTGCATGTCGACATTCATTCCTCATAATTTCCCTGGTGCGTGGTGCGGCAGCTGCTGAAGCCTGCATGCTGGCGGATGCTCGCTGGGCCACACTGGCCCCCTCATTCATCCAGCAATAACAATGAACTGTCTCCTTGACTTGTTTCCAAAGACATGCGTGCACCATGACGAAGATTCACAAACAATTGCCATGCCTTTACTTGTAAGACTAAACCATGCCTGGGTTTTGGTACGAAGGCAAGGCGGCTGCTGCGCATGCACGAGCGGCGGCGCTGCGCAGGCGGTGGCCAGCTGGCTCGGCACCGGACCGCATCCAGCTGCATGGCGTGCGCTTGAGCTGTAGAAATCGTTCACCGACCCGCTCCATCGTGCTCAGGCAGCTTGTGCGCACTGTTTGCCGCGGCGGGTTCTTTGGTGCCCTCCGCCTGTGCCAGCAACCCGGCGACTGCCGCAACCCGTATCAGTTCAGCCGTGTGGACTCGGATCACGCGCCTCAAGGCCTCGATCGCTAGGAAAAGGCCTCGATCGCTAGGAATGCAGGCGGCGTTCGCCCGCCCCCTCGTGGCGGGGCCCCGCCCCGCCTCCGCCCTGCCAGTGACATGCCGGGCGGGCCCCAGCCGCCGGGTAAGCGCGCGACCGCTGCAGTGGCCATGTGCAGCCTAGGGCAGCGGCGCCGGCGCCCTTGGCGGCCGCAGGCGTCGCGCCGTTTGCTCATGCCTGCACATGTGCCGCTTCATTTGCAGGTGCGGCGGTCGGCCACACCCTCCGCCAAGCCCGAGCCCGCGGCCCAGCCACCGGCCGCCGTGGCAGGCAACGGCGCCGGGTCAGCTGCCACCCCGCCGTCGGCCGAAGCTGCCAAGTCGGCGCCGCCGGCGCCAGCACCCACCTCCCCTGCTGAGGCCGCCAAGCAGCCCAGCAGTGACCTTGCGGAGCTCAAGCGGGTGCTGGCCACCGCAGTGGCGGCGCAGGAGCAGTACAGCCAGTACTCGCAGGAGCAGGTGGGTGCTGTGCATGGGGGTGGCTGGCCCGATTTGGTGCAGATGCTGCATGGCGCACGTGCTGGCAAGGGCTGCATGAGCTGTTGCATGAGCGGCGGCATGGCTGCTGTGTGGCCTCCCGTGGTGAATGTGCCGGCTCCTTGCTGCCCATGTGGGCCTTGTACGCAGTGCCATGCATGGGGATGCATGCATGAGGCAGCAGGGCAGCAGTGGCACCCCCGCCTGCTGTCGCGTCCCTGCGTCATGCCGCATGCTGCCTCCCTCATGGCTTGCTTCGTCCTTTTTACTTGATATTCCCACAAAAAAACAACCCCTCCAGGTGGACCAAATCTTCTACTCGGCCGCGCTGGCGGCCAACCAGGCGCGCCTGCCGCTGGCCAAGATGGCGGTGGCGGAGACGCGCATGGGCGTGGTGGAGGACAAGGTCATCAAGGTGTGTTAGGGTTGCACTCAATGCGTGCATCAGCATATGCATCAGCATGCAGAAGCACGTGGTAGGGATGTGTGCAATGCTGCATTGGTGATGTGGCGGAGGTGAACATGGGAGTAGTCAAGGACAAGGTCATTAAGGTCTGTCAAGGTTTGGATGCACTCATGCGTGTGTCAGGTGTGGGTGCACGCGTCAAAGGTGATGGTACGGTGCTGCAATTGGAGCCCCGCTGGCGCATTCTCAGCCTCGCTGCAACCCCCATTTTGATCCATTTCTCCCCATGCACAGAACCACTTTGCCAGCGAGTACATTTACCACAAGGTGCGCTGCCACCACAAGGGCTGGTGCGGCTTTGCATGCTCCATACATGTCTGCCTTGGCTGCCGCCTGTATGCTTGCATGCACTGTGCGAAATACTGCCTGCTGAGCCCTGCTGGTCTATTGCAAGCGCCCGCTTGTCCCTGACCGAGTCAACTCCTGGCCTGTTTCCTCTGCAGTACAAGGATGAGAAGACCTGCGGCGTGATCGAGGTAAGACCGTGAGGGGCGGCGGCCAGTGCAGCTGCCGCTCCAGCTGCGCCCCATCACATGCATGCCCATGCCCCTCGCCTGCCGTTGTCTCCGCAGCAGCATCCACCGGCAAACATCTGCATGCTCACATGCGTTGCTTGCACGACACACTGCATGCCTTGTGCCATGTTTCATTTAGTTCGGGTTGATCACTGTGCAGGAGGACCCCGCCGGCGGAGTGACCAAGGTGGCGGAGCCAGTGGGCGTGGTGGCCGGCATCGTGCCCACAACCGTGAGCTGTGCTTTGGTTTGCGGTACTTGAGCTTGCTCGGATGCACGTGACTGCCTGCCCCAACATAAATTATTGAACTATGCCTTGCTTGCATCATCGCGCTGGCTTCAACACATGCATGCACACACTCCAGGGCCCGCCTGCGCTGCTACACCCTGCTTGCTCGGCATGCCCAGTCATGCACACATGTTCAAGCCTTTGCTCCCGCCATGCAGAACCCCACCTCCACCGCCATCTTCAAGGCCCTGCTGAGCCTCAAGACGCGCAATGCACTGGTGCGCTGCGCTGGGTCCGGCAGTTCAGGGCGCAGCGCATGCTATCTGCTGCTGCAAGTATGCCTGTGGCTGCTGCACAACCCATGCGTGAGCCTGCATACCGCACAGCCAGCCTGGCCGACTGCGCAAGCCCCCATCTGCCCCTCCACAGGTGCTGTGCCCGCACCCCCGCGCCAAGAAGTGCACGATTGAGGCGGCTCGCATAGTGCGCGATGCGGCGGTGGCGGCCGGCGCCCCTCCCGGTGGGTGGGAGGTCCGAGCTGTGATTGTGTAGTGTGTTGATATGCAAAAACGACACTTGCGTCACGCACGAACTAGTGGCTGCCGGCCACACATGATGGAATCGGCAGCTGCTGGTGGTGGAGGTTCTGCTGCTGCTCTGGCTGCTGGTGGTGCAGCCTGGCCCCGCCGCCGCCACTGGACCTGACCTTCTTCATGTCGCTCGCATGGGTTCTGCAGGCATCATTTCGTGGATTGAGGAGCCCTCCATGCTGGCGCTGCCTGGCATAGTTAGCTGACTGCCAACGACTTTGTTATCTTATCTGCAGGAATCATTTCGTGGATCGAGGAGCCGTCCATGCTGGTGTCGCAGGCGCTGATGAGCGCCCCCGAAATCTCGCTCATCCTGGCCACGGGTGGCCCCCAGATGGTGAGCGCTCCGCTGCAACTATGTGTGCTGCAGTAGAGCATGACGTGACTGCTTACGGGTGGAGGCTGCCCTGGCCTACTTGTTGCTATCAAACCGAACCAATTCCCTCCTGCTGCTGGCAGGGAGTGCCGCCCACTCCTCTGGCAAACCCGCCCTGCGCCCGTACAACTGCTGCAAATTTTTATCTTACCGTTTGCAGGTGCGCGCCGCCTACTCCTCAGGCAACCCAGCCCTGGGCGTTGGCGCAGGCAACACGCCCGCGGTGATCGACGAAACCGCCGACATCCGCATGGCGGTCTCCTCCATCCTGGTTTCCAAGGTGGGCTAACTGTGAGTGCGCGCAGTGCTGCAGGGGCCAGCGCCAGCCATGCAGCTCCACCAACAACGCACTACATGTAGCCATGCAAACAAGGCATGGGGATCAAGCCGACTTGGCTGCCCTCCTCCCTGCCCCAGACCTTTGACAACGGAGTCATCTGCGCCTCGGAGCAGTCAGTGGTTGTGGTGGACCAGGTGGGCGGTTGCATCGTTTGGCTAGCTCTGGAAAGCTGCAATTGCAGGCCTGTTAGCGGCGGGGCCTGACCGCCTATTCACTGTGATGAGGCGATGAGACTGGTTGTCAAAGTACAAAAAGCCTGGTGGGCGCGCCCGCAGAAACTTGGCCAAATTCGCTGCCCTGCCACCCGCCTGAAGGCGTACGAAGCTGTGCGATACAAAGTTTGCCACGCGCGGCCTGCCACAATTGTACTGATCTGCTGCGCAATTGCCCGGCTGCAGGTGTACGACGCCGTGCGCGAGGAGTTTGCCACGCGCGGCGCTTACCTGCTGAACGAGGAGGAGAAGGAGAAAGTGCGGCAGAAGGTCATCGTGAGTGGCACCGCAGGGCTGGGCAGCGAGGGGGCCGGGGCGCAAGCAATGCACTGCACACCGGCTGCTGATGCTGCAATGCGCTGCAGCTGTTGTGGCGATTGTGCGGTGCCTTGGGCCATCAATGGTGTATGTTTGATGCGGGTTTGGCCGTCCCAACTGCGCGGCTGGCGGGTCCAACGCTCAGCCGTCCCTGCCACATCTCCTAGTCACGTATTGGAACTGCTGCTCGCTGCTGCCATTTCATCCCACACAGATCAACGGCCGGCTGAATGCCGACATCGTGGGCCAGAGCGTGCAGCGGCTGGCCGAGATTTTCGGCATCAAGGTGCCGGAGTGGGCCAAGGTGCTGGTGGCTGAGGTGAGAGGGCAGGGAGGTACGGGGCTCTGTGAGGCCGGGATAAGCAGCCAGCTGTGCAGCTACAATAGATGAGCGTGTGCGCCCGCCGCTGCTCGGCCTTGCCTAGTCTTCAACCTGTGCGCTTCTTCCCCTGCACCCCTCTTCAGATCGATGTCATCGGCAAGGAGGAGCCACTCAGCGAGGAGAAGCTGAGCCCGCTGCTGGCCATGGTTGGTTTAGTTTTGGGTGGTGCAGCTGCATTGCGGCTTGGGTGTCTGGGCTGGCTTTTGGCAGAGCAAGGGTTGCCTCAGCGCATGGGTTGGCTGCAAGGATGGTTCGCTTGAAAGGGATGCATGCGCGTGCATCGCTGTGCATCCCAGCTTCCGCAGTCTGTTGGCAGGGGTGGGGGCATTGCTGCTACTGTTACATCATCGTTGCTGCTGCCCATGCTACCTCTTGTCTGCACCTCGCACGTGCTGCTGCACCCCAGCTGAGCAGCGGATTCTGACCGTCGCCCTTCTCAACCTCCCACCACCTTCTGCTCCCTCCCCTGCCCGCAGTACCGAGCCTCCAACTTTGAGAGCGCGGTGGCCAAGGCCGACCGCCTGGTGCGCGGTTGATTGCAGTGTTTGGTTTGGGTCCCCGTCTTGCGGTGCAATGAGACGTGTTGGAATTTGCAGCGAGCGTGGCGCGCAAATTAGCGAGTCTGGCGCGTGTGCTTGTGCTGCTGCCGGAGCTTGGACTGGGCTGGAAGTCACGCTGCGCCGCACCCTGGGGTTGCTCACAGCCAGGTTGTTCAATCCCTGCACTGCAGGTGAACCTCTTCGGAGCTGGGCACACCTCCATGCTGCACACTACAGTCGGCACTTGCGTCTCTCCTGCTCAGTTTCTCACCCAGTGCGCGTTTCTCATTGCGTGTGCAGGTGAACCTGTTTGGCGCTGGGCACACCTCCGTGCTGTACACCAACCCGCTGAACCAGAAGCACATCCGCCTGTTTGAGCGCACCATCAAGACGGTGAGGGCAGTGCCAATCGACCGCTCTTGACAAAAATAACTCGTTTTGCAAATAACATGCATCCGCCTTTTCGAGCGCATCATCAAGACGGTGGGTGTCCTGCCCTATCCCAGGCGGTGAGGGAAGCATCGCACCTGCTTGCCACATCAGCGCGCTTTACCACCTTGCTTAGTATGTTGAGGTTGCCACCAGCAAGCGCCGCCTGCAGTCTCCCATCTGCTGCTCTCCCACACACCCCACCCCGCCCCACCCTCCCAACCCCTCATGCGCCACAGGTGCGCGTGCTGATCAACTGCCCCGCCAGCCAGGGAGCCATTGGCGACATCTACAGTGAGCTGGTCCTGGGCTGCTGCCGATAACTGTAGACTATATGCTGTGGCGCCTGCTTTGGTGCCGCGCTGGGTGCGTTGCCGGCCCGGCTTGGCGCCGCTGCTGTGATAATGATGAACTCGTGCCCTTGCAAGACTTCCACCTGGACCTCTCCCTGATCCTCGGCCCCTCCTAGTCAGCATGCATTCGCCTGCCGCAACCCGTTGATTGTGCTCCCAACGAATCCTTGCCTGCGCAGACGTCCACCTGGACCCGTTGCGGACCCTCGGCCACTCCTAGTCAGCATGCATTCGCCTGCTGCAATCCTGACGCTGTTACCCCACTTGGTTGTCTTTGCAGACTTCCACCTGGACCCCTCCCTTACCCTGGGCTGCGGCAGCTGGGGCTCCACCTCCGTGTCCATGAGTGAGCCTGATGCGTAGTTTTTCTGCCTGAAGTTCGCACCTTTGCTGCGGTGGTTCTGTGTTTGTGCACGCCCCAGATGCTATGTGTGGAGGCTCGAGGTGGGCCCAACTCCTGGCCATTCTCCCCCCTCCTCTGCTTCTGCCCACCAGACGTGGGCCCCGCAACCTGCTCAACATCAAGTCGGCCATCGCTGCATGCTGCTATCTGACGTTTACTTGGCTTGCTCTCTGATAACATCTGTGTCCATTCTGTCTTTTGCTGCCACCAGACGTGGGCCCCCGCAACCTGCTCAACATCAAGTCGGCCATCGCGCGGCGCGAAAACATGGTGAGGCGGAAATGTTGCAGTGAAGACAGTTTGCTTGCTGGGGCGCATCCGGCTCGCCTCCTGGCGGTTTCGATGGTCTGTCTGCCTTGGTGCTGCATGCCCTCCAAAAGCCACCGCGTGCACCATGCAGACAGCGGCATGCTCATGCCGGCTGGCCCCACTATGCTATCCCAATTTTCCCGCAGCTGTGGTTCCGCGTGCCCGCCAAGATCTACCACAAGGCACTGCTGATCGATGCAACCTATGGGCATGCGCCTTTCTGCAACGCACTATTTCCCACTCTCCCTCAACTCCCCGCAGCTCTGGTTCCGCGTGCCCGCCAAGATCTACCACAAGGCGGGGTGCCTGGAGGAGGCGCTGAGCGACCTGCGGGGCAAGGAGCGCGCCATCGTCATCACAGGTGAGCTGCTCTAAGAGTCATTTCCGCATTTATAAGCCGCCCTTCGAAGTTCTCGGAACTATATGCTCAGTTCGTTGGCATGCAGACACCCTGTTCTTCGGTTTGCCATGTCAATTTGATGCAGACAAGCCGCTCTACGACATGGGATTCGCCAAGCGCGTGACCGACGTGTGCCGCGCCCTAAAGATCCGCCACCGCACCTTCTTTAGTAAGAGCAGGCTGCACGGTTGCCTGGCTCTTGTTGCCAGGATGGAGAGCCTTCACAGCTGGGCATGCTCTTGAGCCAGCCAGCAGCGTGAGCCGCCCTTGGTGTTTGTCTCGCTTTGAATGTGAACGCGTTTGCGCTGTTCCCTTCTCACTCCTGTTCTTCTGCAGACGTGCCGCCTGACCCGACCCTGGCCTGCATCAAGGAGGCGCTGGCGGAGATCAATGTGAGAGGGATCTAAGCAACAGTACGGACAGAAAGCGTTACAGTATTGGGTTTGCATGCGAGCTGCGGAGATATCAACGCGAGATGGCGTAAGCAACAGCGCGGGCCGGCAGTGCTGGTCGGCAAGCATGTCACATGTCCAGCGGGCAGCACCAGCAGGCGCCTCTCCTGAGAAATTCCACTGATGGATATCCTCCCCGCCCTGCCAATTGCAGCGCTTCGAGCCCGACATCATCATCGCGCTGGGCGGAGGCTCGCCCATGGACGCCGCCAAGATCGCCTGGCTCATGTGCGTGTTCTGCTTGTTACGCCGCTGCACATTACGTTCTTGTTTGGGATGGATCGTGGCGGTGCAGCCTAGAATTCCTGGCTCAATTGGGTCGGGGGATGGTGGGGGTCTGGCTCGAGGCCACGTTCTTAACTTGGCTGACCTGGCAAGCACACCGGTTGCATTTCCCTTGTCCTGCACGTTCATCTTCGTCCTTACACCTTGTTGTTATTACCGCAGGTACGAGGTGCCGGACATCAAGTTTGAGGGGCTGGCCATGCGCTTCATGGACATCCGCAAGCGCGTGTACGAGGCAAGCAGATGCATGCTGCGCTGCTTGCAGATGAGGGCAGGAGGCAGCAGGGGGCGGCAGCGGGTTTGTTCAATCCTGCACTCCTTGGCAACGCGTGTACGAGGCAGCAAGTGCCAGCCCTCACCACGCAGCTGCAAGCAGAGGCGGGCTGCTTGTCGATGCCAGGGGCGCCCTGCAAGCACGCCCTGCATCGCAAGCCACCGGCCGTACAACCCAACAAGCCGGGGCAGCACCTTGCTTTCCGCCCCTTCCCACTGCGGCTCTGAGATGCATCAGTTACCGCCCTGGCTGTGCCCTGCAGATCCCCCAGCTGGGGCGCAAGGCTGACCTGGTCGCCATCCCAACCACCAGCGGCACAGGTCAGTGGGCTCAGCTAGCAACTGGCTGGCAGCTGGGCGGGGATGCTGTTCACTGCCAACCAGCCATGCATGCTGAAGCTGCGCATGTGGCCGTACGGCACGACCTGCCCCGACCGCCCGGCTGCCCAACATGCACAAGGTGAACCCCACCCCACCCACCTGCAGGCTCCGAGGTCACTCCCTTTGCTGTGGTTACTGACGAGCGCACCGGGCAGAAGTACCCCCTGGCCGACTGTGAGCTGCTGCTGCTGCTGCTGCTGCTGCTGCCGCCGCCGCTGCTGCTGCTGCTGTCTTGGTCTGTCGTTTGTAACGTTTGCATCGGTGTGCACGGGCGAGCAGATTCGCGGGCGCTGCTGGCAATAGCGGTGGGACACCGCAGTGTGTGCCGGCTTGGCATGAGCCGAGCAGTCGGGAAGCTGGTATGCATGGCGTCGATCCCCCGCTCCCTTCCCATCCGCTGCTGCGCTTCATCGCCCTGTGTTGCACCGCAGACGCGCTGACCCCCACCATGGCGATCATTGACCCGCTCTTCGTCATCAACAGTAAGCCAGACTGTGTAGAACAAGTGATACATGCTGCTGGAGCTGGATGGAATGCAGTCATCTGCACCGCCCGGCACGCTGTTTGCCAGTCTGTTCTGTCGACGCTGTCGCATCTTTTCTCGCCCTCCCTCTTGGCACCTCGCCTGTGTCCTCATCTCCCAACTGTCGCGCAGCGCCCCCCTCCCCTACAGTGCCCTCACGCCCTCCACTCCCTCGTTATCAATTCCCTCCCCCGCAGTGCCCAAGGGCCTGACGGCGGCGGGCGGCATTGACTGCCTGGTGCACGCCATCGAGAGTTATGTGTCTATCTTCGCCACGGATTACACCAAGGCAAGCCTGGGGTGTGGCAAGCCTGGCATGTGGGAAGAATAAAGGTGGCCAGCAGTCGCACTGTACCCGCAGGCAGCACGTCTCCGCCTTTGCAACAGGTTACATCAGGGCAAATAGGTTTGCTCTGGGCTGGATGGGCTGCCTGCAGGGGGCGGCGCTGCTGCTCGAGCTGTGCCGCCCGCGCAGTATGCCGTCTCCCCCTGTCCTGGCTCCCCACAAGCAATCCACATGCTGTTGCGCCCTTGCTTTCACTGCAGGCGCTGTCCCGGGAGGCGGTGCGCGTGCTTGTTAAGTACCTGCCTCGCGCATACAAGTGCGTGGCAGGGGGATGGGGAGAGGGTTTGCCTGTCCTCTTGGCCATCAGCAGTTGGGCATTCCGTGTTCACATATCCAGCAGGCACGCACAGGGGCTCCTTCTGCATGTGTCGCAGCTGCTGCAGTGTGTGCGTGCGTCAGCCTCCTTCATTAGATAGCAAAACGTCCTCTCTCATTGGCCTCCCTTCTGCGCAGCAACGGCCCCAACGACTTTGAGGCTCGCGAGCGCGTGCACTCTGCTGCCACCATGGCAGGTGTGCCTGGTCGCTGCAGTACACCCGCTGCAATTGTATTTGCGCTGCGGCTAGCCTGAACCCAGCACGCCAAAGCCCAGGGCCCAGAGTAAAGGTTGCAGGAGGCAAACCGACTTCATCCGTCTCTCCTGGCTGCAATGCCCTGCAGGCATGGCGTTTGCCAACGCGTTCCTGGGCATCTGCCACTCCATGGCGCACAAGCTGGGCGCGCAGGTGAGGGGGGCAGCTGGCCTTTGAAACGCCACCTGCACAGTTTTTGGGCCTCGCACAGTGAGCAACCATCCCGCCCAGCCATTCACCACACACGGCGCGCCCTGCCCGCCCTGCCTGCCTGACTACCTGGCTGCCATACCTGCTTGCCTCACGTGCCGTGTGTGCGCTATCCCTTCCCAACCCCCTTCCCACCCCATCCTCCGCCCACCCTCACAGTTCCACATCCCGCACGGCGTGGCCAATGCTTTGTTGATTTCTCATGTCATCCGATACAACGCCACCGACAAGCCCATGAAGCAGGCGGCCTTCCCCCAGGTCCGCTGATGTGCTGCGTCAGCAGCGTGGTGACTAGGGAGTGATGCGATGCCAGCCTGCCACGACCTGCTGAGCTGCAGGCAGGGAACACGCATTACTGGGAAGGAACACCACGTGTGCTTCTCAGCCGCCTAGCTTTTCCGTGCGCCTCCTGTCTTGCAGTACAAGTACCCGCAGGCCAAGAGCCGGCTGGCGGGGCTGGCAGACCTGTTGCAGCTGGGCGGCGAAACGCGCGACGAAAAGGTGGGGTATTCCCGTGGCAAGTTGCTGCTGATGTGCTTGTGAGCAGTGGTTGAAACAGCGGGTCTGGATGGTTCGACTGATGCGTGCTTCTGTATTTCCCGCACCTGTTCAGGTCAATCCTCCAAATGCCATTTTTGTCAGTTGTAGGGTCAAAGCACTGTGTCTGCAACCCCCTGCGCAGGTCATCCGCCTGATTGAGGCTGTGGAGCAGCTCAAGGCGCAGGTGGACATCCCGCCCACCATCAAGGCACGTTGCACCGCTTATTGTACTGTTGCATCTTTTTTCTCTCTTCTATAGTAGGCTCCAGGGCGCAGGTGGACATCCCGCCCACCATCAAGGCGCGTTGTAATATGAAACACAATGGTTCTGGTGCTTCCTGTGCATTGTGGCACTGCTTGGTTGCTGCGCTGCCGCTGCTGCACACATTTCAGCAGCACGCTGTGGCAGGCAAGGCCCGCGTGTTGTGGTGCAGCGCTGCTGGTGAGGAAAGCGGTTGCATCTGCGTCAGAGCTTGCACATTGCATGTGTCAGCTTCCCACGCTGCTGCACCTGACGCCCAATCGACACACCGCCTGGCCTGCCTCCTGACAGGACGTGCTGGGCGCGGAGCGCGAGGCCGAGTACTTTGCGGCGGTGGACGAGATTGCAGAGAACGCCTTTGACGACCAGGTGAGGATTGATGAGTGATTGCAAGCATGTCCGGCTTTGATTGGATGAGACGCCGAGAGCGACTTCGACGACCAGGTGAAACTTTGGCATGCACACTTCACATGCTGGGCTGCACTGCACTTGCTGCTGGATTGGCGGGCAGCGGCGGACGGCATCCCCATGTCAACACCCGGCTCACACAGGTCGTTCAGGTTTGAAACACTCACCTCCCTCGGCATCTGCCTTCCCAACCCTTCCTCTTCCGCAGTGCACGGGCGCCAACCCGCGGTACCCCACCATCGCCGACCTGCGCCAGATCCTGCTGGATGCCTGGGATACTCCCATCCTGCCCCTGACCAGCCTGGTGCGCTTGCTTGGTGTGCTCCTCGTTCCCTGCTGCTGCTCTCTTGCTGCCAAGGCCAGCTCACCAGTGTGGCAATGCTGCATGGCACTGACTGATCGATTGTCCTCTCTCTGCCCTTCAACCATGCAGAACTTCCCTCCCAAGAAGCGTGAGGGGTCTGCCAACGGTACCGGCGCGCCGCACGCTGCGCGCGCTGCCGCTGCCTTGGGCGTGCCGCTGAGCCCGGAGGCGATCTGGGATACCGACCGCTGCTGAGGCGGCGGCAAATAAGTGCAGCAACGAATGGCCACAAGTGCCGCACCAGCCCAGGGGAAGAGTGTGCAGCGACCTTGTGCAGGCAGGCGGCACCGGCTGCTCCTGCCGCCCGCTGCCACAGCTGAGCTGGCAGCAAACGTGGCCAGCCGCTGCCTCCAGCGCTGCAGTAACACCTGCAGCAGCACACCAAATCCCCAAACCAACCCGCGCCCCTTTGCCCATGTGAACCCCACACGTGCCCACCCAACCTGGCTGCACGCTGAATGCTCCACACACTGCCTCGCCCTCCAAATGATAGCCTCACCTGGGAACTGGAGAATGCCCTTTCCAAGCATACTGTGTGCCCTCCTCCGCATCCACCCTCTGTAGCCTGTTCAGTCTCAGTGCCACTCTGCGGCCTCTCATTGTCGGTGGCCTGCCCCTGTGTTGTCCGGTGATCAGCTTATGATTCTTTTGAACTTGCTTTGGCATCCAACCGAGCCTGCCCCTCCCTGGCTGCGCCTCCAGTAGCGCCCGGCCAGCCTCTGTAACACATAGCGTAGCAGCGTGAGTCGAGCCGCAGCAAGGCAGTGTGGAGCGGGTCCGTATGGGAAAGATGGAAATCTCGGCGCAGGCCTGGTGGTTAACTGCCTGCCCAACCTGAGTTGCTAGGCCTGCTGCAACCACGACTAGCACTAACACTGTTTCTTACATTCAAAACAAATGGTATCGGCGCGTATTAGTGGAATTGTGGCGACTGGAGGCAGGTAGACTCGAGCTGGACGTGATATGCGTAGGGTCAGTCGAACGCTTGGTGGAAGAACCAGGGCTGGAGGTAGCATGGGGGTATGAGGAGCCAGGGTGGAGGGGAAGCACGGAGGGATGGGACCAGGGGTGGAGAGGTAGCATGGAGGGGTGGACAGCCAGGGGTTGTGCATGTGTTAGGGTGGGCAGCACAGCAGGCACACATGGGGACCTTAGGGGCTCCCGGCTCGGACAGGGCAGGGCAACCGTGTTGAACTGAATTCAGGGGGAGGCAGTGCAGAACTCTCTCTCCAGCGCTGGGCAGCGCGTGCCCCTGGGTGGCAGGCAGAGCCCATCTTCCTTCAGGGCATCAGCGGCAGGAACTCCAGGCGTACGGGTGTCGCGATGGTGTTGTCGCTGGAAGCACAACCGCCGTCGGTGGAGGGGCTAGTCGTGCCGCTGCAGGCGTAGAAGCGCTTGCAGCCAGTGAGGGTGTCGGCGTCGGTGCAGATGACCACGACACTGTTAGCAACGTCTGCGATGTACGCCTTGCCATCGTAGAAGGTGAGGCCGAACGCAGAGGCGGACAAGCTGCTGCCGATGCAGCCTGTGCCGCCAGTGCACGATAACGGGGTCGGGGTGCATCCCGTGAGCTGCAGTGACATGTGGAGATGGGATGGGAGGAGTGCATTGGCCGCGAGACAGCAGTGTGTGCCACATGCGCAATCTGTCGGCGCCGACAGGGCAGCTGCTGCTGCTGCTGCTGTTGCTGCTGCACCTGTCCTCCAACTGCTGCCACTGCCCGGCATGCGGCATCATGATGATGTTGCGTTGCCTGCCCTCCCACGACCCGTGTACCTGCCCACCTGTGTGGGGTTGGTACAGATCACGACTCCACCATTTGAGTTGATCACGTAAGCCTTGCCGTTGTACCAGCGGATGAACTGGGAGCCAGAAAAGGCGGCGGTTGTGCCGTCCGTCAGCAGGCCCTGGTTGCCGCTGCACTGCACCAGGTCGCCGCTGCCGTCGATGGTGCAGATGGTGACGCCGGCAAACGCGTTGTTGATGTATCTGCAAGTGCAGGGTGTGCAGTCATTCAGGAGCTCAGCACGGGCGTCGCCCAATAGGCATCTGGCTGCAGCTCATGTCCGCGCTGGTAACAGACGTGTGTGGCAGGCAGCCTCACATGGTCTGGCCTTCGGTCATCAACCCGTACGGTTGGTACTGCAGGGTGTGGACAGGTGCTTGCGAACATTGGTTGGGCCAAGGCAAATCAGTGGTTCAGGGCGGCAGCTCAGCGCAGCAACACAGAGCAGAGATGCTACGCAACGCGCTAAACAACACTGCTGGCGCCACGCACGAAGATGGCGACGCCGGCTGGGTTGGTGCTGCCCTCGCCGGCCACTATCGCGCAGTTGGTCAGTGACGGGGAGGCGGTGCCGAGCCCGTTTACGGTGCAGCGCACCACCCTGCCGCGGAGACCAAACGCCACAGAGTCGGCAACTGCAGCCAGATGGAATGGCAGGCATGCACGAGTTTCAGCCCTCGAGGTGCGGTGGAGTTGTCAGACCAAAAGCCTTGCTGGCCTGCAGGCTGCCAGTGCAGATGCAGCGCCAGCACAAATGCCAGCTGCAGATGCGTCATGCTCGGGCACACACGTGGTGCTGCTTGGCTCAGCCTCTCGGAGCATCCGCACTACACCCAGACCGAGGCCAACAGCACTGGCCAGTGCCCCCTAGGTCTCACTGTACAGAGTGGTCCCGACTAAGGCCACATCTTGCGGGACCTTCAGCAAGCCGCCAGCAGTGTCCTTGACGCAGCCGGATGTGCCCGCCGCATTGTTGGGGTCGGTACACATCCAGAGTGCGTCGCCCGCAGGCAAGAACAGCGTATTATAGAGGCTCTCAAACCTCAGGCCGCGCACGTTTGCGTTGATGGCGGCGGGCGTACCTGCAGCAAGGGCGATTGCGAGCCAGCGCCACACATGGCCTCAGCTCTGCCACACATCCCGCACCTGCACGCCCTTGCCAGCCTGCTGGTCGTAGCTACTGGCTATACGCCAGCCTATTTATAGGCCGTAGCTGGCGGCCGCCGGCCTCACCGGCTTCAAGCGAGCAGTCCGCCACGTCTGCGTTTGCCTGGCACGAGCTCAGATAGTACGAAGACCCGCCAGAGCTGACAGCGGAGAAGGACCCAATGAATAGGGGCCGTGGCCTGCGATTGGGCGGCCAGCGGGAAGACGGGTCAGAGCCATAGCCTGCAGCTTGCCTGCAGCGCGCGGCTTCCAGCAGCAGAGCCGTGGCGCCACTTTGCAGCAACTCACGGCGCCTGGGTTGTGAAGGCGCCAGTGTTGGACTGTGCGCTCTTGGCATTGGTGGAAGTGACTGCCACGCATGTCACGCTGCATCAAGGGCGAGGGTCAGGCGGGCTGAAGCGTGCACGCAGTGTGGGACAGGCATGCAGCCGGATGTCACCCTGCTGGCAGGCTGGCACAGCACATACAGCGCACACGGTAGAGTCACAGGCCGCGCCCATACAGCAACATGTCTCGGACAGTGCAGCATCACGTTTCAAACAGGCTCACCCAGGTGCACAGGTCACTCACTCATATAGTGGTGCCACCCTGAAGGTTGTTCAGGAAGCACTCTGTGCTGCCAGTGGCGTCACAGGGCCCTGCCCCCAGCAGGCTGCGCCTGGGCTGGACACACTGCTGCGGCGCCCCGCACTGCCCATTGGAGCACGCTGTGCAGTTGTACTGGACGTACGGGCCTCCAGCGCTGGGGCCGGTGACGCACACGCTGCCCTGGTCGATAGCGCTCGACTGGCCAGAAAGGATGGTGATGGGGCTGCAAGGCAGACAGGACAGGGGCAGGCGGTCCGGGTGCTGGGAGCATTGGTGAGGCGACAGGGCTCCACAGCTCCGTGAGCTTGGTGCAAGGCCGGCCGGCGGGCAGGAGTTTGCAGCATGGCAAGATCGGGCAGGTGGCAGGGTGCCCCTGGGACTGGCATGGCAACCAGCGGCCCAGTGTGCTGGGTGGCATTGCGACCCTGCCAAGGCAAAGAGCAGCAAATGTGGGCCCTCACGTGAACTCATCAGACAGGGCGCTGCGCAGGTCCGTCTGCTGCTGGTTGTTGTAGCTGCCCTGGTAGGCGGTGGCAACGAACTTCACAGGGAGGCCTGAGATGGCCAGCGTCACCTGGCAGGTCACGGCCTGCGGCACGCCAGCGGCACTGTTCTTGGCCCTGTAAGACGGGGAAGGGCACGGGTGGACGGCCAGTGAGCAGTGTGGCTAGAGCAGGAATGCCGCGGCGCACAGCTGCGCTATGTACGCTGCGATGTGTGCCTGCAGCAGCGGCCCGTGCAGCAGGCACAGACGCCATGAGCGGCTCACGTGCAGGGGAAGCTATGCGTCTGGATGCCCTGCATTGCCTCGATGGTGTAGTATGCCCAGCTGCCCGCAGGATATGACTTTAGAGGTGTAGTGGTCACAGGGGTGATGGTCACGTTGTATGTGTTGCCGCCCCCAGCGTGGACTGCAACGACGGTGGGCTTCCTGCATGGGCAGCGGGGAATGGAGGGTGGAAAGGCAGCTCAGCAGCTGCCCTACGCTGCAAGCCTGCCCAACTGTGCAGCCAACAGGTCAGTGGCATTGCCCGCCAGACCAGCCTCCCCACGCACTCACGGGAAGAGGGGCAGGGTGTAGGTGCCCTGGGGGCCAGACATGCTCTTCCGAGTGCCGTCGGCCTTGACCGCAGTGCTGGTAATCTCATAGGGAAAGTCCTGCTCAATCTTGCCCGTCACATTGCAGCTGGCCACGCCGCTGACAAAGGGGCAGGAGACGTCGATGGGGGTGCATCCGCCGGCGCCCTGCAGCCGCCGGCGGTTGATGCCTTGCTTGCACAGTTGCAGAGCACATACACTCCAGGGCCCGCCGACCGGCGCCGCGCACTGGAGGATGACCGGGTTGCTGATGCTGGGGGTGACCACAGGTGCTCTGTGGCAGGGCAGGGGTGGTGGGTGTGGCGGTTGAGCCATCGATGCAGGAGTTGCACTTGCAGGGGATGGCGCTCACAGGCTTGTTTCTGGCCGAAAGCCGGCATCTGCACCGCACGCATGCTGGCCGGTACTGTGCATTGTGTGGTGTGCTGCTGCAGCTCCCACTCAAAAAGCTGTGCCCATTGTGTGCCCGATGGGTGGTGATGGTGGGCTCATCCCGGCAAACGCATACCCGCAACTTGCAAGTCCAACTCACGGTGCAGTGGTGGTGGTGAAGCTCTTTCGGTTGGATGGAGCGGAGGGCAGGTTGCCGGCCGTCAACGCCACGCAAGTGACGCTGCAGTGCAAGCAATTACTTGTTCAAAAAGGCAGCTGGTGCACGGGGCGATGTCTTTCAGCCATGCAGCACCCGCTGCTGCGTCGCGCTCTCGCCCACCACAGCGGCAGCTGCTGTCCGCTTCGTCTGGCACCTCACACAACAGTACAGTTTCCCTCGGCCCCCTGAGCCCCACAGAACTCACTCATACAGCGTGACGCTCTCCAGGGTGTCCAGGTTGCACTGCGTAGTGCCGGGGTAGTTGTCGCACCCAGCTGGGGCCAGCAGCTGCCGGCGCCTGACGGGAGTCGAGCACGGCTGCGCAGCCAGGCATGTGCCCTTGTAGCACGGCGTGCACTTATATGTGACCCATGGTCCCCCAGCGGTCGGCGGAGTCACGCACACGGTGCCCATGGTAGGACCGCGTCCCAGAGCCGCGATGATGGTGACGGGGCTGCAGGGCAGGGCAGGAAGGAAGCAGGGTCGGGTGCAGTGCCCAGCAGCGGTGCACAAGATCACCTGCTCAGCTCACCTGACCAGCTTGGCAGGCACCTGCCATAGAAACCCCTGCCTTGTACTTCGTGGCCAAGTACCCATGCTGATCAGCAGCTCTGGCATGCAGTGCTGGCCAAAACAATAATCTGCGCTCACGTGTAGGGGTCTGACTCAGCACTGCGCAGATCTGTCTGCTGTGGGCTGCTGGGCTGCCCTGGTACGCGGTGGCCTTGAAGGTTGCAGGCAGGTTGGAGGAGGCCAGTGTCACCCGGCAGGTCACGGCTTGCGGCACGCCAGCAGCACTATTCTTGGCCCTGCGGAGGCAGGAAGGGGCAACACACGGCAACAGGGTCAGCAGTCGTCTGCAGAGGGTGTGCTGCATGCCGGGCGCATGTGTCCCTGCTTGCCACACTGACCACCATTGCCTGCCAACCTGCATTTGCAATATGCGGCGGTGAGGCATGCTCTGCATGCCAGTGTAGACAGGCTGGTGTCTTGCAGTGGCCAAACAACAGGCTGCCACCCTGGTGCCGCTGTGCCAAACATAGCAGAGGGATGCCCCACAGCTAGCCAGAGGGCCTTACGCGCAAATGAAGCCCTGGTTGCTGGGAGGAGGAGAGCCGGCCTCAGTGGCGATGCTGTAGTATGTCCAGCCGCCAGCAGGGTACGATTTCAGAGGCGTGGCAGTCGCAGGAGTGATGGTCACATCGTAGCTGTTCCCGCCCTTGTTGGCGGCGGTCACAATGGGCTTGCTGCGTGTGGAGGGCGGGGGACAGTATGGAAGGAGCCATGGGCCGCCTGCACACAACAGATGCGGCGGCAAACACACCCTAGCTGGCCAGCCCAAGCTTGCATGCAAACCAGCCAGCCGCAGCAGGCCACGCCTGCAGCAGGCACAGCAGGCACAGCAGCCACAGGAGGCACTCACGGGAAGAGGGGCAAGGTGTAGGTGCCCTGGGGTCCTGTGGTGCTCATGCGCACACCATCGCTCTTCACCGCAGTGCTTGTGATGTCGTAGGTAGTGTCCGGCTTGACTTTGCCCGTCACATTGCAGCTGGCCACGCCGCTGACAAAAGGGCAGGAAAGGTTGATGGGGGTGCAGCCGCCGCCGGCGCCCTGCAGCCGACGGCCGGTCTGCTCCTGCTTGCACAGCTGCAGCTGGCAGGTGCTCCAGGGCCCCCCACCAGGAGCTGTGCACTGCAGGATGACCGGGTTGGTGGTGCTGGTGGTCACGGCAGGAGCGCTGCAGCAGGGGGCGGGGCATGGAGTGGGTCCGGCGGTGAGGCAGCGCCTGCATGGCCCACTTTTGGCTGCTCTACCGGCAGCTGTGCCAATGTAAGAGTGCACAAGGCATCTGGGCCTGCAGCTGCCGGCAAAGCCGTCACCACCAGCCATTCAACTCACGGGGCTGGCTCGGTGGTCAGGGTGAGGGAGGCGGACACGGGGCTGGGGGCATCAGTGGCGGTCAGCGCCACGCATGACACACTACGGCAACGGGGGGCGGGAGCAGGCGGCTGGTCAGCGGTTGGACTGTGTTGCTCTGCCAGATGGGAAGCGCTCAGACTGCACGGGGTAACTTCAGAGCCGAACTGAGGCTGCTCGCCGCGCCTTGCTTGCGCCCACAGCCCAAACACCCAGCTGCCGGCTGTGGTCAAGCGCTTGCCTGCCCATCAGTGACCCACTACACAGCTCATCACCTGTAGCCGGTGGACGATTCGAGGGTGCCCAGTTCGCATGGAACGCTGCCCTGGCAGGCGGGCGCCAGCAGGCGGCGCTTGGTGTTCAGGCTGCACTTGGGCGCTTGGATGCAGCTGCCCTTGTAGCAGGACTGGCACTGGAAGCTGGTGAAGGGCCCTCCCAGGGACGGGGCCTTGAGGCACGCAAGGCCCGAGTCGTAGCTCATTGGCTGGACAGACACCAGCACGGCGGGGCTGCAGCACAGGCAGGGGTGGAGTGGCAGGTTGGGCCTCTTGCACAGATTGCACGTCAGCCGCCATGCCGTTCCAACCCGAGCTACGAGTGCCTGTCTCACAAGCCAGCCCACTTCAGCCACCCGCCACCATCACACCCACTCACTCTTGCAGCAGGGTCCTGAAGTACTTGCCGGCGGACCGCTCGCTGACAATGCTGCCCTGCACAGCGCGCGCCGTCGCCCAGTAGGTGGTGTTCTGGTTGAGGCCAGTCAGGGTGCAGGTGGTGAGGGCGGAAGGCGCCTTCACGGGGGTGCAGGCCTCGAAGGTGCAGCTGCCGGCGGGTTTCACGGCGCAGACCGAGATGTTGTACTTGGTGAAGCCGCCGGGGGGCACCAGAGACGGCCCCAGGATGCCGACTGTGGCGGTGGAGAGATCCACCGTACCGGCCACGATGTTGTCAATGGTGGGGGCGCTGCAGGACGGGGCGGAGCACTGGGGTGAGGAGAGTTGGAGCAGCATCCACGGGTGGGCTGTGCTGTTGCTGCTGGAGCAGAGGTAGAAAAACAAGCCCTCCGGCAGCAGTGCAAACCACGCAGTTGGCCGAGCTGCCAAACCATCACACTGCGAAGCCCACTCACGGCCAGTTCAGGGTGGTGAAGGCGTCGGCAGCCGAGCGGATGGTGACCACATTGTCTGGCGTGAAGGCAATGCCGGACACGGCGTAGGCTGTGCTTGCGGTCAGGCCACCAACAGGGCAGGCGGCCACCTGAGAGGGTGTGCACTGGAC
>VFQQ010001254.1_pt1 | contig 37346 bp, 64 predicted proteins | sample 3512341 | NCBI WGS metagenome assembly VFQQ01 (sample SAMN10412373, study PRJNA504923) | tailings metagenome | isolation source: Relicate 2 Philex TSF1 revegetated site | place: Philippines: Tuba, Benguet | collected 2017-08-29 | reverse complement strand
GTGATCTGGCGCCCATGCAACCAACAAAAGCTTTCCAAAACACTTTAACAGCAATCTACTGGTAAGAGTCGCACCTTCAGGATGGAGACGCGGCCCTGCACATCAGGGCGGTCCACCGTGATCTGGCGGTCGAAGCGGCCGGGGCGCAGCAGCGCGGAATCCAGCACGTCGGGGCGGTTGGTGGCGGCCAGCACGATGATGCCGGTGTTGCCCTCAAAGCCGTCCATCTCTGCAGGTTGGAAGCATTGAAAAGAGGGGGCAAAAAGTGAGGCGCAGAGCACAGTCGTAGAGTGCATCAAACAGTTGCATCGCAACCAGTCTGCACCACCCTATGTGGCCCCGCTGCCGCTGCCACTGCTCCCCGCTGCTGCTCGCCAGCAGCACGACTTGCATCAAGGCCACTTGCACATGCTGCTGTCTCTCACAACTTCACATGACTCACCCGTCAGCAGCTGGTTGATGGTCTGCTCCCGCTCGTCGTTGCCGCCGCCCATGCCGGCGCCACGCTGGCGGCCCACGGCATCAATCTCGTCGATGAAGATGATGCAGGGGGCCTTGGCCTTGGCCTACAGGTTGCATAGATGGAGTGGCAGCAGGGTGGGTGAGGCTGGAACAGTGCAGGCATGTGACTTGGTGCAGAGTAGGCTGCCGGGGTGGCAAGGCTGCGCTCTCCACTACATAAGGCCACCGAATGCAGCTTTGCCAGGTGCCAGCTCCGTGCCCCTGCCACTTCAGCGCGCCAAGGCAGCCACACCCAGCCAGCAGTCAACTGTGCACCCTACTCGACATTGCCTTCCATAATTTCAAACCAGCGCACCTTCTCGAACAGGTCGCGCACGCGGGAGGCACCCACACCCACAAACAGCTCCACAAACTCGGAGGCTGCAGAGGGATGGGGGAGAAGGAGCAAGCAGTTTTGCAGTCAGCAACCCGTTGCAGGTCGGCCATAAACCAAAGCATCAGAGCAACTTGCCGGGCAGTGAACTCAGGTATGCACATGCTGCGCTTGCAAGCACACCAGGTGGTATGCAACCGGAATCGCAGCAATGGCAGCCAGCAGTCGACATGCAGCGGCGCAGCTGGCGCTCACCGGCGCAGGAGAGAAGGGCAGCAGGCAGGCTCATGCGCACGACAGCTTGCCCGCACAGAACACCGGCAGGTAGCAACTGTAAAATCTAAATGCTGGCGCTCACCGGCGCAGGAGAAGAAGGGGGTGCCCGCCTCGCCGGCCACAGCCTTGGCCAGCAGGGTCTTGCCGGTACCTGCAGGGCGGGCAAAAGTTACCACATGCAGGTGAGTTTGGATTGCGAGGGCATGGTGATTGCAGAGGCAGGGCGCATGGCAAAGCAACAGCCTATACGGCGCACAGCCAGGTGGCAATGAATGCTGACCTGTCCTGCTCCACAAATGCAATTGTGCACTCACGGGGGCGGCCCACCAGCAGGGCTCCCTTGGGGACCTTGGCGCCCAGGCGCGCTTTTGCCAAACATTCCCAGTCAGATCAAGACAAATAAATCAAACCAGCAGGCTCACCGGGCGGGCCCACCAGCAGGGCTCCCTTGGGGATCTTGGCGCCCAGGCGCGTGTACTTGTCGGGGTTCTTCAGGAAGTCCACCACCTCCTGCAGCTCCAGCTTGGCCTGGTCGCAGCCCGCCACCTGGAGAGGGAATTGGGAGCGAGGAATGAACGGAGTTAGCCCAAGAAAATGAGGGAGATCAAGGGGAGTCCACCACCTCCTGCAGCTCCAGCTTGGCCTGGTCGCAGCCAGCCACCTGTTCGGGTTGCAAAGATGACAACAGGACGTCTTAGAGCCAGCCCAAATCAGGCCGAGCGTCCACCAGCCGTTTGGGGTGAGCGCGGTGAAGCCACATGGATATGGAGCGGAGCCCTCGAAGTCCCCAACATCCCTCTCTCTCCCAAATCAGCCCAGCGTCTAAAGAAGGAAGCTCAGCCCACCTGGTCAAACATGACGCCCGTCTCGGGGATCTCCTGGAACTTGGACTTGGGAGCCAGCCCCACCAGAGCAAAATGGCTGTGAAAAGAATATCCAAAAGCTCAGCTCAGCCCACCTGGTCAAACATGACGCCCGTCTCGGGGATCTCCTGGAACTTGGCGCTGAAGCCAGCCTCACCAGAACACAACCGCTGCGGCCAACCAGAATAAAGTCACAAGACGCCTCTGCACAAGCCCAATTTACCTGGTCAAACATCACGCCGGTCTCCGGGATCTCCTGGAACTTGGACTTGGAGCGGCCAAAGTCCATGGGGCCGCCCATGGGGCCCATGCCGCCGCCCTGCTGGGGAGAGCAGCACAAGGTGCAACGTGAGCAGGTGTCCAGGTGTGCATGCCAGCTGGCAAGCTTTGCAGAGCTGCGGGCAGGTTCTGGAGGCACCGGCCTCATGGCACGCAAATGCAGCCCTGCCAGCACCTGCACATCCGCAGGCACAGCCCTCTGGTAGCCACAAGTTCTCTCGAGCTCACCGAGCCGTCGCCGGCGCGGCGGAAGAGCAGAGCGATTCACGCAACCAAAGGCCGGCAGTCCGACTACCATGCACCAAAGCATGCTTGCCAAAATCAGTTGGGCTCACCGAGCCGTCGCCGGCGCGGCGGAAGAGCAGGAAGAGGCCGGCAAAAGCGATGATGGGGAACAGCAGGTTGCCCAGCAGCGCCACGTAGTTGCCCTGCTGCTCGCCCTCGCTCACTGCGAAGGGAGGAAGAGAAGGGTGGGGAGGGAGGCGGTTGGTGGAGGTTGGTGGACGGAGCGGCAGGGGAAGGGCATTACATGCCACTGCGGCCAGGTGCGGTGCTGAAAGAGGCCAGAGCCAGGCAGGCATGCTTGCCAGTTCGCAGGCGTCGCCTGCAACCATGCACCAGGTGATGCCTGCCCCTGCAAGCGCAGCAGTGCAACTGCAAGCTGCAAGGCAAAAACTCGCTGGAAATGGTGCATTAGCCACAAGCTCACCAGAGATGTCCACGCCGTTGCGGGCCAGGATATCCACCAGCTCGGGGTCGTTGGGCAGCACCACCAGGGCGCGGCGGCCGTCCACCGCGGTCAGCTGCAGCTGGGAGCCGTCCTTGGAGAAGCGCACGCGCTCCACCTGCAAACGAGCAAGGTCGTTGATTCGATGAGGAGTGGATGGGAGGGATGTGGAGGCCTGGCGGGGCAGCTGCGCCCGCGGGGCGTGACGGGGGTGGCGGCCAGCTGCCGCCGCGGCCGCCCACATGCATGCCTCGTGTTCACTGGTGCGATGGATGACAAATTTGCCACATGCTGCAGCCAGTCAATGTGCCCCCAAAACCATCCAGCTGCAACAGCCTGCGTCAGCAGCACCCACCTTGCCGTTCTGCACCGCCTTGATGAACTCAGAGTAGCGCCACTGGGTGCCCTCCGGCAGGGCATCGGTGGTGGCCGCCACGGCGGGCGCCGCCAGCATGGCATCACCCGCGCCGCCAAAGGTGCGGGTGGCCGCCTGCTGCTGCTCCATCACCGCCGTGTTGGTGGCGGGCGGCGCGTAGAAGTCGTCGGCGGCGGCGGGCGCCACGCCGCTGGTCAGGGCCAGCAGCGCCGCCAGTCCGCCGAAAGCCTCGCCAAAGCCGCTGCGCTGCTGCTGGGCCTGCGCAGGGACGAGGGCGTGGCGGAGGTGTGGCCTCCCCGCCTGCTGCCGCCCCATTCCAGCTGATCGCGCGCCCCTGCCGCCTCCCCCCGCATCACATGGTCGCTGGCCAGGCAATGCACGCGCTGGCGGGCGCCCCGGCTGGCGCATTGGGCCGCCCCGCCAGTGCCACAGCCCCTGCGCCACCCACCTGCGCCCGCACGGCCAGCCGCAGGGGCCGCTGCCCACGCAGCGGCTGGAAGGGCCGCTGAGCCGCCAGCCGCAGGGGCTGGGCAGCCGCGAGTGTGCTCGCCATAGGTCTGTGTGTGGTCTTGCCCGGTGGTGCGCAAGCTAGCGGCTGCTGGTGAGCCCTGAGCGTTGAGGGGGCGTGGGACAGCGCGTGGACTGGAGCGATTGGCCTGCAAGCGCCAGGGGAAGCCGCCCTTTTGGCTCCCGTCCTGCTGCCTGCTCAGCGTGGCGGCGCCTTGCAGGGACCCACAGGCGGCCCACCCACCCAGCTTCCTGCCCAGCCCACAGCTTATGGATGACTCTGTTACAGTGTTCAGTGCTGCAACAAGTGGTCGGTGGGGCTAGCCTTTGGCGGGATCCTGGCACACGGCGCCACCACCCGGCTACCGCAATGCCGCCGCACAGCCGTGTCGTTGCCACCTGCCCAGCTGCCCGGGGCCGCGCGCTTGCGGCACTCTCCTCCTCACTGCCCAGCGGCAATGGACACCTCCGCTGTGCGCAGCTTGCAGTCGGCGCCGCCGGTGGCCAACAGGGCGGGGCCCGCCCATGCCGCACACAGCACCTTGTTGGTGTGACCCTCCAGCGTGTGCAGGGGGATGGATGTGCGCAGGTCCCACAGCTTTGTGGTGCCGTCGTGCGATGCCGTGGCCACGTGGTGCGCTGTCGCAAGGGGAGGTGGAGAGGAGGGTGGCAAATGGGTACTTGTGGGTGCATGTGGAGCGTTTGTGATGGGGCAGCGGTGGAGGGGGAGCAGTGGCTGTTAGACACTCCTCTGTGCATTGCACTGCGCTACACCTGAGAAGGCATGCCCGGCAACCCCGCCAGCTACTGCGCAGCAAATGCTCACTCAGGCTAAACTTGATTAAACGCATTGGCAGGCAACCCCTCAGAGCTGCGCAATGCATGAGAGATTTGCACCTGAGGCGGGGTGCCACGCCACAGCCGAGATCCAGCCGGTGTGCGAGCTGCACGCCTTGACCGCAAGCCCCTCGCTGCTGCGCATCCGCGGGTCCCAGACCTGAGGCAATCGAGGGCGAGGGAGAAATGGGTGGGTGCTCAGTCCCAGAAGTGTGCAGGGTGGAGAAGGCAGGCGAGCGTGCAAGATGCACAGAGCGCATTTCCAAAAGCAGCCAGCAGCGGGCAGCCCAGCATGCAGGCAGCCCACAATAAACCAGGCCCAGCCAGCCCCAGCGCCCAGAGCGCGCACCCGCAGCGCGCGCTCCGCGCCTCCAAATGCCACCAGGCCCTGCCCGCCGGGCGCCGCGCCCACGCAGTGCACCGCCTTGTTGTGGTTGAAGGTCTCGCTGGCGGCGCCTGCCTCCACATCCCAGAGCCGCACGCTGTGGTCCCACGAAGCAGACACCAGCGTGCCTGCGGTGGGTGAGGGGAGGCGGGGAGGGTGAGAGGAGGGTGAGAGTTGCACAGGCATCGGGCCGTGCTTGCGCTTGCTTACCAGGTTGCTCCAAGCTGCAAGCTGTGCCAATTTGTGGCAGATAGTGCCAATTCTGCCAATATACGCCAAGTCCAGCCACGCTGCCCTAAACCTCACCAGTCAATAAGCCCACCAGTCCAACCTTCCCATCTCACAACCAGCCTCACCTGCCGCGGGCCAGGCCACGCCCGACACGCACTGCGAGTGCCCCGCCAGCTGGCTGCGCGGCGCCTCCACATGCTGCGCCACCGCCAGCCCGTTTGCCACCTTGCGCTTCTTCTTGCTGGCCGCAGCTGCCTCTGCACCTTCCTCCTCAGCCGCCGCCTCTGCCGCGGCCAGCGCCGCGTCGCCGCAGCGCCACAGCAGCAGGCGGGAGTCCCAGCCGCCGGTGACACACAGGTTGCCGTCTGGAGCAACCGCCGCGGACTGCACGGTGTCACTGTGTCCCTTGAGCAGCGCTGCTGCCTCCGGGGCGGCGCCGCCCGCCGCCGCCGCCGCCACGCCGCGCCACAACCGCACGGCGCCGTCATTGCCCGCCGTCAGCAGCATCGGTCCGTCGCCGCCGCGGCTGGGCACAGCCACCGCTGCCTGCACCGGCCCCTTGTGCGCCGCAAAGCTGCAGCTGCACTCGCCGCCGCTCCACAGCCGCACCACGCCATCATAGCAGCCGCTGGCTAGCAGGGGGGCGTCTTCGCCGCTGCCGCTGCTAGAAAGGTCAGCCAGTGAGCTGATCCAGTCCTCATGCGGGTGCTCCTCTTTTGGTGTGGGCGGCAGCACCGCGGGCATGTACTCAATCTCCAGCACCGCTTCCTGTTGGAAGAGCGGAGGGGGGAGTGGTATGTGGGGAGGAAGGTGAGACTGAAGCAAGGTGGGTTTGCACCGACCAATCATGCTAAGCAGCACAAGCAGCTGACCTGACCCAACATGCACCGGCAACCAGTGCAACGATGCGCAAGCTGCAGCAGATGCAGCAGATGCGGCACACAACATACGGTCAACAGCCCAAAATCCAGCCTGGCTCACCGCGGTGATCTGGCGGGCTAGCAGGTGCTTGGCCAGCGAAAGGCGCAGCAGCTCGCCATCGATCAGGAAGTCAAAGGGGCGGGCGGGGTCTGTGGGAGGGGGGAAGGGATTGCAGCAGGGAACACTTGAGCAGAATGTGTTCTGCTGAAGCTGCCGATGGGGAAGTCAAAAGGGCGAGCCGGGTCTGTACAACAAGAGACGACATGCAATCAATGTTCATGCGGCCACGTCTAGACCGCAGAGCCTGCTCAGAGCTCGCGGCTGTGTGGGCTGCAACATGATGGATCACACCATGCGGGCAATGGCGGCAGCCAGCCGGCAGCGGCCCGTCAGCTGCGGTGTTCTTGCAGAGCAGCAAAGCTCAGCAGCAGCAGCTCGCTCACCCAGTGCCAGCAGGTGGTTGATGATTTGGGACAGCCCATAGCGCGTGAGGTTGGCAGGCACCGCCTGTAGGCATCGGAGCAAGGCAGGTGCTTGAACAGGCTGGTGGCTGGTGGTTGCTGGTTGGCTCGGCATGGTCCAGAGCGCAAGCATGCCCTGTGCATCCACAGAGCAAGTCTAAGCAACACGACGACATCAGCTGGGCGACTCCAGAATCCTCAGCCAGCAGCCAATGATGGGCAACGGGCCACTACAGCAAGCGGCGCTCACAATCGGTGCGGCCGGCACACGCAGCTCCGCCGGCAGCTTGGTCACAAAGCTGCAGCTGATCTGCGCCTCCTCCTCGTGCTGCTCCGCCATGGCTCCCGCTGCTGCGCTGCCTCCTCAAGGGTGCGGCTGGCTGTTTTGGCACCTGCACCGGGCGGCAGACAGGCGGCAGCGGCAGTGAGCGGCGGCAGCGGCGGCGGCAGCGGCGAGTGTGGAGCCTGCATGCATGTGCGCTGCTGTGGTTTGCAACAAACGTATTTCTCTGCAGCGACTGATACAGCGGCGCCGGTTTTGGAGCAGGCAGCAGCGAGGTCGGCGGCTGCGCGCACCTTGGTGGAGCGCTGCCCGTCCGCTGAGCTGCGAACCGAGTTCCGTATATATCGAAGATGGTCAATGCAGCGCCTCTCGGCCCTTGCAGCGAAGTGCCTGGCGGTCATGGGCAATGCCGGCCAATTGCAGCCCGAAGGCGGCTCCCCGATCGCCCGATCGCAAACCAACCCACTCTTCGCATTGCCATCGGGCTCATCAGGGCGTGGAACAGCCGCAATGGCTGCCCTCGCCGCCCTGACCAGCCGCCTCAACACGGTGCTAGCCCGCCTGTCCCAGCTGGAGCTGGAGGTTGGGGTGACGCCCGCCGACGCGGTGGCCGCTCGGCAGCTCGCGGTGCTGGACCGCATTGCCCGCCTGGAGGCCGCGTGCGGCCTTGCTGCCGCCGCCACGGCGCCAGCGCTCCCGCTGGCAGCAGCCTCGCCAGCGCCGCTGCCGCTGTCGGCGGGTGCAGCGCTGCTGCCAGAGGTGAAGGAGGTGGACCGCAGCGGCAGCGAGGTGCAGCAGCGGCTGCAGGCGGAGCTGCTGGAGCTCGGCCTCACGCGGCACAAGTTTGTGCGGGTGAGCACAGTTGCTGGCTGTGCGTTTGCAGTGGCGAATGCGTTGCGCAGTGCTGCGCTTGCATGCTGTGCAGTAGGTGATGGCTGAGGCTGTGCTCACAATCACTTGGGCTGCTGCATGTGTGTGTTGGGGCTGCACGCCTGCCATGGTTGGTTGATATTTGCTTGAGCACCGTGAGGACCTGCAACGCTGATGCCAGCAGTCCCTCCACTCACTGCTGCCCTGCATCATGCCGCTACCATGTTTGCAGGCGCCTCCAGAGTACTACGACCGCCCGCTGGAGTTCAGGCACGTTTGTTGGTGGGGGCAGAAAGTGTGCCTGTGCCTGCTTCCAAGGGCACTTGTTTGCCCCTGCGGCTTCCTGCTTTCTGCCGCCTGTGCTGGCAAGGGCTGCCCAGCCTGCTGCATGTGACACCAAGCCTGTCTCCTGCCTCCCATCTCCGACTGCCACAGGCAGGGCATCGTGGGGGCAGCCTCCATCCACCACCTGTGCAAGTCAATCGTGATTGAGAACACGCGAGCACACCCCTCGTGTGAGGGGCTGGGCTCCAAAACACTGCCTGCATCCCGCGACGCTGCCTGCATGTGCAGGTGCTGCATGCAGACAGAGGCGCATACCTGTCAACAGCTGTTGCATGCAAGCAGTGTGCAGCAGGCAACCAGCGCACCACGTGTTGCTGCGGCCCTGCGTGCACCCTGCGGCCCTGCATGCACCCTGCTAAGCATGAGACAAGGTCTCTTGCTGCAGTGACGGACTGCAGCGACCCACACAACAGCAAGTACTACCTGGTGGTGGTGCAGGCAAGCCCTGCTGATTTGCCTGTCTGATTTGCATCTATCCTTTTGTTTATTCTTTTTGCTGTGCTGCCGCTTGTCACTACCTGGAGGTGGTGCAGGCAAGGCTAGATGTGCTTTCTCTCGTGGGCCCTCGCAGCACACCCTGGCTGCATGCATGCATGAGTGCTCCAAGGCTGGCGCTTGAACAACTGCTCCAACTCATCCCCTGGACACTTTTCCTGGCTCATTGCAGTACACCGCTCGCTTCAGCGCCGAGAAGATGAAGAAGCACATCCACTGATTTGGAGCACCCCTAAACCAACGAGTTTCTCTCCTTCGTTTTGTGGCCCATTTGCAGTACACCGCTCGGTTCAGCGCTGAAAAGATGAAGAAGCACATCCACCGGCTGGGCGGCGGCAAGTTTGGCATCAAGTGGTACAACATGCGGCTGGCCCCTGAGGCCGTCTCAGGTGTGTGGTAAATCCGCATCTTCTTAGCGTGTTTACAGCTGATGGCTTGGTCTGCTGTTCGTTGGCATCCAGTGTTACGACATCGGGCTGGCGCCTGAGGCCGTCCCAGGTGCGCTGGCCGATCTCGATGCCCATCCACCAAGGCAGTTGGGGCAGCAGGGCTTTTACTGGGAGCTGTTCGAAGAGGCCCTTACTAGGCAACCAGCATCGGCCACCCGCCTGCCTCACCCTGTTTCCCGCCCCCGCTGCTGCAGACGAGCTGACGGGCTTTGAGCACAACGGCGTGTCGCCCATTGCGTTGAAGACACGGCTGCCCATCATAATGAGCCACAAGTGGGTGCCTCAGGGGTTGCCATGCTCATTGCATGTGGGTCTGCTGTGCGGGGGCAGCTGGGCTGCTAGTGTCTGATCCAGTGCCTGGTGCAGTCAGCAAAGGTGGGCGCAGTTTTGCCCCCGTACGTATCAGGCCTTGCGACCGGCGCATCTCAAGCCTTTCAATTTTCGCTGCCCACTCGCTCAGGATTGCGGAGCTGCGCCCCGATGTCTTCTTCCTGGGTGCCGGCGAGGTGGACCTGAAAGTGGGCTTCTCGGCCGCCGACTTTGTGGCCGCTTACAAGGCAAGCCAACCCCTGCTGTGCAAAACAAGAATGTGGGTTACAAGGCAGTTGCGCAGCTGCACGTTCAAGCCGAGGGGTGCCCAGCTTGACCCGGCCACCACCTCACGGTAGCGTTTCCACCCCTCCCCATTGCAGCCCATGGTGATGGACATAACCTATGATGAGGGAGACGAGTCGGCTTCTGAAACCAGCTCCATGGCAGGCTGAGTGTAGGCTGGTGTGTGAGCGAAGGAAGTTGTGAGCGGCGAAGGGCGGCAGCGGCACAGGGCACGTCAGCTCACGGCATGCGCCAACCTGCACAATGCCCGCCGCATTGTATTCATCTGATGGGCGAGACAATAGATTTTGAATGGAATATATTGGGAACTTGCTGCACTGGATTGAGTGTAAGAGCGTCATCCCATGCCGGTGCACACTGCGTGCGGCGCTCCTGCTGCTGCTGCCGCCCTGCTGGCACCCAGGCTGTGCAGCCCGCCCCGCCGGCATTGTCGCCAGATCAATTAGATCAGTGCAGCACACCGTAAACTGCGCAACAACACTGGCGTGACAAGGGGCGGCGGTGACAGGTTGTGCTCCCAGGAGACGGGCCTCGCTGCACGCGACAAGCGCACCTGCAGCAGTTGAATTTGTTGTTGCGGCACGGTCTGGCCTTTGATACTGGGTGGTCAGAGCGCAGGGACAGCTGCTGCTGCCGCCACCGCTGCCGCTGCTGCGGCCACAGTTGAAAGCATGCTACGTCCCTGGTGCCCGCAACCTGCAGGCTCGCTGCTGCCCATTTGTAAGCCATGCTCTGGTGAACAGGATGTGTGATGGTCTGCAGGGTGGTCGCCGAGGCGGCAAGGCCTGGTGGAAGGCGAACAGCCACAACTACGCTGAAGCGGCAAGAATCTCTTGAGCTGGGGCCAGACACATCTGTGCAGGTCTGTGATTCCGCCTCCTTGGCAACAGCTGCACGCTGCAACCGGGCACAGAAAGCTCGTGTGCGGCATGAGCTGTGGCCCTCCCGGCGGGCAATGCCGTGTGCCCCATGACCAAAAACACCTCTGGCCTTTGGCTTGCGTCTGTGCCCTGCACCTTGGCCCGAGTATCGTAAAAGAATGGTGTCTCAGGTGCCCCTGTGAGCCGCCCTGCTGATGCCGTCTATGCCGGCAGCGGCCGGAAGCTCCGGCAGGCGCTGGCGGACGCCGCGTCTGCGCCCTTCTCGCACATCGATGCACTCTCCTCTGTATCTGCTCTGCCTTTTCTCTATTGCGACATTACTTCATTGTGGCGAAGCAATACCAGAGAGGAGTAGCCACTATCGCCGGCCAACAGCCACCACACATGCCGCGGGCCGCAGTGCGCAGCGAAGCTGGTGACAAGACGCCGCGTCCTCAAATCCCGCCTATCCAAAATCACCAACTGTTGCTCACTTCACAGATGGCGCCCCGCCGTTCCTCGCACACGCTCGAGCCCCTCCCCGAGGACTCTGCACAGGAGCTGCCCGCACCACCGCGGCAGCCGGGCACCGCGGTCTCAGCGACGGCTCGAAGGAGGTGAGCGCTGAGCGGGGGCCCGCGCGGCCGCCAGGGCCTGGCAAGACCACCGCCCCTGCCGCCGGCGGCGGCTAGCAGCCTGCAGTGGGCTGCGCCTCCGGCCAGGTGTTGACGCCCGACAGCTCTTGCACACAGCTTCAGGGCACCTCTTTCAGCCCACAGAGCCGGGTGGAGCTGCACTAACATGCTAAATGCATGCGACAAGTGTGGGGGTGGAAAGGCGGCTATGTTCCGCCTGCAGGCGCTCTCAAGCTCTGTTGTGCTCCACTGCGCTGCAGGCGGAAAACCACCTCAATGGAGCTCGACAAGCTGCGTGATGAAAACGCGCGCCTTGTGGCGGAGAACAGCGAGCTGAAGACGGCCAAGCAGGAGGTGGAGGAGGAACTGGCTGCCAGTCAGGCTGCGCGGGCAGTGGAGGCTGCTGCGGCGCAGCACGAGCTGCAGGCGGCAGAGGGCCGCATCCAGGCGGCTGAGAAAAGCGTAGTGGCGGCAGAGGGCCGCGCAACGGCCGCAGGCAAGGCAGTAGATGCTGCCAAGAAGAGCGGCCAGCAGCGCCTGCAGGTGGTGCAGCAGGAGCTCGAGCGGTCCAAGGCGGTGGCGGCACGCCTCAGCCAAGCGCAGCAGGAGGCCAGCCGGCAGCTGTCCGAGGAGCGGCGCAAGGTGGCTGAGCTGCAGCGCACGGTGGATGCGCTGCGCCGCGGTGAGCTGCTCCCAATTGCACGCCTGGCTGCACCTCGGAAGGGCCCCCGCTTTGCAAGTGTCTGCAGCGTTGTTGCACGCTGCGCTGCGCACGATTAGCTTGCGGCTGCACTCCTGTCACCAACTTGGTCGTGCTCGTTCGCCAACATTACCGTCTCCATGCATGCACATACATCTGCTGCAGGATCATGCTTTGACGATTCCATGGGCGCAGCACCCCCACAGGGCTCGCGCTCCTGAGGTGCGTTGGTGCCCATTCGGCACCAGCTGGCTTGCGCAAGCGCCCGGCCGGCATGCGTGCACAAGCGCCTTCCGGTGGCGGAAATGCTATTATCTGTTCGCTACGGCAAGCCTTTCCTGCCAGAAATGCGCGTTGCATGCCAACATGCCATGGCCGCCATGCGCCAGTGCCGGCAGTGCCACCTTGTGCCAGACGTGCTTGGAAACCCTGCTGCAAACTTGTGCTTTTTCATCCTGCTGCAGGGCTCCGTGGAGCGCCACACGAAGCACCGGCCTCTGCGCAGACAGGCGGCGGCCGGAGCCAGTGGCAGCTGCAGCTGCAACGGCAGCAGCAGCCAGCAGCTGTCCATCTAGCGTGTGAAAATGCAGCGGTAGATAGTAGTTCAAGAACAGTGCACGTGTGTCAGCACAACTCTTGCTTTTGCTGCGCAACTGCCGCTTCTGCTGAAATTCAAATCGCGTCATGTGTGACGACAGCGAGTGCGCCATGCACTGGAGTGGTTTGGCACAACCGTCAGGCAGGTGGTTAGGCGCAACAGCTGGGAATCAAGCATGCACAGCGCAGGCAGAACCCGGAATGCTGCAGCGAGGCTGAGCGCATAAGGGTTTCCTGGATGTCTGGCACTTGTGGCTTGCGAGCAGCTCAGCATACCAGAGCCCAGCGCCAGGGCAAGGCGCTGGCGCAGTTTGTGTGGCACAAACCGCGCCTCTGCCGCACACTGTTAGCAGGGAAGTGGACCAGCAGTTGCTGCTGCTACGAGGTGGTGACAGTGGCAAACATCGTCCTAACCACCTGCCAGCGTCCTGGCTTGAGTGGACAGTGTAAACCGTCAGTCTGATGCGAGAGCCGTGCACGCTGTGCTCGGCGCTCCGCTGCCGCCGCCTGCCGTCAGCCTGGCCCCGCAACCGCTTGCATTGTCGCCAGATCACTGCAACAGCTCACTCACTACGCAATGCAGCTCCAGATCGCGCGTGTGGCGGGCGGCAGCGCCGCGGGCGTCGCGCCCCGCACCCTCCAACGCGCGCCGCAGCGGCTGCCCGCAGCGCCTCGCCGGCAGCGGGCGGTGGCGGTGAAGGCGGGCCTGCTGGATATGTTCAACCAGGTGAAGCCCCGCCCCAGCGGCGGCGGTGGCATTGGCGGCTGCGGCGCCGCCGGCAGCTGATTCCCGTTCGTCTGATGCGCTCCCAGCTACAGCCCATCCCGCCCCTGCTGCCCGCATAAGGGTCAACTGATCCGTCATTCGGTCGACCGTCCCCACTGCCGCAGGGCAAGGTGCAGGCGGCGGTGGCGGCGGCCGGGCAGTACGACGAAGCGGCCACCAAGGCGGCGATTGACAAGTACATTGCGGACAACCCGGTCAGTGGGCTACCTATTTTGGTGCTCAGCTGGAGCAGCTGGTTATTCTGCAGAAGGTCCTCTTCCTTACCTCACAGCCCCTGCAACCGTGCTGTCCACTCTCTCAGCGCACACACCCAGCTTCCTTTCACAACCGCAGGTGGTGGTGTTCAGCTGGAGCGGCTGCCTCTTCAGCAGCCACCGCTCTTGTTTGCTGCGGCAAACCCCAACTGCGCTTCTTCCTTGTCTGCAGGTGGTGGTGTTCAGCTGGAGCGGCTGCCCCTTCTGCAAGCGCGCCAAGGCGGTCCTGGATGCCACGGGCGCCAAGTACACCGCCCTTGAGCTGGACCAGATGGCCGACGGTAAGCGTCCATTGTATTGAGCTATGCCGATTGTACCTGGAAAAGGGCGCCAAGTACACCGCCCTGGACCTGGACCAGATGGCCGACGGTGAGCTGCTGTGCAACTTGGATGAGCAGGAGGGATTACTTGCTAAATAAGTCTACCGAGCCGACAAGATGGCCGAGGGTGAGCTGCTGTGCGTTGTGGATGAGCAGGAGGGAGCTAACAGAGTGCAGTCCCCAGGAGTTTCGAGCACTCGCTGGGTGAAGGGTGGCCCAAAGCTGCCGGCTGGACCAGATGGCCGACGGCGAGGGGTCGTTGATTGCAAGCATACACAGCGCTTTACCGACTGGATCCGGACGACAGGCCGCTTCGGGCCGAGCTGGCCAAGAGGATGGCCACCGCTCTTGTCTATCATGCTGTTCCATGCACTACACCACACAGTGCAACCGCTTCATGCTTGGTGCAGGCAAGGCGCTGCGGGCTGAGCTGGCCAAGAAGACCGGTCGGTCCAGCGTGCCCAACATCTGGATTGGTGAGCGCAAGCTGCTGCCGCCGCCGCCGCCGCTGCTTCTGGCTTTGCTGCGGCTGCTGTTGCTGCCACCTCTGCCGCTGATTGGACGCTGCGCTAGATTGGGTCTGCCCACCATACTGCCTCGCTCTCTGCCATGGCTGATGATGCCCGGCGGCACACTGATAGCTGGTTACATCTGCTCTGTTGCAAGCTGCTCCGCCTTGATTGCTCTGCTCTCTGCGTCACATGCAGCCGGCAAGAATGTGGGCGGCTGCAACGACGGCCCCGGCGTGGCCACGCTGCAGGTGCGTCCGCATCAGCAGGTTCGGGCTGGCGCGTTCCATGCCGATTGTGCGACTTATGCACCTCTGTTGCTGGTATCTGCCTACTCTGATCTTTACTCATTCTGCTCTTTGTTCTACACTCGACCACAGGACAAGGGCGAGCTGGTGCCGATGCTGAAGGCCGCCGGCGCGCTCTGATGCAGCAGCAGGCTGAAACGCAAGCTGTTGCCTGGTGCCCTGCCGGCTGCTGTTTGTCATGCACGAGCTATCAGATTGAACTTGACGACTGCTGGTCCACTGGTTGTTGTTTGATGTGCACTTTGCAACCAAGCGGTCAACCTGCCACCTCCAGAGCTCGGGTTCTGATCATAAAGAGCTGGCCACTTGCAGGCGGCTGTTGGTCATCAACTGTGGACGCCGGCTGGTGCGCCCGTACCACCGCCAGCCCGGGGTTTCCTAGGGTTTCCTCGCTGGCTGAGCTGGCGCGCGAGGCGACCCACATGCAGCGTTTGGCCCCCTCATTTCTTCAGCACGAACTGCAACCTGTTGTTTGCATTTTGAACAATAGGAACCTACTGCAGACCAGTGTACATCCAAGCTGCATGCTCAAAGCGGCGCAGGCTCTGGAGATCCGGCTGCCGCCTGCCGCGCCCGCTTCGCCGTCCCTGCTGCCGCCGCCTGCCCGCCGCCGCCCGTTCGCTCAACCGCAGCTTGAAGCTCGCTAACCAGCTGCTTGCAGGATGTCAGCACAGCGGCCCGGTCGTTGGTGTCTGGAGGCAGCAGCCGCCGCGTGACTGCGAGGCAAGGGGGAGGGCGGAAGGCCAGCAGGCTCAGCAGGGCAGTTCAGGCTGGGCGGGAGGGTGGAAGCCCAGCAGGCTCAGCCAAGGCATTCCAGGCTGGGCAGGAGCGGCAGGGGCAGGAAAGCGTTGGTGCTTCCCAGCCTATGCTGTCCAGTTGCCACTCCCAAAGAAAGCTCTTCCTTGCCCTCCTCTTCTCTGCCCGCGAAGCCCTGCTCCCTGTCCCTGACGACCTGCATACCTGACGACAGCGTGAACGCCGGCCCGTATCGCTCGAACTGCTCGTGTTCGGGAATGTCATCCGGCAGCTGCCGCCCCAGCAACGCCGCCAGCACGCCCGCCCATGTGCACGCCGCCGCAGGGCTGCTGTATCCGCCGCCGCCCAGCAGCAGCAGTGGCGCGCCCCAGCTAGCGGCCTGAGCAGCGGCGGCGGCATAGGCTGCGGGAGTCAGCGCCCAGGCTTGGGCGATTGGGTCGTGCGCCAGGCCGTCCACGCCGCTGCACAGGGACATGCGTGGGAAGATGATGGCAGCGTCCATGCGTGGGGGTATTGGATTATGCGTAGCGGTATTGGAATGGTACTCACCCACACAGACTGGCAGACTCTAACAGCAGCTCAAAGCTGCTGCTGCACCAGCGTGCGCCTGGAAGCTGGCAAGCACAGCTGCACCGCCCCTCAGCTGAAGCCCCGCATGCCGCACCATTGCAGCACAACGCAGTCTGGCTTGAACGCCGCCGCCGCTCCGCCCGCCAGCTCAGCAAATGCCGCAAGGAACAAATCGTCGCGCAGGCCGTCTGCTAGAGACAAGTTCAGGGCAAAGCCGCGGCCGGCGCCGGCGCCGCCCGTGCCGGTGGCACCGCTGCCTGGAAAGAAGCCGGGGGCGTGCTTGTGCATGCTGCGCAGGGGGAAGTGGGTGGGCGTGGCGTGGTGTGTGTTGGGCAGGGTTTGCGCATGCTGCGGGTAGGAGGGGCAGGTGTGTGTTGCGTGGGGCATGCTGCGGGTAGGAGAGGCAGGTGCGTGTTGCGTGGGGCGTGCGTGTGCATGCTGCGGGTGGGCAGGCAGAGGGGAGTAATGTTGAGCAGCTGGTGTTTGGTTGCACAGACACGAAGCAGCGGGGCGATGCAGGTGGGATCCAACAGCTGTTGAGCGTCAGCAGCCGTACAACCCGGCCCTGTGACCGGCTGTGACACATGCAGGTTGCGCACCTGACTGTCAGCACGCGGTGGGTCATGTGAAAAGCTTCCTGCAAGGAAAGTGAAGGGCACATGCTGCAATGAAGCTGCCTTCGAGGCGGTATGCAGCTTGCTTGCTGGACAACAAGCATTCCCCTAGGCAAGCAGTTGATTGGCAGTGCAGTTGGGGGCGGCAAGCACACACATGTGCAGTCGCAAAGCAGCAGCACGGCATGCAAAGCAGCAGCATAGCCTATCTGCATCGACACACAGCAGCCGCAAGCGACCACAGGCAGCCCTGCTTACCTCAACTGCGTTGCCATGGTGCACATCTATATCCACTTACAACACACGCCGTCAAGAAGCTCCACACATAACTAACACCACACCAAACCCTGCTTACCTCAACTGCGTCGCCGTGGTGCACATCTACATCCACGTACAACACCCGCCGGAAGCGGCACAGCAGCGCCAGGATGGCCAGCACCTGCGCACACGGAAAAGAGATTAGGCAGGACAGTTTCTTGTTCAGAGAGCGGGAAGGGGAGGGGCGTGGCCAGACGGAAGCGGAACAGCAGCGACAGGATGGCCAGCACCTGCTTGGTTGGCAGGGAAGAGTGAGACGGCATCAGCACTTCCGTCTGTCCGTCTTGATCGGGAGAAGCGTGCAACGGAGGCTGCACAGCCGCCAAGATCACCAGCACCAATAACGAGGGGAGGCACGAGGCCGCTGAGTTTTGAGCGCCCTGCACAACCTTGCAATGCGCTGCTCACCACATCGTTCACGTAGCAGAAGCCGGCCGCCTTGTCCTTGTGCGCATGGTGCCGCCCGCCTGCAGCAAAAGCTCAACAGAGCAGGGCAGGTGTGCGGTGCAAAGCCCTGCTGCACACAGCGCTGCAGGCGGCAGGCAGGGCAGGGTAAGAGGCAGGGTAGGAGGCAGGGTGCACAATGTGACAACCGGCTTGCAGCACATCAGCTACATCGGCGCTGCCCCTCCTGCACCCACCGTCTAAATGGACCGCCAGCCGGTGCTGCCCGGAGCACAGGCCATCTGCTGCCGCCAGCGAGCCGCCCGCCGTCAGCGCCGCATGCTCGTACAGCCTGTGGCGATGGCAGGGAAGGGTGCGGCTCTTATTAGAGTTTTCCTGCTTGCTGCTGACCGTGGTCCCTCTGCCCTTCCTGTCGACAGGTGCACACCTGGCATCTACGGGACACGCAGCTTGCTACAAGCAGCCACAAAGCAGCGTGCCCCAATGCTCACCCGGGGAAAGGCGCACAGTCGTCCTCCAGCCCATACTGCCCCCGCTGCCGCTCCGACAGCTTTTCATAGGCAGCCAGGGCTTGCAGGTAGGGCCGGCTGTGAAACTCGAGCAGCTGGTGCGCCGAGGCGGGCTGGGGATCGGCCACCGTGGCGCCCTGCATGGCACGATTGGGGTGCATGCAGAAGAGCTGGGGAGGATGTCGGCGCAGCGCATCTTTGCAGGAGCTCAGGCAGGTGACTGCGAGACAATCCCCACTTCTGGCGGTATCAACCAGCCACAGCCAGCAAGGGCGGCAGCAAAGTTGGCAACCACGAGTGTATGCAGCAGATGGGAGGCTGGCAGGCACACCGCACCAGACCAGCTGCGCCGGCTGGTCTTGCAACCCACTTGCCGGCCTGCCCACGCACCTCCAGCAGACCGTAAGCCTCCACCAATCCATGCACCAGTTCCGGTCGGTCAGCATTGACCGGCAGGCGGCGGGACAGCTGCTGCAGGCGCTCGCTGCGGACATAGAGCACGGGCAGCGGGCCGGGCGGCGATGGCGGCGGAGAGACGGGCGGGGAGTCGTCCTCCTCCTCAAGGCGTGCTGGAGATTCGATTGGACCATCGTCAAGCGTCTGGTGCTGCTGGCGGGGGACGGGAGCCGCCTCTTCAGGCTCGCCAAACTCGTAGGCGCCGCTGTACAGCTCCGCCATGCTGTTCGGTGCTTGCAGCTGTCTTATGGTGTGATCGCGGCATGTTACAGCCCCTGAGCCCGTCCCTCCTGCATTTCCATGTGTCGGCCGCTCCATCTCGGCCCCACGCTGCTCTTGCTGCTATTCACTGAGACCTCCGCCAACTTCACAACTGCCTGCTTTTGCTGCAGCGTGCAGTTTGCTCTGTAGCCGCCGGTCGCCCAGCAAACTCTCTCCTTCAGCCCGCCATGGCCGCTGGCGCCACCCTGATCTAAGAGGAAGAATCTGATAAAGCGATCCCCGACGGCCAATGGCGTCACGCAATATTCTGGGTGCCGCGGCGGCGGTGGTGGTGGTGCTGCTCGCTGCCGCTGCCGCACCGCAGGTGCGCAGGCATCACATGCTATTGCGATTGGCTGGCGGCTGCATAGCAATGTTCAGAGTCGCTGGATTCAATGTGCATCATTCCGCTGTGCAGGTCGCGGCAGCCGCTGCCGGCGTTGCAGAGCTGGAGGCGCGAGCTGGCCAGCTGCGGTCAGCGGTTGCCGCCCACCCCTCCAGCTTTGAGGCCGCTCTCGAGCTGGCTTCCACGCTGCACCAGCTGGACCACTCAGCACCCAACGGCGGCAAGCGGGTGCCGGAGGCGGCAGCTGCGTACCGCCGGGCAGCTGAGCTGGCGCCGCAGCCGGAGGCTCGGGCGGCAGTGCTGTCCAACCTTGCTGCGCTGCTGCTGGCGGGTGGGCGGGTGAGGCGGCAGGGCATGGTTGTTGTGTTGGTGCGCCAGGCACAGCCAGGCACATATTGCTGCTCGACATGGGCTTTTGGGTCTCAGGTGGCGGTTTGCGTGCGTATGCAGCGGGGATCCTGTCTCAGTAGTCCGATGGCCTTGGTGCGCAGCCCGCACTCAGGCAGCTGAGGCAGTGCAGCTCTGAGCTATGCTAATTGTCCCCCAACCGTGAAACGTCCTAGCTTAAGCGTGAAGCGTCCTGTCCTCGCCGCAGGTAGATGAAGCGGGGCAGGTGATGAACAGCACCCTGGAGCTGGCCAGGGAGCTTGGCATGGAGCACAGTGAACTGGTGAGCGGTTGGAGACTATTGTTCGGTGATGGGATGTGGGTTGTGTGACCTCGCTGCCCCGCTGCGGCCTGCTGCAGCCCAGTCCTCTTTCATGGAGCATCTTCCTCTCAACGTTTCTCGTTACAGTATGTTGGCACGCTGTTCAACCTCGCAAAGGCAGAGCAGCAGCTGGGGCGGCAGGAGGCGGCACAGGCGCTGCTGCGGGATGTCTTGCAGCGGTCAAAGGGCATCGCAGGTCCGAACTCTTGTCTGTGTGTTGTGCGCCCTCCGGCCGTTGAACGGCATCGCAGGCCGGTGCTGTTGCTCATGCAGTGCGGGCTGCTGCTGTCCCCTCATGGCTGCGCTGCTGCTGCTGCTGCTGCTGCTGCTGCTGCTGTAATTGAGGTTTTGAAACCACACTTTGGCTGCAGCAAGTATCAGGCGCCCAAGCAAACTCTAAACTTGCCGTGTCTGCCTTTCCTTTGCTGCCCGCAGGTGCCAGCTACACCAAGGCCTGGGCGGCGCTGAAGCAGTTTAGCCCCGAGGAGCGGCGAGAGCTGCAAGAGGGCATCAGGTACCTGCGGCGCTCCGCCAAGGGAGGTGCGCCAAACTTTGCCAGGCTGAAAGAGTGATGCAATGAGCTGCAGCCTTCTGCCTGGAGGGCATCAGATACCTGCGCCGCTCCGCCAAAGGAGGTGCGTAGACCTTTTGATTGCCAAGCTGCGATGGGTACTCAGGATTGCCCTGCCGTGAGCTCTCTGAAACCGGCTGTGCATGTGCCGCCCTAAAACCAGCCAGTGGCCAGCCTGCCAGGGAGCTGCTAATTCTACCCACCCGCCCCGCCCCTTGCAGTGGACGAGGGCAGGCTGAGCGCCAGCCACCTGCTTCCCTGCACACCCTACCCACCTGCCCCGCCCCGCCCCGCCCCTTGCAGTGGACGAGCGCAGCCTGAGTGCCAGCCGTGCAGCTGCCTGGTGTGCGTTGCGCCAGCGCTGGGGCTGGCTGGACGGGCTGAGCGCTGTGGACCGCTCTTGGATGTACTGGGGGGCGTTCCATGCCTACCAGCAGGAGGGGTGGGTGTGGGTATGCTTTGAGCTGTCTGGGTTGCTTGATTGAGTTACAGCACCTAGAGTGGGTGGTGCCTGGATGTACTGGGGAGCCTTCCATGCCTACCAGCAGGAGGGGTGGGTGCGGAATTGCTTGATTCAGTCACCTGGGTGGTCGTTTCCTGGGTGTTGTTGCATGAGGGGCTGCCTTTTATGCCTTGCAGCAGGAGGGGTGAGTGGTGCTTGTGGGGGTGGTTGCAGCCAGCATGAACGTGAGCAGGGCCTGGCCTCTGCTAGCGGTTGTCATACACTGCCCCTGGCCCGCTCTGCTGCAGGCGGTATGACTCAGCCTGGAAGGCTCTGCACGAAGGCAACGCGCTGCAGGTGTGTTGGCAATCTACTGATACCGTCTGGCCTTTGCCGTTGCAGGCAGGCACACCGACGAGTATGCAAGGTGCCCAGTGGTTTGCTCTGGCTGGGCAAGTGCATCTCAAACCTTTGCATCAGCCCTTCCCACCGTGGCCTGTCTGCAGGATGCGGCGCAGCCATACGACCCCCAGCAAGACGAAGCCCTGACCCGCTCAATCATGCGCATGTTCCAGCCGCCCAAGCGAGGGTCGTCCGATGCAGCCGAGGCTTACTATGCCGCACTGCTGCAGGTAGGTGTGGTTCATTGCAGCGATGCCTGTCTTTGTTGTGTGCAAGAGGGTCGTCCAATGCAGCCGAGGCATACTATGCCGCGCTGCTGCAGGTGCGTGTGGTGCAGTTTGTGCTTTCAGTGGCCAGGAGGGCACACTGGTTGTGAGTCGCCTTCGAGGCGGCCCCATCCCTGCCCGTCCTTTCTTGTTCCACAACACAACTTTGCTGCCCTTTAGTCCATGTGTGCAGGGCGCGGGCGGCCACCGTGATGTACGATTCCGCCCCGTCTTTGTGGTGGGCCTGCCTCGCAGCGGCAGCACGCTCATCGAGCAGGTGCTGGCCAGCCACTCCCAGGTGAGGCCGCCATCCTCAGACAGGAGGCCGCTGCCTGTTCCGTCAAGCATGCAGCCCAGCTGTTGAATTTCAGCCCCACGATTGTGGACCACAAGCTACCAGTTGGTGGGCTACAGCTCAGGAGCAGTTGCATCTTGCAGGCCAACTGAGCCCTCAAACCAACAGCCCGCTAATCACTACCTTTCCATCCACCCGATGAGCAGGTGTGGGGCGCAGGAGAGGACACCGCCCTGGCCCCCTTGCTGCCCGAGCTGCTGGCAGTTCTTAACAGCCAGGTGGGTGTGCTGTGCATGTTGAGGTCATGCTGCTCTGCATGGTACGGTCGTGCTGTGCTGGGCCCCCTTGCTGCCCGAGCTGCTGGTTGTGCCGAACAGCCAGTTAGGCACGCTGTGCATGCTGAGGCCATGCTGTGCTCTGAGCTGTCGTCAAGGCCCAACCTTGGCAACGATTGGGCATCCAATGTGAATCTCTTCCAACACTGCTCTCATGGCAGGGCAATGTGGAGGCGTCTCGCATTGCAGCTGTTGGAAGGAAGTATGCGGACGAAATGTGGGCACGCCTGCCGCCAGAACGGCAGCAAGGCGGCGGCAGCAGCAGCAGCGGCGGCACCAGCAGTAGCGGCAGCGCAGGTGGCAGTGCAGGCGGCAGCCAGGGGCAAGTGCGCTGGATTGTGGACAAAATGCTGCGCAACTGGTGGTGAGGTCCAGCGTCAGGGCCCGACCTTTGCATTCGTCCGCTGTGCTGCTCCCTGTCAGGCAGTTTGCCTGCTGTTGTTCAGCAAACTGTCAGCGTCAGTGAGACTCAACCTTGTTTGTTTGCATACCGAAGGTGTGAAGCCTGTGCATCCACGGCGTGGCTGTGCACAGTGCATGCTGCCGCTGGCTCCTGGATGCGGCTGCCTACTGCACCTGCTTGCAACCATCCCTTTCAAGCCTTTGCAGGCACGTGGGCTTCATCGCAATGATGCTGCCTGATGCGTGCATCGTCCATGCTGTGCGGCACCCAGCAGACGCGGGGCTGTCTTGCTTTGCGCAGCCGTTTGAGGGGCGCGGCACGCCCTGGGCCGCCAACCTGTCACGTGAGGATTGCTGTGCGCTGCTGTGCTCCACTGGAACTCAACAGTGCAGTGATCTGCTGCAAAGTGGCAAAGCAATGCCCTGCTGCTGCAAACTTAGCGTGCCCGTGGCTGGTGAGCCGTGTGCTGCCACACTGCTGCTGCGGCCGGAGCTGAACAGCAGGACAGCAGAGGTTACCACCACAGCAGTCGCTGCCCCTGACTGGTCACAATCACTCTGCCCCCATCATGCGCAGATATTGCGCACCAGATACAGCTGGTGCACAGGCTTGGGGAGCACTGGGATTCGGTGCTGCCGGGGCACGTGCTGCACCTGCGATATGAAGACCTCGTTCGCGACCAGGTGGGTGGTGGAAGGTTGGGTTGTGACTGGGGTGGGCGGGTGACATGGGACGGCACGTGTCAAAGTGGCCGGGAACTGCTCCTGCAATATGAAGACCTCGTTCGCGACCAGGTGGGCTGAGTTATGGGCGGCTTTGGGGCTGAGTGAGGTAGGCTGTCTGGTCGTGTTTCGCAGAGCGGCCTGCGCCTAGCCCACTGCTCCGTGAGCAGATCATTGCGAAATCAGAACGTGCCCGACCTCACACTTACTCGCTTATTGTGCCCAACTTCTTCCCCACAGGAGGCCGCCAGCCGGCGTCTGCTGGCGCACTGCGGCATCCCCTGGGAGCCCGCTGTGCTGCGCTTCCACGAAACGCAGCGCACCGTGGCCACCGCCAGCCTGGCGCAGGTGGGCTTAGCTTTGGTTACTGTGCGGGGCTGCCGCTGCTCTTGTAATGGGCGCTCGGGCATAGATGGTCTGAAGGGTTCGGACTCTCCGGCACAAGTGCCCGCGCTGCCGAGGGCCCGTTGAAACGGCTCATGCCTGCCCATGTGTTCGTTCTTGACCCCTGCCCCTGCACAGGTGCGGCAGCGGCTGTATAGCAGCAGCGTGGGGCGGTGGAAGCGCTACGCCCGACAGCTGGCGCCCCTGCTGCGCCCGCTGCGCCAGCTCATCCTGCGCTATGAGCGGCACGTGGGGCTGGACTCCTCTGCGCAGCTGCTGGCACAGGTGCTGGAAGAGCAGGGTGGCAGCAGCAGCGACGGCAGTAAAGCCGACAGCGGCGGCAGCGGCGGCAGTAGAGCCGGCGGCGGCGGCAAAGGCAGCGGCGGCAGCGATGCACATGCCGGGCCTGCAAGGAAAGATGAACTGTAACGACCAGATGTATCGACAAACATACCCATCGCCACCAGGGCAGAACTGGGGCAGAAAGATTAATTGCAGCGCCCCAATGCCTGCAGCTGATGAGACATGCCCGACGGCGGCCGCCCTGCCTGCTCCATTCCCACGTTTCATTCTTCATGGCAGCTCCCCACCAACCCGGCTAGCCATCGAAGCACTCCCCAGCAATGTGTCTGAGCGCACTGGGCTCGCTCCTTCTGACCCTGCTCGTCCTGGGCTGCAGGGCTCGGCAGCAGCCCGTCCAAGGGCAGCCCCAGCTGCTGGAGGGGCAGGCGGACGCCTCGCCAGGTGCGCAGGCAACCTTCGCTTGGCTCCAACCCTCACGTTTGGGCTGCCCTATGGCAGGCTTCAGCACTCAACAGCGCTCCCATGCTGCCCGTAAGCCTTGCCATGCTGCTATCAACCCTCGCCGCCGCCGTCGCCCTGCCGCCGCAGGCCGAGCGCTGGCGCAGTCGCCGCCGCCGCTGCCGTCTGCCGAGCCTCCGCCCCGGTTTAGCAGCGACAGCAACGTGCAGTGGTCGGTGCTGCGGGCCTCGCACGGCGGCAGCATTGTGCAGGACCCAAGCACCGGCCTGCGCTACATTGCAGTTCCCTCGGCCGCCATCCTCGGCACCGTGCTGCAGCAGGAGTATCAGCCCAACGCCACCGCCTGCGCCGCGGCCTGCACACGCCACCGCAACTGCGCCGCCTTCAACTGGTGTCCAGCAGATGCCAGTCCGGGCTGCCGCATGGACAGCACCCTCAGCTTCCTCCCGCCCGGCAGCTGCCACACGCTGCAGCCCACCGCCATCCTCATCCCCTCCATCCTGCCGCTGCTAGCGGCCGGTGGTTCACTGCGGACGGTGGCGGGTGCCCCTCTGGCTCCCGATCTGCTGGCCCTGCCTCAGGACGCCCCTGGCTACGAGGCCCTGCTAGGGTTCTCCCTGTTTGGAGTCGGCAACAACGTGAGCTGGGGTTGCAGGCTGGGCGCGGTCTGAGCGTGGCGCTCAAATCTGCATAACACACTGGGCTGCCTCTGCTGCTTTCAATTTGAGCCTGGCTGCCTCAACTGCCGCGTCACGCTGGCATGATCCCGGCAGCGCGTGCAGCGCCCGTGCAGAACCTCCGACGCCACTGCGCCAACCAACCCTGCTCTGTCATCCCTATCCCAACCCCGCAGGTCCCCTGCCCCGAGTCATTTGCCGATGCCTACTGTGCAATAGCCAGCGAGGTGCCCGCCCTCACTGCCGCCTGCGACACCAAACCCTGGTGCACAACAATCAATGTGCTGCTGGGTGCAAGCATGGGCGTGCGCATCACAGCCGGCCCAGTGGGCAGCCCCATTGGCGTGCTCAAGGCGGTGAACGAAAGCGTCTCTCCGCACCAGCTGTGCTACTCGCCCTTCAGCGCGCTCTACATGCAGCAAGGCAAGGTGCCGCCCCTGCCGCAACCACAGCCCACAGGCCAGCCTGCAGGCGCGGCCTCCTCGCCGCCGCCCGCACCCGGCGCCACCCTGCTGCCGCCAGCGGTGGCGGCTGCCCCGCTGCCAACCCATGACAATACATCCTGGTCCATTCTGCTGCGGCACCAAGCAGAGCTGCGCCAGGTGGACAACGGTGAGGCTGGGTTTAATGCCATGTACTGCTGCGCTGACCCAGCCATGCGCGCGCTAAGCCCGTGGTGCGCTTTGCTTCAGAGCAGCAGCCACGGGCGGGTGGCACTGTGGCAGGTGGGTCAGGCTTTCTATGCGCTGGCTGCAGCTACGATGTCGCATAGCAGATGCATTGACTGACTGGACAGCGCTCTTCGCCTTGTGTCAACCCACGCCATCGCAGTTTGGGTCATCACCGCGCCCAACGTGCTGCTCCCAGGCATCAGCGTTTCTGGCCAGTCAAATGAGCCAAGCTTCGAGGCATGTGTGCGGCGCTGCGTGCTGTTCCCCGACTGCCACAGTAAGCAGTGCTGTGTGTTAAACCCGGGCGCCCCGCTCTAGCATTGCGAGCATTCTCTCATGGCCCGGCCAGCTTTCCCAGCCGGCTTCCCCAAAGCTTTCTGCGGCTGCCTCTGACACTGCCTAATCAGATTTAGTTGAGCAGCGTGCACCGTTGCACCTGCGGTCCTTGCAGGTTTGACGTACTGCCCACCTGTAGCAGGCAACGCATCTTGCGTCATTGGGGTGAGATCAGCAGCAGTTGCTTTTGTAACGGTCAGGGTTCAGTAAAGGAAGGGAGCAAAGCACCCCCAGTGTTTATGCGGGCGTACCGGTCAGCGCCTGACGTCTCGCCCCACCAAATGCAGACGATGGGCGTGAGCAGCATCCCGCCGGGCGGCTGCCAACTGCTGTATGAAAATGGGGTGGCACATGAATGGTCACTGCCCATCCTGGCCTGGGGCCCCGGCATGAAGACCATTGCAGGTGCTCCCCGGTACCAGCAACACAGTACCTGCAGCAGCGCTGCACGTCGTGCTTGCACCCCCATGGTGCAGGCAGGCAGCAGGTTTATGGCGCATGGCTGCTCAGCAGCTGCTCAGCAGGCGTTCTGGCTTCCTGCACAGGCTACCCGGCAGCCTCACCCGCTGCAACCGCTCCAAGCCTTGCAGGCATCCCGGTGACTTCCCCCGCCAGCAGCAGCGTGCCTGGGTACCGCCAGCATCTGGGGCAGGCCCTGCTGGGTGCGCACGACATTCCCAGAGGTGCCGAGTGTCCAGACTCGACTCGGCTGGACTTCTGCCGGTTCGAGGCAAGTCTGGAGGTAAGCGCAGACATGTGGCACACCCCGTTTTTTTACGCAATTGTTACGAACAAGAAAAGCTTGGCAGCTGGCCCCTCTGCACGGCTATAGCTACTGCCCCCATTATTCGTTGCGGCATTCGTTCAACAATGACACCCAGCGCATGATGCCGGTTTGGCTGTTGCTACAGGAAGCCGCAGACCGATGCAACCACCATCCCAACTGCACAGGTGCGTGTGGGCCAGGCAGCCTGTATGCATCAGCGCCACATCGCATTGGTACATTGTGCAAGCTGCACTGCCCGCCGCCTTCTGAACGTGCAATCTTTGGAATGTCGGCATGAAACTGCTGGCAATCTGTCCATTGAGCTTGCAGGCTTCACATTCCGCGCAAAGGCCCTCCCAGGGGAGACCAACCGGAGCTCTGCAGTGCTCAAGGGCGGGCTGCCTGGCACGTTATTTGACCCCCGGTGAGGCGGGCATTCATGCACACGGCGGGCATTCATGCACAAAAATGCACAGAGAGAGGCAGCCCTGCATGAGGAGGCAGTGTACCAGCTAGAGGCGTGCGTGGAGGAGTGGTTGGTGGCATTGGATGTCATAGTTGCAGCAGGACGAGTGCTTTACAACTGATTAGATCAGCAGTGCAGCTTGGCCATTATGTCTGACGCTGCTCGCCTGCCCATTTCATGTTGACTGGATGCAGCAATGTCAACTGGAACCCTGGCCTCTCTCTGTATGTGAAGGACAGCCTACCACTGCCAGATGCTGGGCCACTCCCCAGCCCCGGCCAGTCGACAGCCGACCCCAGCACCCAGCAGCAGCAGCAGCAGCAGCAGCAGCCAGGCAGTGACCCAGCCTCCTCAGCCTCTGCCGGCAGCGGATTGGGGGCCGGCGCCATCGCCGGCATCGCAATGGCAGCGGCAGTAGCAGCGTTGGTGGCAGCAGCAGCAGCGCTGCTGGTGCTGCGCCGGCGGCGCCGGCGGCGCAGCGAGGCGCCTGGGCTGAGGCTGCCGGTTTCTGTGAAGCGCACAGCCAGCGGAGCAGACCACCTGCCGCCGGTTGTGGCAGTGGTGAGTCCCACAAATGCCACACTGAACACCCCTCGGCAGCGCAGCAACCCGCCTCACTCCGCTCTGGTGCCTCTGGTGCCAATCGCAGCTGCTGACGTTGCAGCAGTCGCCCAGCGCAGCAGCCTGGACAGCGACACTCCTTCCGGCACCCAGCTGCTTGGCAGTGCACCCAGCAGCAACAGGGAGCGGCCAAGCGGCGCAGGCGGCAGCGGCGGCAGCGGCGCTGTGCAGGACGTGGCAGAGCAGGGCGGCAGGCAGGTGCCGAGCAGCACACTTGCAGCAGCAGGATCGCCCCACAGCAGCAGCGGCAGCTCAGATGCAGCTGCTGCTTCAGCCGCAGCGCCTGCCGAGGGAGTGGCGGCGCTGGCCTGGGCTGCGGAGCTGCTGGCTGGGCAGGCGCCCGGCTGGCAGGAGGCACTTGTTTCAGAGGCAGACATCCAATTTATGACTGCGCCAGATGGGCGGCGCATCAGCCTGGGAGCAGGGGCCTCGGGGCACGTGTGAGATAAACACCGCAGGGTAGCGGGGCGAGGCAGGGTGGTGTGAAGCGCGTTTTGTGTGCTGTGCTGTGCATGCACGGTGTGGCCTGCAGTGCAACCCTTCAAAGCAAAGGCGTGCGGCACTGCTTGGTCGAGTCCTGAAGCTCATGCACCTAGCCTCTGCTGCTGATGCAATCAAACTGAGTCGTGTCCACCCCAAATCGCGACAACTTCCAATGCCTGCAGGTACAAGGTGCTGCTGGGCGGCCACACGCAGTGTGCCGCCAATATCGTGGAGTGGTACGGTCGCCAGCACTCCCAGCTGCATTTTGTGCAGGTGAGCGGGGGTTTGATTTGCCATAGCTGAAGGGCGTGTACGGGCCCACTCAAGAGCGCTTTGGCTGAAATATCCTGAGGCATTTCCTGGTGCATGTCTCATGCTATTCAGCCATTCTCGGTCTGCTGCCCTGTCGCCCTGTGCAGGAGGCGGCCATGCTGCGGCGGCTGCGCCACCCAAATGTGGTGGGCTTCCAGGGGGTGGCAGTCACAGGTGAGGGCCACTGCAATCGTATATGTAATCTTTTCCCAGCCAAACACCGCCATTGAGCAGTGCATGCACAGCATGGCTTGCCAGCCGCAGCAACACAGGGCCGGTGGCGGCAGCTGCACGGCATGTACATGTACAGCCTGGGCTGCCCAAGTAAATGCGCCATCTCGCACACCAGCTGCTGCCCTTCACAGCGCCATTTGTTGCTTACTGCCCCCTGCGCCAGAGGAGCGCGGCATTTTGCTGATGGAGTTTTGTGCCGGCAAGGTGGGGCAGCGCACAGCTTGCGCGGCAGCAGGGTGCCTCCCCAGCTTCCCTGCACAATTGCCTGCCGAGGTTGCCCATAGTACTGTCACTGTGTGCTCATGCATGCCACATCCCAGCTTTCACGTGGCATATGCAAGCTGCCCTGCTTGGTGGATGCTTTTCGGCTGGCTGCAATTCAGCACAATATGAGTGTGCAAAACAACTGGTCATAACGCTGCCGTTTGTTTCCTCCTCCTGCTCAGGACCTGGACAACTGCATGCACGCCCGCAGCCGAGCCACTGGCGAGCGTGTCTTTAGCTGGTGCGCTGCAAAGAGCAGTGCTTGAATTGCTGGAGGTGCATAGCAGTGGCTGGTGGAATGCCGCCGTCACGGCCGCTGCTGGTGCCCCTGCCGCCACACCCCAGTGTGTGGCACAGCAGGCGCTGTGGAACCCCGAAGCCGCTACAGCACAAACTGCTGCCCACAGCGAGCCTGAATAATCACACGGCTAGGCTGAGCCCACTCATGCAGGTACAATCGGGGTCGGCGCGCTGTACAGGACATCGCCACCGGGCTGGCATACCTGCACGACTGGTGCGCTGCTTGGACTGTTCCCGCAATGATGTATTGCCAGGATGTGTCCGGCAGTTTGCGCAGAGTTGTGATGCCAAGTGGCATACCTGCACGACTGGTGCGCTGTGGTTGCAAAGCGCAGGATGAAATGTTCATAGCCAAATCCGGTCCGGCACACACGATGCTAGAACAGCCGGCAACCGGCTGCTCAGCTGTGTGCAAAGCAGCTGTGCATGCCTCATATTGCTGTTGCAGCGGCAATGCTTTCAGCAGTCACGCTGCGCTGGGTGCAACGCGCTGCCCCTCATGAACCCTACTTTGCTGCAGCCGCGTGCTGCACCTGGACTTGAAGCCCCACAATGTGCTGCTCAGCCGGGAGGGTGTCGCCAAGATCGGGGATGTGGGCTTCAGCCGGTAAGCAAAGTGCAGTGCTGCGTATATCAAAGATATCACATGTCTGGTGTGCTCGCTTAAGCCTGCTGCATGGGTGCAGCAGCAGTTTCCGTTGCAGCACGCTTTGCGGCAGGGTTGCCCAGCGTGCCATGCTGCTACCTTGACCCTTCCTTTGCAACTATCCAACCACCCCTGTCCAAGCACCCTGCCTGCAGCATGATGAGCCGCACGCACCTGTCGGTGGGAGGCGGAGCATGGGGCACCTACGATTGGGCAGCGCCCGAGGTGGGCTGTCCAGTTGGTTTTGCTCCCCGCAGTGGCACCTGCCGTGGCCAGTTGCAAGCCGGCCGCAACGGCAGCAATCGCTTATGCATTATCCGGCAGGCAGGGTGACTCGGAGCGGGCAGAAGGGCGGCGCCTGCAACTGTCGCGGTTTGCAAGTGGTCACTTGAGACCCCTCCCTGCCCCATGCATTTGCAGGTGATGGGCCACGGCGCGACTGAGAAGAGCGATGTGTGGAGCCTGGGTGTCATTCTATGGGAGGTCTGCTCAGGTGCCGCACCTTGACGCACGCATTGTCTCTGCGCTGTGGCGCATTCAGGGCGAAATTTCGCCTTTGATTAGCTCGCTCTAGCTCGCCATGACCAAGCCTACGCATGTGCCTGCACACTGTGCCTGCACAGGCAAACCCGCCACCCTGCTATTCACGGCCTCTCCCTGCTCCCTGCCCAGCCCAGGCCTGCGCCCCCGACGTGGCCAGCTCACGCCGCTCAAGGTGCCCGAGGACTGCCCCGCTGAGGTGGCGGCGCTGCAGGTGCGCCGGCAGCGTTTGGATGGGCTGCAACACATGTGCATGCCTGCCTGCAGACTGCACTGCATGCCAGGCGGCTTGCAAAGCCAAGCCTGTTATATTGCGCAGACTGATCCCTGCAACTCCTGTTTCGCAGGTGGCATGTGTGCACCCCGACCCTGCCCGCCGCCCCACCGCCTCCGAGATAGTGCAGCTGCTGATGCAGCTGCCGCCCAGCCGCCGGCTGCCGCCACCACCAGCCTCCAGGCAGCCCGCTGTGCTTGCTGCACCTGCTGTGCCTGCTGTGCCTGCTGTGGTTGCCGTCCCAGCCACCCCACCCAGGAGTGCCATTGAGGGGGCAGCTCCGCGCTCTGCCACCTCACAGCAGCAGCAACAGCGGCTCAGCACCAGCCCTCTCAGCGGCACAGCAGCAGCCTGGCCGGCAGGCACTGCCGCTTCACCTGCTGGCGCAGCCAGCCCAGCTGGCTCAGCCGGTGCGTCAGCAGCTGTTCAGGTCCCTTCAGCAGCAGCCGGCCCCTTGGTGCAGGCAACTTCGCTGCCGTCCTGCCTAGGCGATGCTGTGCTGCCGCAGTTCTCACCCGCGGCAACCATCTCCACAGCAGGCAGCAGCCTGCTGGATTCATCACTCATTATGGTAGCCGCCGCCGCGGCGGCGGCAGAGCATGCTCAGGCTGAGCAGGCAGCAGCAGCTACGGCGGAGCTTGCTCAGGCAGCACATGGTGAAACAGGACCAGCAGCAGTGGAGGCAGCGGCTGCAGCGGCGGCAGAGGTGGAACAGGACGCAGCTGGGGAAGCGGCTACAGCAGCAGCAGCAGCAGCAGCAGCAGCTCATGAAGTGCAGGCAATTGCGGCAGCCAGCGAGCCGGCAGGCGGAACGGCAGCTGATGCAACAGAGGGGCTGTCGATGCAGCGTGGATGAGTGCCGGGGAGCAGGCTGAGTTGCCGATTGATCCCTTACTGAATGCGCAGTGAATGCAAAAGCAGTGAACCCAAAAGCACATCGTGCCAGGACCTTTATTCTTCCTTTCTCCCTTCTCCCTCTTGTTTCTGTCGCAACTGTTTGCATGATGAATGGCCTAGTTCGATTACTGAGCTTACTTACACCGCACACTTCCTGCTCAAAGCACAGTTCGATTTTGGCTCGATCGCATTAAATGCAGACGTAGGAACTGCTGGCGTGTGGAGCATATGTTTGTAAAGCATGCAGGTAAAGCACGCCGAGAGTGAGCATGGACGGCTGGGCACAGTCGCTCAAAACAGACAGACAGGCACTGAGAACAAACAGCCTGCAATCAAACAAACACTCCCAGCATGTTGGAGCAAGGTACTTGCAGATGCAACTATGTATTGAATGCATTGGGAATGAAGCGGCTGCTGCCAGCAGGGAAGGCACATGGCAGCAAAGCAAGTGCACGCCCTACTAGAGAGGAGAGAGAGAGACAGTGCTCTGAAGACGAGGTCCATTCGCGATTGGCACGGTCATTGTCGGTGTCGAGCCTGCTTTTCAGGTGATTGGAACGGTCAGAGGAACAAAGATGAAGGTAAAACGAAGCTGGAGGAACAAAGGTGGCGTGTGCCGTCGACTAAATTGGCCAGAGCCTGCGCATGTGGAAGCCAAAATTGCGCAGGTGTGCCCCAAAGCATGTGTCTGTTCACATCTGGCCAGCAGCTGCATCCGTATGATCCTCCACGCCTGCTGCTGGCACGGGCTGTGCTGCTGCTCGTGTTGCCGATGGCTGCACTGGCTCTGCTGCAGGCAGCCCTGCCTCAACCACGTGCTGCCCTGCTGGTGCAGCCGCAGCCGCCACCACAGCATCAGGAAGGGCGCTGGCTGTGGGTGAGAGTGTGGCTGCCCGCGAGAACGCCGAGCGCGCTCCACTCCACTCTGAGGGAAACGAGCCAGCCGCTGTGAGGCGGCTGGAACCGCCGCCATCCAGATGCAAAGGCTTGCTGCCTGATGGGCCTAGCGGCGGCAGGGAGGAGGCCCGCCCCAATGCACCGCCGCTGCCGCCGCCACCACCTGCTGCTGCATAATGGCCTGCTGCTGCTGCCGCTGCATACTGGCCGGCAGCTGCTGCCACAGCAGAGCCAGCGCCCGCAGGTCCCGGTCGCTCAGGGCTGACCCATTGGATACTGCTAGGAGCACTCAGCCGCAACGGCCCGGGTGTTTCCGGTGCTGGTTCGTCTGCTGCGCTGATACGGGGCGGTGTGATGGGTCCTGACCCCTGAGGCAGCAGCGGTGACGGCGGTGGTGGCGGCCGGTGGCTGGGCGGCAGCTGCATGAGCAGCTGCACGATTTCGGCGGCGGTGGGGCGGCGGGCGGGGTCGCCGCTCACGCACGCCACCTGCATTGGGTGGGAAGAATTGCAGCAAGACCGCCTTGCTCAGTGGGAAGAAGATGCTGCAAGCTGCCTGGGACGCCACACAACTAGCTGACATGCACATGCGACTCCACTGGTCCACAGCCACTCAACCGCCGCCCCACCTGCAGCGCCGCCACCTCGGCGGGGCAGTCCTCGGGCACCTTGAGCGGCGTGAGCTGGCCGCGGCGTGGGCGCAGGCCTGCGGCGGTAGAGGGGTAGGGCGCAAGATGGTGCTGCAGCTCTGCATCATAATACATCACATGTGCTTGTTCGTTGTGGCCACCCACGGGCGCTTTTGTGCCATGCAGCAGAAGCATAGGCTTGCTTGTCCCGCCCTGCGCAGAGAACCTCAAGAGCCCAAAGGACAGGGCGACATGCCTGAGCAGAGCTCCCACAAGATCACCCCGAAGCTCCACATGTCGCTCTTCTCAGTGGCGCCCTCCCCCATCAGCACCTGCAGACACAGGGCCGTCATGGGTGCTGGACACATGTGCAGCTGAGCAGCTCCACGCCTGCCTGCCTGCTGGTTGAATCGCAAAGGCAGCCGAGCACGCCAGCCACCAGCGCTGTCCCTTTGCCCGCAAGGCAATTATCTTTCACACCTCTGGCGCTGCCCAATCGTACGTGCTGAAGCCGCTGCCCTCCCGCACAGACAGGTGCGTGCGCGTCAGCATGCTGCACAGCAAGACGTGCGGTCGCAAGCATGATAGGGTTCAGGGCACAGTATTGCAGGCGTCCATGGTGATTAGCTGCATCGCAAGGCCTGCCATTGCCTGACCTGTTGCCCTGCTTTAGTTTCGTCCCTACCGGGCCAGCCACAACATCTCCAATCGCTCACCGGCTGAGCCCCACGTCTCCAATTTTGGCAGTGCCCTCCTGGCTGAGCAGCACGTTGTGGGGCTTCAAGTCCAGGTGAAGCACGCGGCTGCAGATTGAGAAGCAAGGCAGTGTGAGTCAAAGCCGCCGCTGCTGCTGCTGCTGCTGCTGTGCGAGGCATGCGTGCAGAGTGGTTATGGTCACGCCCATTACAGTACTGCACCCGTTGTCGCGTGCAATGCTGCACTGCACAAGCCATAAGTGCCCCAATCCGCACCAGTCGTGCAGGTAGGCCAGCCCGGTGGCAATGTCCAGCGCTGCGCGCCGCCCCCGGTTGTACCTGCAGGGGCGGGGTAGGGTGAGGGCAGCAGGCAGACTATTATTGGATCAGCAGCTTGCAAGACATAACAATGCAAAGATCCGCTTACACAAATGCTTTGCAGCACCAAAGCACTGCCGCCAAGCTCACCAGGCAAACATGCGCTCGCCAGTCACCCTGCTGCACGCGTGCATGCAGGCGGCCAGGTCGCGGCCGCGGCAAAACTCCATGAGCAGAATGCCGTGCTCCTCTGCAGCAGGGCATCAATGCTCGCAAGCCGGTCAGTTTAAGCGGTTTAGGTTGCAGGATGCATGCTGTGATATTTACTAGGCCATAGTATGACACTCCCTCCAACAGACCACGGCAGACAGCTCACAGGTGGCTGCAGCATGCAAATCAGTGACACATAACATGTCCACTTGCCTGTGACGGCGATGCCCTGAAAGTTGACCACGTTGCCATGCCGCAGCCGCCGCGGCATGGCCGCCTCCTGCGGGCGCAGACCAGGGCACGATGCGGCGCTCAAATGCTGCGTTTTTGTCCACTCACGCTCTTGCCAGCGGTGTCCAGCAGTGCACAGCGTTGTGCGGCAGCTGGTTCCCAGCAGGGCTTCCCTGCTGCCCCGTACGGAGATCTTTCCAGAGGGCTGCGGCTTCATCATGCAAGCCAGATGCTGGCCCATCCTTGCCTGCACAAACAGCTCGGCAGCGTCGGGGTGCCCCTGCCAGTCGATCAGCTTGGCGGCGCACATCGTGTGGCCGCCCAGTAACACCTTGTACCTGCGGCAGTCAGGGGGACAGGCAGGTGAACGGGGTGCCCGACATAGTTAGAATTATGCTGCATGACTGACGGGTTGACCTGGCGTTGCAGGCAGCAGCCTGGCATGTCGACATGAGAAGTCCATAGCGCTGCCCGCTGCAAACAGACCACAGAACACACACTGGAGGGGCGCAAGCAGCCACGTGCTGCGACCACCATCCGCATCTCTTACTTACACCCTTCTCTTCCTCGCACAGTGCCTGAAGATCCATAGCAGCGCATTACCTCACCCACACATTGGACCGGCGCTGGGAAACCACCCATTCAGTCCCCTTCTCAACTCACACATGCCCCGAAGCGCCCGCTCCCAGGCTGATGCGCCGGCCGTCTGGCTTGGTCAGGAATTGGATGTCTGCCGCTGGCACAGGGGAGGAGTGCGCCGCCCTCAGGTCTGCACTCCATGCCAGCTGCTCACGCCCCGCTGCCGCTCCTGCTGCTGCGAAAGGGTCGGCAGTGGCAGCCAGGGCTGCAAAGCAGCTGGTTGGCGGCTCGGGCTGGACGCTTCCCTCATTGACGGCAGCACCCGCCTCTGCTGCTGCTGCCTCATCTGCCGCTGCTGCTGCTGCTGTGGCTGCTGCTGCTGCTGCTGCTGCTGCTGCTGCTGCTGCTGTGCTGCCCAGCGGTATGCCCGGCTCAGCGTGCAGTTCCTTGCTGCCGCCACTGGCTGCCGCCAACAGTGAGGTCGCTGCTGCAAAGGCAGCAGCTGAGCGAGCAGGGCTGTCTGGGTGGCGAGGGGCAGCGACCGAGGTAGGAGGGCTCATCACCGGTCCCTCAGAGTGCAAAGGGTTGGCCGCCGCTGCACCCCTGCCCTCGCCGGCTTTCACGGACAGCGGCAGCATGAGGCCTGCCCTGGCGCGCCGCCGCCGCCGCCGTCGCAGCACAACAACCGCAGCTGCGGCGACCAGCAGCACAGCTGCCACTGCTGCGCCCACGGCACTGCCGGCAACGGCGGCTGAGCTGAGGCCGGCGCTGCTGGATGAGGCATGCTGGCTGCAGTTTGACTGTGGTGGCGGCAGCGGGCTGGCGGCAGGCAGCAGCGGAGCATCCAGTAGCTCCAAAGACTCCTTGACAATTAGCGAGGTTCCGGGGCTCCAGTTGACCTTGCTGCGCAGGGCACAGTCAGCGGCGGGGGCAGATATGGATGATATGGATTCGCGCACGAGGACACGATTGAATCAAGCAGGCCGCCATAAACCATTCCACACGGTTGTGGCACCCAAGCGGCGCTCGTGATGCATGCATGCAGCTGCTGCCACATGGGATGCACTCACTGCTTTTTCCCTCAGTCCCAGGCTGAATCCTGGGGGTCTGTATCGCAAGCTCCGTTGCGGATATGCAGACTGTAAACCCGAAAATGGAAATGGATGCACTCACCCGGAGTCGATGTGGATGTCTGCCAGCCCGCCCTTCAGCACTGCAGAGCTGCTGTTGGTGATGCCAGGTTTGCCAGCTTCCCGCCACACAAAGCCTGCGCGTTAGGTGGAGCGGAGTGTGAGGCATGGCGTGCCATGGCACGTCATCATGCGGCATGGCATGGCATGGCTGCGCGGTGCATGGCATGGCATGGCATGGCGTAGCAAGACTTGGCATCGCATGCCATGCCATGCCATGCCATGCTGTGCCTGCTAGGACGAGCACCACACGCACCTATACAGCTGGGCATGCTCGAACACCGCTCAGCAGCCTCCTGCAAGGCGGCAATGACACTCGGAGTGTGCAGTCGTCATCAAGCCTGAGGCTGCGCAGGGCAAGCATCGACATGGCATGGCATGGCATGGCATTGCTTGCAGATTCCACCCATGCCATGGAAGCAGCATGCAGATGTGCTGCCATTGCATCTTCAGGCTGTGCTCTCGCATGCCTCCACTGCACTCGGGGGCACAGAGATAAACCAAGGCCATCGTGCCACCTGCCTGAGGAGAGCCGGCGGCGATGCGGCAGTGGTCGGTTCGGAGTGAGTCGGGGCAAGCCTCGCGCGGCAGATCGTACTGCCCCAGCAGGCCCTGCCCCAGGTGCTGGCGGTAGCCGGTCACGCTCAGGTTGGCACGAGCAGTGACTGGCACGCCTGCATGGTGGTGGCGGAGCGTGCGGTCAGTTTGTCAGCCATGCAGTGATGACGCATGCTTGCCGCCGGCAGGCAGTGCGGGTGCTGGCGATGATCAACGCACTCCTGCATACACCTGGTGCTGTGCTACGGCATCGATAGCATGCACCACACTGGCAGCATGCGCAGCCTGCACAGTGTGCAGAG
>VFQQ010001253.1_pt1 | contig 37347 bp, 60 predicted proteins | sample 3512341 | NCBI WGS metagenome assembly VFQQ01 (sample SAMN10412373, study PRJNA504923) | tailings metagenome | isolation source: Relicate 2 Philex TSF1 revegetated site | place: Philippines: Tuba, Benguet | collected 2017-08-29 | reverse complement strand
TCATTTTCTGGCTTCTTCCCACACCTGCCCCAGCTGGATCCTGCTGCCTTCACCTCTCAATGCCACAAGAGCACACAACGCAGCGGCACTCACGAGGCCGGACCAGCCAAACACACGCGCAGCCAGGCCACTCAAGGGCAGCGGCAGCAGCAGCAGCAGCAGCAGCAGCAGCATTTCACCAGCAGTCTATCACAAACAGGGCCCTGCCCCTCTAGCAGCAGCCCCTCACCGGCAGTTCATCACAAACATGGCCCGGAACTGGTTGTCGTACGTGTCGTGCTGCTGGCAGTCGATGCACAGCGTGGTGAAGCACAGCGGGCAGGACAGGATGGCGTCCGAGCGGTGCGACCTGGGAAACATCGGAGCACAGGTGAACCGAGGGGGAGACATATGACATTTGCCCGAGTTGCGAATGAAAGGAACTGCGCAGTAGCTGCCAAGCGCTCGAACCACCTGACAGGAACAAACCACCAAGGCATGCATGCGTGGCAGCCACGCAGCAGGTCTGCATGGACAGCCCTGCCTCGAAGCCGCGCCACGGCTGCCGCCGCACCTGCGCATGCGCTGTGCCCAAGCCTCGTCCTTGTCGTCCGCTTCCGGGTCGTAAAACTCGGGCGGCCGTGTGTCCATGCCAAGCGCTGCGGCGTCCGCATCGCTCACAGCGCTGGCTGCGGTGGAGCGGAAGTGGCAGCGGCAAGGCTGGGCAAGAGGCGGCGGCGGCAGCAGCGGCGGCGGCAGCAAGACCCAGAGCGGCGCAGTTCGGGAATTCGTGCAACGGTTAGGTATCCCCTGTTCAATTAAATGAGCAAGCGCCGGCGCCCGCTGAGGCAACGAGCCGCAAAGCGGCCACCCCTCACCGCCGCCCAGCGACTCGTCGTCGCTACTCATGTCCCAGTCTTCATCCATGGCCGCTGCTGACACGTGTGAAACGGCTGCAAGGGCGACTGCAGGCTCTCAGTAGCGGCTGGACGTCTGAGCTCGCTAGAAACAGGGTGATGCGCCTCGACGCAGCTGCCGATCGCTAGTTGCATGCATGTAGTGTCTGGAATCAAGCACCAACACTGGAAGGGCGTGGCGTGCATGCCCGGCGGCGCCGGCCACAGCGACTTGGGGGATGCCTGCACAGCACTGCTGCACCTCCCGTCGCTCAAGGAGTAACCAAGTGAACATGAATTATACGTCTTTCATACACATCGAAGAAATCACGCAAAAGTGCTGAACCAAATTTGAAGAAATCCCACGCTGCCCGATGCTTGCCGCCTACCCCGCCATCGTGTTGCAGCCGCCCCTCGCCAATGTCTGCTGTGCCGCCAGGAGCTCCTGCAGAATAGCAGCGGACAAAAACAGGTTGCGATGGTATGATTTGACAGCAATGTTGACCTGGCCAATGAATGCAGCAGCTGTTATTGCAGCGCCCGGCCAGGCCCCCCTACATAAGCTCTGGGGAATACCAGCAGGCTCCGCCCCACAGGTAGAGAGCACAGCCTCCCCCTTTGCCCAGCACCCACCCACCTGGCACCTCCGCTCAGCCAGCGCCACATGCTCCGCCGCCCCCGCCCGCTCCGCCCGCTGCAGCTTGAGCTCTTTCAATAGAGCTGCCCGCTCCTGATGCGCCCGCCCCGCCACTTCTTCAGCCTCCTCCAGCGCTGCCCGCAGAGCCGCCATCTCCCGATGAGCCTGCTCAAGCTCGCCGCGCGCCCGGTCCAGCTGCCTCTGCAGCGCTGCCCGCTCCTGCGCCGCCTGCTGCCGCTCACGCTGCACGGCGGCGACGAGGCGGGCGCGGCTGAGCCGCCGAGCGGCCAGCAACAACTGCAGCTCGCTGCTGGGCGGGCTGCTGCCTTCACAGCTGCCCTGTGACCCTGCTGGGCTGGCTGGGCTGTGTGAGCGAGCGTGGGCGAGCGGAGGGCGGGCAGGAAGCGCACGGGTCCGCGCCAGAAAGCCTGAGGAGCGCAGCATGGGGCTCAGGGATGGCTGAAAGAGCAGCTGGAGTGGCTGAGTGGCGAGCTTTCGAAGCTCCAAGGTGTGCGCTGACTGCACGCAATGCACCGGGACGCTGGGCGAGACTTTGCCCGAGTGATGTGCCTCAGCAACTAATTTACAGATGTGATACAGCTGTGGCAAGGAGGCAAGATGCAGAGGTGCAGTGTGGTTTACAAATTGTTGCAGGGCACTGATCAGCCGACCTTGTAGCGCGCCCAGAGCGCCCGCTGCTCTGCCTCGTCCATGGCAGCCTCAACCGCGCTGCGTGCCGCCGCATAATAAGCCTCCTCGCCTGCTGCACCCGCCGTCAGCCGCTCCAGCAGCCCTCCGTCATTGCCGACGCTGCCCCAGCCCTCGGCTGCTGCCGCACTGCTGCCGCCGCCTCCGGACGAGCGAAGAAGGCTGCCGAGGCCAAAGAAGTCGGTGAAGCGAGGCTGTGGTGTCTCGCTGCAGGGGTTAGAGGCACGCAAAAAGTTGTGTGGAGTTCAACAGGCCGCACAGTGGCGGCTGGGTAAAACAAGCTTGGCCTGCCAACCATGCCACGAAAAATGCATGCATTGCTGGCCATCTGGCTGCCATGACAGCATGGAGCATGGGAGCATGACTGCCGCATGGACAAAGCCTAGCCTCAATCGCCTCACCTGCACAGCAGGAAGCGCGCTTTGTCTCCGTACTCGCGCTGCATCACGCCCCGCATCTCCCCCAGCCCATCGATCAGGCCCAGCTTCAGCGCCTGGCGGCCCGTCCACGCACGGCCTGCAAGGAGTGAAACAATGCCGGGGCAGCAAGTGAATTGCAGCCAAGGCAGTTGATCAGGCCCAGGCTGAGCCCAGCCAGCGGTTCTCGAGCCCTGCCCGCATTTACCACCCACCCCTGCAAATACACAGCTCGTCGCCGCACCCCACTGCATGCTCATGCCCGCCACCCACCTGAAAACAGCTCATCATCACGACCCGCAGCCAGCCGGTCTCCACGTGCTTCCCGCACCCGATCCTTGAAGGAGGCATGCAGGTCGTCCATCAGATCCTTCAGGCGCGCCTCCTGCGAGGGCAATCAAGCGAGAAACTATGTGGAGACGAACACAACAAGTCCCGATAAACTCTGAAGGAAGCATGCAGTCTGTCCATCAGATCCTTCAGGCGCGCCTCCTGCACGGGCAATGCGGAGAATTAGGTTGATCGTCAGCTTGTGAAACTGACCAACAGCGGCAATCAATCAGCACTCCTTGATGTTTCCTCGCTCTCAGCACCACATTGACCCGGCGACCAACACCCAGCCGCACCTGCTCTGGTGTGACGTTCAGAAAGGGGTCCAGCTGCACCTTGGCCTCGCCAGCCGTGTACACACGCCGCTCCAGCCCCTGCAAATTACCATTGGGCCGGCCGCCCATGTTACACTTTGCAGTTTTAGCAGCCACAGCCACAAACACTTGAATGCAGCAGTACACGCGCCGCTCCAGCCCCTGCAACAGGTGGGCACGCTTGGGATGGCTGCTCGGCTTGAATAAATAGCAAGCTCAAGCGCAACAGGACCCGGCACCTCGGTCTAGCCAACAAGGAAGCCCGAACTACACCTCTCCTCACCAGCCGGTGCGCCGTCTCCACCGCTCCAAAGGTCGCACTGATCACACCGATGCTGCCCACCAGGGACGCATCCAGCGCATACGCCTTGTCCCCCGCGCACCTGGCAACAGGGAAGAGGTGCAGGGGCAGCGGCTGAGTTTCTCCAGGCATGGAGATAACACGGGCTGGGTGTGCACGCACTAGGGATGGCACCAGCACACTGCTTGCATGCAATTGAAGGCAAGCAACACGGTCCAAGTGCCAGATACATGATGTTTACAGCAGCAGAGGAATGAGGCAGGCACAAGCTGAGCGTCCACCCACCCAACCGGCCCCTCACATCAGCCAGTAGCCTCCGCTGGCCGCAACATCCTCAGCGAATGTGAACACCGGGATGCCCTGGAGAGCAGATTGGAAGGGTGCAACATGCAGCCACGTTTGATAGGCAAATTGCCTCGCATCGCCAGGCAGCTGCCATTGCCATGTTTGAAGCTGAATTCCCCGGAACTGAGTCGTGAGCGCACGCTGTCAAGAAAGCTTGCACAGCACTCACCGTTTGCTTGGACAGACGGCGAATGAGGGTGTAGATCAGATCAGCCTGGGCTGCAGACCCGCCTGCAAAGGCAGGTGCAGAGGGATACTGTTGTCAGGCCAGCGAATGAGTGGGCCAGCAGGCAGACCGGCAAAGCCTCCCAAGAGGTAATGCCATGTTATGTGCCAACAGCGAACTGCCCTCCCGCCGCGCTGACCCGGGCTGTTGATCGTCACAGCCACTGCTGCCGGCCGCAGCTCCTTTGTGAACGCCCGCGCAAACCACTTTTCAACTCGGTCCAGGTTTAGCAGGCGGCGCGCCTGCATGGCATAGAATGAAATGGAATGGCAGGACAGGAGTTGGGTGGGCAGCGTGCTTTCTTCAGCTGCAGCACTCGCACGGACGTGGAAAAGTAGGGCAGCAAGTGCAGGCTGTGCGACCTTTGGCTGAGTGGTGACCCTGGTGTTGTGGTTGATGTGACACCAGCAGGGCATGCAGCTGTCCTGCCGCTGCCCACTTTGTGTGCAGGCAAATCAAAGCAGGCAGTACTGGCCTGCGGCGCGCGGGCAGGGCCGCCGAAGGCCTGAAGGATGCCGCTCAGCTTGACCACCTGCTTGCATGGGCAAAACAAATGAGGCAGTCGGCATGGCGGCAGCAGCAAGGAAGGTATGCAGAAAGGCGTGCTGCTTCAGCGTTGACCCCTGCATTACACGATGCGTGACGGGCAAGCAAAGGAGAAGGCCTGCAGGATGCCCATCATTCACTGCTCACAGCCTTTTGGAGGATGCGAAATCCCAGCCTGTGCATGTTATGGACCAGCAAGGCATGCCAAGGGCAGGCAGCCGCACAGCAGCCGTGGCCGTGTCGTCGAGCCAGCCACCCAGCAACCCCACCCTTGCACAGTGCAGCGAAAGCAGGCCGCCGGCGCCTCACAGTGATCAGCGGGTCGTTGTAGCCCTTCCTGCCCATGATGCTCCATCCTGTTATGACAGACAGCAGCAGAAGAGAGGTCTGTGGCGTGATGCTTGAGGCGCTACTGCAGAATGGTGTGCAGAGGTATGCTACGATGCCCCGCATCCCAAAGGCAACCTTCAAACGGCAGTGCTCACGTGCCAGCCGACTGAACGCCATCGTGGGCTATCTCAGTGGCCCTGCAAAGCAAGACATGGTGAGCTGTCCGTCAGCAGCCTGGCAACATGGAGCTGCGGCGCCGGCGGAGCCACACGTGGCCGGCGCCGCCGGAAGCAGTCTGGTCCCCTCAGGCCGGATGAAGCGACTCCAACGCGGTCATCCGACATCTCTGCTTCACCTGGGATGGACTGTGGCCGACCTGAACCTCTCTTCAGCGAGCTTGTCGGCAACCCTGCCAATCGAGGCAGGCGCAGCGGCTGGCGCGCAGCTCGTGATGTTTCGATCACTTTGCCAGAGGCGACGCAGGAGCGTAAACTGCAATGGCGTCGCCCTGAGCTTAATGGGCGCAGCACGCAGCAGAATTGAGTTGCTCCTGCCTCCATCTTTCGATCGGATCGTGCATGCACAGCATTGCCGATATCGCCGCCATGTCGCAGAGCATCGCCCGGGCGCCAACAGCGCCGCGCCTTTCCAGCAGGACTTCCTGCCGGCCGCAGCGGGCTGGCGGCTGCAGCAGCGCACGCCATGCAGCGCGGACAGCGCCACAGCGCTGGCGGGCAGCCTCCACGACCGAGCACCACGCTGAGCACCCGCCTGTCGTGCTGAAGACGGGCGATGAGGGTGAGATCGCACCGCCAGATTGCGCATCATGCCACACAAACGACATCAAAGCGATCGGCAGCCCGCCCAGTTGTTGCTGGCTACCGCTGCCGCCCTTGCCGCCCGCTCGCCCGCCTTCTCCCGCTCCGGCCAGCCTCCTCCGTCCTACTGCCAGCCCTTGCCTGTCGCTGACTCCAGACGTGGAGGAGCTTAGCCAGGAGTACACAGACGTGATGCAGCAGCGCATGGGCTCGGCCACCCTGACCTACCGCCACGAAGATGGCATGAACTACAGGTGTTGACGATGGCAAACCGCTGCTGCTTGCATGCTTGGCTGAATCAGGCCGTGACCTGCTTTTCACAGTGCTTGCATCGCTTGCGCTGTATTGGCTGTGCTGTATTACTTGTGCTTGCATCGCTCATTTCAGCCCCCGCCTCTGCCCTTACATTTGCAGCCGCATTCTGGACGATCTGATCGTGGGCAGCTGCCTGCAGACGCCCGCGGATCTGGACACGTACGCAAGCTGTGTGGCAAGCCTTGGCATGCTGGTGCAACGCTGCTGTGCACGGCCATGGCCATTCGCCTGCAGACAATGCACTGCGGCAGCCGCCCAATAGCCACCCCCTCTTGACCGCTCTGACTTCCTCCCAAACCGCCCGTGCATGCAGCATCGCTGATGGCGAGAACGTGCGCACCGTGATGTGCCTGCAAGAGGACTCTGACATGGCTTACTTCGATCTGGATGTGGCACCAATCCTGGACCGCGCAGCGCAGCGCGGCGGCGTGCGCCACGTGCGCCACCGCATCCGGTGAGGCTTGTTGCTGCCTTCCGTAGCATCGTGGCTTGGCTTGACGGGGGGCCTGCCACACCGAGCCTGCCTGCTTGTGGCATCAACAGCACCGATTCAACTGCAGTGCAGAATCTGCCTTCGTGTTGCAGGGACTGTGACCCCTTTTCGCTGCGCATGGAGCTGCCTGGTGCTGTGCCATCAGAAATACATGCTATTGACCCTGGTGCCTTCTTGCAGGGACTTTGACCCCTTCTCGCTGCGCATGGAGCTGCCGGGTGCTGTGGCCGCGCTGGCTCAGAATGCGGAGGCCAACGGCGGCACGGCCTACGTGCACTGCACCGGTGCGCGCTGTGCTGCGCTGTCCTGTGCCATGTTGCGCTGTATGTGCTGTGATACTGTGGCAGTACTTGCTCCAGGGAGCGACCTTTGGCAATATGTGCATGCCCACTATTGACCCCATGCATCGCCGCGCTGTGCAAGGTGAATCAAGGCATGCCTGCTCGCTGAGCTGCCTGCCCCCATTCGAGCCCTTGCCTCCCACCTGTTGCTCCATTTTACCCCTTGCCTGTCACCTGTTGTTCCCTGCCGCAGCGGGGCTGGGGCGCGCGCCCGCCACCGCGCTGGCCTGGATGTGGTGGTTCAAGGGCTGGCACCTGGAGGACGCATATGAACACCTCACAAGTGCGGAAAAGCACATGAGAGCACTTGCTGCACGGGCATGGATGATGGTGTTGTGATGTTGTGACGGCTTCTGCCCTTCCTGCCCACCCCTGCCCCTTCAACTACATACTCGCCCACGCACTGACACTTTGCATTTTTTCCGCTGCCACAGGCATCCGCGCCTGCAAACCGCGGGTGCAGGCCATTCGCGAGGCGGCGGCAGACGTGCTGTATGGCGAGCCGCCCACCCCGGTGCTCATCACGCTGCCGCGATACGGAATTGAGGGCGTGCCGCAGGTGTTTTTCCTGAAACTTGCTGTTGATTGCCTTGTGTCTTAAGATGGGATGTGTATGAAGATGTGCTCCACGCTGCAACGATATGGAGTTGGGGGCGCCGCAGGCAAGGGCATTTCTACAGCATGCTCGTAGTCTTTAGTATGTCTGTTCGATTGCTTCGTGTTTGCACGTGTGGGACCTGGACGTGGCTGGCTCATGTGGTTACCCCGATTCTGCTCAACGCTGTGTGCATTCCTCCCTCCTTTGCTACAGGTGGCGGGCCTGGATGTTGGGTGGGGCCAGCAGCTGGACATGGCGCCTGACACCCGCTTCCCGCACCGCTTCGCGCTGACGCGCCACCTGCCACCGGGGCAATACCAGTTCAAGTTCATCATTGTGAGTGGGGATGGAAGGCTAGATTTAGCCTTTTTGTCATTGGTGGGGTGGGTTGCTAGCATTGGGCTGACGCGCCACCTGCCGCCAGTACCAGTTCAATTGTATCATTGTGATGTGAGACGGGATATCACTTTAGTGCTTTGGTTGATTCAGATTGTACTTTATGTCTGTACTTGATTAGCGGGGTTCCAGTCGATAGCAGCACGACTACACCACATGCTGAAATGCAACTTGAAGGGTGTGCCCCTTACCACGCTCCCCGTTTGCCTCCCTGCCCTCGCGCTGCCGCAGGACGGGCGGTGGGGCTACGCCCCCAACTGCCCCACCCGGCTGGACGGCGACAACCTGAACAACTGGGTGGCGGTGCCCTACGCAAACCAGGCCCCAGAGGTGCAGGTACGGAGGATGGGAAGGGGTGCTCGGTTGGGTGGCGAGTTGTGGCAGTGAACAACAGGAGCAGCTGGTTGGGGCGCCGCCGCACTGGCTCTGCGCGGCAGGGGACACGACTTGTACTCCTCACACGGCTACCTGCTGCCTTCTCTGCTCCCGCCGTGCATCCGCCATGCCTGCCGCCCGCCCTCGCCCCACGCTTCGCAGGCGGCGCGCCAGCGGCTGCTCACCCCCGGCGGCCGGCTGACGGACGAGGAGCGGAGCCGCATCCGCCAGCTGCTCAGCAAGCTGGAGCCGACTGGTGGAGGCACCACTGGCAACCTCTCCGCCGCCGCCGCCGCCAACTGATCCGACCGATTGAAAAGGCCTCTTATCCACTGAACCCAGCGCCTGTAGATAGGGCACGTGCCGCCCCCATGTGTACACATAGCCCACCAGTAGCCTTCTGCACTCTAGATGATTGCCCTCTCCAGCCACACAGTGCTGCTTCAGCCCACGCCGCCCCGCCTCCGTCGTCATAACTGCAAATCTTCGCATTCTGGTAATGCCTTTTGAGTGAATACACCGTATGCAAATCCGTCCTTCCGTGTGCTCTTAGCTGTTGCGCGCTCTGCACCGTCTCATTTCTTACGGCTAGCTTTCTCGAGTGAGTGAAAGACAGTCAAGTCAACAGTTCAAGGCAAGCACAACAGTGCAACAGCACAGCAACTTGAAGCTCCAGCTGGTGCCTGACCATGGCAGCTCCCTTGTGCGGAAGCTCCCCAAATTTTTCTCCCAGCTATGCAGCTGGTTGGATCAGGTATGGCTGCTGCTGGATCAGCTGACACTGCACTGCGACCAATCCCGCCAATGCTTCACTCGAATGCCACATCGGCGCTGAGCCACTTGTGGTCCGACAGCGAGTAGTCGTGATTGCCCACGGCCTGGCCCAACACGCGCAGCGCGCGCAGCAGCACCCAGTCCAGCTTGCCTGCAGAAGGAGGAGGAAGGAAGGGATTGTGTGTCGACAAGGAACTTGAATGCCAGCGCCCTGCCCCCATGCCTTGCTAACCCGCATGGGCGGGGTTGGGGCGAGAGGCGCAGCACATGGTCAATGACCGAGGAAGGAACTTGCATGCAAGCGTGTCAGGCCTCTGCCGGTCTGCACAGGCTGCAGTTAAGCTGAGCTGCTGCTCAGCTTGGGTGCAGTTCAGCTGAGCTGCAGTTCAGCTGAGAAGCTGTGTGATGTGCGCACCCTTCATGAGGCTCAGCCCAAACCAGCGGTAGGCAGGATTGTCCAGGGTGGTGGTGGAGGGCGGGAACGGGTCTGCAGGGCAGCCGCAGCGCAGGGGCAGGTGCTGCACATTCAGAAGCAGCGCTTGCAGTTGGCTTCCCACACAGCATGGGATCGGTGTTGGTAAGCAGCAGCAAGGCATTGACAATCAGTAAAATGCAACAATCCTACACACCTGAGAAACCTGGGTTGGTTGCATCTGCAGCCACCTGCGGGCTCAGCCCCCATGCAAGCAACCGCGGGTTCACACCCGCCCCTGCTGCTGTGGCCGCTGCTGCCGCTGCTGCCTCTGCCGTCCCAGCTGCTGCGGCCGCACCTCCTTCCGCTGTTGCTGCTTCTGTTGCTGCTCCTGCTGCTGAGCCTGTGGCCGCCACTGACCCGTCTGATGTGCCTTGTGCTGCTGGCTCTGTAGACGGATCACCTCCTGCTGCTGCCCCTGCTGCTGCATCTACTCCTGATGCCGCCGCTGGTACCGCCGCCGCTGCTCCTGCTCCTCCTGCTGCCGCTTCCCCGGCTGCCACCCCTAGCCGCGCTTCTGAGTAGTCACTGCTGCCGCCTCCAGCTGCCTGCCCAGCGGCTGCGGATGGAGGCCAGCAGTAGCGTGGGTCTGTGACAGGCAGCACGTGGCGGTGCCACACCATTGCCTCATCCAGCCCAATGCTCCTGCAATACACGGAAGCAAGCAAGGGACACACTGGGTGGCTGGAGGCCCGTATGCCAGCCAAGGTTTGCATTCTCATGCATCAAAGTACTCTTGCAGGGCATCCAAGCAGCATCTGGTGCCAAAGTCCAGCCCTAGCGCCCACACACCTGAACCGCATGTGATCGCAGCAGTAGTTGGGCGACAGGCGGGCGATGCCGTGCGCCATGGTGTTCATGTCGGCTGCACACACAGCAGGGCGGGTTGCGAACGTTGAGCCACCAACTTGAAAGGGCAGAAAAGCAGATGCAAGAGGGCCACGGTGTCATGTCGGCTGCGCAGCAGGGCAGCTTGCCAGTGGGGAGTGTACCGCAGGCAGCAGAAGGATGGGATGGGATGCTGCCCAGGGCAGACTTGATGGATGCCGTTGATGCTGGCCGCTGGCATAAAACAATGCAACAATCACTTGCAACCACCTCAGCGCACCCAGGATGGCCTGCCGCTGGTATTCGCGGTCCGCCTGCCGCCTCACGCTGCCTAACAATTTGAATTTGATATCCAAATCAGCACATTAAAATGCAACAAAGCTTCAGCGCACCCAGGATGGCCTGCCGGTGGTAGCCGCGGTCCGCCTGCCGCCGCGCGTCGGCAAAAATGTCGCTGAGCTGCGCGATGCGGGCCAGCAGGCCGCAGAATACCTCCAGGTGGGCATTGTATACGACCAGCGGGCCCTGCGGTGGTTGGGAGGTGAACTCGCCTTGGTAAGCGATTGGTTGGGTGGTCGGGAGGCAAAGCAGGGCAGCGAGGCAGTGTACAGGCGGGTGGTCATTTGCGCAATCACATATTGTGCTGCATGAGCAACAGCGCCATAAGCAAGTCAGGTCACTGCGTCAACCGCAGCCCTTCCATCCAACCGATCCGCACCTGAGGCGTCTGCACCAGCGCTCGCAGCAAAGCACGCTCGCCGCGCCGCGGCTCCTTCAGGGCCAGCTTGTGAGTAGGGTTGTTCCAATCCACTGGGTGCGTCCTGCGTGGGGATGGGGTGGGTGTCGACTTAGGTGAGAGGGTGTTGAAGAGGACGCGGAAGCAGCTGGGCAAGCGGCATCACGAGGCGGTGACGTGGCGGCGGCGGCGGCGGCGGTAGCGCCAGAGAGGGCACGGGCGGATGATCAGATTTGCTCCTCCTGTTCTAAACGCCCTGCCGTCTAGTTCCAGGCCAGCATCAGCCTGCGAGCCCTCTGCTCCGCAAGTCCGAGGGTTGCTTGCGCGCGCGGGAGCGCGCGCGCAGATCAGCCTGCACGCTGGTCGAGCTCAACAACACGCGCAGGCAGTTGAGCAGCTAAGCAACGCCCTTTGCAGCACGTTGGCTGCCACCGCCGCCGCCGCCGCCGCCGCCGCCGCCATCCGACAACCGCAGCTGACGCTTGGCTTGCGCCCTGCTGTGCCCCAGAGCAGAGCGGTAGCCAGCGTGCAATTCTACGTTTGCTCCAACTCAGCTCGTTGAGGTATAGCAGAGCGCCGCCATGCAGCCAAGCGGCTTTGTGCAAGTGAGCGGCGACCGACTACGGCTCGTGGAGGCCAACGGCAGCCCCTTTTACTTTTGCGGAGCAAACTGCTACTACCTGCTGGTAAGCATGGGCACTGGGCACCGAACGCTTGCTGCTAGCGCTGAGGAGCGCAGCTTGGGCGGGCTGCTTGTCACAGCAGGCGGTGTACTGGTGCTGTGTGCACCCCTTGGCAGCTCAAGCCGCCGCCAACCGAAAACCCGCCCCGCAGACGCGTGCTGCCGACCCCGCCACTCGACACGAATGCACGGCAGTGCTGGACGATGCTGCCGCTGCCGGCATAACGGTGCTGCGCACCTGGGCATTCGCCGACGGCGAGCAGTGGAGCGCGTTGCAGGTGGGGGTTTGCGGCGCGATGCACCAGGGGCCCGCTGGGACCCGTGCAGGCACCCAGTAACTCCGGTAGATGCCCCAGATGTATCCCGCCTACCCCTAGCTGAAAACCTGGCTGGCTGGTGTTCTATACCCCTCCCTCCCACCCGCAGACCCGGCCCGGCGTGTTTGAGGAGCGCACGTTTCAGGCGCTGGACTGGGTGGTGGCAGAGGCGGGGCGGCGGGGCCTGCGCCTCATCCTGAACCTGACCAACTACTGGAAGGTGCGAAGCAGTTAGCAAACTGCTCAGTGATACATGCCTGCTTGTCTACCGCGGCAGCATCACCAGAGCAGCATTTACCTCCCAGCAAACAAAGTGCTGCCGCCCGTGCCAGCACAATCAAACTGGCTGCTGATCGGCCTCAACCCGCCGGCCACCCTGTACAGGACTATGGCGGCATGCGGCAGTACGTGCAGTGGGCATACGAGGCGCGAGGGCAGCAGGTGCGGGCGCCAGCTGGCGGGTGACAGGCAACATGCTCGCCGTGCTGGCTGCGGCGCAACCCGCCATGCTGGTCTGCCTGCCAAAGCGCAACCCGTGGCACCTTGCCCTTTTGGTGCCTCCTCTCATTCCCTTCCAAGCAGCCGCCCATGGACGGCAGCGGCCAGGTGGCAGCAGAGCCGTTTTACACCGACCCAGACTGCCAGCGCATATTCAGAGCGTACATGGCAGCGGTGGTGCGGCGGGTGAACAGCCTGACGGGCGTGCGATACAGGTGTGCTGCAGACTTGCTGGGCTGGGCACGCCATACATGGCCATGCAGCATGTCCATATTCCGGTTTCTGCGCTGGATGCTGCGGCACTTGTCGCTTGACGCCAAGCCAGCCTCGGTCCCTGCAAGCTGCACGCTGCTATGATCTGTCTCGATGCTTGTGCCCCCAAGGCCTCACCTTCCCCACTGCAATCCTTTTGCACAGCGAGGACCCCACCATTCTGGCCTGGGGCTTGGCCAACGAGCCGCGCTGTGAGGGCGACCGCGCCTGTAAAATGGTGCCCTTCTGGGCGGATTCCATGGCGCGCCACATCAAGGCCCTCGAGCCTCACCACCTTGTCACTCTGGTGGGCAGGACAGGTGGACGGCTGTTGCCTTGCTAGCTTAGCTGGCTGCAACCGGCTGGCCAGATGCAACCTGAGCGGCTAGCCAAGAGTGTCCTGGACAAGAGGTGCTGATTGCAAGCTGCCACAGCTGTCACAGTCTCCCCCCCTGCTTTTCACCCCCGTGCAGGACACAGAAGGCTTCCTCGGCCCTTCCACCCCCGACGAAGCGCAGCGTGCCAACCCCTACAGCTGCGCCGGCACCGGCTGCGACTTTGCCGCTGACTGTGGCTCCGCCGCAATCGACTTTGCCTGCGCACACATGTACCCAGACCTCTGGCTGCCGCAGGCTGACGAGCAGGCACGTGCGCACGTTGTGGGGGTCAAGTGCCCCAGAACTGCTCGAACCAGCTTTGCTTGGTGGTCGGCAGCAGCGCTAATTCGGCTGGCCGGTCGCAGCGCGACTCTTGTTGTGGCACAGCCCGACCAGACCGACTGTCCTCACCCACCCCACAAGCTGCATCAAGCCGCCCCGCTGTCTTGCTGCTTTTTCCAACCCTGCTGCCCCTTCCAACCAACCAGCTGCAGGAGCGGCTGCGCTTCGCGCTGAGCTGGCTGGACTGCCACGTGGCGGCGGCCCGCCGCATGGGCAAGCCCCTCGTGCTCAGCGAGTGGGGCAAGCAGCGGGCCAAGGCTGGAGAGGCGGGCACCGGCGGCTCAGCCAGAGCTGGCTTCTATGCGCAGGTGGGTGTGGGGCAGGGGGCAGAGGGCAGGCCATAACTTTATCACACCTACACCAATGCTGTGTACCTGATGTCGCAGTGGCATTTCTGCACCGCACGGCTTGTCAAGGTCTCCGGCTCACATTTCGCACACCCTCCCGCCTCCCCTGCACCAGGTACTGGGCCGCTGCGTGCAGCACATGCAGGCGGGCGGCCTGGCTGGCACCGCTTTCTGGATGATGGCAGCACCCAGCTACCCAGACTACGATGGCTTCACAGTGTACTTCAGCAGTCCTCCGACTTCATCCGGTACCGGCGGAGGCGGTACCGCTGCCAGCATTAGTACCATCAGCACCCAGCCGGAGCAGGCGCCGCCGGCGCAGGCTGGAGAGCGCACAGCGACCGTCATCCGGCAGCATGCTGCGACAGTAGCGCTGCTCAACGGCCGGCCAGAAATTGCCTCCGGACAGCTGCCCTACCTGGCGCAGCCGGCGGCCAGCCTGGTGCACCCTTCAGCCAGCGGCACGCCTGCCGGCAGCATCACCTCTGCCCCTCACCACCTGCCCATGCCCGCTGTGGGAGGCGGGCATGGGCAGGTCGTGCACAGCGGCGGCAGCGGCCGTGGCCTCTTCTGCTACTGCTACTGTTGCTGCCCGCAGATGTGAGGTGGCGGAGGTGCAGTGGCGTGCACCTGTAACACTGTGCGAGCAAGCGGTACAGTACGAGCCAAAGCCCTTGCTGCTGCCCTGCAACCGCCATGGGCGCGGCGAATGTGGAACAAGAAAGCAGAGGCAGGCTAAGTAAGTGAGACCCACCTGTGGCGGACAACGGCCACTTCGGAAACATCAAACTTGGTCAGAATCGCATTTCCGTGCACACCGCCTCCCTGCAGCAACGAAGCAATCGACAGGCCACACCAGCATGACAGTCTGCCTGGGCACTCCTCTTCACTAGCTTGCGACATACTCCCAGTGCTCACCATGCATGCACCTCCAGTGCCAAGGCCCCTGCATGGTCCAACCACCGCACGCACCTCATGCATTGCGTACACACCTGTGTGCGGGCGTCTCGCAGCGGCGAGTGCAGCTCCTCAAATTCGCACAGGAAGACGTAGTTGAGGCCCAGAGCCTCGGCAATAGCCAGCCCTGTAGGGCAGGAGCCAATGCCTTGCAATCAGGAGTGCAGTCTGTGAACGGCCTAGGAGCTAGTGTGGCATAAGGCACCGAGAATGCACTGGAAATACAGCGGTACACGCAGAGCGAAGTCATGCCCACGGGTTGCACAGAGCTGTGCATTCAGCAAGCAGGCTCCTGCACTTGGAAAATCAGCGCGCACCCGTGTCGGCCCCGCCGCTGCGCTCGCAGCCCACGTCCACCTCTTGCAGCGCAATGATGTCGGCATCAATGGCCTTGAGCTCCTCAATAATGCTTGCCAGCTGGTAGCCACGCTCAATGTTCCTGCGGCAGGCAGGGTGGGCGTTGCGAGTCGGGCTGTGGCGGCGGCCACAGGCGGCGGCGGAGGGCAGTCACGGTGAGCGATCGGGCGATCGGTGGTTCAGCAAGCAGCTGACCACTGAAGCAGCTTGATTGCCTCGCCGCAAGGGGGGTGGACGCCTGCAGGTCGACAGTCCCTTGTGAACACCTTGCCAGGCGGCGTCAGCCCGGCCTGCTGCATTGCTCTCTACAAGTATGCAGATTTCGGAATTGAATTATGCAATCAGGCGAGCACTAGCCTGCTTGATGCCGCTGCCGCCCGCTGCCTGCGGGCAGGCCGCCTGCGGGCGATGGAGAGGTCTGTGGTCTGCTTTCTGGCACAGCAAATTCCACTTCCAACCGACTGTTAATTGCTGTGTAGGTGGACCAGCAAGGGTGGATAGAGTGCCATCCATGACATGTCCGCATTCGCCGACGCCCGACGCGAGTGTGCCGAGCATCTCTCAGCAGTGGCAGCGCTGCCGCTGCCGCTTGAGAGACGCCTGAGTGGTGCTTGGCGCTTTGATCGCTCTTGCACGAGCTTGCGCATCCATTGAAGGGGCAGCACATCCGTTCCTGGCTCTGGTTGAGAAGAGCTGTCGTGGAAACCTCTTGTGAGCTGACGGGCCGCGGCGGGCTACGCTCCAGACGCATAAGTGTGGCTGTGCAAGCCAGCTACAGGTGCCCGATCCTGCCTGCGTGGCCCCAGCGGGCTCTCCCCACCACCGCCACCGCCGCCGCCGCCACCACCTTCCCTCTCCGCCGCCGCTGCCGGCCCCTCGCAGGTCCCCGCAGCTCCAATGGCCAGCCCTGCTGCCTCCCACCAGCCTGGCCACATGACCATCCCCGTCATCGACCTCAGCCCGCTGCGGCAGTCGCCGCCGAATGCGGAAGCGGTGCAGCGCCTGGCGGCCGAGGTGGATCGCGCCTGCCGCCAAGTCGGCTTCCTTTGTGAGCTTCACTGCACAGTTTGGAGAGTGACAACCGCTAGATTTTGGTGCCGCACATGTGCCTGCTTGGTGCTGGGTGTGCCAAGTGCTGTTAACTGGTCCGAAGCCAGCCAGCTAGGAAGCAGGCAGCAGGTGCCGCGCCGCGCTTGCTGTGCCTCACCCTCTTCGGCTGCGTCCTTGCCCATTCCTTTGCCCGGCATTGTGTACCCCTGTGCTGCAGACGTGTCGGGCCATGGCGTGAGCGAACAGGAGATGCAGGGCCTCATGGCCCTCACCCGCCGGCTGTTTGACTTGCCCCAGGCAGCAAAGAACGGTCTGGATGCATCAAAGAGCACGCTGGCGCGCGGGTGCGCGCATGCTGAACAGGTCGCTAGATCAGGGGCGTTAATCAGTCTAGCAACATTGCCTGATTGGCAGGGCTTGAAGGCGGCCGGGCAGGGCAGCTGGAAACTGCAGCTTCTGGTGCGTCTGGCACACGCTTGGCGGGCTGGTTGGCCCAAGCCCCCACTCCACCTGCTGCTGATGCCACCCGCTCCACACCCCTTAGCCACTCTCCTCTCCTTATGCCATCCATTCTGTACCGCTCTTCAACTGTCTCCTTCAACCGCCTCCTCCACCGCTTGCACCCACCCGCCAAGCAGGTACAACAGCCAGGAGCTCGGCAAGCACAGCTGCACGCCGGAGGACGGGCGGCAGGACGTGAAGGTACAGGCAGGGCCATCGAGCGTCGGTGTCAAATCCAACTGCTGCACTGGGTATGGCCGAGGGAGTTGCTTGCCAAATATTGTAGTGGTCGCTTTCGGATTAGGTGCGTTTGTTCAGCAGCCCTCCCTGCTCCGCTCGCTGCGCAGGAGAGCTTCACTCTTGGTGTTGAGCGTGGGGCAGGTGACCCGCGGCCACCCTCGCCCATGCATGGACCCAACCAGTGGCCGCCTGAAGCGCTGCTACCCGGTGAGCTTGCTGGCTTGCACGGGATTGTGTTGCATGTGCTGAGCGCCGCTGTTGCCAAGCCTTGGCGGCTCTTGCCCGCTACTGTAGTTTCCAAGCATTGACTGGTGCCATTTGGCGCCAGCCAACCTTCCCTGCCTCCCTGGGACCTTGCCCTGCAGGCTGGCGAGCGGAGGCCGAGGCGGCCTTTAGCCGCCTGCTTGGCGTGGCGCGCCTGCTGATGCGGGCGCTGGCGCTGGCACTGCGGCAGCCGGAAGCCTTTTTCACCGACAAATGCGATGACCCCGTGGCGCAGCTAGTGCTGTTCAGGTGGGCCTGGTATGCGGCAGGAGTGGCAAGCAGGCCCGACCCAGCGCGCCAGCTTGCAACCATGGCGCTGCCCTGGTCAGGCCACCGTGCCGGTGCAGCTTCCAGGGCAATCCTGCTGCAAGATGCTGTGTTACTTTGCACCTGTACCAGCCGACGGTTGCTGCGCCAGCTGCTGATGGCAGCCACAAACCACGCCACCCTCCCAATGGTGCGTTACGATCTCTGTCTGCTCTGCTGCCTTGCTGTGCGGCAGGTACCCTCCGACGGGCGGCAGCGATGCGGAGCGTGGTTGCGGCGCCCACACCGACTGTGGCTTTCTCACGTTTGTGTGCCAGGACGCGCCCGGCATCGAGGTGCGAAAGCCAGCTCCTCAATTGTTTGACGCAGCTCAAGCTGCACACCCTTGCCCGGCTGGCAAGCACCGCTTAGGGCAAGCACCGCTTAGCTGCATGTGCGCCTCACTTCCACCATACGCGTGGCGCTCTAGGTTTTCCGTCTCACTTGAAGCAAGGTCTGCCCCAACCAACCGCAGGTCCAGCTGGCGGACGGCACCTGGTTTGCGGCGCCCTCCCTGCCGGGCACCTTTCTGGTGAACCTGGGCGACCTGGCGCAGCGCTGGACGGGCGACGTGTACAGGTGCTGGGGGGATTGGGCTGCCTTGCAGCTCGTGGGGCCCCTGGACATCCCGCCAAGGTGGCGAGCCACCTGCTGGCACCACTGTGCTGCCATGCAGTGTGCATGCCCTCCTGCCTTCCGCTCAGCTGCATGCCTTCTCAGGCTGCTGCCACCTGTCCCCCCTCCCCTGCCCCACAGGAGCACAATGCATCGAGTGGTGAACAGAAGCACCAGCGTGACACGCCACTCGGCCGTCTTCTTCTGCAACTGCAACTTCGATGCGCTGGTGGAAACGATCGTACCAGCAGGCAGCAGCAGCGGCGGCAGTGGGGTTGGCGCAGGCAACGGCGGCAGTGATGGCAGCAATACAGAGGGCGGCGCTGGTGGGCCACACATGTACCCGCCTGTGACGGCTGGCAAGTACATTCTGGAGAAGCTGGGGCTCATGTGGGACTGAGCTGCCCTTCACCGAGTTGCCCTTCGATTGCATGCCATGAATGCTGTGCTCCTGCTGGGCCCCTGGTGTTGACCTGTGCGCTCAGCGTTCAGTCAACTGTATTGTGTGCGCTTGCTTGGCATGCCATCACAAATCTCGTACACGCTACAGTAAATATAATACATATACCGAATGACTGAAGGAGGTTGAAGGGCATTCAGGAGGGCGTGCAGACGCTGCTTTGCACACCTGAGATTCTCGACTCAACTGCTGCCGCCGCTGCTGCTGCTGGCGTCGCCGCCGCTGGTGCTGGCCTGGCCTGTGATCTTGCGCTTTAACTCCTGCAGAGATGAAAGTGGTGACGAATGTGCAGGTCAGTTGCCACTCGAACACAGGATCGCAAGCCTGAAATCTGCTGTTGCCAAGCGCGCACCCAGCTGCCCATACCTCTGCCCGCCAGCCACGCACCTCTCGCTGGCGCTGCCGCTCCTGCTCCGCTGCTTGCTCCGCCTCGATGGCTCGCTGACGGCGCTCCGCCGATTGAAAGATGCGGGCCCAGAAGAGGATGGGCGGCGTGGCGGCAGCCGCCGCCGCAACAGCGATGGCGGGGCCGGGCAGCTGCGGCTCAAAGGTCTCCAGCCCCGTGTCCCCTGGCAGCGTGGAGAGCGTGGCTAGCAGCAGCTCTGCGGTCGAGGGCAGCAGGGCGTGTGGCGGCTGGCAGCCGGTGCGCTGGCGTTGGAAGCGCGCACGCCGGACTGGCGGCGCGGCGGCGGGTGGTAGGGCGGGAAGTATTTGGCGCTGCAGCGATGCCATGATGCTTGTGGGCAACGATGTGGCAGTGTAGCAGCGGCTGGTGATTTGCTGGGGGCTTGGTACAGGCGGCTGGGCGAGCGCACGGCTCGAGGGTCGACTTTCGCAACGCCGGGGCAATTCGAAACAACTGTTTTAATTGCTCCGGCGACTCGCAACTCGCGATCAAGCGAGAGAGCGACCCTTGCTACAAATGCGCGAAATGCAAGTCGGCTTGGGCTGGCAAGCCAGCCCAATTTGCAGACACAGCATTTCCCGACACTGCTGTTCCGATAATCAAGGCGGCAAACGATGGCGGCAGACGCAGAGGGGTTGACCGCCTTGTTCTCGGCCGACGAGCAGCGCCTGATCGCCGACCTACGGGCCAAGTACTCCACAGGTGAGTCTCAGTGTTCTCAGAGGCAGCCAGGGGCCCAGAGACCTCGCCCCGCTCAACCGCCGACGCCGCCGCTCGCAGGCGCATTCTTGGTGGCGCCGGCGCCTGCACAGCTGTCGTCCGCTCCTGCTCCTCCTCCTGCCGCCCAGCCGCCGGGCTGCCAGCTGTGCGCCGAGTGCCGCGGCACGGGCACCGTGGTTGCGGCATACGATCACCGCACGCTAGAGCGCTGCTGCACCCAGTGCGGCGGGCAGGGCACAGTTCGCACTGGTGACAGCACCCACAGCGGCACCCACGGCAGCGGCAGCAGCAGCCACGGCAGAAACAGCAGCAGAAGCGCCGACGAGCGGCTGGCGGGGTGGGAGGCGGAGCTGGAGGCGCTGAAGCAGAGCCTGGCGGGTGTGGCAGACAGCACAGAGCTGCAGCTCAAGGCGGCCCTGATTTTGGAGCTGGAGCGAGCGGCAGCCCGGCTGCGCAAGACCGTCCCAGCGCCCAAGCAGGTGGGTCTGGCGGGCGGGCGGGAGTGAGCATACCTGGACAGGCGCCCGTGCAGCCTGCATGCGCAGACTGAAGGCAGCAGAACAGTTGCATGGCTGAAGTCTGAAGTGAAGAACGCTACGCGATCCGCCGCGCCTCCCTATGCAGGAGGACCAGATGGGCACGACAGAGGACCGCGATGCAGCGCAGGACGCAGCAAAGGCTGACCCAGCAGCTAGCACGAGTGCTGCAGCGGCAGCGGCGGCAGCAGCGGAGCAGCAGGGGCTAGCCGAGGCAGAGGTGGAGGCGCCGCATGCCGCCAATGCTGTGCCCTGCTGCTGACTTCACTGGCCTTGCAGCTTCAGCACCGCCAATGGCGCGGCAGATTTTACCGGAATAACTGCTCCAGATGAAATCAATGAACTGAATCAAATGAATGCAATGGCCGTGCAACAAATCGTATGCTCCAATGCTCAGGGCCGCTTCCACACCAGCAGCAGCACTGGGGCCGAGGGCCTGTTGAGCAGCCGCACTTCTGAAGTTACCCATGCTGAGGTCGGAAGCGCGCCCACGGCTGCCTTGACTGCTTCATACTCCTCCACGCCGCCTGTTGCGGGTTGGAAATGAGGGCAACGAACAGCAGGGAGACGACAGTGGGTGAGAAAGTGCAGTCCACAGCGGCTGCGCAACGGAGTGGAAAAAGCAGCCGCCTACCGAGGCTGGTGCCCCATAGGCCGACCACAACCATGCACCTCTGTTTCCTTCCCTCTATCCACAACTGCGCAAATTCCCCTACACACCTGGGTGTCCAGTATAGCAGAGGATTGAGCAGAGGCCGCCTGGCTGCAGCACTTGGCATGCCGCCTCCACAGCTGCAAGCGTGCTGGACCGCTGCGTGATGGTCTCCTTGTCACTGCCAGGCAGGTAACCTGCGGGGTGGTGAGTGGCAAGATCAGTTGCAGCGCAACTTGGACACTGCACATTTCCAACCGGAAGCCGGCAGGCAGGGAGAGGCAGCTGTTGCCCCGAGTCCGAAGGCTCATGCAAACTCACACGCTTGCCAAGGCAAGTTGCGCAACAGCATGGCAGTGAATTGATTCAATTATGACAAACCCACTTACCCAGGTTGAAAACTACGACGCGCGCGCTGTGATCTGCAACCACCTGCCGCATCTCAGCGTGCGAGCGCAGATGAACGTGCAGCTCTGGCGCCTCATCTCCTGGCACACTGGCTGCCACAGCCTGCCTCGTGGCATCGATGGCTTGCTGCTGCACATCAAATGCGTGCACGGTGCCGCCGCGGCCCACTGCTTTGGCTAGAAAGGCGGTGTCGTGGCCGTTGCCGCAGGTGGCATCCACACACACGTCGCCCTGCCGCAGCACCTGCCCCCACAGGTCCTGTGCTATGTGTGTCAGCCGCGCATGCCGCATGACCTCCTCAAACCGACTGGGCTGGTGGTCTGCACCCTGCTGCTGGCCGGACTGCTGCTGCTGCTGCTCGATTGATGAGCCGGCCGCCGCCACTGCCCGCCGCCGCTGCCGCACGGCGGGCCTCTCCAGCCAGCTCCATCGGCTTGCTGGCCGGCCGCTGAATTGCATACTTGCCTGCGCAAGAGATGAGCAATGCAGGACCGGGCGTGAGGCACTCGACAAGGCGGTCGCGCGTGGGCTCGCTCATTGTGAGCATCGAACATGCCGGCGCACCTTTGCCGCAACGCTACATGCCCTCCAGATTGCGATCCCGCTCATGAAGGTTGGCAGAGCGCTCGCAGCGGGCGGCTGCTGTGCCAAAGTCGCTACACGCGCAGTAGGCCGAGCAGCTGGAGACGGGAAACTTAGGAGAGGATAGGTCTGCGACGTATAAGCAACAATGCGCGGCAACACACGGCAGCAATGGCCTGTCGCGGCACAGCGCTGCCCAGCATGGCGACCCGCCTTCAAGCGCCCACGGCGTTGAGCATTTTCACACTACAGCCCAGCTGTGTTACGTGCACTGTATCGCATTATACGGGCTGTGACTCAATAAGCAGTCGGGTCATGGCTGCAAGCAAGTCTAGTTCATGTGTATTCTCAGTACAATTCGCTGCCGCTGCCACTGCAACTGCTCTCGCGGAGGCAGCGCAGCACTTCCGTGGCTGATGGCCGGTGCAGCGGCTCGGATGAGAGGCATCGCTCAATCAGATCCGCAACTTCCTGCGGGATGGATCAATAAGAGATGAGGTTTTGCTTGGTGCACCAGGCATGGCTCGAGCGCTCTGAAGCGGCGGTAAAGCGGCCAGTGCACAACCCATGCACCAGTGCAACCCCTCTCTTCAGCGCCGCACAGTGACCACCGACCCGCACGAGTCGCGTGCCATCCAATTATTACAAAGCCACAGCTCGGCGGCGCAGCAACCACACACCCGAGGGCAGTCCACGCCCGGCCGCGGAGGCTCCCAGTCTCCCCGGCGAACGATGACTCGGCGGGTGAACAGCTCAACCAGCAGCAGCCCCATGCTGTAGACATCGGCGGCCAGCGTGCACCGCCTGCCCAGCAGCTGCTCGGGGGCTGCACAGCGCAGCAGGGAGGCGGGGAGGGTGAGGCAGATTGAGCGTGGCAGGGTGGGATTGCTTGTTATGGCCTTTGTGTCCTCTTTCTCAGGATTACCAGACCTGCCCCACCATGCATTCCCTAGCCAGCCTGCCCAACCGTCTCCAACCCACCGGCATACAGGCTGCTGCCGCCCGCTGCCGTGCGCGCGCTGTGTGCCAGGACCTGTGCCACTCCAAAGTCAGACAGAGCCGCCCGCCACTCCTGAGACAGCAGCACGTTGGCAGACCTGCGGAGGGGGTAGGGGCAGGGGCAGGGGGAGGGTGCCATGATGTGTGTGCAGCCCAGTGCACTCTGAAGTAAAGAAAGATAGGTACACAAAGCCCCTGTGCGTGCGTTGAGGGAGCTAGCTGGGTATCAAGCCCCTAAGGGCACCGGCCGGCCACCATACCAGTGCATTCTGCACCAGACTGGGCAGCAGCGGGGGTGGTGGTGCATGCAGCGATGGCGCCCAGTGCTACTGCTCCTAGGCTGCGGGGCTGCTGCGACTTGCAGGGTAATACATCGTCAGGCAGCAGCACACTCACTTCACGGAATGAAGTTGGGCCCTCAGGGGCTGGCGCTAAGCTGTCAGACTAGACTAGACTACAGACTCACTTGACATCGCTGTGCAGGATTTGGGCGTCCGCGTGCAGATAGACGAGCGCCTCCGCCACGTCCAGCGCCACCTGGCGCCCCCTGCATGAATGGCTTCATTCACTAATTGTTGATTACGGACCAGCAGGTTGTGTGCAGTGCAAGCCGGTCGGGGCGGGTGCGCGGGAAGGGTGGGGGTGCCATAGCCATGCTCCTGCACGCAGCATGCAAGGAGCGGTGGCAACGTTCAAACCTTGCTGCTGCCCAGGCCACTGGCTGTTTGGAAACTGGCAGCCGCAGCCTGGCGCATGCACGCCGCTTGGCACAAGCAGTGCAAGTGCAGCGCACCGCGCGTCCCAGCGTAGCTCATGCTGGCGTTCGGGGTCGAGCAGGGCCGCGCGCAGGCTGCCCCCCAGCATCAGTTCAACTGCAACCATCAGCAGCTGGCCCTGTGCAGAGGCAGAAGCCAGGGCCAGGGGGAGCTCAAACGGTGAATTGAGAATTGAATTGAGAATGGAGAAAGGAGAATTGAGAATGGAGAGATTGAATGCATCACTGCAGGTGGTACTCGGCCCATCAACAGGTGGCAGCAGTGCCGGTGCAAGCGTGTGCATGTGGGCTTGCAGGCGCCCAGCCACAACACAGCTGTGGGTGCAAGCATCCAGCGGCAACCGCTGACACACCCATCTGCGCGCCTGTATTGCGACACCGTAGACGGGCACGATGCGGGGGTGCATGCAACGCGCCAGCAGCGAAATCTCGTGCCAAAAGGCCTGCGAGTGCATGCCCGGGTGCAGCTCAAACACCTGCGGGCGGGCGGCGGGCGGGCGGACAGATGGGTGGGCATAGGTGCCAGTCAAGAGATGCATCGCACTTGCACATCAGTTGTGCAGTCCCCCAACATGCACCAAGGCAGGCGTGGCCCCCCAAACGGTCCCGGGCAAATCACTGAGAAGGCAGTACACTCCACACCGACCTTGGCTGCGACGTACAGTCCTTGCCACTTACGGCCAGGCACACGACCCCACCCGCAAAGGCAGGAGTGGCCTCCCCAACCAATCAACCAAAGGCAGTACACTCCACACGGTGCCGACCTTGGCTGCGACGTACAGCTCTTGCCACTTTGCCAGGTATACAACACCATGAGCCCCCTCGCCCAGCTGCACCAGGCTGCCATCTGGTTCAGCAATGAACTGCGGGGAAGTATGGGGGGAGCTGTTGGTTGAAGCAGTGGTGGGGTGTCAGAGCAGTGGAACCCCCAGCAGGCGGCAGGGTCGGGAGAAGGCAAGGTTGCGATCTGCCACTCCGTGGCAGGCTGCTTGGAATTGGGCACAGAGGCAAGGGCGCAGGGTACACCAGCCAGGCTGCACAATGTCCAATCTGCCCAAAACAGCATACCACAGGAGGCTGCACATCCCACCTGCAGGTCCGACACACTCATGCGCAGGCTGTCCGTCTCCAGGCCCCACCGCCGCACGACAATGGGCTCGCTGCCGCTGCTGGTAGCGCTGCCCTGGCTGTCGCCGCTGCCGCCGCCGCGAATCGAGGCCAGCTTGCCGGCCCCATTTGGCCGCTTGCCACTATTCAGCTCGTGCGCTAGAGCTTGGGGCAGTGTGCCCATGGACAGCAGCCGCTTCTCCCGCCTGCCTGACAGTGCACTGCCGCCCATCTGCCGCTGGACCAGCGCCTTCATGCGTGCTCGACCGGGCACAAGCTCCGAAGCATGCGGCTGCCGGCGCCGCAGCTGATCTGGCGGAGCATCCGATGCAACCACCAGCAGCTCTACTGCGGCGTCGTCCTGCTGCGGGCCTTTCTGCTGCTGCCGCCGCCGGAGCAGCAAGCTTGGGAGCGACAACAGGCCTCCCCCAAACTTGTGCTGCTTCCAAGGCTGCCACCGGCGCACTGCTGCAACCGCCGCCGCCACCATTCCCGCTGCAACGGCCAGCAGCAGCAGCTTGGCAGCGCCGCTGGTGCTGCTGGTGCCGGCCATTGCTGCACCAGCGGCCTGGCTGCCTTTGGCTCCCTCCACAGGAGGTGCCTGGCTTTCTGGATATGTCAGCTTTGGCATGGCACGCGCAGCACATGGCGGCAGGGTCGCATTGACCTGCGAGTCGGTCAGGATCCTGCACAACAATGGAGTTTGAAGGAATGGCTGGCGTTTCATTCCATGCAGGCTATTCCAGCTCATCCCATGCATGCAGGTCATTCCAGCTCATGTGCCAGGCGGAGGCGCAAAGCCTGGATTTAAGTATCTGCCATTGCAAGGCTCACACGGGCCACGTTGTCTGTGGGCTCGCACAGCTTGCCCAGACCGGCCCAAAAGCAACACCTGGCCCCCGCAACCAAGCAGCATTCGAACTGCACCTGGCATCCACCCGACTTACAACTGGCGCAGGTCTGCCGCAAATGGGGCAGAGCACCACTGCTCCGGTACGCTGCGGCTCACATTCGTGCCCCGCAAGTTGCTGCAACGAGCAAGGCAAACGGTTGGTTGCTTGCATCAACAGTTGCAGCAAGACATTTATGGTTTGCGGGCGCCGCAGCAATTCCAGCTTGGCGGCTCAGCCGGAAGGCGGCACAGGAAGTCGGAGCTGCAATGCTGTTGCATCGACCGCCACCACCCCAAACCAGCGCAATCCCAAACGGGCCCGCTGCATGGGCGGCACTGCTCACTACAGCTGCCTGGCACCAAACACCTGGGACACCCCACTCACACCAGCCTCCAAACCCTAACAACTGGGCAGCCCTGCTCACAGAATCTTCAAGTTGACCCACGGCAGGCGGGCGGGCAACGTGCCGTTCAGCCCCCGGTTATCGTCCACAACAAGGTACCACACGCTGAGCGATGTGTTGGGCGCCACCCAGGTGTCTGGAAAAGCCGGGCCCACCAGCTGATTATGCGCCAGGGAGATGCCCATGAGAGGCGTCTGCAAACAGGCGCATGCAAGGAGCGTAAGTGTCTGGTCTCATGCATGGCATGGGCAAGCTGTTTGCAGATGGGGAGGCAAGTAGTGATGCATGCGGTCATTGAGCAGGGGCCAGCGCAGCGACCGTGCACCGCTTGCGTTGTACACCGCACCTGGCACAGCCCCCACTCCGGTGGCAGCGTCCCCGTGAACTGGTTTTCGGTGAGCTGCAACAGTTGAAAGAAATGGCGACAGAGCGGGTTGGCCTGCAACCCAACATCACTGCGCAAGCGAAACATGCAGGAAACGGACTGGCTAGTGCATGCAGTCCCCCAAGCATCCCCCATGCACGTGCATTGCCACTCAAGGGCAAGCCAAACGTTCTAGTGAATCCGAGGGAGTACAGAAACTAACTAACGCACCTCAAGGGATACCAGCCTGGGCAGGTTGCAAGCCACTCGGGCTGGCAGGGGTCCTGTCAAGCTGTTCTTGCGCAAGCTCCTGCGCAATGTCCGCGGAGCGGAAATCACGGGTCACTGCTGGCAAGGCCATGCAAGGTTGCAACTGGCTTATGCGGGCTATGCAAGGCTGCATGCAGTGGGCGGCAACCTCAGGTTAGCAGAGCCACAAGCATGCACCAGCGGCGGCAGCGCCGGTACATTCCGGACGCCTGGTATCAGTACGCCTGGCAATGCGCAGAAAAATGCCCCATACACTCACATGTCTCGCATGGAAGGGAAGCTGCCCTGGCCCTCCCAGGCTGCTGGGAAGCCCCCAGTCAGGCCCAGGCCATTCAGCGCCAGAATCTGCAAGCTCGGGAAGCCGCGTGCCCAGCTGTCCGGCAGCCGGCCAGCCGCCTCATCAGTGGGTGGCACTGTGGCAGCGGCCTCCGCTGCCGCCGAGCCAGGCTCAGCCCCGTCTGTCGAGCTAGGATCAGGGGCTGCCAAAACCAGCTTAGTCAGCCGAGGGAAGCCTTGGGACCAGCTTGCAGGGAGCGGCAGCGCCACTGGGGCTTGGATCGTCAGGGCCTGCAGCGCTGGCAACACCCCCGGCTGGCCCCAGCTGGAGGGCAGGCGCAGCGGTGCCTCTTGCTGCGCAGCTTGCAGCTCCAGTACTTGCAAGGCGGGGAGTGCGCCTGCCTCCACTGGTGGCAGCGGGTCAGGCGCCGTAAACCCAAGGGCTTCCAAAAACAACCTGCGGGGGCAGCGCCGGGTGGAGAGCAAATTCACAGCGGCAGAGCGGCAGCAGCGGGCAGCAACCGAGGCTGTGCGTGCACGCTATCTGCAAGCCAAAGTTCTGTTGCAACCGCCCGGCTGCCACGCACCGTGTAAGGCTTGGGAAGGCACCAGGCTGCGCCCACTCAGGGGGGATGGCTTCCATATAGCCATTAACAACGACCGCCAGTTCTCGCAAGTGCTGCAGCTGCGCTAGTTCGGGCGGCAGGGCAACCGGGCGGGCCAGCGGGACCCTCGCATCTCGAAGATGGCTTGCTTGCTGCCCGCCCAGGTAGTTGATATCGTTGCTCAGGCTTCTGCAGTCAAAGAGAGGGGGCACAAGCTGGTGGCGATGGGTCAGTCCCATGTGACTGCGAGTGATGCAAGTGGTAGTGCTTGGCCTTCCTGGCACACACACATTGATCTCCCTCCGAAGCTCACATTTCCGTCACGTGTTGGTCGGCGTCGCACTCCACATGGTGCCAATGGCAGGGGTGCGTGCGGTCGGCAGGGTCCCAGCCGCCCCAGTGCATGCCAGGCCGGACCATGCCAGAATCGCGGGCAAACTGCCGCAGCCGAGACATGATGGTCGGCTCATCCAGCTCTGTGCTGCCGCCGCTGGCGGGGCGCAGCAGCAGGGACACGGCGGCCAGCAGCAGCAGCCGCGCTGCCAGCTCCGCGAGCAGCAGCCACTTGCGGTGCACTCGCATTGCAACGGTTTCACTGCGCGGCCAGGACTGCCATCATGCCAAACCAGCTGCACATGCCCGCGTGTGCCTGCGGCAGAGCGCTGGCGGCAGAACGGCGGCGGTGGGCAAGTGTGGTTGCCGCCGCTTGCGACGATTTCAGACGACAGCGCAACTGTGCCTCACCATTTGCAGCCGGTAGGCAGCGGCCGGGTCGACGCGCTGGGCGAGGTGGCTCGAGCCCTGGCGCGGACCAGTGCCGGGACCACCGCTGGAGTCGGCCGAGCGACGATGAAGGTTTCAAGATTGCAGAGGAGGCGCCACCGCGCGCCGAAGAGCACTGAGCAGGGGCCGCCGCATCACACGGCTGCCCGCCGCCACCACCGGCGGGAGCAGCCGCAGCAGCTGTATGTATTGGGCCGGCTGGAGGGACTGTATTCCGCATACATATCGCATTGGAGCTGCGTGGGGAGATATTTACAAGACGGTGCACTGATCGGGTGGGTTGGACCTCTGGCCTACGACATGGTCACGCCGGCATGAGAATGGGCAAGCACTCATCCTCTGGCTCTGCCGTGCCGCTCACAACTCGCACCACCGCATCGCTGCCCACAATTTGGCGGGTGGCAGGGTCCACCTGGAATATCGCCACAGCACGCAGCTCGGCTGCCTGCACGGCATGGGCAGCGCATGGCAGGCAGATATCAAAGCCATGTGAGGCATGCGGCTCTGCGGCACAGCTGTCGGCGAGGGATGGCCAACTGCCGGCAGTGGGCTGCATGCCTGCCCAACTGTGTGCATGCCTGATGGTGCCCTGCCTCCGCAGTGCACACAGGCATGCACGGGGGCAGATGGCACTGCACCAGGGCCGGCCCTCTGGCAGTTGCATCCTCACTTGGCGGTCGGCGCGGCCGCACAGCACGTGGTAAATCACGCCCACAAAGCAGCCGTGCACAACCGACTGCTTGATGTCGATCAGCACCGTGGTGAGCTCCGACTGCAGGGGAGGGCACACAGGCATGCCAAAGTGCAATGAGCATTCCACAGCGAAGCGAAGCGCGGGGTGGAATGCAGTGCTCAGTGTGTGGACATGCGCTGTACCGTAAAATGCCTCCATTTGGCGTGTAGGCATGCTGTGCAGTCTGTGGGACATGCAGCAGCACCAAATAACCAGCAGCCCTACAAAACAGACGGCAGCCGCACCTGCAGCGCCGCCCAGTGCGCACACAGCCTCGCCAAGTCCAACTGCTGCCCGTTGATGGTGCCGCTGAAACTTGGTGCCCAGCACTTGCGCAGGTGCGCCTGGATTCACAAGACACGTGCGAGTCAGCCCTCCTTGGCAGGCCGAGAGTAGTGTGAGCTTGCAATGGCTGGCGGAAGCAAGGAGAAACGTGTGCCCCTGGCACTCAAAACACTAGCCTGCGCCTCCTTCAACTTGTGCACAGCTCCCACTGCCCCGCTGCCCGCCTTCTCGAGCCGCCTCCCCGTCTATGCGCCTCACCTGCACCTCGGTCAGGCTGTGCAGCCCAACGACCGCCCTGCGAACCGCTTCCTCCAGCTGTGCTTCGCGTGCTGTGTGCGGGATGTCGTCCCCTGCCGGCCCCCGCAGCCGCTGCCAGCACTGCTCGCCGCTTACGATCTGCCACAGAAGGAACGGGGTGGGCACGTTTGCAGGGGCAAGGTGCACGGCACAGGGAGCATGGCGCCTAGAGTGGCGGCGGTGCAGCAGCACGGCGGTGCGGCGCAGCTTGCACCATTCCTTGGGCGCAACAGGATAAGGTGGTACGCTACCACCATGCACCTCATGCTGCCGATGCCTGCCTAGAGCCGCCTCCTGCTGTAATGGTGCATGCCTGCCTCTCCTCCACCCCTGAGCCTCACCTGGCCGCCCACCACTCGCCACACATCAAACACAGCGATGCCAGGCTGGCGCGTGCCGTCCTTGGCCACCACAGAGGCGGAGCGGAACACGGCCACCCGGTCCCCGCGGCAGCACACGTCCTCAAAAGTGAAGCTCAGCTCCTGCAGGTGCTCCTGCTTAATGGAATGATTGGCAAGCAGCGGAGGGGCAGGTCTGGTGTAGGTGGCCGGAGATTTCGAACTGTCTCCACTCGGGCGGAGGCAGGTGGCAGCACATGTGGGAGCTGAACCGGCCGGCAGGCCACTAACACTGGCAATGGGTATAAGTTACCCGCCCCCCGTCCACCAAGCACAAGCACCCACCCGGCGGCCGCGCCACATGGCCAGGAAGCCGGGCAAGTCGTATGCCACGCCATTGGCCCGCAGCGTGAACGAAGGAGCCAGCCCCGCAATGGGGCCTGAGCCCAGCCCGGCCTCGCTTTGGATCTGTTAGGATGGGGGATGAGGCGCGGCGGGGTAAGTTGGGGCAAAGAGAAGTGCATGCAAGCTCCGCAGCACAATTCATGCAGCACGCCCGCGTGACGCAAGCACCCGTCAGCCTTGCGCCCCGCAGCGTCGCACCTGCACCATTGCCTGCCGCACGATGCTCTCGTTGGCGGCCTCGAGGCTGCTGCTGTCCACCGCCATGGCTAGAAATGGGTGGCTGTCCTGCAGCGGCGGCAGAGAGCGGCGTGGGCGATCGGCGGTGGAATGCAGCTGGAGCCAGCGGCGCTGCATCGGGCAGCTGCATTGTCTTGTTTGGCGCGCTACCTTGAGGCTACGGCGGGCAGCTGGAATCCGCTGCAGGGGGCAGGGGCGCTGTGCGCGGCTTTGCCCCACTCAAGCGATGGCTGCAAGACCCGATCAGTGCCAAGGCGGGATCTGCAGAGCAGGCTGGGAGCAGCAGGGATGAAACAAGGCCGAGGTGCCCCTTGGTGGAGATGACGAGGGCCGGGGTGCAAGCCTCAAACGATGATGCACCATCTGATAGTGTGTAGGAGATAGCCAACGATTCGGTGAGCCTCACAGCAAGCCGATCGGGGCTGCCCAGCGGCACCCACCCAGCGACCTGGCGCGCACCTGCTTGCAAGCCCTGCAGATGATCGACTGAGGTGAGCAACAGTCACACGATCAAGGCAACAAACGTGCCCGATCGCCGCTGCACCCGCCGCCGCCCAGAGTGCCGGCGCCCTGCCGCCGGCGCCGCTCCTGCCGTTGCGTCGATGCGTTCCTGTTTCGCAACCCCATGCCCCAGAGCATGTCGCTGCGCATTGGCGTGGACTGCGGCGGCACCAACACAGACGCAGTGGTGCTAGATGGCAGCGATCAAGTGCTGGGCTGGGCCAAGCGCACCACAACCGAGCCAGATGTGCTGGATGGCGTGCGGCAGGCGCTCGCCGCTGCGCTGCGCCACGCTGGGCGAGGCAAGCCGCTGAGCGCATTATTGGCGTGTTTGTCGTGCGGATCGTTCTTGAGAGGTTACGAGGAACGGTGACAATGCTACATGGTGACATGTGGCAGGGATGGGCGCAGCCCCACGCAGCTGCGTTCCAGCCTGGCTTCAGTGATTGGCGCCTGCGCTGGCGCCTGCGCTCACCTGCTGCCATGCAGGCCCTGAGGAGGTGGCAGCTGTCATGCTGGGCACTACGCAGTGAGCTGGCTCTGAAGGGGGCTGAAGAGGGTTGCGGTGCGCCCACACATGTTCACACTGCCTACAACAGGCGCTGGGGATACATTGCAAAGCCATCGTCCCCGGCATGCCGGACAGCGCAGCCGTATCGTGTCCGCTATGCACCCGCCTGCCCTGACTTTGCAGGTTTGTCAACGCGTGCGTCCAGCTACGGGGGCTGGCCCGCGTGGCCGTGGTGCGCCTGTGCGGCCCCGCAACACACTCGCTGCCGCCCTTCTGTGACATGCCGCCCGCGCTGCGCCAGGCGGTGGGCGGCGCCTGGTTCCTAGCAGACGGCGGCTACGAGTACGATGGATGCACCGAGATTGCGCCGTTGAACGAGCGCCAATTGCGCGGCATCGCCCGCCGCATGTGGGCGGCAGGCATTTGCTGCGTGGTGGTGTCGGGTGTGTTTTCGCCGGTGCAGGCGGCTCAGGAGCAGCGTGCTGCGGCTGTGCTGCTGGAAGAGGCCGCAGCGGCGGCAGCAGAGGCAGCGGCAGAGCGGCAAGGGGACAGCAGCATTGGCGGCGATGGCGGTAGCGGCAGCATAGGCAGCAGCGGTGCAGCTGCCGGACAGGCGGGCAGCGATCACCAGCCGCCGCTGCTGGTATGCCTCTCCCATGAAATCGGCCAGCTGGGCCTGCTGGAAAGGGAAAACGCCGCTGTGCTGAACGCAGCGCTGCTGCCGCTGGCGCGCCGTGTGGTGCCTGCCTGTGAGGCAGCGCTGGCGGCAGCGGGCATAGAAGCTCCCTTGCTCTTCTGCTCCAACGATGGCACCCTGCTGCCTGCGGCGGCGGCCCTCAAGGCAAGCACTGCTGAGTGGTGTTCTGCAGCCTGATCTGGCGGCTGCATTCGGGGTGGCAGGTTGGCAGGTGGCAGGGGATGCAGGGTGGCAGGTTGGCTGGTAACTACTGCATGCTGTGCGTTGTTTGACTCAGGTAGCAGACCGATTGAATGCCCAACAGCCACGCCTAACCATCTTCCCCGCAGCTGCCCGTGGCGACTTTCCAAAGCGGCCCTGTGAACAGCCTGCGTGGCGCAGCGCTGCTGACTGGGCTCAAGCGCGCGGCTGTGATCGACATTGGGGGCACCACGACCGATGTGGGGCTGCTTTCAGAGGGCCTGCCCCGGCCTGCGCCCCGGGTGACCCTGCTGGCTGGGTCACCCACCAACTTCCAGGTAGGATCTGTGGCTCTTTGGTACCCTGCGACGTAGGATTGATTGGTTGACAGCTGAGGCAATGCTCGACATGGTGATGCAAGTAGATGCAAGTATGTTATGCATGCCCGATCTGGCCCCAACTCAGCCAACAGGCAGCCTCGTCTCTAGCACTCGCAGATGCCGGATGTGATGTCCATCGGCCTCGGCGGAGGCTCCCTGCTGCGCTTCCCTCCTGGCTCTGCTGCTTGTGCTAGCACCCAGGCAGACCCAGCAGGGCGCAGCAGGGGCTCAGCAGGGCTCAGCATGAGCGCAGCGGGGTGCAGCCTGGGGCCAGACAGTGTGGGTGCAAGCCTGGAGAGGCAGGCCCTGTGCTTTGGCGGCCCATGCGCCACAGCCTCTGATGCAGCAGTGCTGCTGGCCCATATGCGGCTGGGCAGCCGGCAGGCGGCGGTAGCAGGCTTGAGTGAGGAGCAGGCGCAGGCGGCATGGGAGGAGATGCAGCGAATGCTGGAGAGAGCTTTGGATCTGGCAAAGACAGAGGCCGGTGGGTGGTAGGTCACTGCTGAGCTGGGCTTGCTGCGTGTGCCTGCTATGTTGCTTGGCACATGAGGAAACACAGGTGTGTTGCATGTAGCTCTTGCGTGCACCAGCGATTGCTGCTGTGTCTTCCTGCACAGCCTCCAACACGCTCTGCCTCCGCCTCGCCCCCTATCACCTGCCTACAGGCGACCTCCCGGTGATCGTTGTGGGCGGCGGGGCGCCCCTGTGCGGCGACAGCCTTGCCGGCGCGTCCGCGGTGCTGCGGCTGCAGCACGCTGCCGTCGCCAACGCTGTGGGTGCTGCCATCTGCCAGGTCAGCGGCGCTGTGGACGGTGTGCACGACATGGGCAGCTCAGCAGCCAGCCGAGCAGCTGTGCTGCAGCAGGCGCAGCGGGCGGCGGAGCAGCGGGCAGAGGCGGCGGGTGCACGGCCGGGCAGCTGCTGGGTGGCAAGCAAGGAGGAGGTTCCGTTGGCCTACCTGCCTGGGAATGCCGCTCGGGTGCGAGTCAAAGTGATAGGAGAGCTGGATGTGGCCCGCCTGAGGGACAGCGCACTTGGCAGCGGCAGCGGCAGCAGTAGCAGCAGCAGCGGCGGCGGCAGCGGCGGAGGTTGCGAGTGGCAGGCTGGGGAGGAGGGTGCAGCGGCGGCCAGTGGCGCGCCTGCGGCCCAGCAGCCAGCACAGCCTGCCGGTCCAGCAGCTGCCTCAGCAGGCGACGGCGGCAGTGGCGGCAGCGGTGCCAGCAGCTGGGGTGAAGCTCCCCCTGCCGCAGAAGGCTGGCCGCCGCTGCCTGGGCGTGGCGATGAGCCGGCGCCAGCCGCACTGGCGGAGTGGCGGCCGGTAGTTGGGCCGGCAGGAGACTGGCTGCTGCATGAGCAGGATTTGCACCTCATCGCCGCCGGCGCCGGCATACTGGGGTGTGGCGGCGGCGGAAGCCCACGCAAGGCGTTGCTGAAAGCAGTCATGGAGCTGCAGCGGTGAGCGGGGAGGGAACTTTGACTGGAGGGTGATGGCATTGGCCTGGGTAGCTGTTTGGTGCTGCTGCATGCATGCCGGCTTCAGTGTTGCATGCACCATGTCTCTGGTAAGCCAGCTTGTTGCTCAGCCAGCAAGCATGGTGCCTTCCCAGTGCCTGGCCCCACCACACCTGCGGCCCTGCCGCCCTGCTGCCCTGCCGCCCTGTGTGCAGCGCTGGGCCGGGCAGCATGCGAGTGGTGTCGCTGTCCTCCCTGCCTGATGAGGCCCTTTTGGCAGATTGTGGCTACATGGGAGCCCCCACAGGTGGGTATTGGCTTGCCATGGAGGCGAGCTGTGCAAACTGTGCATGCCACAAGATCTCAACAAGATTGATGCGGGGTGCGTGGCGTGCATAAGAAGTAAAACACATGCAAGGAGTCATGCTGCTGTACGCCTGTTCTTTGTCACCTGCTGCAGTCTCGCTAGAAAAGCTGGACTCCAGCCGGGCGGCAGAGGCAGCAGTGCAGGCCTCCCTGCAAGCCTACCGAGCTGAGCTTGCCGCTACTGCCCCTGCTGCCGGCTTGAGTGCTGCCAGCCCAGGCAGCACAGCAGGCACAGCAGGCGCCGCATGCACCAGCAGCGGCAGAGCCAGAGATGTGGGCGGTGGCGAGTCGAGCACCTCTGTAGCGGCGGATCTAACGGCGCTGCTGAGTTTTGAAATAGGAGGGGGCAACGGCCTGGAGCCACTGGCGCTTGCTGCCCGTATGGGGCTGCCTGTGGTAGATGCCGATCTCATGGGGCGAGCCTTTCCAGAAATGCAGGTGCGGCGGGGTGAGGTGTGTGGGTGACTTGATGAGCTGTGGCGTCTCTGGATGTAGCTGAGTTGGCAGCACCGAGGGCACGCTTGCTGTGAAGTCTGCAGATGTCTGGGTGCCGCGCGAAGTGCACGCTGTTTCAAGGGGCATCTGGCGGGTGCAGAGCAGCGCTGCCTCAAGCCTTCCCGGCCTTGCCCCTCCCACCGCCCCTGCATCGGCCTTCCAATCGCAGATGACGACAGCAGCCATCTACGGGGCCCCCATCCTGCCCTCAGCCCTGGCCGATGAGAAGGGAAACGCCGTAGTGGTGCAGCGGGCGGTGAGTTGCAGGTAGTGGGGCAAATCTGCTGTCCAGCGCATGTATGGCAAGCGTGCTGCTTGGAGCCCAAATCGGCACAGCTTCCATTGGCCCAAGGTTGCCCAAGGCAGCCCAGCTGTTTGAATTCACTGCTTCCACCCCCCCTGCAGGCCTCCCCCGCGTGGCTGGAGCGCCTGCTGCGCCCGGTGTGCACGGAGATGGGTTGCAGCGCCGGCTGCTCCGACCGCCCCCTCACAGGTCTGGGTGGCATGACATGTGCGGTTGTCATGGACCGGCAAGTTTGCTCCACTTGCAGTGCAACGTGTACTCACGGATGGCTGAAGGTGCGGTTTGCGCAGGCGTGCAAACAAAGGGCCGCCACTCTGACCAGCCGCCTCACGCTAGACCCGCCGCATCGCAGGCCGGCAGCTGAAGGCTGTGGCCGTGCCTCGCTCCCTGAGCCTGGCTTGGCGCCTGGGCAGCGCAGCAGCGCAGGCGCAGCATGCCAAGCGCGATGCAGCGCAGGCGATTGCCGCAGCGGGCGGCGGGCGGGTGCTGTTTAGAGGTGGGTCTCCAAAGCTGGGCAGTGGGATGTGACGGGGTTTGGCTGCGCTCTCTCTGGGAACCTATGGAGGCGAGCGTGGCGGCTTGCCTGTGGTCACTCTCCACTCATTTCGTGAGTCATGAGGCTTGGTCTTTGCAACAACCTCTTTGTTCCACAGGCAAAGTGGTGGACGTGCAGCGTGCCACCACAGCCGGCTTTGCTCGCGGCCAGCTCCTGCTGGAGGGAGACAGCAGCCTGAGCACCAGCAGCGCTGGAGGCAACAGCGGCGGCAGCACCAACGCAAGCGGATTGCGAAAGCGGCTGCGGATTCGCTTTCAGAACGAAAACTTGGTGGCTGAGGAGGCGGATGAAGGACAGGAGGGTGCGGCAGGAGGGCAGTGGGCAGCGGTGCACCGCACAGCGGCGGTCGGGGCAGCAGCAAGCAGCAGCAGCGGCAGCGGCACTGGTGGTGCCACTAGCGAAGGCAGCGGCGGTGGTGCACGTGTGCTGGCGAGCGTGCCGGACCTCATCTGTTGCATTGAGGAGGACAGTGAGTGGCACGAACATGCTTTCATGCAATGTTGCACGCATGCAAGCTTGCAAGACGTTGTTGTTGGCGAGCCAGCTGGCGGCGGCAGTACTTGCATGGCAGCACCAGCCAAGCTGTGGCTGCTGCACCTCAGCCTCTCTCGATTAGTTGCCCACTGCCACTGTCGCTGCCGCTGCCTCCCCACCTTTGCAGCCGGGCAGCCCATTGCGACTGAAGAGATGCGGTACGGCCTTAGAGTGGCAGTAGTGGTCCTGCCAGCCCACCCCTTGCTTACCACACCACAGGCGCTGGCGGTTGTGGGCCCAGCGGCCTTTGGGCACGCTGAGGTGGCCTATGTGCCGCTGGGGCGGTATGCAGAGCCCGGCAGCATCCCGCGCTGAGCAGTGCGCAGTTCAGTAGAGGTGATCAGAAGTTGCACGCAGTTGTTGGGAAGCGACTCTTTGAATAAGCTTGGCTCCGTCGACTTGAAAGCTTGCTGCAGTGCAACCACGTAGCGTTCTGCTTGTAAGCAACTACGCCGCCAGCCCTTCCCACCCAGCCTGTGCGCTGCCTTCTGGTGTGACCAATAGCGCTCAGTGATCACTCAACAGGCCACGGCAAGAGCATGCACGAATGGGCGCAGG
>VFQQ010001252.1_pt1 | contig 37367 bp, 65 predicted proteins | sample 3512341 | NCBI WGS metagenome assembly VFQQ01 (sample SAMN10412373, study PRJNA504923) | tailings metagenome | isolation source: Relicate 2 Philex TSF1 revegetated site | place: Philippines: Tuba, Benguet | collected 2017-08-29 | reverse complement strand
GCTGCAAAGTAGTACGCAGCGGGCAGCAGGAAGTGGATCGAGCAGGCCAGGCCGTACAGCAGCGGCACCTTCTCCGGAGGGATTTGAATGGTGGGGTCGCGGGCCGCCTGCAGTGCAGAGGGGCCAAGGCAACTGTTGGACTCGCTGGGAGACACGGCTCCATGCACATGCACTCCTCCGTGCAGCCTGCACCCAGCTCCCTGCATCCAACCGCCCAGCGCTCACCTGCACCACCCAGCCCACTTGCAGCAGCGCGTCGGGGAAGGGCATGGTCTGGGTGGGGTCGGGCGGCTGCTCATGAATGACGTCCCGCTCCTCAGCCAGGATGGCATGCGCCACTGGGATCTCTGCAGGAGCAGGAGGGGCGAAATGGATCTGCCGGTAAAAGTCTAGACTCGTGCATGAGCGGAAAGGCCGCCCACCGTCCCAATGCTGCCTGGTGCAAGGTCCTGCTGCCGCAGCTGCAATGCAACCATCATGCACTGCTGCCGCCTGCATGCATCATGCGCCCCGCTGCCTGCACATGCCGCATGGCATGGGCGCACTGGTCTTGGGAGTCGAGGCTTTGCAGGATCTGCTCTCAACATGCACTCACCCTTCTTCTTGGCCAGCTCCCGCATCTTCATGCCCAGGTCCGCATTAATGGGCTCGCCCTGCAACAGGCATGCGACAGGACAACTGGATCTGCACTTGTGCACTTGGAGGCTGCCGCGTCTTATGAAACAGCGGCCAGGTGAAGGTTGCAGCAGGAGCAGATAGAACGGATTGCTGCATGCCCATCTGGCTGTGCGTCGGCCCCATGGCAGCACTGTCGTGCAAAACAGAGTGTAGGCAGGCTCACCTGGATGAGTGCAGCCACCAGAATAGCTGCAAGCATGCGCCAGGGAGGCAATATGTTCAGAGCGCAGTGGGAGACATGGCACAGCAAGCTCTGCGGTGCAGTGCTTTGCAGGTACCTGTCTGCAGCCGCAATCAACCACCACCGCTCTGAACCCCGGCTGCTGGGACAAGTTGGGAGGAGCATCCCATCTCAACCCATGCACTCACACACCCGCCCACCAAATGACATGGACTGGCCCGCCACTACAGGGTCCGCATGTGTGAGCCGCACATTCTCCATGGACAGCCGCGCCGTGTCGCCCAGGCTGCCCGCATAGCTGCGCTCCAGGTGCCACAGGGAACAACGGGCAGGAGTTGACAGCAGCGGTTCACAGCGCACGGTACTGCACGGCGGCGTGGCGGCATGCTCATGGCAACGAGTGCTGCCAAACAGTGGAGAAATTTGCAGGCAACTGCTGGGCGCTCATCACTGCCAGGGGCTCCATCGCAGCAGCCCTCACCGCGCCGCCAGCATGACCGCTCGGATGGCGGCCTCTGACGTGTCGCTCCAGCTGCCCACACCCTCCTGCCCCCACTGCTTGCCCTCCTTCTGCAGGTGGCGGCAGTAAAAGCAGCACCATGGAGCAGCTGAGGTGGACCAGGAGCAGCCCTTGCACTGCGCTGCAGGTTGCAATTTGGGTGGCACGAAAACAAACATCCCCCTGAATGCCGCACCTTGATTGCCCGCCACACGTCCCGCATCGCCACGTCCGTGTCTGCAGTGTTGCAGGGCCGCATAGTGTTAAATATCTTCATGCGCGATGCATCGACAGGTGCACACTAGCCTCCACACTGCACGTCTTGCATGCAATGTAAACATCTCCTGATATCCAGGCTCACAGTTGGTGCGACCATCCACCACGCAGTACGGGGTCCCATCGAGCGTGTCCAGCAGTGCGCTCAGCCGGCTGCAAAAGTCGGGCTGATCATACGTCCCCCGCTCTGCCAGCGAGCGCAGCAGCAGCTCGGCCACCTGCAGAGGGACGGGGCTGAGTTTGAGACTTCGGGATGGGCGTAGGGCAAATCCATGCGGAGCGATGATGGGCTGCCGCACAGCACACCGTGCAAACGCGCTGACCAGCTGCAGCGCACCTCTCCAGTCTGGCTCAACTCTCCAGGTGGCACCCTGCACGAGCGGCCGCACAACAGACTTCGCTTCGAAGCCACAAAGGCAAGCAATGTGTCAGCAGCAGCAGCAGGTGACCGAGAAGCATGCACCAGCAAACCCTAACTGCAGGCATGCCTCACCCCTCGTGATAGCGCCCTGGCTTGGAAGCCACATAGCCATCAATCCAGCCAAACTCCTTCTTCAGCACATCCAGATCGTAGTACCTGCACCCACGGCAGCAGCATACCAGTGAACGCACACTGGGAGCTTGTGGCTGGGGTGGTGCATCCCATTGAGCAACCCCTGCCCATAAGTGCCAGATGCACAGCAGCCACTCACCAGTGCGGACCCACACCCAGCGCATCGCCGATGACACACCCCAGCACTGCAGGGAAAGTAAAACATGGGCCTCAATGATGCAGATCTGAAACAGCACCACCGAACGCACCGCGCCGCCGCCGCCCACCTGCACCCGCCGCCTTGTCCCTCCTCGTCTCCAGATCGCTCCGCTGAGCCATCGACACCACTGCTCGACGCACGACTGGCGCGGGGCGGGCCAGGCGAAGACTAGCGCCGTGCCCAAGCAAGTTCGCCGTGCAGGCGCTCGCCACTCTCGTCCACGCCAGCTTGTCTGCTTTTGAGGAGCGCGCCGAAGAATTCAGAGCTCGGTGGAGAGTTGCAGGCTGTGCAAGACGCCAGAAGCCGGGCATGACCGCCCTCACGGCGGAGGCGCCGCCGGCGAGGCCGCGATTACATCAGCTGCCCGGCTCTGTGCCCAATCCCGATGAAGTCACAGGTTTACAAACGAAGGCGTGCACATCAAGGACATCAAGGGCATCGTTGGGGAAAACCAAGGAATGGGCACGTGTACAGAGCGGGGTTGCAAAAATTCAAGCTAGGTGCTCTCACAAAATAGACGGCGTGGCATGGCCCAGGACAAGCGCGTTTGGCATGCAGCGGTCAGGCAGCAGCAATCGCTAGTATGCGGCGGCAGGTGGTCACATGCGAGCTCCAGCCATGTGGGCGGCCCAGGCGCCAGCCCAGGCCCGCCTGCTGGAACTGCCATTATGCCTGCTTTCCGCTTCATGCCCGCATGGGCAGGTGCTTGAAGCTCTCCTCCAGCTTGGTGCGCGACAGCGGCACGTCCTGCAGCGCGGTGCGAGGCAGCGGAATAAGGTGGTGGTTGACTTCGCGCACACAGGCGTGCAACGTGTAGGCTGCTGCAGGGAGGCAGTGCGAGGCCCAGCGATGCCAGCACATGGAGTTGGTCGCAGCAGGCAGCAGCCAGCAAACCAAAACAGCACGCCCACTCTTCACTCTTGCCTTGAGGTTGCCATGCAGGTAGACGTCGTATGCGGGCAGGTCCAGGAAGCCGTGGCCGCACAGCGCGGTGAGGATCACCTTCGGCTCTCCCGTCTCCCTGCAGGCGATGGGATGGAAGGAGGATGGAGGGCAGGAGGTGGAGGATGAACGGCGGTGTGTGGCCAGGGGCGAGCAGCTCAAATGCACGTGGCATGTTTGCATCGGCACTGCTGAAGCTGGTACTGTGCTCTTTGATCAGCCCTGCTGCTCGTCAACTCCAACCACGCTGACGCACTTGCAGCGCAGCGCCTCGGCCACCGCCTCGGCCAGCGCGTGCGTGGGCTCGGGCGCCGGCACAATGCCCTGCAGCGTGCGAAAGGAGGAAGGGGAGGAGTGAATGCTTGCTTGGCTTGCTTGGCCTTGAGCAACTGGTGCCAGGCCAGGAGGGCAGGAGGGCCAGGAGGGGCAAAAATTTCAAGGCGTCAAGGCGGGGCACGTAAAGCGCAGCAGGCAAGAATCCAGGGCTGCGCAAGGCAGGGCGCACCTCCGTCTTGGCAAACTTGAGGGCAGCGTCGAAGCACTCAGACTGAGGAATGGCACGCGCCTCAATCAGCCCCAGCTCCTTGATGTGGCTGCGGAGGGCAGGAAGGAATGGTGTTTTATTGGGGGCCGAGTTGGAGCAGGCACACTGCTAGCTTGCATTTGCTAGTTGGCAATGGGCCGCTGCATGCATGTGCGAGCGCCACCTCCCTTGCTTCATGGCATACAATTCTGCAAAAGACGGGCCGACAATCCCCCTCCCCAGGCCATTCCTGGCACGCACCTGATGAGCGGGGACATGCCGTGGTAGCGCAGGCCGCCGGCATGGATGCTGCAACAGTGTGGCAGCGGGCAGGGCTGGGAGGGCAGGTGAGCAGCGCTCTCATGCAGCTTGAGAGTGAGCATGTGGCCTGCGGCACGCCGAGCCCCTCGCTGCGTAACCCTCCCACACGTGCTCAAGCGTCCCGTGTGCTGCCCAGATCAACCCTCAAGGGGAGCTCCCCTCATGTATGACTGTATGAAGGCCTGCCACCTGTCCGGGATGAAGCCGCTGCCCAGGGTGCAAGCATTTGTGCAAACATCCCGTGCTCAGCTTCCAACACTCCCCCGCTATATGGAAACACAACCCACCTGTCGGGGATGAAGCCGCTGCCCAGGGTGTGCATCTTAAGCAGCGGCGTCAGGCCCGCGGTGTCGCCAAAGTCGTACTCAAACACGCCCTGGGAACAAGGGGGAGCACATATTGGACCAAACATTTCCATCCTTGCACTGTTCGCGCCGTTGCCCGAAGCTGCACTGCCACCCACGGCTGCGCCCTGCGTGCCTCACCTGGGTGAGGGAGGGGCAGGCCTCGGGCTCCACGGCGCGGATCACCGGGCTCATCTTGCCGGCCAGCTTCTCCCTGGGCGGAGGGGCAGGATGGTGATGGTGCCGCCGATAAGCGGGCAGGCCACGACTGCTGTGCAGGGAACGATCAGCAGGCGAGGCTCGCGAGGCTCGCAAATTCGTGCACCGCAGCTTGGGGGCTGCATGCCTTTTGGCCCACCAAGGCTGCCCCAGCCCTGCAAGCTACCCTCTGTGCTGCGTCCTCCCTCTGCGCTTGCTCACCTCAGGAAGGGGAAGGCGAGGCCGCCAAAGTTGGAGCCGCCGCCGGTGCAGCCCACCAGCAGGTCGGGCGTCTCGCCCAGCATGGCGCTGCGGGGAGGGGTTGAAGGGGCGTGCACGAGGGGCAAACAAGTGAGTAAAGCAGGCGGAGGTCGGGACGGTGGGTAGGGCATGGGCTGCAGGCCACGCTCACCCAAAGAGTGTGGCTGCTGCCCCGCGTTGCAACAGTGCCCTCCTGCTCCACTGCAACACATCACGCTGCCGCCCTCCGCTGTTGTCTCCCCTCCAATGCAGTGGCCAACAGCCAGCGCAGCAATCCAACAAAGCCCGCTCTCTCCCACCCTCTCATACCCCACTCACAGCTGCTCCAGCGAGCACCAACTTGTGCTCACTGAGACACCACTCACAGCTGCCCCAGCAAGCAATGCACACCACTCGCTCCCACCCTCACGCGCACTCACAGCTGCTCCAGCGCCTCCTCTCCAATCACGGTCTGGTGCAGCAGCACGTGGTTGAGCACCGAGCCCAGCGCGTACTTGGCGGCGGGGTCGTGGGCCGCCACCTCCACGGCCTCGCTGCAGGGGGACAGGGTGACGGTCGCATGATTCATTGACGGTCGCATGCGGTGGTTGTTTGTGATACGTGGCGGTGGGGTCGTGGGCAGCCACCTCAACGGCCTCGCTGCGGGTGGCAGGCAAAACCATGGAGAGTGTTCGTGCTTATGGTAAACATCACTCTTGTTATGTGTACACGTGCAGCCCAGGCAGAGACAGCAAGATGGAAGGAGCAAGGCTTGTCGGGCAACCATACGCAACATGGAACTGCCACGCAGCTGCGACGACAAACTCGTCACCAGCAGGCGGCCAGCCAGTCAACAGAGCAGCGAGGGAGAGCAGCGCTGCACCTGATGGCAATGCCCAGCGAGCCGGTTGTGTTGGGGTCCTTAGCCAAGATGTCGCGGCCTGCCTGCAACAGCAGCAGCGGAAGGGGCATGGGAATGGGTCGGCGGGCCGGCACGCAGACAAACTCGACCAGCAGCTGGCAAAAGCTCTCCGCTGCATGCGCTTGTTGCATGCAGCCATGCTCTATGCTTCCCTCCCGGCCTGAACAACGACAGCAAGGATGCCGAGAGCATATGCGTGCATCGAGCCAACAGCACAGCCACACCTCAGCCAGCTCAGGCCAGGCCTGCCCGCGTACCTGGGTGATTGTGGAGGGGGAGGGGTGGCAGGTGGCGCCCCACAGCTCCATCAGCATGCGGCGGTAGGGCTTGGAGTCGTACGAGGCGCGCACCTGCAACAGAAATAGGGTGGGCAAGTGAAGGTGAGCTCGGGAGGCGGTCGTGGCGGCGGTGGCTGACGACACTTGAGCCACGTCACATCCCTCCCCAGCCTATTCGCGGTTGCATGCATGCCACAGCAGCGCTCCTCCAGCACACTAGGCAGAAAATGGCGCAACAGCTCGTGCTCACAGGCACAGCACAGCGAAGCAGCTTGTCATCTCCACAACCACACCCGCCCACCTGGAAAATTTCGCACTCCATGTCGAACAGCGAGCAGGCAAAGGAGAGGGAGGCGCCCCACTGGCCCGCCCCCGTCTCCGTGGTCAGCTTCTTCACGCCCTCCTGCTTGTTGTACCTGCGGAGACACGAGCGGCGGAACAACAACTGGTCGGTGAGTCGGCGGTGCAGGCAACCTTGCGAGTGTTAAGTGCGACGCATCTTAAGCCACCGCCAGCTCAGATTGTGCCCTGCCATTTGAGGTGAACGTCACTTCCGCATATCACCCAGCCTGGCCCGCGTTGGGTGCTCACCAGGCCTGGGGCACCGCGGTGTTGGGCTTGTGGGAGCCCACGGGGCTCACGCCCTCGTACTGCAATGAGGAACAGAGGTGGAGAGCTGACCACGTGAGCAGCTGTAGCGCCCCACACTGCACAACCCAAACGTGCTGCGCTGAATGCACTGGAGTTTTTCATTAGTACACCAGTTCCTAGTACACCAGTATGCACCTTGTAGTAGATGCGGGCGGGCGTGTCCAGCAGCTTCTCCAGGCGGCGGGCGCGGTACAGCGGTGTAGGGCTGCGTGAATGGCAGGGCATGACAAGAGTGTGAGAGGGAGATTGGGCAGGTGCAAACTTCGCAGGCGGTGCCTTCAGCAGGCAAGCAGCTGCGCAGCTTCCCACTGCTCATCAGCAGCAGATGCTAGCCAGCCGGGAGTGCTCGACAGCAGCAGGCCCATTCACCCTGCTTGCCATGCCAACCAGGAAGAAGACTTCCTGAAAGCTCGCAGTTCAGCACCCACAGTTGGTACACCCACTGCGGCAGCTGGCGCACTCACCGCCACAGCTTGTACACGTCCAGGATCTCCTGGGGGATGTCGATGTACCGCTCCAGGCTGACCTGCAAATGCAAAAATGCGGCAGAACAAGACGGGCAGCAAAGTGTGGGGCCAAGCCAAGGGGTGCTGGCATGGCGCTTCATGGCTGCCCATTTGCACCCCTTCGCGCTTCAGAGCTGGCGAGCTGCACCCCATCGTGGGTGGCTGCGTTGCCACGCCGGGTGGCAAGCAAGCCAGCCTGCAATGTGCCCTGGCGCACAGCCGAGCTGGCCGTGTGATGCCTGCAAAACAACACGCTTCGCCATCCTACCCGCTCACCTCAGTCCGCGGCTGCTGTCATTTGACACCTCAGCAGGCACTGCTCATTACAACGCGCACCTCCTGCCCATTATTATGCATGACCTGCGCACCTCCTGCTCAATGAGGCCCATGGGGAAGATGGGTGCCAGATCGTCGGCCGTCAGCGGCTGGCGAGTGGCGGGGTTGAGAGGGGGCGGCGGCGGCACCGGCAGGTCGGGAACCAAGCTGCAGGCGGGGAGCGGAGAGGGGGGAGCAGGCAGGGCAGGCGCACATCACTGGCGGGCAAGCGAGGCTGAAGGGAGCGTGGCACACGCATCTGGCGCACGCGCAAAGCCCAAGTGCGCTCTCCGCAGCATGCCATCCTGCCCGCCAATGTGGCCACCCAGCAGATTGCTCTTAGCCGCCAACTCACTTGTACCTGCAGCAGTTGGGGCCAGCGGGGGAATCTGTCGGGCAAACAGCCGGCGGGGCAGATGCACAATCGCCGGGCGTTTAGCGATGCCAGCTGCCTCAAGCCTCTGCCCGATTGCTCACCACTTGGTGGGCATCTTGGTCTCATCCAGCAGCACCTTGGTGTGCTGGCCAAAGGGCCCCGCAGGGTTGGTCTGGGAGGCAGCCACGCGCAGCGGCCGCCGGCTCGTGCCCTGCAGCAGTGACAGGCGGCGGCGGCGGCGGCAAGATAAGGGTGACAAACCCAAAGCTGCACGGCGCCATTCCGACTTGACAGAGCGCCTAGAATCGCGACAGCTGGTCAGGTCGGGCCCCGCCTTGGGTGCAACTGGCGGGTGCATCCGCAACCGCGCTCCCGCTACTGTCTCGCTCCGGCACCGCTTCATCGGGCTGCAGCTCGTGTCGGGCGTCTCTCACCTGCGCCGCGCGGGGCTGCGCAAGCCCGGCCCGCTGGCCGACAAATGTGGACGCGGCGCTCTGCATGTTTCTGCCCTCCTGTGCTGCTGCTGGAGCGCCCAAGAAGACGGGTGGCTCGATCAGCTCACGAGATGACTCCGACTCGTCGGCATGCTTCGCAGCGCTGCACAGCAGGCGGCCCTGACTGAAGCGGCGCGCGTCCGGCGGGCTGCATCAATCACGGCTCGGAAGACAGCCAGTTTTGTTTTTCAGCTAAAAAATGACACACAATTCAGTGTGATTCAAAAAGAGCAAGTGCTGGCTGCACGAGTGTCACCTCCCAGCCATTCAACAGAGCCAGAACGGTGCACACGGGGCGGCGTTAAGTTACACATGATGCAGTCTTCCTACATCGAAATATCACACTTGCAGGCCATCAGGCTCGCAAGCATCAAGATCTATCGGTGAAATAGGTCGATTATGGTGCATAAGGGCAGTTTATCGATTGGTTTGCTGCTCTAAGTGCTCATGCAAATGGGCGGGGGCGTCAGCGTTGGCGTTGTGCGGATTCAGTTCAAGGGGTGGACGATAATATACAACAAGAGAAGAGCAGGGGTTCAGGGGAGCCAGTGGGGCGTTGTATCAAGCGGCCCGCTCAGGCGCTTTCCCCGCCATTGCCCCCGCTCCCCTGCTCAGGAGGCTGGCGTGGCGCCGTGCCGCTGGGCGGGCTGCTGCTGCCCAGCCAGCTGGCAATCTGCTGGACGGGCTCCAAGCGGATGTCTCGAGGCGGCTGCACTCCCAACTTGCTGCTGGCTGACCCTCCCACCGGGCGTCGGCCCAGCGCAGGCGGCCCTGGCGGTGTCCCCCCACTGCTGCTGGCAGCGCCATCTCCGGTGGCTGCGCTGCTGCCGGCCGTGCCACCCATATCAGCACCGTCGCCGTTACCAGCCGGCAGCAGTTCGCCAGTGACGATGTCACGCAGCGGCTGCGGCCCCGCCTGCGCAGGGGTGTCGGCGGCCGCTGCTGTGCTGCTGGCGCCCAGGCTGCCGCCTGCGCCCTCGGCCTGGGAGTTGTAGGCTGCAGACTCGTTGAAGGTGCCCATGGAGCTGGTGAGGAAGCGGTCCAGCCAGGATTTGCTAGCCCTGCTGGGGAGGGCAAGCAGGCGGGGCAGGAATTTGGATGTGAGCGGGCTGAATGCGGTTGGGATGGAGGTGCGCACAGGGGGGCGACACAGCAAACAGGGAAGGAACCCAACTTGATGTTACAACATGCGGTGTGCAGGCCAGGGCAATACGCACCCGCACACCCTAGCCCTGGGCAGCCCACAGCGCCTCACCTGGAGCCCTGCACGCCCTTGAGCAGCCCGATCAGGCGCTGGAAGGTGGGCTTGCCGTCCTCGCAGGCAAGCAGCACGGGCGGCTCGGCGCGGCGCCCAGACCCCGGCTCAGGCGGCGGCGGCACGTAGTGCACCTGTTGGGGGAGGGTGGGTGGCGGGGGTGTTGGGCAGCTGGGCTAGCCGGCCGCCTAAGAACGGCAGCGTATTCGGCAGCAGTGAGTCCTCGCATTATCGGGCAGCTACTGAGACAGAAGGAAGACAGCCACAGTGCCGGCACCCTGGCCACCAGCAAAAGCACTTGCCTGCCATCCGCCGGGGTAGCAGCGCAGGATGCGCACGTCGTCTCCAAACACGCGCACGCGCCTGCAAGGGAAGAGCGGTTACGCTTAATTTGGCGCCCGTGGTCCTGGCTCAGGTAGAGCAGCATGCACCGCAGCAACCTGACCCTGGTGCACTGCCGTGCTCACGCCCAGGTGCCGAGTCCTGCCATTCCTTCCCCAGGCGCACCTGAGGTAGTACACCTCATCAAACGCAGCCACGAAGCGCTCCGCCGCCTTGCGCGCCCTGCCAAACCCAAAGTCTGCACAGCAAGGAGGAGCAATGAGGGCTCGTGGCTGGGTGGTTGCGAAGGCAGGGCAGTCACTCCTGCAATGATTCTGCGCACGCTGCACAGCCATGGCATTCAGAATACCGCTGCCCATCTGTCTCCCACCTGAGATGACCTGGCCCTGCGGCTGCCACTGCGGGTTGATCACAAGCGTGAGCCGCTCGCCGCTGCAGATGGAGGGGGGGACGGGCAGCAGAGGGTGTAAAACAGTTGCACACATGGCATGGCTTTGGTGCAGTCACATACATCTCTCTCTGCGCTGCGGGCCTGCCAATGTCAGGACCCTGCGGGCCTCAGGGACAGCCCCAACACCCAGCACAATGAGCAGTACGCACCTCAGCGCATCGTCAATCTTGCGCAGGTCGGGCAGCGTGTCGGCTGTGGGGAAGAGCACCGCACCGAGGCGCTCGCTCTGCCACGCGGCTGCGCACGCGTTAAGGGTTTGGAGTATGCATGGTCAGCGGTGGGACCCATGCCATGTTGGCACATGGCTTGCAGGATTGGGGCAGCTCCCCCTGCTTGCAGCCCTCCAGTCAACGACCAGATCCGAGGCCAAGGCAGTGGTTGCATTGAGCCAGGGGAACCGCAGCCGGCTGCCCAGCCTGCATAGAACAGTGACTCAGACTCACCCACGCAGTCCCCCTCATCCAGCAGCTCGGCTGTGATGCGCCCCTCCAGCCCGCTGTGCTGCTTCAGGCGCAGCAGCAGCGACTCAACCATGGGCTTGGCCACCCTGGAGGGAGGGCAGAAGCAGGAGCGCAGGAGCGGGTGGGCAGGGTGGTTGGGTGGGTGAACAAGGCACCGGCTGGCAAGCAAATCCAGCATTGTCTATCATGCGTGGAGAAACAAGCTGAGTAAGCGGGAATGCTACCAAGCTGTCGGCACCTGCCCAAACCCAATCCGCCGCACCTGAACTGCTGGCGGATGCCGCCCGGCCAGCCGCCGTCCTCGGTGGCCTGCCCCTGCGGCAGCAGCAGCTCCACGGCCTGACGCCTCACCCCGTCATCCCAGGCGCGCAGCACCGCCTGAGGACATGGAAGAGTACGAGGGAGTGTGGACGAGTGTTGAGATGGAGGGGTGTGGTTGCAGCCCGTGGGGGCATGGCGCGTCCGCAACACTGCCGCTGGCCCGCCACAGCGGTGGCCCAGCTTGGTTGCAAGCAGCAGTTGGCCCAACTCTCACGTTGCCCGGACAGCAGCACATGGCCCAACTCGCCCAACACTGCCCGGGCTCCCAAGTGGCCGCACCTGCGCCGCCTGCGCCACGCACTCCTCCTTGCTCTGCGGCAGCTGAAAGATCCAGCCGCCCTCGGGGCTCAGCGAGAAGCCGGGGGCCAGCCAGCGCGTCTGCAGCACCTCGCTGAAGGGCAGGGAGGCGTCCCCGCCCAGCACTGCCGGTGGCTCCGGCGGCCGCTGTACTGGCTGCTGCTGCGGCTGCTGCTGCTGCTGCTGCTGCTTGGGAGACGCGGACGCAGGAGGGGGCGCTGCTGCTGGGCTGCCCGCTGGTGCTGCTGCTGTGCTGGCCGCTGTTCCTGCTCCTGCAGCTGCTGCGGCTGCTGCCGGCAGCTGCTCGCTGCCCGCTGCAGCTCCGGTTTGCTGCCCATCTGCTGCGCCGCTCTGCACGCCCACGCTGGCTGCAGCTGCTGCTGCTGCCGCCGCCAAGCTGGAGGGCGGTGTGTCCTGGGCATCGTCCACTTCCTCTATCACAATGACCCGGCTGGCAGGAGCCGACTGCACCGCTTCCTGGCTGGCCGCCTTTGACCGGCTCCGGCCCTTGGTCTCGCTGGGCTGTGCAGGCAGGCTGGCCTCCGCTGGCTGCTCTGCCTGCGCCTGCGCCGCCACCAGCTGGGGGCAGGTCTTGCGGTTGTGGCCCACCTCGCCGCAGTGCCCGCACCGCTTCTGCCGACCCGCGCTGGCGTGGCGCAGCTGCGGGTTGCGGGCGTGCGCTTCCCGCATAGCACGTGCAATGCTCCTGCAGCAGGGGGGCCGGGAGGATGTGGGCGGGCATGTGTGGGGGCATCCCCTTAGGCTGACCTTTCTCGTGCCTAGCTGCCATGCAACTCCCTTCAATACGTCGGCATGCCCTCCAATACGTTTGCCATGCAGTCCGCGTCTCCACAACAACCCCAACAGCTAGGCCCTCACCGCTTGTGCTCCTCAGACTTGGCTCCCTTGCTCTTCACGCCTCGGCTGATGGCCTCGCGCCGCTCAGCCGACATGGGGCCCGTCTTGCGCCGCGGCCGCCGCCCAGGCTCGCTGCTGCTGCTGCTGCTGCTGCTGCTGCTGCTGCTGCTGCTGCTGCTAGCCAGGGAGACCTGTTGGCCGCTGCTGCTGCCACCATCAAGTGAGCCGTCCAGCGCCTCCAAGTCAAGGTCACCAACAGACAGCAGTGGGCCGTCCCCGGGGCGGCAGTCGGGGCTCTGTCGCCAGGCCTGGCATGCCATGCACGGCTGCATGCCCGCCGGCGTCAGCAGGAAGCGCCGGCCGCCGCACGCCTCGCAGACGGCTGCAGGGCTGAGAGGTGCAGCAGAGCGGCTGGCAACTCGCAGCTGCTGCGACCTGCTGCCTTTGCTGCTGGCGCTGCCGCTGCTGGGTGGCCAGCATGAGGTGGAGGCTGCAGCACCAGATGCCCGTCGGGCGGCCTGGGCATCGCTGCCACCTGCTGTGCTGGCAGCGTCCTGGCTGCTGCTCGTCTGCCAGGGCAGCAGGCGCAGCTGGCGGGAAGCCAGGTCGGAGGCCGGAGCTATCGGCGTGGCGGCTGGTGCCGCCGTGCTGGTGCTGGCTCCGCTCGTGCCCGGCTGTGCAGCGCCGCCGCTTGGCTCTGCCTGTGCCACACTGCCCCACGGCCGTCCGTTACCACTGAGAGGGGGCACCTGTGACAGGAAGAGGGGTTGAAAGGAAAGGCGCTCTTAGCTGGGCGCTGCAAGGTGGCTGTGCAAGGGCGCACAGGCAGCGGCGGCGCAGGCAGACGGGCGGGCGGCGGCGGCAGCGATGCCCAGCGCCCTCCATGGCCCGGGCGCACCAATTGTTTCATTTTGTGGGGCTTGTGCAAGCCCCTGGAGGGCCGCAGGGTCCCCAGGGCCTGCATAAGGGCTGCCTGCGGCAGTGCACTCCGCGGGTGGGTACTGCGGCCCTGTGCGGGCCCAGATAGGATTAAATTGCTTATTTACAGGTAAAGGGACTGGTTGCAGACGAGCAGACGGCTGGAGCAATAACTTTGGCTGGCGGTGGGAGGGCAGCGCCTCACAACCGACTTCCCGCTCGTGTGGAAATGTAGCTCAGGGTGCAACAACACCATTCAGCCCGTTGCTCTGCAGATTGACGGCGGCAATCTTCATGCAACGCATGCAGTCGCCAGGGTTCGTCCTAGCCAGGGCTGTAGCCGTCCGCGATCAGTGCATCTGTCTCACGATCGACTGCAGCAGTCGCCGGCTCGCCCGGCAGCGCAGCGCCGCCGACCAGCTGTCGTTTGGCGCCTGGGTAGCCCGCAGCTGCGGTCCGAGCCCTTGTAGAAGTGCATCAGCGCACGATGCATGGATCCATGGCAGGCTGGGGCCGGATGGCGGGCATGGGCGGCGCCGCCGCCGCCCGCCGCCTGCCCTCCCACCTCCCGCTGCTGCCGCTGCGACGGCGCGCAGCCGCAGCGCCCAGCCGGCCGCAGCGTTCACCAATCACAGTTGCAGCCCTACCCGGCGGCGGGGTGGGAACGGCCGCCAAGGCGGTGGTGGCGGTGCAGGCGGCGGCAGCCTCGTTGCAGGGTGCAATCGACCCCACCGTCCTGGCCGCCACCACAAACGCGAGCTTCAAGCTCTTCCTCATCTGTGCGGTGGTGGGCTGGCTGCTGAAAACGGGGCGCATCCCCAACAGCACGGCCACGGTGATGAGCAAGGTGCGGCGGCAGGGCTGTTGGGTGCAGGAGCTGTGACCAGGCTGGGGACCTGCCAATGGCCTCCTCCATCTGCACGAGGCAAGCCACTCACCAGGGTGTCACGGTCCCTGCTGCAGATCAGCTTCGAGCTCCTCATCCCGGCCATGCTGTTCAGCAAGGTGCGTGGGACGCTATGCATAGTGTGCAATGAAACAAGGGCTCGATCAAGCAGCATGCCCATGTGTTGCCGGGGCTCCTTCCTATCTTGCGCCACACCGCTCCCTTGCCACCCGCTGCTCCCGCACAGGTGGCCTCCACCCTTGCCGCCATGCCCGACCCCACCCTGCTGCTCGGCATTGCTGCCATGGCGCTGCTGCAAATCGGCATCGGCGCCGTCTGCGGCCTGCTGCTGGCCCCACTGCTGGGCATCGGGCCAGCCCAGCTGGAGCAGCAGCAACAGCAGCAGCTAGCCAGCAGCAGCAACTGGCGGGGACGCAGCTCGCCAGAAGCGGCGTCAGCCATTGCCGCAAGCATGGCAGCCGCATCAGGCGCACCATTGGCTGCCAGGGCGCTGCGGCCCAAGCAGCCTGTGCCCGCCACTGGTGAGCTGCTGTGGTGCTGTGCATGGGAATGGGACTGGGGTTGGCCGATTGCCCTCCCCTTGCTTTGTGTCATGTCAGTGCAGCGTGGCATCTGTTTCCTACAGATGCACTGCTTACCTAGTCCTGGTGAATCAGCGGTGCCTTACATTTCCTATACCGGCTCCAAATGCGCAGGCCCCTGGCAGATGGTGGCTCCCTCGGCCGCATTTGGCAACAGCTTCACGCTGCCCGCCATCTTCTTTGCCACGCTGCTCCCTGGGGCCATGGCTGACCGCGCCCTGGGCTATGCCGCGCTGTTCCTGCTGGCCTGGAGCCCCTGCCTGTGGAGCATCGGGCTGGCTCTGGTGGACAGCAAGCCTGGGCCGCCGCCGCAGCTGGCGCAGCAGGCGCAGCAGGCGCTGGCAGGCGGCACAGCCAGCTCCTCGGGTGCACCCGCAGCAGGCCAGCAGCAGCAGGGCGCGAGCGGAGAGGTGGTGGAGGTGCAGCCCCCGCAGCAGCAGCAGCAGCGGCCGCGCCTGCTGGCGTGGCGGCAGCCCAAAGTGGTGGATGTCATTGGTGTGTCGGTGGGCAGCCTGGGTAGCAGCCTGGACAGCACGGACGACCCCAGCGGCAGCCAGCGGGCGCAGCAGCAGCAGCTTGAGCTGCAGCAGCAGCAATTACAGCAGCAGCAGGGCGGGGAGGGTGAGCCGCCATCGTGGGTGGTACAGCTGGCTGCGCACCCCGCCACCGCGCGGCTGTGCCAGTTTGCTAGCCAGGTGCTGAACCCTCCAGTGCTGGCCATCCTAGCTGGCACTCTGGTGGGCTTCTCGCCCATCGGCCGCGCCCTGCTGGCCTCGGTCACCGGCGCCAGCGGCAGTGCGGCAGCAGCAGCGGCGGCGGCACTGCCACCCGAGCTGGGCCTGCTGCACAGCTGCGCTAAGGCGGCGCTCGAGGTGGGCTGGGAAGGAGAGCTGTTTGTTGAGACTCTTTCGCCAACTGTGGGCCTGCTTGCCACTAGCCTCAGCCGTTGCAAGTTGTTCTCCTGTTCTGCATCCACAAGAGCATCGCTTGCTGACCTGCCTCTGCCACTCCATCACGCCTTCCTGCAGGTGATCGAGCTCCTGGCAGCCGGCACACTTGCTACCCAGACGCTGGTGCTAGCGGCATCGCTGCTGCAGCAGCCCGAGACCCCTGCATCAGCACTGGCGGCAGCCAGCGTGGGCCCCGCTTCGGCTGCCACCGCAGCATCAGCGGCCAGCCTGGGGCGGCGCGGCTGGCTGTCCACGCTGCGGCAGCAGCTGCTGCCTGCGGACGGCATGGAGGCACGAGCGCTGGCTGTGCTGGCGCTCTCCCGCTTCCTGCTCGTCCCGCTGGCCACCATCGCTTGCCTGCAGTCCCTGGTGGCAGGCGCGTACATGGGTTGGGGAGTGGGCCTTGGTAGCAGGCAGCTGCTCTGGCATTACAGCATGGATACAGTGCCAAGGCTTGCAACCTGGGCAGCGTTTGCTTTCTCACTGCGTCCCCTCAATCCTGACCGGCTCCCCACTCCGGCCCTCTCCTGAAAAGCGCAGGCGGGCTGCTGCCGCCGGTGCTGTCCGACCCGGTCCTGCTGTTTGTGCTGCTGGTGGAGGCCTGCATGCCGAGCGCACAGGTCAGGACGGAGAGGGGGTTTGCGTTAGCTGGGCAGCGGAGTTGCGCCCTTGCATGGACCGTGCGCTCCCGCGCTGCAGGAAACGTACTGCTGACTGGCCCAACCTTGCTGTGATGCCCACACTCAGCTTGCAACGCTGCAGCACGGAGAGACCCTTTGACCCCTCTGTCCTGCTCTCCCCCCTCTGGCTACAGAACCTCATCATCCTGCTGCAGCTGAGCGAGCGCACGCAGGCGCTGGCCCCCGGCTTTGCCCGCCTCCTGCTCAAGCTCTACTTCTGGGCCATCCTGCCCTGCACGCTGTGGGTCACCGCCTTTGCAACCAACCTGGGCCTCGCCCTGCGCTGACCGGCCAACGCAGCAGCCCGCTGGCACCTCGAAAACTTCTCACTACCCTGCCACTGCCCACAATAAACTCGACTGCCACTTTGGACTCAGTTTGCCATCCATCCAGTGACCCAAATTTCTCATCAGCTGACGCTCTGAATACAACCCAACCTTTCTGTAAATTACAAGCGGCACAGCTGCAAAATTGGCAGTCATTAGGGTTTTGGCACGAAAATTTGTTTGCACTGCTCACACTCCTGTGTCTGTGTGCGCGACGGCTGCTGCTGGCACAGCCGGGACGCTCACGCCGGCGCCTGGCCGGGCCCATTGACGATTTTGTCGCGCCACAGGTGGATGTTGGTCTTGGTCAGCACCTGGGGGGATGAGAGGCACAGAGCAGCTCGTCAGCGCACATGCCAGTGGATGCCAGCGCAGCCCCAGTGCCCAGAGGCACAGCTTGACGGTGGCTGCTCTTTCGATCGGTCTATAGAACCCCACCTCCCCAGCCTGCATCCCACACAGGCCTCCGCTGCACCCCAACCAGCTGACCGCACCTTGAGCTGCTCAAACTGCAGCGGCTGGTTGGTGAAGGGGCACTGCTGCTTCTCCGCCAGGACCACCTGTGCAGGGGCAGGCCGTTGGCAAAGGCGGCCAAGCGTGAGAGTGTTGCTGCATGTTACCGTCCCCAGCAGATGCAGCCGGCCCACGCTCAGCCAGCTCGCACAACGAGGAGAACTGCAAGAAGAAGATGCAAGGATATGTCCAGGCAGCAGCCAGCTAGGCGCACCTTTCAGGTGGCCAGCCCGGTTCAAGTGAGCAGCAGCAACAGGCCAATGCACCCGAAAAAGCTAACATAACAGCAGCCACCGGACGCACCTTCCAGGTGGCCAGCCCCGCGACGTGGCCGTAGGGCGAGATGGCTGGGCGCACCACCGCGCTCATGGTGATGGGGTCGATGAAGTGCGGCAGCGGGTTGTCCTGGTCTGCAGGGGCACAGGGTGAGGGTACAGAGCAAGGCGCAGTGAAAGTGGCAAGTCGAGGGTTGGAGACTGCTGTAGAGTGGTTTGAACGGACTGTCCTGGTCTGCAAGTCCTGGTCTGCAAGTGTGGATGGTGGTGGAGAGGGGCAGTGTGCGGGTCAGTGGGTGGGTCCTGAGGGCGGGACAGGAAGGTGGGGCAGGTGCTCACACGCTGTGGGCAGAGCTGAGCCGCCAAAAGTGTGGGCAGGCGGGCCACAGGCTAGCCCTCACAACATTGCGCCCTGCCGGGCCGACTGCTGCCGTACAGCATGCAGCAGACCATGACCACCATGCCTCTCACCCAGAGCAGACACGTCCTCGCCATTCTCCTCCAGCCGCTTGCGGTACCGCTCTGTTCGGCTCACTGCGCTCCACCTGCTTGTTCGCAGGGGCGCAACGCACAGGGGCGGGAGCACAGATGAGGATCAAAATGCCGCTGGCCAGCAGGCAGCCAAACCATCGCCTGTTGCGCGCAGCACTCCCCAGCAAGCCGCTTTCACAGAAGCACCAGACTCGCACAACCAGCCCCGTCTAGCCCAATCCATTTCTCCCCGCACTCACTTGGTGGCCATATACTGCGTCTCATCCTCCTCGCCCTCCCCCTCAGCCTCCCCTCCCTCGCTATCGCTGTCCTCCTCCCGCCGCCGCCCCTTCCTGCTGCCGCCGCCGCCGCCCCCAGTGCGGCGCGTGCCGCCTGCGGGCTGGCGCTGCGCACGCTGCGCGCGGGGCGCACCGCCGGCTGCCGGCAGCACGCCGGCCGCCGCCGCCAGCCGGTCCTCCTTGCCGGCCCAGTACTCGGTGCAGAGGCGGTTGGGGTCCAGCGCCTCTACCGCCTCCTGAATCTGCAGATAGGGAGACCAGGCAGGACTGCCACAACAATGTAAGCAGTGGGGGCAGTGGGGACCAGCTGCTACGAATGCCAGATGTAAAGCGCATGCGCTGCGCATGCGCTCGCGATCTATCACACCTCGCCCACCCTGCCGGCACAGGACAGCACAGCACAGCACAGCGAGCACGCACGTTGGGCTGGTTGAGGCCAAAGTACTCGGGGCCGGCGATGGCGGTCTTGGGCGGCGGCGGCAGGTCCTCGCCCGCCCGCCGCCGCGCCTCAATCTCCGCATTGATGCGCTTCAAGATCTGCAGTGCAAATGAGAAGGCTAACGGGGAGCCGGTTGGGTGTTGTAAGCAAGTGACCCAGAAGGCAGGCAGGCAGGCCCATTCGGCAGCAGCAGCAGCGCATTGCCGGTCCTCATGGGCCGGCCATCTTTCCTGCACAACAGGTTCCAACCTACATTGAAAAAAGCCATGCAAGGCTGCGTGCAACTGGCGGCAACAAGAGTGCAACTGGCAGCATCGAGCAGTGGCGCTCACCCCCGTCCAGCAGCCGGTGCACGACTTGGCGATCAGCGGCTCGTCGGGGCGGTCCAGCGCCACCACCTGCACAGGGCACACCATGGGGACACAGCAACCGAACTGTCAGATGAGCTGTGACTGAAGGCTGGGGAACTACCAGGGATAGGGCAGCTTCAGGCGGCCAGGGCAAATTTGCAAGGCAGTGAAAAGGGTAACACGCTGCACCCACGCGTGCCCATCCAACCTGCAGGACTGACCTTGAATGTGGGCGCTGGCCAGAACTGGCCGCCCTCCCCGATGATGTGGCACTCGTGCACGCACAGCTGGTCGATGGCCACGCTGCACAAGCAAGGATAGGTCAGAGACACTTGAATGGAAAAAGTTCAGAAGGATGGGCGGTCGAGTGCGCGCAGACGCTCTGGCTAGCAGGCAAGTGGTGCGCAACGAATGCAGGTACACACTCCCGGCTCCAGCAGTCCAGCACAGGCAGCCCTTGCACACGTGACATTTCACACACAACCCTTGCACGGGCAAATCTTAGGCAACGACCTGCCCTGCCCCCCACCTGGAGCGGAACAGCGTGCGCGATTGGAAGCCCGCTGGGAAGATGTAGCCGGCGTTGAACCAGCCCTTCTCAGCCCTGCATTATTGTGGACCAGCCAGGGTGAGCTGGACCAGTTGCAAGGCGTGGTGTGAAGGGCAGCTGGGCCCAGCACCAGCAGGCAGACATCACCAGCTTGCGGGGCACAGTAGCACAGCGGCAGTCGTTGAAATCTCACAGCTTGCCGTCCTATCAAAGCACCTCTCCCACCACACTTCCACACCCACCTGAGGTGCCCCGCCACCACTAGGTCAGCCGACTTGTGGCTCTTCTGCTTCACCCGCCCCCGGCAGGTGTGTCCCGTAGCAGAGATGGCACGAGTGCGACGTGCAGCGGCAGCCCCCGCTCGCTGCTGCCGCGCAGGCGGCTGCTCGGCGCCGCCGCCGCTGCCGCTGGGCTGCTGCTCCTCGCCTGCAGCGTCTGCGGCCTGGCCGGCGCCTGCCACAGCAGCAGCAGCGGCAGCAGCAAAGGCCGCTGCAGCCACCGCCGACGCTGGCTGCGCCTCTTCCATCCGCTGCCTCTTTGTGCTGGGAGGTACGCTGCCGCTCGCAGCTGGCGCACTAGACGGCGCCGGCGACGGAGACGCTCCCTGCTGCCTGCTGGCACGCGCCTTGCCGCCGCCGCGTCGCTGCCGCTGGGGCCGCGCCTCCTCATCATCCGATGATGTCGCATCTACTTCCCCCATATCTGCATCACTGCCGCCCTCCTCCCCTCCAGAAACTGCTGCCATGGCCACAAATGCGGCGGCTGCGGCATTCTTGGCGGCACGGCTGGGGCGGGCCTGCCGCTTGGCGGGCGGCGCCTGCAAGGGTGGGTGTGCAGCCAGCAGCAACATGGTTGGCTGCTTCAACCAGCAGACCCCGCTGATTTGGCGATCAGCAGCACCACGAGACTGCACCACAACAGCACAGCCTGGGTCTCGCAAGTTTTGCTAGCCCATCCTCTGTGCCCCCATCAGTGCACTCACCCTGCCACGGCGAGTCGAGCGTGGTGCCACAAAATCGTCGTCCTCGCTGCTGGCACCAGCCTCTCCCATCTCCTCGTCACTGCAGGGCACCAAACGGACAGGGTTGGGACAGTGAGCACATGCAGGAGCAACGCCAGCTGGTGTGACCACCGACACAAGCAGGCCAGGCTCCCAGGTGCGGGAGCCTGTGGCGCACATATGGTGGCATGTCCTGCCCCAAGGACAAGGTCCATAAATATCAACACCCCCGCCATCCCTGGCTGAGCTGCATGCCCACCTGGACGGCTCTGCCTCTGTCTCAGTGGCCTCGCTGTCCGACAGTGCGGCAGAGGCGGCCCGCTTGACGGCACGGCGGGCCCCGGCAGCTGCCGCTCGCCGGCTGCGCGTGCGCTGCACCGATGGCGCCTCCTCTGCCTCCTCTGCTGTCACGTCATCCGCCCGCTCACCCTGCTGCTGCTGCTGCTGCTGCTGCTGCTGCTGCTGCTGCTGCTGCTGCTGGCCAGCAGACGGCTGCCTGCGCTCCTCTTCATCAGATGCGTCTCCCCACTCCTCTGCCTCCTCCGACTGATCCGCCTCATCGCCCAGCAGAGCAAAGCAGGCGGCCGCGCGGTCGGGGTCAAATGCCCCCAGCTGCTCCAGCACAGCTTCCCACACGCCTGTGCCGCCCATGCGCCGCAGCAGCGCCCGCGCCTTGCCGTCGTCCTGTGGGAGCCATGTATGTCAAACAGAACAAGGGGTTGGCGTCCGAAAGCCAGTGCTGCGACAAACACTGACTGCTTTAAGGGCGTGCTGCAAGCTTTCAGTGAACAGGCCCACCGCCACAGCAACCTCCCCATCTGCAACCACCAGAGCAACCCGCCTCACCAGCTTGCTCAGCTGCTTGGCCATGGCGGCCAGTGCCGCTGCGCTGGGCTGTGCTGCACCGCCTTGCCCAGCCTCTGCCTCGCCAGACCGCTGCTGCACCTGCTGCGCCTGCTGCGCCTGCTGCTCCTGCTGGGTTGCCTCATGCTCCTGCTGCTCCTGCTGCTCCTCCTCAGCCACCGGCGGCAGCGGTCGGGAGCGCGCCACAGACGCCGGCTCGGCGCCCATCGCCGCATCGGTGGCGTCGGTCCCCAGAGGCACCCGGGAGTCCGAGGGCTCGCCTAGCTGGCGGCGAGTAGAGCGCAGCAAGGAGTCGCTGGGTGCTTCCAGAGTGTCAGCACGCACCAGAACATACCTGCAACAGAGCAAGCAGTTGGCAGTAAGCACCCATGAGTATGTGCAGGGGTTGAGTGCAACTGTAGCAAGCTGTAGCAGCAGTGGCGGTAATGCAGCAAGTAAGTTGCATGCCTTCACAGTAATAACACGCCCAGCACCTGAAACGCCCCCTCACCGCTGCGGCTCTGCTGGTGCTGCAGCCGGCTCAACCGCTGCTAGTTGCGGCTCTGCCACAGCAGCCGGCTGCGGGGCTGCCTGCGCTTGGGGCCACAGCAGCACGCCTGCCAGCGCTGGCTGCTGCTGCTGCTGCTCGGGCGGGGAAACCTGCTGCTGCTGCTGCTGCTGCTGGCCCGGCTCCTCCTGCTGCTGCTGCTGGTCGGCTGCACCCTGCTGCTCCTCCTGCTCCTGCTGCTCCCGCTCTTCCTCAGTCTCAGTCTCCTTATCACCAGCGCTGTTGGAGGCCGCTGCAGCCTTGGCAGCAGCTGCATTTGCCGTCTTGCGGGCCGGCTGGCGGCCCTTGGGCGGCGGCTTGAAGCCCTTGCCACGAAAGGCGCCAACAAACACCTGCAGCGGGCGGCAGCATCCATCCTTGGCAGCGGCTCAAGAAAAGAAGTCCTGCATGCGCTGAGTGGGCTTGCTGACTGCCTAAGCCATGCAGCAGCAAGGAAACCAGGAAGACAGCCATCCTTGTGGGCAAGCAAGCTTACATTGCTGCTGAGGGTGGCCGGGTCCACTAGCTTGGGCCGAGGCCCCGCTGGCTTGGAGCGCCGGTGGCTGCGGCCTGCGGCGGCAATGAAGCGTACACAGGATCAACAGCGGTCAGCCAGGGCAGGCAGCGTCAGCTCAGGTAGCGGCTTACTTCCACTAGAATTGGCAGTCTGCAGTACAAGCCTTCATGAAACTGCAAGGCAACCCAACATTGGCACCAGCAGCCGCACTCACTGGATCCCTCCCGGCGGGCCGGCGGTGCAGCTACGGCTGCAGGTGCTGCTGGCTCTTCCGCAATCAGCCCACAGGCTGCCTGCACGCGCAGGCGGAAGCCGGCATCCGACACCAGCTGCGCTGCTGCCTCGTCCTCCCTGCAGGCACACGGTGTGCGGTGTGCTGGACTCCGTGCCAGGCGCCTGGCATGTGTGCACAGCTGTGCGAGGAGGCTAGGGCAGTGAAGCACTGCATGCAGCTGTGTGGCTGCATTGGGACAGCAGGCAAGGCATTGACCCGCACCTGCCATCGCACAGGTCCAGCGCTTTCTCCGCCTCCGCCTCGGAAATGTCGGGGCACACATCCTGCAGGCGGCAGCAGCAACAGGGATAGTGTGGATCTTTGGCATACACAGCATGCAACTGTTGTGGAGGGGGAGCGTGGGCCCACTCAGAATGCCTTCTTGACCTGCCTGCACAACGCCCAGCCCGCACCAGGCCCATTCCAAGCTGCTGCAGCACCCATGCGACACGCACCTGCAGCTCAGCCACCTTGCGCTTCCGCTCCCGCCGCTCGTACTCCTCAAACATCTTGCGCTGCAGCGCCACCTGCGGTGGGCGGCAGAGAGGCCACACAGCACAAGACAATGGCTGGGTTCAACAGCAGCTGGACCAAGCAGGTTTACTAGCCAACCAGGTGGCAACAGAGCCGGGCTGCGGCATGGTACAAGCACTGCCCTGCCACATTTTGCCACAGCAACACGTTGTTCAAGCAGCCTGCATGCAGGCTGGCCAGTGCCAACAAGCCTGCCGCCTGCCCCTGCTCGCCAGGCGCCGCCGCAGCGCCAGCAACCGACAGCTGCAGCCAGGCGGCGGCGCTGGCGGCAGCAGAGCAGCCGACGCACCCGTTGCTCGATGATGCGCTGCTCCTCATCCGTCAGCGTGCGCTCCTCCAGGCTTTGGAACAGGTTATCCGTCCTGCGGCAGCAACAGGCAGGCACGGGAACGTGCGCAAGGCGGTGAGCGCAGGCGGCGGCGCGGGGTTTGAACGCCGCCGCCGCCGGGCTGTGGGGGCGCCACGGCATCCTCCGAGCGACTGACAGGTTTGCGAGGCCTCTATACCAGCGTTTGTGCGGCCTGGATCCAGCTCAAGCGGCCTCACCGCTTGGTCTGAATGGCCTCCGTGCCCTGCACGAACATTTTGCGCAGGCTGCCGGCATCCGCGGGGTCTGCGTTCTCCGCATCGCTGGCCTGGTTGCCTCCCGCCCCGTGCAGGGGCTCTTCCGCTGCTGCCATGGTGGCCCTGGCGTCAGTGGGTCAGCTGGCTGCCATCCGCGCTGCCAGCAGTGTCGGGCAATGTGCTGCGTCCCTCAGCAGCGGCTTGGAGGCCGCCAGCTTTCAAAGCTCCCCATGCTGCAAATGCGGTGCGGCCTGCCTGCAAATCGATCGCGCCCCGCTTTGCAAGCCCATCGCCATCGATCGCAACAAGAAACTGTGGCTCGGCCTGACCCAATGGCGCCGTTGGCTGAGAACGGTCCGTGAGCCAGCCGCCCAGTAGCTGGCGATCGCCATGTCCTCCTTACGCGTGCCGAGGCTGGCGCTGAACCGGCTGCCACGCATCCCCTCACAGGTGCCACCCGATGGCTGCCGCCGCCGCCGCTTCTCCCGCTGCCACGGCTTCTCTGCCCGCCTCGCTGCTGCTGGACATGCCTTCATGCCACGCCAACCCTTCCTCCACCCCCAAGCAGAAGGTGCTCGTGTTGGACTCGATGCGGGCGGCACGGCAGCGCCTATTCGTCCTCACCCTGCTCGGCCTGCTTGCCGCGGCCGGCACGCTGGCCCTTGCGGTGCATGCCGCCCGGCGGGGCATCACCGGCACGGCCGGCCATGTGCTGGTGATCGATGCCGGCAGCAGCGGCACGCGCATGTATGCATACAGCTGGCGGCAGGCGGGCGGCGGCGGAGCGCCACGCCTGGAAGCTGTGCCTTCCACCGCTGCGCCGCACAAGGTGCCGCGGCGGGCGCTGCCTGACAAGCGAGCCTACCAGCGGGTGGAGACTGAACCTGGGCTGGACGCGTTTGCCGATGATGCGGCTGCCCTGCAAGCCAAGGCCCTGGGTGCGTGCTGCAGCTGAGGGGCCGTGCCGCATGTGCCTGCACGTGTAGTGCAGCATGCGTGCTTGCATTCCGCATCAGGACCACTTGGCAGCTTTTGTCATGGTGGGTTGGTTGGTGCAAACCTGGGGCACACTGTGATGTTTTTCGCTTCTTCCTTGGATTCTTCTTGCAGGCCCGCTGCTGGAGTGGGCAGAAGCTGTGGTGCCACGCTCGCAGCGGCCCCGCACACCTGTGTTCCTCTTTGGCACGGCAGGCCTGCGCAAGCTCAGGTGCGGCGCAAGTGCTGCATCGGAGGCCTGCTGCACCACTGTGCTTGTACATGCATTGCTGGCTTGCTGCAGCATAAAGCGGGACATTTGAGTGTCCACACAGCTCCCACACTGCCACGTGTTGCATACGTTACACCCCCTGCCCTGCTTCGCCTGCTGCCGCTCTGCAGCGACGAGCAGCAGGCGCGGCTGCTGGACGGCTGCCGCACGATCCTTGGGGCCAGCCCCTTCCGGTTCGACCCCTCCTGGGTGCGCATCATCAGCGGAGCCGACGAGGGCGTGTACGGCTGGATCGCGCTCAACTACCTGGCGGGTACGTGTCTGGGTGGGTGGGTGGGTGGGTAGCTGAGGCAGGTGTGGGTGGGCGGGGGTGGCTGGGTGGGAGGGTCGATGAGGCGAGTGGTGGGCACAATGTGATGCAGGGGTGCCGTGGCACTGCAGGGTGTGCAATCAGCTGTGCTGTCGGCTTGCAGCTGACATACGCCGCAGCGTCGCCTGCATCTGCTCCCTTGCAGGCACGCTGCAGTCTGGCGGCGGCAGCAGCGGCACGGTGGGTGCACTGGACCTGGGTGGGTCCTCGATGGAAGTCACCTTTGCCGCTGAGGCGGTGCCGTGGAAGGAGGATGCAGGTGGGTGCCGTAGGATGATCGCACAGCGCAGGGCAGGGCGCCTTGCGCATGCTGTGCTGTGTAGTGTAGTGCAGGCTGCTGCTGCTGCAATGTCAGCGCTGGCCGTCCCCATTTGATCTGCAGCAGTGCCCGCCCCCTTGCTCCCAGCTTGCACCCCTCAAAGCTGCCTTCTCGCCCGGCCTGCTTGCCTGCAGTGAACGTGACTGTGCTGGATGCCACCCATCAGCTGTATTCCCATGTGCACCACCACTATGGGCTGAACGATGCCTTTGATCGCGCCGTCACTCTGCTGCTGGCACGCCAGCAAGCAGGCGGCGGCGGCAGCGCCCAGCAGCAGCAGCAGCTGCAGCAGGAGCAGCAGGGTGAGGCTGCCAGAACTGCTGCAAATGGCGGCAATGCACAAGAGGGCACCGCCGCTGCTCTGGAGGCTGCAAATGCCGGAGCAACTGGCTCCAATGCAGCTGCAGAAGCAGCAGGATCAGGAGCAGCAGACAGGCAGGCGGGCGCAGCTGGCGGACGACGGACTGCGCTGCAGGCGCCGGCTGTGTTGCTCCGCCGGCTACAGCTGACTGCCGATGAGCAGCAGCAGCAGCATGCGCTACTGGCAGGCAGGCAGCTGCTGGAGGTAACCCCTGAGGTGGAGCATCCCTGCCTGCACAGCGGCTACCGCAAGGCGTACCGGCGGCGGCAGCAGGAGGGCGCGGCAGTGCCAGACCCTCCCGAGGTCGTGCTGGTGGGCAGGTGAGCATTGCTTGAGCCTGGTGGCTAGCTATGCTGTCGAGCCGCTCGCTTGCAATGCGCAATGCATCTGTGGCATGCACTGGCTGGGCAGCTGCATGCAAGCAGTTGATAATATTGTATTGGCCTTGCATGTGGGGCGGCAATGGCATGCATCTGTCCCCAAGCCTGCTTCGCGACCTCGAAAAGTCCGGTCTGCGTCACTTCCCATCTCCCAGGCCCAGCTATGGCGCCTGCAAGCAGCTGGCCGCAGAGGTGGTTGCAGCAGATGCGCCCTGCTCGGCATCGCCCTGTGCACTGGGCACGCCACAGGTGGGTTGAGCGGCTCTCCAGCCTGTTCCCAGTGTGACTGCTGTCGTGCTGCGGTCGCCTGCCGGGCTTCACGGAGCTCTTGTGCTAGTGCTGGCATGGCTCTCATTGCAGCACAGCTGCGTTTGACTCAGATTGCAGATTCTCGTCGTTGCTCAAACGGCTTGCCTTGTGCCCCGCCCTTGCTGCCAACGCAGCCCTCCACGGCTGGGCACCGCTTTGTGGCGCTCACCGGCTTCTTTGTGGTCTACAAATTCTTCCGCCTGCCTGCAACCGCTGCCGTGGCGGAGCTGGAGCAGGTGCGCTGGCAGTCCGTTTGTTTTGTCTTGCTTTTGTGGGATTCCATGTGATCATCACCGAGGGAATGGCAACAAGCAGCGTGGGCATGCTGGTTGCACAACCTGGGGCACTCTGCATGTATTTCTGTGTGTCAGTCGCTGCTCAAGCCCCTGCTTGTTTAGAGTTCAACTTGCTCGACCCTCCACAACCAACTGCCGCGCAGGCGGGTGAAGAGTTTTGCGGCAAGAGCTGGGTGCAGGTGCAGGCTGAGCGGCCTGGGGAGCTGATGCTGGAAGACTACTGCTTCAGGTGGGTCGGTCACCCTGTCATTGCCAGACTGCATGCTTGCCAGCAGTTCACAGCCAGGCTTCCCTGCGCTCTGCAGGCGTTGCCACAGCGGCGCACCATCCGGCACTGTGTGCCCTGCTGCTGAGAAACTGCACCTGGTTCCCGCTTGCCCGCACGCAGGGCGCCCTACATCGCGCACCTGCTGCAGGATGGACTGCAGCTGCAGGACGAGCAGCTGCGCATAGGTACGGCTGTGTGGGAGCATCTTGTAGGGTCCGTCAGTCGCGTCAACCTCTCCAACAGTTTGTGCACACTTTATACAGCTTATGCCCATGACCCTGTCCCGCAGGCAGTGGCGACATGGGGTGGACGCTAGGTGCAGCCCTGGCTGAGGGCTATCGTCTGGGCGGCCTGGGCCAGGGCAGCAGCAGTGGCGGCAGCGGCTGGGGCATTTACCCACTGCTGGTCCTGCTGGGTGCAGCGGCCAGCGCCTGGCTGCTCTTCCTCGCAGCCCTGACCTGGCAGCAGCAGCGGCAGTGGGCTCCCGGCAGCGGCCGGCCCGGCGCGGCGCTGGGCTTTGGCCTCGGGCTGTGGGGCAGCCTGGTGCGCGCCTCCTGGCTGCCGCTGCCGCTGCGCGGCCTGGGCAGCAGGCTGCCTTTCAAGGGCTCGGGGCCCAACCTGATTGAGCTATCAATCGACAGCGGGCCACCCTCCAGCGACCGCAGCAGCTTCAGCATGAGCAGCAGCCTGGCCACCAACCGAACACTGGCCGACCTTGTGCCAGGCGGCAGCCCCTTCCCAACCGCCCGCACTTTGGGCGGAGGCTGGGCCCCCAGCCACGGGCCGAGTGACGCCGCAGCAGGCGCCGCAGCAACCGCAGCAGGGCTGCCACCCAGCGGCAGCACTGCTGCAGGCGAGCGGCCGCGCGGCCTCTCTTGGGCGGCACCCGTCGGTTCTGTGGTGCAGGAGGGCGCAGCCGGCGGTGCCGGGGTGGGGCAGGATGCAGCATATGCCACCAGTAGGCTGGTGCGCAGCCACCCCAGCCGCCGCTCCCTGACCACCAGCCCAGAGGGCGACGCGCAGTGACACCGAGAGCGATGCATTTATCGTGTGTGGTACTGATCACTTGATTACTGGAGAGCAGTGTAGTGTGCTCTGTAATATGCTGGTCCTGAGAAGCAAAGGGTACAGATCCAGTGTAGAGCAAATAGTGTGCTGCCTAAGGAATGGCTGAGAGCAAATACTGTGCTGATGAGCCGCGGTTACCCCTCTCCATCGCCGCCCACTGCACGCCGCTGCAGCGCCTCCCACGCCTCGTTCAGGCCCTGGCTCAGCGCCTGCACCCGCTCCAGGATGCGGACACGGTCGGCCGGATCCAGCAGGGGCCCCCAGCGCGCCACAAACTTGTCTGGGTGCCAGCGCAGGCAGGCGCGGGCGTAGGCACGCCGCTGCGCACGCTGCGCTGCCGCCGCCGCAGGCGTGGAGTCGCGCGACGGCTGCGACGCTTGACGCGCTGCATGCTGCTGCTGCTGCTGCTGCGGTGCTTGCTGGGGTGCTTGCTGCTGCAGGGCTGCGTGCTGCTGCTGTGGGGCATGCTGCTGCTGTTGCTGCTGCTCTTCCCAAGCGGCCAGGGCCAGCAAGTATTCCTCACAGCCCAGCGGCGGCCAGGGCACCTGAGAGAATGATATGCATGCACCCTCGCTGCTGCAGCCGACTGTCTCAGAGCTGCCCCCGCCTTTGGCGCTGCTTGTGGCCGCCGCTAGCGCAGCCCAGCGGCTCTCGTGCTGCTGCAGGGCCCGCAGCCATGCACGGGACTGGAGTGCGCTGCTGCCGCCGCACCAAGCGTCGTGCTGCTGCCAAGCTGCCTCACCGTGTGCCTCCCAAGCCTCGCTGCCGCCCAGGCCCCACTGAGCCTGCAGCTTTGCTGCCAAAGCATCACGTTCCAATGCCTCGCGGGCCTGCTGCTGCGCTCGATACGCAGACAGCAGCTCGGCTTGAGCGCGCCGCTGGGCAGTGGCAGCGGACGCGTGCTGCGCCGCCGCCTGCCGGGCCATAAACCGCTCCTCCTCGCTGTCGTAGCTGGCAAGTGGATAGGAGGATAGCAGGGCGATTAGCATATCGAGGAGGGCTGGCAAGGCGCAGGAAGCTCAAGGGACTGGCGGCGGCGGCAGGGCGGCGGCGGCAGGGCGGTGCAGTCAGTGCTTGCTAGTGTTGGGCGCAGCACCTGTCATCGCTGTCCGACTCTGTGGATGCTAGGCAGGGCCGGGAAGGCGCCGGCATGTGCAGCAGGCGGCGTTCTCCCTTGACTTGGGCGGGAAGGGCTTTGCAGCGCCCACAGTTTCGATGGGGCAACTGCAACTGCACAGAGTGGTGAAAATGAAGCCGTTGGAGCCAAACGCAGGAATGAACACTCATGTGCCCGTGCGGAGTGGGCCCACCGCAGGGGGGGTCGAAAACGGTGAGGCCCCTCCGCGTCCCCATTGCTTGCTCTGAACCTGCACACGTAGACTGCACAAGCTCGCTCCAGCATCGGCGGGCCCACAGGACGCCGCGGCCCTTAGCTCGAGCCCCGAGCGCACTCTCGCAGGCCCCTGTGGTTCTGCCGCCCATAGCACAAGCTTGAGTGCCCCTGGCAGCCAGGGAGGACGGCGGCATGAGCTGCAGGGGAGGTTGCAGCAGCGGCGACGCTGCCGCTACCGTCGCAAATCCGGTGCCGCTGCACCAGCCGCTACCGGCGGCGCAGAGGGAGAAGAAGCATGCGGACGCCATGGAGCTCGCCTTCTGCAACAGCCAGGGCGTCGAAATGGCGGCCTGGGATGTTTGGTAGGTGCTCTGCTTTTTCTCGCGCAAGGAACACAACAGTAGAACGGCTTGCTAGACTGGCGGGACCGTGCTCTGATTGTGGGCGGGGCAGAGTGCTCATGCACATGCACCCCCACCTACTTGCCCCGCTGTGCAGGGCCGGAGTGTCGCTGTCGCTGCTGCTGGCACTGGCGCTGCCCGGCACGCTGCAGCACCAGAGTTGGTGGGCACACCTGGCAGCATTTGCACTGGAGGTCGTGCTCCTGGCCACGCCCGCTTGCCTGGTGAGGTTTGGCTGGCCAATGCTGCCGGAACGTTGTGTCTGCAAGTCTGTCCACACACCAATGGACGCGATCAAGCTCCTGTTACTGCAGGGGGGCATGGGCTCTGCAACGCTGTACCATATGTGCCTCGGCCAGTTGCAGATGATCTCAGCATGCCTTGCGGCCCCCCTGCCCCTCCCCCGCAGGCATCGCTGGCACCTGCCTGCTACCGGCCGCGCCGCACCCTCATCCTGACCTCCTGCCGCCTGGCAGCCGCTGCGCTGCCGCGGCACTCGGCGCCGCTGCGCCTGCGGCCCTCGGCCATGCAAGCAGGCAGCTGGGGTGGCTGGACTCAGTTCCTGCTCTTCACCGGGGCGCTGGTGAGCCGCTGGCAGGCCTGGGGTGCTCTGACCGCAAGCAGATGCTGGGCGTTCCTGCGGCTGCTGCTGCTGTTGGCAACTGCCACATGTGGGAAACACAGTGCTGCCTGCGGATGTTGGCAGCCTTTGCTTGACACCCACTGCCCAGACAGCTCAGGGCACCGACCCCTCCCTTACCAACGCTCGTGCCCGGCTCCCCTCATCCCCCCTCCGCCTGCAGGGCGTGAACACCCTGCCCTGGCTGTGCCGCCTGCCCTTCCGCTGGTTCATGCTCGTGCATGCGGCCAGCCTGCTGGATGTGTCGCGCGCTGCGCTGCCTGATGTGTGCGCTTCCCCAGCCTTCTCGGGGCCGGCCGCCCGCGCCCGCTTTGCCAGCCTTGCACGCTGGGCAGGCATGCTAGGCCACGTGGCCCCCATGCCCGGCCAACCCTCAGACGGCGGCAGCTGCCTGGAACGACTGGCAGCCGTGGCCAGCAATAGCAGCGCAGGCGGCATTGACAGCCTGCTCGCAGCGTCGCTGGGCGGCTGCGCCTGCAGCCAAGTCGGCGTCTGGGTGCTGCTGAGCGTGGGCTTTGCGCTGCCTGTGGCAGCACAGTTCCTTCTTGAGACGGCGGCGCGACGCAACTTCCTGCGCCAGTGAGTGGGCGGAGCGCCGGGCAGGCCGTGCTGGCAGGGTTGGCTGGGGTGCATGGTGGGCGTGGCGGGAGCCATGTGGCGTTTCCTTGTAGTGCCTTGCTCGTATATATGTGCTCTCAAGGTTCCCCTGTACCTCACTCTGCCCCTCACCCTGCCCCTCTCCCTGCGACCTGTTGTTCCCCTGGCAGGAACTGCCGCCAGCCGCGCTGCGACAGCTGCGGGCCCTCCAAGTGCGCCGACCTCCCAATGCTGGGCGCCACGGCAGCCGTGCTGCTGGCCTGCTTCAGCGCCGTGGCCTGGCAGCTGGCGGCACTGGTGTTTGCGGCACCGTGAGGGTGCCTGCATGTAGCCTCTGCCCTATCATTTCTAGTGGCTTATGTGTGCCGCCCGATGCACACCAGGACTTTCCACCCGTGGCGCATAGGGCCTGCTGCTGTGCTGCAGTTTTCCAGCTGTTTGGGAGGCTGGCTTTTATACCCACGGAGCTCATAATCCTGGACGCTCATATGTGTCACCTGAAACTGCCCATTCCCTCCGCTGTGCTGTCCTCTTCGATTTTGCCTCTGCCCAAACCTGTCGACAAGTCGCCTGCATGGCTTTGATCCTTCGCTCGAACCACCCGTTCTCTCTCTGCTCTCTGTTCGTTTGATTCTCCTGCCGCCCACACCTGTTTGCACGCCGCCTACATGGTTTTCTTGATTCCCCCGCGTCCTTAGCCGAGCTTCTCCCCTCCTCTCTCCATATTTCAAATGAATATGACCTGCAAGCCCCTCTTACTTCTGTGTAGCTGTCTTTCAACCCCGTGCCTTGCCTCTTCTCTACTCCCATCGTTCTGACACTTTGAGCCGCTCTGTCAACACTCTCAGTGTCTTGCACCAGGTGTGCGTCACAACCAGTGCGCTCGTGCGCATGTAACATAGCGGCAAGCATGCGGCCCTCTATCAGGCAGAATACAACAGGTGCAGACAGGCCAGGAACGTTCTGAGCCCAATTCATCATCTTCAAGACTTCCGCTTCTTGCCTCCTCCAAAGCCAGCTGCCCCCTTGACCCGCACAGTCATTTTGGGCCCGCCGCCGCCCCTGCCGCCACGCCCGCCCCTGCCTCTCCCGCCGCCGCCGTCCTGCTGCTCGCGCCGCGGGCCGCCGAAACGGCCGCCGCCACGGCCGCCGCCGCGGCCGCGGCCTCTGCCCCGGCCTCCACCGCCGCCCCTGCTGCCGCTCTTCAGCCCGACTGTATCCTCGGGCTCCTCGCCCACCTGCAGCCAAGCAGGGGTTGGGTGCAGGATGCTCAGCAAAGCCCACTCTGCCCGCACATTCACAGTGCAAGGCAAGCTTGCGCAGCTGGACCCAGTCGCGAGCACCATGGCAGCCTGCGCTGCCTCCAGCCCTGGTCCCCATAGTGCACATGCCTGATGCACCACAATTGCTTGCGGCACATTGCTGATACACCACAATTGCTCTCTGCAACGACAAGGACCACCTCACCTCCCGGCGGTACCAGTCCACGTCATCGTCCTCGTCCTGCCCCGCCCCGCCCTCGCCCTCGCCGCGCTCTGCAGGCTCCTCCCACCACCCCTTCTGCCGCTTGCCGCCGCGCTTGGCCGCCTCCGCCTCTGCCACGGCCTGGGCCTTGCGCTTCAGATCCGCCTGCTTGCGAGCCACGTTGGCCTCCTGCACAAGACGTGTGGCGGGCGGTGGAGGGCAGGCAGGTGGTTAGGATGGGCGGGTGGTGGCGCAGGTGCCAGGGTGAGGGCAGCAGGACACGGCTCCGGATTCGCGCAGAGCATTTGATCGCTGTGCTGCCTGTGGCGCGTAAGTGCAGCAGCTCCTGTCCCCTGCTTCAACCCACGCAAACCGCCCCCCAATTCTCCACACATCGTCCTACCTGCTCCTTGCGCCGCTTCTCGCGCAGCGCCTCCTTGGCGTCAAAGTCGGCCTGCTGGGCTGCCGCCTCCTCCTGCACTCGTGCAGGGGGGTTGTGGCGTGGTAAGAGCGGTTGCAAGCTTGGGTGCTGTTTGCCGCAGAAGCACAGAACCACGCCCGTTGGCCTCGCCGGCATGCCTTGCTTGCCACCTTGCTGTGCTGCCTTGATTTGTTCAGCAGCAGCTGTGGCACCGACCAGCTTGCACACGCTGGGAGGTCCCACCCTCCCCCCACCTGGCTGCGCTGCTGGTACTTGTGGAAGAGCACGCGGCCGTCGCACAGCCCCTCCTCCACCTTGACAATCTCCAGCTCCAGGCGGGGGCCGACCTGAGAGAAAGCAAGCCGGATGGGAGCACAACATAACGGAGGTGTAAGGCAGGTTGATAAAGTTGCCGCTGGGCGGCCCGCGCACAGCCCGCCCAATAGCTATGGTGGAAGTGCACGCCGCAACCAGGAAGGCAGCAGGAAAATGAAGCAATCAAGCAGGCACAGCAGGCAGCATACAGGTGCGCACCTCAAAGAGGCGCACGCGCGACTGGCGGGCGCCGGGGCGGGCCCCCGCCTCTGCCGGCAGCTCCACCCGCGACTGCTCCGCCTCCTCCCCCTCGCTCTCCTGCGGTTGTTGGCGGCGGTGGGGTGGAAAAAAGCAGAAAAATGAGCGCACACGGAAGCAGACATGGGTGGTGTAGGCAGGGCAGGCTCACTAACAAGGTTGCCCGAGCTTGCAGCAGATCTGCTTGCCTACGTGTAGCGCACTTACAGCAGGCCAGGGCACCGAGACAGATGGATATCCCAGCAAAGCGACTAGACCGCAGATTAGCAGTGAAAAACCCAGGGCAGCGCACCGAGCCGTAGCCGGAGCGGGTGAGGAACTCGGCCACGTCGGCGGCGCGCCCCAGGTCGGGCAGCGCCTTGCGAGCCAGCAGCTGCTTCAGGTTCTTGCTGCGGCGGAGGAGGCAAGGGGAGATGGAGGGCAGTTGAGAAGAAGGACGAGGATGGGATCAACTTGAGCCAGCAGCTGCTTCAGGTTCTTGCTGCGGCAGGGGGGTGGTGGAGGGAGATGGACAGGCGGGGACGTGGGTGGAATGACGAGGCACTTGCAAAGCACACAGAACATGGGCAAAGCTGGCTTTGGGAACCAAGGCAGGCCTGCTGTGCACTGGCACAACACTGCAAGGCGCCCTCCTGCCACACCCCGCCGTCGTCCACAAGCCACATCGAACAGCAAGCGGCTGTGCACCTGACGCCTGAGGGCGCGACCGCGATGGAGTAGTGGCGCATGCTGATGCGCTGCGTCTCCTTGTTGTAATCCAGCAGCAGCACGCGCTGCAGTTAGGGTTGGACCAGGGCGCAGCGAACGTCGGCAACGCGCCCACAATGCTGGCGGCTAGCTGTGCCCCGTGAGGTCTTTGCCGTGCAGCGGTCGCATAAGAGTGTCACTCTTGCGCCGGCCTGCCCGCGACTGTGCTGCCACCTACACTAGGCCCACCCTGCTGCGCCCACCTGGCAGGCGCTGAGGCGCGTCGTCTGCACGTTAATGGCTGGGAACAGATTCTGGAAGGTCACCGCCGCCAGCTTCATCTGCTCCTCACCGCCTGCAGCAAAAGCGGGTTGGATTGCCAAGACATGGATTAGCTGGTGCTGCAAGGCGCGGTCAGGCAGCGGAAGAAGAACGGTGCAGGCAGGCTGGCTTTGCTGCTGCTGCATGGACCGTTTGCCCAGCATGTCGCGCTGTGCTGTGCTGCGCTACGCTAGCCCGGCCTCCCCCAAGTTGCGCTACGCGCTGCTACGCCGCCCGGGCGCACCAAAGTTGTTCATCACCACCAGCGGCGGGCCCAGCCACATCGCCTGGCGTTTGGAAACGCAGGGAGGAGCAAATGGGGTTGATTGGGTGGGTGAGCAGATGCAGGCAGGCCGGGCCACGGCATGCTGTGTGCTTGGCTGCATCCGCATTGATAGCTTGACAGCACCCCAGGCACCCCCACCCGGTCTGCTCAGTCCAGCAGCAGCCCCACCCTCGTCCCCTACACAGCCCCCCTGCCAGCGGCACCTGCGGCATGCGCGGCCGCTGCTGCGCGGCCACCACATCTCGGATCAGGCTGTACTCATGAATGCGCATGGTCAGCGTGGGGCCGCGCGGCGTCCTGCATGGGGCAGGTGGGACGGGCAGATGGGGATGGTCGGCTGTGTGTGGAGGGAGCTGGAGAGGGTCTGTGGCGGCGGCAGCAGGGGTGGCAGCGGCATGAGCAGTTGCAGCAGCAGGGGCAGCAGCGGTGCCAGCGCCAGCAGCACCGACAGCGGTGCTCAGCAGCCATGCCCGGATGCAGCCCTCCTGCCCCCGCCCTCCCAATCACAGCTCACTTGGCGACGCGCAGGTACGAGGCATTGTGCGTGGCCGTGAGGATGAGGAAGTGCGTCACTCCCAGCGGACCCGCCACATTCACAAAGTCCTTGAGCTGGTTGCGCTTGCTCTCCTTCAGCGCAGTCGCCGTGTTGGGCGCCATGAGCTGCGCGGGGCGGCGGCGGCGGCAGGCAGCAGGGTGGGGCTGGGGCGGGCAGGGGCGGCAGACGGCAGGGAGCCAGGGAGGCAGGCAGGCAGTGTGTGGCACGTGCGTGGCGCCGGCTCGTGTTTCAAAAGCAGCAGCATGCAGACCTAGACTGGCTGTAAAATGAGCCCACGAAGTACTGCAAGTACCATAATACAAGCGACATGCAGCCCACAGGCAAAGGTGGCCGCACCTTGCGCAGGTCCTTCTCGAGGTCTCGCAGCAGCGCTCCATGGCGGCCCCTCCGGAACACAAACGACTTGGGCTGCCCCTTCTTGGCCGGGTCCTCGCTGTCGGGCAGGTGCGTCCTTTTCTTCTTCTGCGGCAGCGCGGCCAGGGGAGGGGAGGAAGGGTGGGCACGGGAGGAACCTTCGTGGCGGCAGTGGCATGGCGGCGGCGGCGGCGGCGGTGGCCGAGCTGCACAGGGGCGCACGGCTGCCTGCATGCGTGACGCACCCGCCTAGTGCGAGCCATGGTTCACTCTGTGAGGCTGCTGGGAGGCTGCGGGAGCGGGCAGCGGCGAGCTCGGAAGGCACTGCAAGCGGGCAGGCCTGCACGCGGGCCAGGACAAACTAGCACGCAATTGGGCTGCGATGCATATGCCGGCGGGCCGTTTAAAGGCCTGCGCCCCGCCCCATGCAGCGTGCTCTCCCTGGTCGTCGCACGGGCGGCGTCTTAACCCCGCGCCGCCCCCTGGCTCGTCCTCTCTTGTTCTCCAGTTGCAAGGAGCAAGTGAGTGTCGAGTTTGGGGGCCCTGGGGGAGGGAGGGCGAGCATCGCTGCCGCTCGCATGGTCGCCTGCAAGCCTTGCAGTGTGCTGCAGCCTGCTCGTACCGCACTGAAAATTTGACTGGAGCGGCAGCAGCGCTGGAGGGCCCAGCTGTGGGCAGCGCTGCGGGCCATGCCAGCGGCGGCTCTTGAAAGCCTCAAGATGGCAGGCCTACTGAGGCAATGCATTGCAGCAACGATGCGCCCATGAGCGCGCCGCTGGCTGCCTGAACTGACCGCCGGCGCTGCCGCCCCTCCCCGCCGCCTGCCCCGCAGTTTGGGGAATCGAGTTCGGCTCGACCGAACGCGAAACAGCCAACCAGCCACCATGCTGATCTCCAAGAAGAACCGGCGCGAGGTGTACAAGTACCTCTTCAAGGGTGCGCCGCGGGCTGGGCGAGTTGTGCAGGCCGCAGCTGCTGCTGGGTACTCCTCTGCTGGTGTTGCTGGAGCGAGGCTCATGCAGCAGCCCGGTTGGGACGCAGCGGCCAGAGACAGCTCGAGCTTGGCGGCCTGGCCGCTGGAGGCTTACGAGTTGTCGCACGCCGCTGAGTTGCAGAATGTTGATCACGCACTCGCCC